>JGI20130J15133_1000006_pt1 | contig 168583 bp, 158 predicted proteins | sample WasSprMetagenome_FD_15133 | JGI IMG/M metagenome (IMG submission 15133) | reverse complement strand
AGACCACCTGAAAACCATCCATGGAGGATTTATGGACGGAAAAATGTGACATTTCAAACTGGGAATAAAATGTGACATTGACATTGGTAATAACAGGCTTTCTTATTATGTTGACTCCTTGCGTTCTATCGTTTAAATCATGAACTGTTTATTCTGATGATCTTTAAGTCCTTTCAGATCGTAAGAAAAATGACATGCATTGCGGATCCCACAAAGATCAGGATTATCGCAAAGATAGAGGGAGAGATACAGAACGCATTCCCTTACTTAAATAGGGTAAGAGAGGATGCAGTGTATAACCAGGCAATTCAAACGATAACCATAAAAGAGGGTGAAAAAATAATTACGATACATCCAATACACATCACTATGACCATGATTCAGGACGAAAAAGAGGCAGTACAGATGCTTGAGAAGCTAAAAGAGCTCATAAACTCCACATATGAAAGAAGAACCGAAATAGAACCCCTTTTTGAGATGAGAGAGAACCTGAAAGTAAAAGACATCCTTAAATATCTTCCTCTGACTAACTGCAGAGCTTGTGGAGAAAGGAGCTGCTTTGCCTTTGCCTACAAATTTTTGAAGAAAGAAATCGAGTTAGAAAGATGTAGCGAAATACTAAAAGAAGAATATGTCGAGAAAAGGCAGGCCCTTTTCGAGATCCTGAAAAATCAAGGCCATTACATACGAGAATTCTCTAATCCCTGATGGTTTGTGTAGGCTCTTCTGCCACGCCTATTCATTTGTGCTCTTTTTTTTCAACCTCATTCAATCCTGCAAATCCCCTTTTGGCACATAAGGAGCGTATCTGAAGCGGGATAGTAAATATAGGTCTTTTCTTTGATAGGCTTCGACTCACCGCGGTCATAACAAGTCTCCTTCGAGGTCCACTCAATTCTCAAAAATAGATGAGGGGTGTCCTTCCCACTCGCACAAAGAGCAAGAAAGAAAGCCTCATTGCACCCTCCTGAAAAGTCACACTTTCCTATGGTTCGACCTTTTTCACCATTGGAATCTTTGAAATAGAAGAGTTCAAATCGAGGAAATACCCTTCTCCACCAGAGTTCGAGCCTTTCTCCGGAAGAAGTAATAATCGGATCACCTATTCTTCCTCTCCTTGTGAAAAATCCCGCATTCCATGTTTTTATACGATAAAGACAAATCCCCGGCTCTATCTCAGAAACCTTGAAATAAATGCAAATTCCGTGACTTTCAGCTCCTGAATCTTTCCCTCTAAGAGGGACTTCCGCATCTAAAGAGAAAGAGTGGGAAAATAGAAAAAGGAAAACTATGGGTATAAGTACCTGAAGGGCCTTTCTTCCAAGTGACTTTCTCACTATCTCGAAAAGCTGACTCTTTTATTCTCCGCTTCTTTCACTCACATCGTATACGGGTGGGAATAGAAATTTACAAGCGGAGGAACATGAATAGACTGCAAAACACAGAAATACCATAATGAAAAAGAGGAAAGGCTTTTTCATTCCTTACCTTTCTTAAGCAAAGTGTTCAAGGCATCTATTATATCTTTTCCCCCAACATAAGATTCCTTTTTTCCGTCTCTTATTATGACGCAGGTAGGTGTGGCATTTATGCGGTCCTCCTGTAAGTACTTTGTAAAAGCGTCGAAAATGGGCCTCGGGTCGAATTTATTGATTTTTATTCCCTTCGACTCGAGATGGCCTTCAAGCTTCTCTATACTTTCAATCTTTTTGTTTGAGGCCTCAATAAGCGCGTTCCTCACAGAGAAAGCATAGTCCAGGGTTTTATTATTTCCGTTCAGTGCATAGAGAAAGTATCTTGCGTACAAAGCAGAAAACCTGTAAAAGGGCGTATCTATGAACGTTAGATTGATAACATTCTCATTGACAAGCTGCCTGAGTAAGGGTTCTACTTGGGGTTCCATTGCTTTACATGGACTACAGAAGTAATCTGTATAAAGCCGGACCGTCACCTTTCCCTCACCAAACGTGGAAAGTAACTTTTCTTTTTGGCTCTGTGCACAAGATTTACTCACAGCTCCTTTCAGAAAAAGAGCTAAGATAAGAAGGGGGAGAAAAAATAGAAGAAATTCTGGACGTCTCTTTCCTGAATGCATGAAAAATTATAACATGAACGCAAAAAAGACTATCAAGAAAAAAAGAAGGGCCTCAATCGAAATCTCTGAATATAAGCTCTACACAAATCCACTTTCGCTTCTTTTCAAGCGATGCTTAAAGAGCCTAAGATATAGAAAAAGATTTATTCCTACGACCAAGAACGTCAAAATAAGGACAGTACTATGGGATATCTCTATGTAAATCAGTCGCTCAAGGTAATGAATTATAAATGACCCTGCATAAATATCCTCGGGAAAATGCCTCTTCTTCAGGTAAATCTCGAGATAAGTTAGGGGACAGTATAAATCGAATCCCTGTATAAAAAGCGCAAAGCCGAGACCAGATATGTGGAAAAGCCTCACCTTCTTGTGCTTTCTCCCTACATATCCTCCGAAAATCAGAAATAAGATCCAGAGAAAATGAACCACGATCACGATATCAGATAGAACTTTGTAGATCATCTACTTAAACGATACTCAAAATCGTAAGGAACTTCCAGCACTTCTCAGCCATTTTAAAGGTTGTCAGATCCGTTCAATCATGAAATTCCAGAAGATGAAAACGAAGGGAGAAATCAGGGTAGACAGAGTTATGGCATCGGAAGCGAATTTGGGGTCTCCGTTTATTTCTCTCGCCATTATGTAAGATGATATCGCAACAGGGCTCGCAAGAAGTATTATCAGTGGATAAGAGTATTCTATCGGAACTTCAAAATGCCTGATTACGGGCAAGGAGAAGAAGGGCAGGAGAAAGAGCTTAAAAATACATGCAGAAAGGAGAGGCACAATTTTGCCCGAAAGGGAATCCCATTTCATGGTCCCTCCGATTACGATAAGGGCCATGGGAAGAGCAATATTTGATAGAATTGTCATGGTTCTAAGTAGAACCGGGGGAAGGGTTACCCCTTCTAAGGCAAAGATGATTCCCACAAAGGTCGCAATTATTACAGGTGTCGTAAGGATGGAGAGAACTCCCTTCATAAATCCACGGTCTTTATCTTTCGCGGTCAGACGAAGTGATATTACGGCAAGGGTATTGTTTAGAAGTATCAAGAATCCCACAAAAAGGCTTCCCTTTCTTAGAGCTTCCTCACCAAGTGTGTAGAAGATCACTGCCAGTCCCACATATGAGACATTTCCGTGTATGGACGCCTGCAAAAAGGTTCCAAGTCTACCCTGTTTTAATTTAAGAACGATCCCGGTCAAAAGAGATAATAAAAAGACTAACGCAGTGGGTAAAAAAACGGAGAACAGATATTTCAGTTTAATCGCCTCGAGGTTAGATTTTGCAACCCCCAAAAAGACAAGTACGGGCAAAGGAAAATTGAAAATGAATCTATTTAGATGGTCAAGAGTACTCTCATCGAGAAAACCCTTTCTTTTAACAAAGTAACCAAGAATTATGACAAGAAATATGGGTAAGATTGGCTCAATGAGGCCCATTGGCAAATTTATCCCTGATTTCCCGAACTAAAAATCAGTTCCATTATCCCGCTTCTAACCATCATAACGGCAAAGGCTGCGAGAATTATTGAAAAAAGCTTACCCAGTCCTTTTGTACCCCCCTCTTTCAGTAATTTCATAATATAGGCTGAGTTCAAGAATACCGCCCTAACTATCAGAATGTTCAAGACGAAACATAGGATTGTTGGAATATAACCGTATGAAGATGCGCTAATCAAAAGGAGAGTTAGTACGCCAGGCCCTACTATGAGCGGAATCCCTATGGGGACAACCCCAAGACTCTCCTTCGCAAAGGATCTCGTCTTCTCCGGGAACAAAATGTCGACTATGGCGATTATGAAAAGGAGCAACCCTCCCGCTACCTTAAAGTCTGAAACAGTTATTCCTAAAAGTTTGAAAACCCATTTTCCGAAGAGTAAAAAACCGATGCCCGCAAAAATCGCAGTTAATATGGAAACATTCACTATATCTCTACGATCCCCTTCCTCCATATCTTTTGTCAGGGAGACGAAGATTGGGAGAATCCCTATAGGGTCGAGGGCAACAAAAAATGGTATGAACGGTAAAAAAACTTTAAGATCGAGCAATTCCTTAAACCAGTCCATGAGGATATATCCACTGAATGAGGGATAGAGGATCTAAATTTTGAGAACCAGATTTATCATGTCTCCCCTTGTAAAACCCATCTTATGAAAGAACTGTAGAAGGTCCCAGTCGTTCCAATTTACAAGGGTGTAGACGGTGTCTATATTGTACTTTTTCAGGTTCTCTATGAGCTTATTGGTAAGAAGCCTTGCAATCCCCCTGTTTTGATAATCCGGATCTATGCCTATCGTATCTATCCATCCTATGTGTGTTGGGACTTTAAATTCCCAACCACTCACACCTCCAAGTATGAAGCCAACTACTTTTCCATCTATCTCTGCAACAAGCGACACGTCCTCTGGACGGCTGTCCTTCTGTTTTACGATCTTGTTATACCAGTAATCCCTTCTCTGCTCCCCAAGAACTTTGGTGTCTATCTCTACTATTGCATCGAGATCTTGCTCCTTCATCGTTCTTATTACAAGTCTGTCAAGAAAACCGGCCATGTTTTTTCCCCCGTTCAAAAATGTATGAAGCAATGAGGGGTAGACTGTAAGCCGGGTTCTGTACCCATTTTGGGCGGTGGCCATTTCTCTTAAGACCCCGTATGAGGGCCTTTTAAGCGGCCTACCCGGATACGTGAGCGGGCAACTCACTCACGCACAAGCGTGAACTCCTGTTTGGCCTTGCACCGGATGGGGTTTGCCTTGCCCTCCCCGTCGCCGGGGAAGCGGTGAGCTCTTACCTCACCTTTTCACCCTTACCACTGCGCATAAACAGTGGCGGTATGTTTTCTGTGGCACTTTCCCTGGGGTTACCCCCGGTCCCCATTAAGGACCATCCTGCCCTGCGGTGCCCGGACTTTCCTCCCCTTTTTATGGGGCGGCCACCCGTCTACCCCTCTTTATCCCCTCCTTTGCTAATTTATCCGCTAAGCTGTTCTTCTCTCTTGGTATATATTCTATCAAAAATCCTTTCAAGCTACCAAGTAGCATTTTCACTTCGCTCATAGACCTTTTCAACTTCTCGTCCCTCACCTTGTAAGAACCTTTAACCTGATTAACGAGAAGTTTAGAATCAGAATACACGATGATCTCCTTAGCACTAAAATCAAGAGCTCTTCTCAATGCGTACTTAAGTGCCTCATATTCCGCCACATTGTTTGTGGTACTTCCAATGTAAACCGATTCCCTTACCATTTCCTTTCCATCAGGTGAGTAAATAACAACCCCAATCCCCGCATCTCCAGGATTTCCGGAAGAAGCGCCATCGATATAGGCTTGCCACTTATTACTCCTGGTCAACATAATAAAGTATGCGATTGCAGTTAGGGCAGAATATTATTTCCTTATTCTTCGTAACCTCAATGAAGAGTTGTGGAGGAATGTTCACGTAGCAGCCCAAACAGACTCCGTTTTTTACATTGACCACTGCTAAGCCCTGCCTTTTCTCACGGAGAAGATTGTACCTCTCTCTAAGTTCGGGAGTGATACTGCTCATAAGTTTTTCTCTCTCGGCCCTGAATCTCGCTATCTCCTCATCCATTGTCGATAACTCTCTCTCTATTTCAGCCTTCTCCTTCTCTACCTCTTTTTTTCTTTTCTCTAAATGTTTCACTGAACTTTCGTAGTCCTTTTTTAAGTCCTCTATTCTTTCCATGAGCAAAAGGACGTCTTCTTCCAGTTTATCTAATGTCTCCTTTGCCGTCTCAATCTCTTTGAGCAAGGCCTGATATTCTTTGTTCGTCTTTACTTCAAAAAGCCGAGATTCTTTTTTCTTTATCGTGGCTTTTTCATCTTCGAGCTCCCTTTCCTTTCTCCTTCTCTCCTTCTCCAGTTCGTCTATAACTACCTTTTCCTTTTCCACCTTCTCCTTTAGCTCCCTTAGTTCTCTTTCCAGATCCTCTATCCTTTTTGGTCCCGTTATAAGCTTTCTCTCAGTCTCCATTATTCTGAGGTCCGTCTTTTGGATTTCATAAAGAGTTCTAAGCTGCTCCTCCAATTTTCCCCTCCCCTAATAATTTTTGAGGGGGTGGACCCTCACTTGGGTGCACCCCCTCTCGCACAAGATAAACTATCTGTTACGTGCTTTTTCATTTCTTGCCATTTGTGGGCCCACCTGGCCTCGAACCAGGGACCTTCCGGTTATGAGCCGGTGGCTCTTCCAACTGAGCTATGGGCCCTTAGTTTTTATTTAGAATAACCGATCATCCGCCCATTGTCAACTTCAAATTGACTTAGAATCGGCTTAGCATGTATAATTAAGGGCTTTGCGTGGAGGTAACTTGCGGAACGCTTACTGTGGAACTTTAAACATTGCTGATGTAGAAAAGAGGGTTGAGCTTTGTGGTTGGGTTTACAGGTCGCGAGACCACGGTGGGGTGGTGTTCATAGATCTCAGGGACACAACGGGCGTGGTACAGGTCGTCTTTTCCCCCGAATACTCTGTGGATGCGCACAACTTGGCAAAGGAAGTAGGGCTCGAATACGTCATAAAGATCTCTGGAATTGTGAGAAAAAGACCTCAAGGTACAGAAAACCCTGACCTCCCAACAGGGGAAATAGAAGTGGTAGCTTATTCAATCGAAATTTTGAATGCGAGTAAACAATTGCCTTTTAATCTCGACGATGAAGAGATAGGTGAAGCGATAAGGCTGAAATATAGATACCTTGATATGAGAAGACCCGAGGTTCAAGAAATCTTCAAGATTAGAAGTTTAGCTTATAAGATCGTGCGGGATTACTTTTACTCGAGAGGCTTTTATGAATTTGAGACCCCATACTTCACAAAAAGCACTCCAGAGGGCGCAAGAGACTTTATTGTACCGAGCAGGTTGAATCCAGGACATTTCTACGCACTCCCCCAGTCGCCTCAGTTATTCAAACAGATACTTATGGTAGCTGGCTTTGACAAGTATTTTCAGATAGCAAAATGTTTTCGCGATGAGGATCTGAGGGCTGACAGACAGCCGGAGTTTACGCAGATAGATGTGGAAATGAGTTTTGTCGACATAGATGACGTTATAGAACTTAGCGAAGGTCTAATCAAAAATCTTGTCAGGGGTTTAGTTGGAAAGGACATAGAAACACCTTTTCCCCGACTAACTTACCATGAGGCTCTGGATGCTTACGGAACTGACAAACCTGACTTAAGAATAAGTTTAAAGATTGTCGATATTACGGACATTTTTCATAAAACAGATTTAAGCGTCATAAGAAGGGTTTTAGAAAACGGAGGAACCGTTAGATGCATCCACCTTCCCGGGAAAAATCTATCGAGGAGAGAACTCGATTTATCCGTGGACAAGGCTATAGAAATGGGTGCGGATGGGCTCATCTGGATGAAAAAAGAGGGGAACTCCTTTCAATCCCCTCTTACCAAGTATCTCAAGGACGAGGAAATAAGACAACTGCAAGAGAAAATCGCTCCTTCCGAAGGAGAGGCCATATTTATAGTGGCAGGTAAAAAAGAGAAAGTCCTTGATGTTCTCGCAAAGTTCAGGGTTTATTTGGGAGAAAGGTACGATATCATAAGCCAAGATGAATTGAAATTCGTATGGATCCTGGACTTTCCCCTTCTTGAGTACAGTGAAGAGGAGAAAAGGTACGTTGCAAGGCATCATCCTTTTACATCACCTAAAGTAGATATAAAAACGTTTAAAGGGGCCCTTGATGAAATTCCCTCAAAGGCCTACGATCTTGTGTTAAATGGAGTGGAGATAGGAGGGGGGAGTATTCGAATCCATAAAAAAGAGGATCAGATGGAGATGTTCAGGCTTCTAAAAATTGAAGAGAACGAGGCAAAGGAAAAGTTCGGCTTTCTCCTTGAGGCACTTGAGTTTGGAGCTCCTCCACACGGCGGTATAGCCTTCGGATTCGATAGACTACTGATGATGCTCCTCCGTAAAAAAAGCATAAGGGACGTAATCCCCTTCCCAAAAACCCAGAAAGGGGTTTGTCCTCTAACGGGAGCTCCTTCTCCTATTACGCAGAAGCAGCTAAATGAGCTCAGGATAAGGGTAATGACATAGGTTTTTAAGGAGGTTACCTTGAAAAAGAAAAAAGGTTTCATTTCTAAGAACAGTTTGAGAGCAAAAAAATTTCCCCTGATCGATGTGGAAGAACCTGAATTATTCAGAGAGATGTTCCCGTACACAGAGGTATGCAGGGTAAAGTTTGACCATAAAATCGAGCTCATAGACCCACCGGATGAGATCTTCATAACTGATACCACTTTCAGGGATGGACAACAGGCGAGACCTCCTTTCACAGTAAAACAGATTGTAGATCTTTACGAGCTTCTGCATAGACTCGGTGGATCAAACGGAGTTATACGCCAGTCTGAATTTTTCCTTTACACGGAAAAAGATAGGGAGGCTGTTGAGAAATGTATGGAAAAGGGGTACAGGTACCCAGAGATAACGGGCTGGATAAGGGCTAATAAGGATGATCTGCGTCTCGTAAAAGAGATGGGGATCAAGGAGACGGGGATCTTAACGAGTGTTTCCGATTACCACATATTCATGAAGCTCAGGAAAAAAAGGTCAGAGGCTTTCAATGAGTATTTGAAGATCGTTGAGGAAGCACTGGACCACGGAATCCTGCCAAGATGCCATTTCGAAGATATAACGAGGGCTGATATATACGGATTTTGTGTACCTCTTGCTCAAGCGTTGATGGAGCTTTCTAATCAGGCCAGGATCCCTGTTAAGATCAGACTCTGTGATACTCTGGGGCTCGGAGTTACTTATCCCGGCGCAGCTCTTCCGAGATCTATCGGCAAGATCATAAGGGCGATGATAGATGATGCGGGTGTACCTTCCGAGTATTTAGAATGGCATGGACACAACGATTTTCATAAAGTTTTGATAAACAGCGTTTCTGCATGGCTTTATGGATGTAGCTACGTGAACGGGACCCTTCTCGGAATAGGGGAAAGAACTGGAAATGCTCCCATTGAGGGCCTTATAATTGAATACATCGCTCTTACGGGCACAGATAATGGCGTAGATACAACGGTTATTACGGAGATAAGAAACTACTTCGAGAGAGAAATAGGATACCATGTCCCAAAGAACCAGCCATTTGTGGGGGCTGACTTCAATACCACCTCCGCGGGCATCCACATAGATGGCTTGATGAAAGATAAAGAGGTTTACACCCCATTTGACACGGAAAAAATCCTCAACAGGCCCATATCAATAAATATAACTGACAAATCTGGCCTTGCAGGCATTGCCCACTGGATAAATACACATTTTGCACTTACCGGAAAGGACAGAATAGATAAGAATCATCCCGGTGTTGCGAAGATAAATAAATGGGTCCTGAGACAGTATGAAGAAGGAAGGGTCACTGCCATCTCGGAGGAGGAGCTGGAGCATCTTGCCAGAAGGTACATCCCTGAAGTTTTCGTGTCTGAATTTGATCTGTTTAAGAGGAGAGCATATGAGCTGGCCGCCCATCTTATTGAGCGTTATATCGACCACCCAGACATAAGAAGTATGGTTCCGGAAAAAATTGAAAATGTTCTTAAAGGGGTAGTGGCTGAATATCCTTACATCCAGTTCGCATATGTTGTAGATAGCGAGGGAATAAAGATCACGAAGAATATAACCCAGGTTGTGGACCGTGCAAAGTATTACAAAATAGGCCTTCACGAGGATTTTTCTGACAGAGACTGGTTTATAAACCCTATGAAGACCGGAAAGCTATACGTAACAGACCTTTACTCCTCGAGGATTACTGGCGCACTGTGCATAACCGTTTCTGGGCCCATAAGGGATGAAGCGGGAGACATAGTAGGTGTCTTAGGGTTCGACATAAGGTTTGAAGATCTAACAAGAGCTGAAGAGGATATAAGGAGCGGTTAAAAAGATGGGTAAAACGATAGTAGAAAAAATCCTGAGTCTGAATACGAGGACTGATGTAAGACAGGGCGATTATGTAGTCGTAAATGTGGATAAGATTCTTCTCCAAGATGGGACAGCACCTCTTGCGATAAGCAGATTCAGGGAACTCGGTTTCCAGAGACTCTTTAACCCGAAAAACGTCATATTTTTTATCGATCATGCATCCCCAAGCCCAAGAAAAGAGCTCTCAAATGACCACATCACAATAAGAGAGTTCGCAAAACATTACGGAGCGGTAGTAAGTGATGTGGGAGAAGGTATCTGCCATCAGGTCATGTGCGAAAGGTTTCTCCTTCCCTGTGATGTCTTACTTGGAGCAGACTCCCATACAACGACGGGTGGTGCTCTTGGTGCTTTCGCAACCGGTATGGGTTCAACGGATATAGCAGTTGCAATGGGTCTCGGTCAAACTTGGATAAGGGTACCAGAGTGTTATAAATTCGTGTTAAAAGGTGAATTCCAAATCGGTGTTTTTAGTAAGGATCTCATCTTATACATAGTCGGGATGATCGGCCAGGAAGGAGCCACATACAAAGCTATGGAGTTTACGGGAGAGGCTGTAAAGAGGATCCCTATGGGAGCAAGGATGACGATCGCCAATATGGCTATTGAGGCTGGCGCTAAATGTGGAATTTTTCCGTCCGATCTTATGACTTTCATGTACCTGAGAATGAAAGGTAGGGAGAAAGGATATATTGAACTCACCCCTGACGAGGATGCAAAATACGAAAAGGTCTTTGAGATAAATCTTGGAGAAATCACGCCCCAGATAAGCCTGCCCCACAGGGTCGACAATGTCGCAAGTGTAGAGGAGATAGCGAAAAAGAACATAGAAATAGATCAGGTTTTCATAGGTTCCTGCACCAACGGGAGGATAGAGGACCTAAGAATAGCTGCAAACATACTGAGAGGGAGAAAAAAACACAAAGGTGTGAGGCTTATAGTCTGTCCAGCCTCCAAATTTGTTTACTATCAGGCCCTCCAGGAAGGGATTATAACAACCCTTGTAGAAGCAGGGGCCGTAGTACTTCCCCCAGGTTGTGGGCCTTGTATAGGGCTTCATATGGGAGTAATAGGTGATAAAGAGCGTTGCCTCTCAACTTCAAACAGGAATTTTTTGGGTAGAATGGGGAACCCCGATTCTGAGATATACTTGTCGTCTCCAGCAACAGCTGCTGCTTCCGCTCTAAAAGGCAGGATTACTGACCCAAGGGAGGTAATGGATGATACTGAAAGGAAGGGTATGGAAATTTGGTGACAACATCTCCACTGACCATATTGTGCCAGGGAGATTCTTCCATTTGAGATCAAATCTGGACGAGTTAAAAAAGCACATATTTGAGGATCTCCATCCAGGCTTTTACAAAAAGATACAAAAGGGGGATGTGATCTTTGCCGGGAGGAATTTTGGTGTGGGCTCGAGCAGGGAGCATGCGCCACTAACAATAAAGCTCGCCGGTATCGACGCTGTCATTGCCCCCTCCTTCGCAAGGATTTTTTTTAGAAATGCTATTAATGTGGGTCTCTGTGCCATAATATGCGATGCAGATGAAGTAAAAGAGGGTGACCATGTTGAGATAGATATAGAGGCGGGACTAATTAAGAACCTTACTCAGGGTTTCCAAAAGGCTTTTCAACCCCTTTCAGGGATCATGAAGGAAATACTTAAGGAGGGTGGTCTCGTCAATTACATAAAGAAAAAAGGGGGTTTTAAAGTTTAGTGGAAAGAGTGAGAATCCCTTGTATTGTCGGTGATGGCACGGGCCCTGATATATGGAACGCCTCGAAAGAAGTGCTCGAGGAGGCAGTTATTAAGGCTTACGGTCACGAAAAAGAAATAGAGTGGATCTACCTTCTTGCTGGCCAGAATGCGCTTGAAAAAAAGGGGGTTCTGCTTCCTGAAGAAACAATCGAGACGATAAGGGAAATAAGGTTTGCAATAAAAGGGCCTCTTACAACACCTGTGGGAGGCGGTTTTAGGAGTTTGAATGTTTATCTCCGACAGATATTCGATCTTTATGTCTGTCTCAGACCTATAAAGTATATAAAGGGTCTTCCCAGTCCCATAAGAAACCCTGAAAGGGTCGATATTATAGTTTTTAGAGAAAACACAGAGGATGTGTATAAGGGGATAGAATGGGAAGCAGAGTCAGAGGATGCAAAAAAGGTTATATCTTTTTTGAGAGAAAAAATGAAAGCGGATATACCAGAGGATTCGGGTATTGGCGTGAAACCCATAAGCAGGAAGGGGACAGAGAGATTCGTGAGATGGGTCATCAACTACGCATTGGCACACAGAAGAAAAAAAATTACCATAGTTCATAAAGGGAACATAATGAAGTACACGGAAGGGGCTTTCAGAGCGTGGGCTTACGAGGTGGCAAAAGGTTTTACCGAGACCAGTTATGGTAAAGACCTCCTAATTAATGATATAATTGCAGACAACATGTTCATGCAGGTCATTTTGAGACCGGAGGAGTATGATATTCTTCTCTGCCCTAATCTGAACGGGGATTATCTCTCTGACTGCTGTGCTGCCCTGATAGGCGGTCTTGGGGTTGCGCCAGGCGCAAATATCGGCGATGAAGTAGCCATATTCGAACCTACTCATGGGAGCGCGCCTAAGTATGCTAATAAAGATGTGGTCAACCCCCTTTCCTTTATCCTATCAGCCTGTATGCTCTTCGATCACATAGGGCTAAATAGAGCAAGGGAGCTCATCGAGAAATCGATCGAGAAGACCTTAAGCGAGGGTATAATGACCTATGACCTTGCCCGCCATGCGGATGGAGTTAAACCTGTTAGATGTTCAGAATTCGGCAAGGCCTTGCTTGAGAGAATGGAGTAAGAACCTATGGAGATGAAGAAAGATTCCGTTGAGCTCGAGGACTTTGGAACGAAGATCTCGAAGCTCTCAGAGAGGTTTCATACTTTAAGGGGACATCTTTGACCTTCCCGCCCTTGAGAAAAAAATAGGAGAACTCGAATCTGAAATTGGGAAGCCCGATTTCTGGGAAGACCAGGATAGGGCTCAGGAGATCCTGAAAGAAAGGGCGAGGCTCTCTGAAGAGAAAGAAAAGTGGGAAAATCTGAGGAGGGATCTCGAAGAAATAATCATCCTCGAAGGTTTCTACAAAGAAACAAACGATCCAGAAGATCTGAATGAGTTAAGAGAAAGGCTCAGGAAGCTGGAAGAGGAACTTACGAAGTTTGAGATAGAGAGGATGCTTTCAGGTGAGCATGACAAGAATAATGCTATTGTGTACATAAATGCTGGAGCTGGAGGTACAGAGGCCCAGGATTGGGCAGAGATGCTTCTCAGAATGTATCTTAGGTGGGCAGAGAAAAAGGGGTTCCACACCCAGATAGTCGATATACTTTACGGGGAGGAGGCTGGTATAAAGAATGTGACTTTTCTTGTAAAGGGGCCTTACGCGTACGGATACCTCAAATGCGAAAATGGCATCCATAGGCTTGTTAGGATCTCCCCCTTTGACGCAAATAATAGAAGACATACGTCTTTTTCTTCCTTTTATGCGTACCCGGAGATTTCGGAAGATATCTCCATCGAGATAAGGGAAGAGGATCTCCGCATAGATACTTTTAGGGCAAGCGGGCCTGGGGGGCAGCATGTGAATAAAACTGAATCAGCGGTGAGGATCACCCATATTCCCACAGGGATAGTTGTCCAGTGTCAAAATGAGAGATCTCAGCACAAGAACAAAGCTATAGCCCTGGCCATACTTAAGTCGAGGCTCTACGAACTGGAAAAGAGAAAAAAGGAGGAAAAGATCAGGGCATTAGAAAAGGAAAAAAAGGATATAGCATGGGGAAGCCAGATTCGGTCATATATTCTCCATCCGTACAAACTTGTAAAGGATCACAGGACAAAAGTCGAAATCCACAATGCGGAAGAGGTCTTAGATGGAAACCTGGACGAGTTCATAAGAGCGTACCTTTTGCACTTGACTTTCAAGGAGAAATAGGGGTATCTATTAACTATGGAACTCTTCAGTGATCAAAAAATTCTCGAGTTAGAAGAGAAGATAGACGTGCTCCTCAAGAATTACAAGGCCCTTAGGGAAGAAAACGAGAAATACCAGAAAAAATTCGAGGCCCTCGAAGCAGAGAACAGGGAATTGAAGGAGAAGGTCACGATGATGAAGAATGAGAAGGAATTAATAATCGAGAAGATCGGAGCGATAATAGAGAAGATTTCGAACGCACAGAGGTAAATGGAGAAGAGAGTGGAAGTAACGATCGGAAGGCAATTATACACGTTCGTTGGAGAGGACGAGGAGAGGATAAGAAGGGTGGCGACGTACGTTGATCAGAGGCTTAAAGAGGTTCTTTCTGAACACAGGATCGTGAACACTGTGAACGCATTAGTTATGGCCCTTATGGAGATGGCCGATGAGTATTTAGAGTTACAAGAGAAGATCGGGATCATAGAGAGGAGTGCGACACGAATTTTAAAAAAGGTGGAGGAGATTTGAAGTTCCCTGCAATGCGCGTGATAAGTAGTGACTTCGAGCCAACACCTCAATTATGGGAGCCATATTTTGGTGCCGGGAGCATGCTCGCATACCTGGCGAGAAGCCAAAGGCACCAAGGAGGCACCCACTTTTATTTTGAGGTTCAAGATCTACTATTTACACGGCATTGCGGGGTTAATATAGATAATCCAGAGGGTTAGTGACTGAGGAAGAAGAGATAATAACATAGAGGCATAATAAAAGGAGGTAAAGGTAACGTAGCCCATTAAACTCTCTCACCCTCGGAGCTAACCCCTTAAAATGAAGAGGGGAAAGTGGCTCTAATCGCATACGTTTTAGTCTGTGTAGTATCGATCTTTGTCGGTTTTTACCTATCAAGATTCATCCAAAAAAGAAGACTCGAAGAGTACGACAGAATAGGAAAAAAACTAATTGAGGACGCTAAGAAGGAAGCGGAGGTAATCAAAAGGGAAGCCTCTCTTCAGGCAAAAGACATAGTACTCCAGGCAAAAACGGAGTTTGAACAGGAAATAAAAAATAAAAGACTCGAGTTACAAAGAATAGAGCAGAGACTTTCCCAAAAGGAGGCAAGTTTTGATAAGAAGCTCGAGCTTTTAGAGAGAAAGGAGGAGGAGCTTCAAAGAAAAGAAAAGGAACTCGCAAAAAGGGAAAAAGAGGCAAGCGAAAAGATTAGAGAATATGAAGCTCTCATAGAAAAGGAAAGGGAAAAGCTTGAGCTCATATCTGGGATGACGACCGAGGAAGCCAGAAGTCTGCTACTAAAGAAAGTGGAAGAGGATGCAAAATTCGAAGCCGTTAAGATATGCAAAAGGATAGAAGAGGAAACCAAAGAGAAAGCGGACAAAAAGGCAAAGGAGATCATTGCCCTCGCCGTCCAGAGATACGCCGGTGAATACGTTTCAGAAGAGTCTGTCTCTGTCGTTCAGCTCCCAAATGAAGAGATGAAGGGCAGGATAATAGGAAGGGAAGGTAGAAACATAAGGGCNTTGGAAGCAGCAACAGGGGTAGACATAATAATAGATGACACTCCTGAGGCTGTAATTCTATCCTGTTTCAACCCTATAAGGAGAGAAGTGGCAAGACTCGCTCTGGAGAGGCTGATTGTGGATGGAAGAATTCATCCTGCCAGAATAGAAGAAGTGGTTGCGAAGGTTGCAGAGGAACTGGAAGATAGAATAAAGGAGGCTGGTGAAAAGGCTGTCTTCGATCTTGGGCTTCACAATGTGCACCCTGAGCTTATCAAACTTATAGGTAAGCTACAGTTCAGAAGCAGCTATGCCCAGAACGTCTACAGGCACTCAATAGAGGTTGCAGTTATATGTGGAATCATGGCTGCTGAGCTTGGACTAAGTGAAAAGGTTGCAAAAAGAGCTGGTCTTCTCCATGATATAGGTAAAGCTGTAGACCACGAAATAGAGGGTTCCCATTCAAAGATCGGCGCAGACCTTGCGAAAAAATACGGAGAAACCGAAGAGATCGTCCATGCCATTTATGCCCATCACGAGGAAGTTGAGCCACAGTCAGTCCTCGATGTTATAGTCCAAGCAGCTGATGCTCTTTCAGGGGCAAGGCCTGGGGCGAGAAGGGAAATGCTTCAGACTTACATAAAGAGACTGGAGGATCTTGAAAGAATCGCAAACAGTTTTCCCGGAGTGGAGAAATCATACGCAATCCAGGCGGGGAGGGAGTTGAGAATCGTCGTAAATAGTGAAGCCATAAGTGATGAACAGCTTTACATGCTTTCTAAGGAAATCGCAAGAAGGATTGAGAACGAACTTTCGTATCCTGGTCAGATAAAGGTTGTGGTTATAAGGGAGACAAGGGCGGTCGAATATGCAAGGTAACACGATAGATGTTATATTTCTTGGAGATGTGGTTGGTAAGCCTGGAAGACTCGCACTTAAGGAATTTGCAAAAAACTTTTCCAGCGATTTTTTGATTGTAAATGGAGAAAATTTAGCAGGAGGAATAGGTTTGACTCCAAAGGTTGCTGAGGAGGTGATAGCTTACGGTGTCGACGTTATAACTTCTGGGAATCACATCTGGAAAAAAAAGGAAGTAATCCCTTATCTAAACGGTGAAACAAGGGTTATTAGGCCTTTGAATTACCCCCCAGAAGCTCCTGGGCATGGTTTTACCATTGTAAAAAAAAGTGATAAGGCTATATGTGTCGTAAATATAGAGGGAAGGGTCTTCATGAACCCCCTTTTTTGCCCTTTCAGAACGATGAGGGACTTTCTGGAAAAGGAAAAAATAGATTGTCCAATCCTCGTTGATTTCCATGCGGAGGCTACATCTGAAAAAATAGCTATGGGATGGTTCCTCGATGGGAAGGTCTCTGCCGTAATCGGAACACATACCCATGTTCAGACTTCAGACGAGAGAATCCTTCCCAATGGGACAGGCTACATAACTGATGCTGGAATGACAGGGCCGCAGGATTCTGTTATAGGAATGGAAAAAAGCGTGATTATTGAGAGATTCTTAAGTCAGATACCTCAGAAGTTTTCAGTTGGAAAAGATAATGTGGAAGTTCAAGGGGTAAGATTAAAAATAGATGGGAAAACAAAAAAATGTATCCAAATTGAGAGGTTGAAGATTAAGGTAGACCTATGAGGCGCATAAGTATTGAAAAGGAGATAGAGATAATAAAAAGGGGAGCGGTAGATCTTGTCACGGAGGAGGAGCTTAGGGAAAAGCTTATTAGGTCTCGAAAGGAGAACAAGCCCTTAAGAATTAAACTCGGTCTCGACCCAACTGCTCCAGATTTACATCTCGGTCATACGGTCGTGCTTCAGAAGTTAAAGCAATTTCAAGATCTTGGTCATACTGCCATCTTTCTTATAGGTGACTTCACAGGCATGATAGGAGATCCGACAGGGAGGATAGAAACAAGACCCGCTCTCACGAAGGAAGAGCTTTTGAAGAATGCTGAGACCTATAAGGCACAGGTCTTCAAAATACTCGATCCAGAAAAAACAGAGGTAAGATTCAACAGTGAGTGGTTCGAGGCGATGAGCGCTTCTGATATGGTAAAACTCTGCGCGAAATACACAGTTGCAAGGATGATGGAAAGGGAGGACTTTAAAAACAGGTTCGAAAATAATCTTCCAATAAGCATCCACGAGTTTCTCTACCCACTTGTTCAAGCATATGACTCAGTCGCTTTGAATGCGGATGTGGAACTTGGAGGTCATGACCAGATATTTAACCTTTATGTGGGAAGGGAAATTCAGAGAGCTTACGGTCAGGAATCCCAGGTTATAGTGACCGTTCCTCTTCTTGAGGGAATAGATGGGGTCAACAAGATGAGTAAAAGTTACGGCAATTACGTTGGGATCGACGAACCACCGGATGTGATGTTCGGAAAACTGATGTCTATCTCTGATGAGCTGATGCTTAAATATTACGAGCTCTTAAGCGACATATCAATCGAAGAATTGAACTTACTCAAAGAAGGGATAAAGGAAGGGAAGATCCATCCAAAACATGCAAAGATAAATCTGGCAAAGGAGATAGTTTCCAGATTCCACGGAAAGGAAAAGGCTGAAAAAGCGTACATGAATTTTGAAAAAATTCACAAGGAAAAGCAGATACCTGACAATTTGCCAGTGATCTATCTGAAAGGAAAAGTGGATAAGATCCAGGTGGCGCCTTTCCTCAAAGAGGCTGGACTTGTATCTTCCTCATCTGAGGGGAGAAGGTTGCTTTTACAGGGAGGAATAAAGGTCTCATACGGAGAAGCAGGTGTCCTTCAAAAGCTCAAAGACGAGTGGATAAGCGTTGGAAATTTTAACCAGGTCGTCTTTAAGGTGGGGAAGAGGAAATTTCTGAAGGTTGTATTCGAGAACTGAGCGGGCTTGACATATAAGACGTATATGTAGTTAACTAATACGAGAATTCCCCGGTAGCTCAATCGGCAGTAGCGGCGGGCTGTTAACCCGTAGGTTGCAGGTTCGAGTCCTGCCCGGGGAGAATGGCTCTCCTATTCTATAAGGGGCGAATCTCTTCCGTCTTTGTCGATCCCGAAAGATTGAACTCTCTCAATCTCTTTCAGCTTCATCTTGATGATTACGATGAGGCCTAAAATACCGGCCCAAAAAAATGCAAGTGTCTCGTAAATAGTAAATCTATCGTAAGGGCTTGACGGAGAAACTTCTATCCCAAGTTCCTGAGCGAAGAGGTGACTAAAACCAAAAAGTAGCAAAATAAAAAAGAGAAACCCTATCATGCCACTCGCCTAACTCAAGAAGCCTATAATGGTCATAATAACGAAGTAGAGTGTATATAACACGCCAATCCAAGTAAAGAGCGTACTTCTTTCACCCCGATTCGACTTTTTGTCGAAAAATGGTATAAGGACAAAGAAAAGAATTGCAAAGGAGATAAGAATAATGGCTATCATTTCACCGTTTAGTCCCATGATTTCTCCGGGAAAGAATTTTAGCGTCTGGAAAAGAAATAGAAAATACCATTCGGGCTTTATGTTCTCAGGGGGAGGGGCAAGGGGATCAGCCTTTTTCCCGATTTCAGGGGGAGAAAGTGCTGCGACCGTCACAACTATACCAAAGACCATAAGCCAAAGCATAAGGTCTTTATAAAGTACGTTCGGAAAGAACGGTTTATACCCGCGAATTTCATTTTCCTGAGACAAAGGGACGCTTATTCCATGATACTGGACAAGGAGAAGGTGGATTCCGACAAGTACCAGTGTAATAAGGGGAAGTAAGGATACGTGAAACGCATAGAAACGTGTTAGAGTCTCGCCTGTCACATCTATGCCACCTCTGAGAAAGAACTTTATGAAATTTCCAATTATTGGAAGATTTCCCACACCACCTGTGGCAACACGGACCGCTGCAAAAGCCCTTTCGTCCCACAACATGAGATAGCCGCTCAAACCAAAAAAGATAGATATGCCGAGTAGTATTGTACCTGTAATCCATACGAGCTCCCTCGGTTTTCTATACGATTTCAGAATGAGTGTGCTGAAAGCATGAACAAAGAGAGTGAGTATGGAAAGCTGGGCGCCCCAGTGATGAAGAGAGCGGAAGAACCAGCCCATATTCAGTTTTGTTACAATGTCGATGATGCTTTTATGGGCAACTTCATGGAATGGTACATAGTAGAAGGAAAGCACGATGCCAGTTACGAACTGGATTACAAAGAGAAACATCGCAATTCCACCTGTGTAATACCAAATATCGTACTTGTGTTCAGGCACGAACTTGCTTTTTAGGAATCTCCTAAAAGGCTCTATGTCGTATCTTTCTTCGAACCAACTCTTAAGCTTTCGGCAGTTCAACCTTTATCCCCTTTTTCGACACGATCAGTTTCTCGCCTTCAATCTTTATGTCGAAGAATTCCAGTGGTTTTGGCGGTGGTCCCGCTATATTCTTTCCATTCTCGTCGAACCAGCCCTTATGGCAAGGACAGTAGAATTTCTTTTCTTCAGGCTTGTACATGACGTTGCACTCCATGTGAGTGCATACACCTTTTAGCGCATAATTGGAACCATCTTCCTTCTTAAAGAAAAGACCAAGCTTTCCTCCCCAGGCGAATGGCTTTACAGAGTTTGGCGGGATATCTAAAAAGTCCTTTACATTTAGAACCACAAAATCCGGCTCTTTCCCCAAGGTCGGAAACGCGAATTTCAAAAGCGCGTATACGCACCCACTTAAAAAAGCGATAAGCCAGCCGCAAAAAAGGGTATTGAGAAAGGTCCTCCTTGTAACGAGGGAATAAAGGATCTTCATTTTTTTTCCTTCCCGAAAATCTTGTATTTCAGGAGTCTTTTACGGAGGCTCACAATAGAGTCAGTTGGACGGACTCCCTTTGGACAGGCATCGATACAACGCATGACCATATCACATCCCCACACACCCTTGTCGGTATTTATAAACTCAAGCTCTCTCATAGGCCTTTCATCCCTTGAATCTGAGATAAAACGTTCAAGCTTTGCAAGTGCAGCAGGTCCTAAGTATTCTGGGTCACGAGATAAAACAGGACAGGCACCATAACAGCAAGCACAGAGTATACAGTTAACAAACTGGTCTATCCTTTTTCTATCTTCTTCGCTTTGATAACTCTCCTTTTCAGGATCAGGGCTTTTGCGGATAAGATATGGCCTCACCTTCTCGTACATTTTCCAAAAGGGTGTCATATCTACAACGAGGTCTTTTATCACTTCCAGATTGGGCAAAGGCTCGAGGATGATCTCTCGAGTACCAAATTGTGCTACCTGTGTTCTGCAGGCGAGATCAATCTTTCCGTTTATAACCATGGCACATGAACCACAGACCGCTGACCTGCAGGATGAACGGAAGGCAAGGGTTCCATCGATCTCATCCCGTATGCGATTAAGAACAGTAAGAACTGTGAGTCCAGGAATTACGCGTACCCTATAACTCTGAAATTCTGGCCCCTTGTCAGGGATAGTCGAATCATATCTGAGTATTTTGAAAGTGTAGATGTCCCCCTTCAATATTTCCTCTCTGTTGGTTCGTACTTAGTGATCACAACGTCCTTGTAAGATATTTCTGGCTCACCATTTTTACCGATTCTTGCCATAGTATGCTTAAGCCATTTCCTATCGTCCCGCATGGGGAAATCCCTTCTAAAGTGAGCCCCCCGGCTTTCTTCACGGAGTAGCGCACCGAGCGTTATCAGGTGGCAAATATCAATCATGTATTCAAGTTCAAGGGCACTTATTAACTCATAATTCATGAACAGATTCGGAGAAGTGACACCCATGTGCTCAGCTCTCTTCTTAAGTTCCATAATCCTATTTAACCCCTCCTCTAACCCTTCCTTTGTCCTGAATATTCCAACGTAGGTGCTCATGGTTTTTCTTAAATCATCCAAGATTCTGAATGGTTTCTCCCCTTTATGACTTCCGAGCCTATATATCTTCTCCTCCACTTTCTTTTTTGCCTTCTCCACCTCGAGAGAATCTGGTTTTCCATTTGTTTTTTTTAGATCATCGTCGATCGCTATTGCGCCAAGCTTGCCAAAAACGATCGCCTCAAGGAGCGAATTTCCCCCAAGCCTATTCGCTCCGTGAACACTCACGCAGGCACATTCTCCCGCAGCATAGAAGCCCTCAAGGTCTGTTTGACATCTTTCGTTCGTATCTATACCGCCCATTGAATAGTGCTGGGCTGGCATAACAGGAATGGGCTCCAGTATTGGATCTATACCGAGGAAGTCAAGGCAGATGCTTCTTATACCCGGCAATCTCTCCAGGATCTTTTCTCTGCCAAGGTGGCGTAGGTCGAGATGTACATAGCTTCCAAGCTCACTTTCAAATCCCCTGCCCTCTTCAATTTCTGTTGCAATACTTCTCGACACTATATCCCTCGGGGCAAGTTCCATCGCCTTTGGCGCGTACCTCTGCATAAATCTTTCCCCGTTCTTATTTATCAAATAACCTCCCTCTCCCCTTGCTCCTTCGGTAATAAGGATATTAGTGCCTATGATCGAAGTGGGATGAAACTGGACAAACTCCATATCCTTTAAAGGTACCCCCGCTTTATACGCTATGCCAATTCCGCTTCCCGTGTTCGTCAGGGAATTTGTGGAATAATAGTAGATCCTCCCGTATCCGCCTGTGGCAAAAAGTGTTGCTCTTGCGCTAATCGATACTAATTGCCCCCTTATTTGGTCAATTGCAACTACTCCATGGCACCTTCCGTCTTTCACAACGAGGGTAACAACAACGAACTCAGGATAGATTCGCACACCCCTTTCTACGGAACGTTCAAAAAGTGTGTTCAAAAGTACATGGCCTGTTATATCGGCGGAATAGCATGTCCTCGGATATCCTGCACCTCCAAAGGGTCTCTGAGCTATTGATCCGTCCGGAAATCTGCTGAAAGGACAGCCCCAGTGTTCCATCTCGTAGACTATTTTTGGTGCCTCATAGCACATGATCTCGACAGCGTGCTGGTCTGCAAGGTAGTCACTTCCTTTTATAGTATCNAACGCGTGTTTTTCCGGGGTATCATCCCTCGCATCTGGGTGGNTGGCAAGGGCCGCATTTATACCGCCCTGAGCAGCGATCGAATGTGAGCGAACAGGATGAACCTTTGATATCAATCCCACATCGTATTTATCACAGAGTCCAACAGCTGCCCTTAGTCCTGCCAGACCCCCTCCCACGATTAGAACATCGTGATAAAGCATGGTCTTAAGATGTAACGAAATATATGTAAAGCAGTGTAATGGAAATTGAGCTCGCTATAATGTTTGATAGCCAAAAAAGTTCCTTCTCTTTTTTATATCCAAATCCTCTGACCTCGATAATCAGCTTAAGGATGGGCTCCTCGATGCAAACGGTCAGTCCGTTGGGCTTCCTTGGGGACTCATATTAGCAACAGAGACAACACACGAGATAGTTGTCCTTGGTGTTGAAGACGACATCGCGACAAGATTTATAGCTAAGCACCCTTACTTTTCAAAGGGAGTGATTCCCAAGGGAACTTATAAAAGTGCACCATACGATATTCCAACCCTTACAGTGTGGAACTTCATGATAACGTACAAAGAAATGCCAGCTGATTTCGTATACGAATTTACGAAAGAAATATTCAAGAACAAACCACTACTTGTGAGTGTCCATAAATCTGCTCAGGAGGTGGAGCCTAAAAACGTCCTCTATTCTCCAATACCCTTACATCCGGGTGCGATAAAGTATTACGAGGAAGTGGGGATAAAGATCCCTGAAAAACTGAGGCCGAAGGACTAAATCAAAAGATGGGGCTTGAGGATGGAAGAGAGGAGGGCTGACCTTAGCAAGATAAAGGATGCTGAACTTATAAGAACAAGAGAGTTCGGAAGGTTCGGCTCCTGGATTATCTATCTTATTGGAGCTACCTGCTCTCTTTTCCATCTTTACTGCCTCCTCATAAGCCCCATTGATCCCTGGTATTTCAGAGGGATGCACATCGTCTTTCTTTCTTCCCTTTGTTTTCTTCTATATCCAGGCTGGGAGGGTGCGAGAAATAAGCCACATGTGATCGATTATGTACTGATCCTGATGGTTATCATCCCTTTTTCTTATATGGTCATCAACTTTGATGAGTGGATATACCGGGTCGGTGTCACACCGACAACCTGGGACTGGATTATATCCCTTATGCTCATCATTGCAATGCTTGAAATGACAAGGAGAACAACGGGTATGGCCCTCGCTATTATCGCTCTTCTATTCATCCTTTATGGCTATTTCGGTAAATACCTTCCAGGACTTCTTTATCATAAAGGCTACAGTTGGCCAAGAATCCTCACATATCTCTTCAGTCTCGATGGTATACTAGGCCTCCCCATATTCGTTTCCGCTACCTACGTATATGTTTTCGTAATCTTCGGAGCCTTTCTTAGAAGTTCCGGTGTGGGTAATTACTTCATCCAGTTTGCGAACGCTCTCGTTGGTTGGGCAAGGGGTGGACCAGCGAAGGTTGCGGTAATTTCAAGTTCCCTTTTTGGGACTGTATCTGGAAGTTCAGCAGCAAATGTTGTGGGGACAGGAAGTTTTACCATTCCAATGATGAAAAGCATGGGATATAAACCGCACTTTGCTGGTGCAGTGGAAGCTGTTGCCTCAACTGGCGGCCAGATTATGCCACCTGTTATGGGCGCGGGAGCCTTTCTCATGGCTGAAATCCTCGGTATACCTTACGTAAAAGTTCTTATCGCTGCCATATTACCAGCGGCAATGTATTATCTTGCCGTATACTTTATGGTTGATTTTGAAGCTGCAAAGACAGGGCTTGTGGGGTTACCAAAAGAAAAACTTCCAAGCAAAAAAGAGACCTTAAAAAGGATATACATGTTTGCCCCCCTTGGCGTCCTTGTCTACTTTATCGCTATAGCTATGTCCTCCATAGTCAAGGCCGGAACCTTTGCCTTAGCCACATGTGTTGCTGTAAGCTGGACTGACAGGGAAACAAGAATGGGGTTAAGAAATATAATAGATTCTCTCGCAAATGGTGCAAGAGGTGCGATCGAAATGGCTGGAACCTGCGCTGCTGCAGGGATTGTCATAGGGATCATATCCCAGACAGGCATAGGACTCAAGTTCGCCACAATACTCCTCGAATTTTCTAAGGGAAATCTGCCCCTTGCCCTTTTCCTGTCCATGGTTGTTGCTATAGTTCTGGGGATGGGCATGCCTACAACTGCTGCGTATGCCATCTGCGCCGCTGTCATCACAACGGGCCTTATTAAACTTGGGGCCATGCCTCTCGCTGCACACCTCTTTGTCTTCTATTTTGCCTGTATCTCCGCTATAACACCTCCTGTGGCACTTGCCGCATACGCCGGTGCAGCGATTGCAAAGGCGCATCCTAACAAAGTTGGTTTCACAGCCATGAAATTGGGAGTTGCCGCATTCATCGCTCCTTATATGTTCATATTTAACCCTCCTATGTTACTTATGGGATCTCCTATTGAAGTCATTACGGCAAGTGTCACATGCCTTCTTGGGACCTTTGCCCTTGCCTGTGGTATGCAGGGATGGCTAATGGGTAGGGAAATCCCTTTCCTTTTAAGGATCCCCCTTGTGGCAGGCGCGATCCTCCTCATAAAACCTGGTATTTATACTGATTTGGCAGGTATAGGCCTTCTTGTCATAACCTACTTCCTTTCAAGGTTTTGGAAGAGGAAAGATCTCGTTGAAAAAGCAAGGAAGTGAGTTTTTTTCTTGACAGGGAAGGAGAACTTTGTTATAAAAGTCACATGATCGTTCCCTGGTTTAAAAAAAATTTTGACTCGGGAAAAAAAATTCTTGACAGCAAGAAAAAAAAGTTTTATATTTTTATCAAAGATTGTGTTAGAATTCACAACCTTGAGAATTGGCCAATCACCTCCATTAAGCTTCTCATAATAACCCCCCTTCCCCCTGGGAATTACCCAGGGGGTTTTTATTTGAAACTAATCTTCCTGTGTTGTATATTTAATGCATGTGGTTCGTAGACGCCCTTTCTTCCGGGATTGCGGGAATGATACTCCATGCAGGTCCTGTGGCAAAAGCGGTTATGGCTATTCTTTTTTTCTTTTCTACTGTCTCGTGGTCCATAATATTTTTCAAAATAAGGCAGTATAGGAGGCTTGAAAGGGAAGGTACAAACATACTTCCCCTTTTGGAGGGGGCCGATTCCCTTAAAAAGCTTGCCACCGGATTCCGCTCGATGAGAGATAGCCCCTATTACAGACTTCTATTCCTCATATATAGGGAAAGGGGGGTAGTTTCAAAAGAGAATCCTGGACATGAGAGGAAAGAAACCTTAGACGCAGAGACGAGAATTAGGTTCGCCATCCAGGAAGAGAATGAACGCCTCGAGAGATACCTCTCCTTCCTCGCAACAACGGCAAACACTGCTCCCTTTGTTGGCCTATTTGGTACTGTCTGGGGAATAATGGATTCCTTCCGCGAAATAGGAATAAGAGGGACGACAAGTCTTGCAGTTGTCGCTCCAGGGATTAGTGAGGCACTTATTGCCACTGCTTTTGGTCTCGCAACAGCGATACCCGCAGTCATCGGGTATAACTATCTATTAGGACGAAGTAGAAGGATTTCAACCCGCTTAGAGAATTTTGCGACATACGTCTTGGCCCTTTCTGAGAAATGAAGGTTTTCGACAAAAAAAAAGAGGTTCTTTCAGAGATCAACATAATCCCTCTTGTTGATGTTATGCTCGTCCTTTTAATCATCTTCATGATAACTGCCCCCATGATGCAGTACGGAATGAAGGTAGATGTTCCAAAAGTAACAACTAAGCCACTCGAACATAAGGAAGAACCTCAGATCCTTTACATCACTAAGAATCAGGAGCTCGTCTTAAATGAGAAGAAGATAGGGATTTCCGATCTCAAACAAGCCCTCGGGCTTCTCTTTTCTGGTAAGGCAGAAAAGGAACTCTTCCTCAAAGCTGACAAAGATGTGCCTTACGGGTTCGTTGTAAAATGCATGGGCATGATAAGAGAGGCTGGTATAAACAAGATAAATATAGTTACAAAGCCAGAAGAGGAATGACGAAGGAAGAAAACCTTTTCAAGATATTCATCCTCTCCCTTCTTTTGCACTTAATTTTTCTCTTTGCCATATCGATCCCTCTCAAGAAACAGGGAAAAAGGATAGATATCCCCTTTTATTATTCGGTTAGTTTGGTCCCCTCAGTTGGATCAGTTACTTCGCCTCAAGAAAAGGCTGGAAAGGAAGTAGAAGGTACTTTTCCATCAGAAAAGGAAAAGAGTGTTAAAGGGAAATATAGAGCACCAAAAAAAGTTTTGAAGAAGGTTATAGAGGAGAAGTCAATATCAAAAAAGAAGATCAACCTCAGATCTACCACAAAGGAAGAATTGACATCTCTCGAGGAAAAGATAAGGGAACTGAAAGCTAAGACACGCTATTTCGATGTTGGAAAAGGGCGAACGTTAACTGATAAAAAAGATTCGGGATTGGCAGGCCTTCCAGGACAAGGGACCACTACCTATACATCCTTGGATCCTGCAACTTCCGCCTATGTTTTTCAGGTTTGGAGTAAAGTGAAAAAGGCTTGGGCTGTCCCAAGTGGGCTTACGACGAGGAGCGATTTGGAAACAATTGTAGTTGTTAGAATCAGGAAAGACGGGAGGATCGTTGACATTGAGGTAGAAAAAAGGTCAGGAAATAGGATGTATGACGAATCGGTCCTGAGAACTTTACGCTCTGCGGATCCCTTTCCTTCATTCCCGGAAGGCATTTCCGGTGATTATTTGGAAATAGGGTTCCGATTTCTTCCTGGAGAACTATCTTGACCCTTCTTCAGAGTATCGTTCTGGGATTTGTCCAGGGAGTGACAGAATTTCTGCCAGTCAGCAGTTCCGCTCATCTCATCCTCATCCCCTGGTTTTTCGGTTTTAGTCCAGGGGGTATGAATTACGATGTGATGCTCCATTTTGCCACCCTTTTTGCGACGCTTCTCGTATACGGCAGAGCATTCCTTTCCATCTTAGGGGAGGCAAAAATAGCAGTAAAAAATGGGTCCCTAAAAGAGACAACATTAGCGAAGATTTTTTTCGCATCCCTTCCGGCCTTCTTTTTCGGTTACTTTTTTAACGATCAGATAGAGAGGAATCTAAGAAGCCCCTACGTGTGCGCTACCATGCTCATTTTAGTTTCCATTTTAATGATCGTCGCTGAAGGAAAAAATGGGGGGAGGGCTTCTCAGGTGAACTATATGAAAGCCCTTTCTATTGGTTTAGCCCAGGCTATAGCCCTGATCCCTGGTACGTCCCGCAGCGGAATAACTATAACATTTGGGCTTCTTTTGGGACTTGAGAGGGAGAAAGCTGTCGATTTCTCATTCCTCCTTTCTATTCCAGTTATATTAGGGGCAGCATTTTACGAGCTAAGACATCTGACTCTTACAGGAGAAAATGCGCCCGTATATATGTCAGGGATGGTATCCGCGATAATCGCTGGGGTTATAAGTCTTAAATTTCTTATAGGATATCTAAAGAGACATTCTTTGAGGCTCTTTGCATTTTACAGGATCCTTCTGGCAATCCTAATTCTTATGCTTCCTAAATAGAAGGTGGATCGGGTAACCGATCAACCTTGCCACGAATCTCCTCGATATGTAAAGGGCAAGCACGATAAGCACCGTAGCTATGATTAGCAGGGCGAGCACCTTGTACTCAGCATGTCTTAAAGCATTCCCCTGTAATGAAAGCATGAAAGTACCTGGTAATCTTCCCACAACGTTCATGATTAAAAAGTCCAGAACTCTTATATGTGTGAGCCCCAGAAGATAACAGAGGCTATCCTTTGGAAAGCCCGGGATGAGATAAAAAACAAAGATCAGACTCAAACCCTTGTGGGTCACAAAGTTGTTGAATGCCTCAACGTACTCCCTTTTCACTACTTTTTCCACAAAACGCATGCCCAAATAGCGGGAGAGAAAAAAAGCAAAGAGGGATCCAAGTGTAAGACCACAAGTTGAAAGTATAGTGCCCTTCAATGTACCGAATAGAAGCCCACCTACGAATCCTGTAACCTCACCTGGAATTGGTGCAAAAACGACCTGAAGAGCCTGGACAAGGACAAATACGAAGGGTGCGTACTGACCGTATGAGACTATAAAGGATTTCAGCTTTTTGGGATCAAAGAAGAACCTGTAATAGTGTAAAAGCTCTTTCCACATGCCCTCGTGATAAACGTATAAGAGAATCGCAGCTACTAACCCACAAGAAAACGCGATAAGTCCTGTTAAAAAATAATTACGACTGACAGACCTCATTTAGGGTCTTTCCTTCACGTTTGGATTACAACCGTTCTTAAAACCTCGTCAACGGTGGTTAAACCTTCTCTAAGGAGAAAGAGGCAGTAGTCCTTCAAGGTCATCATCCCGCTTTCGCAGGCCGCTTTCCTCAAAATTGATGTCTCAGCGCCTTCGGCTATAAGGCGCCTCAAATTATCGTTAACAACAAGAACCTCATAGACTCCAACCCTTCCCCTGTATCCTGACATGCCACATGACTCACAACCCTTCCCCCTGAAAAGGCGAACACCTTCCTCAAGCCCTAAGTACTCGTAAACTATTTTCTCCGCAACGTAGCTCTCCTTACAGTTTTCGCAGATCCTCCTCACCAGTCTCTGAGCTATTACCCCTATTACAGAGGTCGATATTAGAAATGGCTCTATCCCCATTTCAGTCAATCTCATGAACGTGCTTGGCGCATCATTCGCGTGGAGTGTGGTAAAAACAAGGTGCCCAGTCAAAGCCGCCTCAACTGCTATTTTCGCAGTCTCCTGATCCCTTGTTTCCCCAACGAGTATTATATCTGGATCCTGCCTCAGGAAAGCCCTCAAAACCCTCGCAAAATCAAGACCTATGTCCGGGTTCACCTGTACCTGATTAACACCTGGGAGATCGTACTCTATGGGATCCTCAACTGTCGATATGTTAACCTCCACAGTATTCTTTTCTGAAAGGCAACTATAAAGCGTCGTCGTCTTTCCAGAACCAGTAGGACCTGTTACATAGATGATCCCGTACGGCTTAGAAATCATGTCTCTCACAAGCTTAAGTATGTCCTTATGAATTATCAGTTTATCGAGGCTTAGAATGCTTGCGCTTTTATCAAGGATTCTTGTACAGACCTTCTCTCCGAATTTTGTTGGGATCGTTGAGACCCTGAAGTCTATGGATCTTTCCCCCATTTTTAGTGTGATCCTTCCATCCTGAGGCAACCTTCTCTCCGTTATATCGAGCCTGCTTATGATCTTTATCCTGCTTACAAGAGGCAAAGTCACCTTTTTTGGAAGGACCATCTCTTCCCTTAAAACCCCGTCTATCCTGTACCTAACCCTCAGGGACTTCTCCATCGGTTCTATATGTATGTCGCTTGCACCTTTTTTCAAAGCCATCGCTATTATATTGTTGGTCAGACGTACGATAGGAGCTCCTTCTGCTTCCTTTGCAAGATCTGTTATACCAAGATCTTCTTCAGTCCTCTCCTCAGTTTCTGCCTCCTTCAGTATGTCCTGAGGGATCGAATCGATGGACCCTAAAATCGACTCCACATCGAGTTCCTTTTTCTCTGCCTTTTTCTTCTCATTGAGGAGCCTCGGGTACTCCTTATCCATGAACTCCTTAAAGTCAGTTTCGGACAGGACTACAACTTCTATGGCCACTCCCTTTATGAACTTCCTCACCTCATCTAACGCCATGAGATCGTTAGGATTGACCATCGCAAGGGTCAATGTGCTATTTGAATAGGCTATGGGAAGGACTCTGTATCTCGTAACGGTCTGCTGGGGCAAAAGGGATATTACGTCCGGGTCGAGCTTATACTTGGACAAAGATATAAATGCTTCCCCTTTTTGGAAAGTCATAGCTTCCATCCGTTCTGCCACAATCCTGTTCAGGGCTATTGATATGGAGGGATAATTTTTCAGTAGGTCTTCAAAGTCCTTCTTATCGAGCACAAAAACCTCTGTCTCCTCTGATGCGACGCATGTTGCATTTCTTGGTTTTCCCGTAAGGAGTGCCATTTCCCCAAAGCACGCACCAGCACTGAGGCTCGTGATAGAGAGATCTATACCTAAGGAAGGTTCCTTTTTCTTAACCTCCACCTTCCCGGATTTTATTATGAACATTGAGTCTCCAGGAGCTCCCTCTCTTACGATCGCCGTATTTGGAGGATATACCCTTGTTTTTAGCCTTCTTGCAAGCTTTTCAAGGTCATCATCGTTAAGTTCTTTAAATAGCTCTGTGCTCTTAAGGCAGGAAACTCTCTCGTCAAAGGATATCATCTACCGAACCTCCTCTTCCTCTGCTGGAAACTCCTTATGGCTCTCAAAAAATCTATCCTTCTGAATGCTGGCCAGAGAGCATCACAGAAGTAAAACTCGCTATACGCACTCTGCCAAAGCAAAAATCCGCTGAGCCTTATCTCCCCACTTGTCCTGATAATCAAGTCAGGATCTGGAATCCCGTACGTATACAGATATCTCCCAATATCCTCCGTCGTCAGACTCTCAACTATCTCTTCCACACTCATTTCTTTTTTTGAAAGGATCGCCCTTTTCACAGCTTCGATTATCTCTTCCCTTCCCCCATAACCGAGAGCTATGTTTAGGATCCTCTCTTTGTTTTCTTTTGTTGACTCTTCAACTACCCTTGCCACCTCCTTAATCCCCTCTGGAAGGATACTCGGATTTCCAAGGATCTTTATGCGATAACCATATTTCTTAATCAACGGGTTTTTCGAAAGGTCCCAAAGCTTTTCCTCGATAATCAAAAGAAGTTTTTTCAGCTCAGATTCTTCTCTGAAAATGTTGTCAGTTGAAAGAACCCAGATTGTGAGTATCTTTATGTCAAGCTCCGCACACCATCTTAAAAGTTCGTCAACCTTTTCAGCTCCTATTTTATGTCCAAGGGATATGTCAGTGAACCCCTTCTCTTTCGCGTATCTTCTATTTCCATCGAGTATGAGCCCAACATGGGCGGGCATAGACCCCTTTGATACTTCCTTCTCCAGGAACTTCTCGTAAAAGTAATAGACTATCCTTTTTGCGAACACTACCTTAGATTATAACAGAGAATGGGGAGGTAGTTAAAATAAAAATTGTTTATGAGGCTTTTAACTTTTCGTATAGTTCGTTCACGCTATCGAGTGGCACTATCTCTACTCCCTTTATTTTTGAAACACCTTTTGGGCAAAAGACCTTCTTTATGCCCATTCTCTCACATTCCCTTATGCGGTTTTCCCCATATAAAACCCGCCTTATCTCTCCAGTTAGCCCAATTTCCCCAAAAAAGGCCACATCCCTTCCAATCCTAAAGTCCTTCACACTCGACAGAATGGAAGCAACGATGGGAAGGTCTACTGCAGGTTCTTGTATTCTCATTCCTCCTGTTATGTTTACGTAGATGTCCCTTTCAAAAAAGGTCTTCCCTAAAGTCTTTTCAAGCACCGCAATCAGGATATACAACCTGTTCGGATCGTATCCAAGAGCAACCCTTTTAGGGATCGGGAAGTTACTCCTTGGTGTTATGGCCTGGATCTCCACTATTATAGGTCTTGAACCTGAGATGTGCGGGAAAAGGGTACTACCCGATCTTTCACCAACTTTATCGCTCACAAAATATTCTGAGGGATTCTTAACACTTATTAACCCCTCCTTACGCATCTGGAAGATCCCTATCTCGTCAACGGGGCCATACCTGTTTTTTATCGCCCTTAGAATCCTATAGGGGAAAACTTTCTCCCCTTCGAAATAAAGGACAGTGTCAACCATATGTTCTATGAGCTTTGGGCCAGCGATCTGGCCTTCCTTTGTAACATGACCTATGAGTATGTGGGCTATATCTCTCTCTTTCATCTTTCTTATGAGTCTGGTGGCAACGTCCTTTAATTGGCTTACGCTTCCAGGGATCGAAGGGATTTCAGGATTATACAGAGCCTGGATAGAATCAATAATTACGAGATCGTACCTCTTTTCATCCACCGCTTCCAAAACATCCTCTACGTTGTTTGTTATTAAAACGGGAAAGTCGTTCTTTAAACCCAGCCTCTTCTTTCTCGATGTAAGCTGTTTCAATGATTCCTCACCTGAAACGTAAAGAGATTCGAGTTTGAGCTCAACGATCTTAGACGCTATCTCAAAAGACAGAGTCGTTTTCCCGATCCCGGGATCACCTCCAAGAAGGATGGAGGACCCCTTCGTTAAACCCCCTCCCAAAACCCGATCCATCTCTTCAATGCCCAGAATTATCCGATCCTCTGAAGTCTCTTCCTCTTTTAACAGAACAGGTCTTACGCGATCCCTCGGACAGGGAGGTTGTTTTTCTTTCTTAGCCTCCCTTATTGAATCCCATGTCTGACAGTTGGGACATTTGCCTAACCATTTCAACGACTCATATCCGCAAACATCGCAGACAAAAATCTTCTTCTTCACCACATACCCTCAGATAATTATGATACTTTCGTCGTTATCTGTTAAGGCCCTCACCTTTCCATCCTCGAATACAAAAGTATTCTCTATTCCGCATGCACCCTCTCCCTTGAAAACCATCTTTGGCTCGATTGCAAGGGTTGATCCTTCTTCTATTGGATAGTCATGTCCCTCCGCAATGAATGGGAGCTCAGATAGCTCAAGCCCTACCCCATGTCCCAAGAATTTAACCTTATATGGCCCATATCCAAGATAGTATTCAGAATACCCGTATTTTTCTGCGATTCTCCTGCCCTCCTCAAAGAGCTCCTTGCTTTTTAAGCCCCTGGGGATCAATTCTATGATCCTTTCTTGTATCTCTCGCGTGACTTCATAGGCTTCCCTGAATTTCTTTGGTATGCTTCCTATGGCAAAGATTCTTGTTTGATCGACCTGATAACCGTGGTAGCATACCCCAAAATCTATAAGGACAGGTTCACCCCTTCTTATCTTCTTAAAACTCGCTCCCACTGGAAAGGCGGGAGAAAGACCAAAACCTGCCATTGGTGAATCTGCATAACCCACTATGCTGCCAGATTCTCCGCTTAATATGTGCCAGGAGTAAGGCTCGTAGTTTAAGGACCTCATTCTCAGAATCCCCTCATGGCCCAAAGTCTTCGCATAGGCTTCTAAAATTCCTCCCAGTTCAATCTCTGTCATCCCTTCCCTTAGGACGCCTGGGACGTACTCGTATACCCTTTTCTGTATCTCTGAGGCCCTCTCAAGAAGCATGATCTCAAACTTCGATTTCCTTTTCCTCAGCTCTTTTACGAGGCTTGAAGCGTCATAAATATCAGGGTTTCCAAGGAGCTCTTTGAGTCGCACAACATCTCTGTAAGGAAGAACATCTATCTGGATTCCCACTTTTTTGACCGGGGTTAAGTAATCGATCATATCCTTCTGAGAATTAAGAGGGATGATGTTCTTAAATGGAGACTCTTTTTTCGCCCTTTCGATCTCTCTTCTTACGAACAGGTAGGGTTCATCATCAAGGGGGACAAGGAGGATAGCATCCTGCATTGTCCCCGAGAGATAATAGTAGTCAACTTTATAATGGAAAAAAGCGATCTCCAAGCCCTCCTTTTCCATGAGGGTCTTAAGTCCGTCAATTCTTTTTTCTATCTCCTCTTTAGGCGTATAAATTACGCGTTCTTCCATACGGGTTTTCTTTTCTCAAGGAATGCTGCTATCCCCTCTTTTGCATCGCAAGTAGCCATAAGCCCGTGAATATAGTAGAGCTCAGATGCTTTAAGAGCATCTAAAAAACCCACATTTAGACCTGCCTTTATGGCTCTCTTTGTCCAAATTGCCACTGCCCTACTCTTATTCAGATATTCGGAAAGGTACTTTTCTACCTCCTCTTTGAAATTCTCAGCGGGAAGGACAGCTGTAACAAGGCCAATAGCAAGAGCTTCCTTAGCTGAAATGATCTTTCCAGTCAAAAGTAGCTCGTACGTCTTTTGAAGCCCTATTATCTTTGGGAAATATGCAGCTGCTACAGGAGGAAAAACTCCAACCCCTATCTCAGGTTGCCCTATTCTTGACTTCTCAGATGCAACAACGATATCGCAGAAGGACATAAGTTCACACCCTCCGCCCAAGGCTCTACCATTAACAATAGCACAAGTTGTGATGTCGAGTTCAGATAAATTCCTGAACATTCTGTGGAATACCTCGATCATCTCATTTACCTTATCTTCAGTGTGGTCCTCCACTGAAACACCATCGCAGAAGGCTTTCTCTCCCGCATGGTCAAAGGCGAGCATCTGGATATTGGAATCGTTCTTCGCATCGATTATGGCATCGTTTATCTCCTTCATCATCTCTATTGTGAGCCAGTTGGAGGGAGGAACATTGAGCACGATCCTTGCCAGTTTTTCCTTTTTTTCGTAGATTATAAATTTGTAATCCATCTTTGCCTCCTTCAATAGAAAAATAAAAAAGGGGGCTTTCTTAAGCCCCCTTTTTCCTTTCCAAGACTTATTTCTGCGGCTTTGCGAGAACCTCTTCCATAAAGGACTGATCCACAAGTCTTCCCTGTGCGATAAGCTGACGATACCTTATGAAGTCTATTGTATCCTTCCCTGTTATCTTCTTAGTGTTGAATGCGCCAAATCCGAGGAAAGCCTCTCCCATCATGTTTGCAGCGAGCCAGTGTCTGTGATCGTGCTTATTGATATCCCAGAAGAATCTCTTTTTCTGCCTTATACCGTCTATGGACTTCATTAAGCATCCGGGGAAGAGATTGGCGAAAGTCCAGCAGATTCTATCAATTTCCGCATCAAGAAGCGAGAAGTCAACCTCGCCTTTTTTCTGTTTTTCCTGAACCCATTCTCTCGCTTTCTTGAATTCCTCTCCTGTTTTGAACTCTCCGAAAACGATCTCCCCATTCTCTATGAACTTATCCGTTATGACCTGGGGGTTCCTCACCCAGTTTCCCTTATCGTCTTTAAGTACAGGAAACGCCTTTGTTATAAGTCCCTTCCACCACATCTTGTAAGCACTCCACATTTCGCATGAAACGCAGGACCACATTGCGTCCTCAATGCTCAAATAGGTGGGAAGAAAATCGGTTGCGCCGCCAACAGGTGCAGAACCGTGGCGCGGACCAGCCTGTCCGAATACGGCAAGGTCTGATGCGAGTGTCAAATCACATGCTGTTCCTATCTCTTGTCCACCCGCTACTCTCATTCCGTTCACCCTGCATATCACTGGTTTTTTGCATGCCAGGATGGAGTCGACCATATTGTTAAAAAGTTCCATGTAGGCACCATATTCTTCAGGCCTCATGCTGTAATACTCAGAGTACTCTTTTGTGTTACCTCCAGTACAGAAGGCGAAGGGTCCTACACCAGTAAAAACGCAGGCGACAACTTCCCTGTCTGTTGAGGCATTCTCAAAGCCAGCTATCACGCCTTTGACCATCTGTGTTGTGTAAGAGTTGTACTGAGCAGGGTTATTGAGAATTATCCATGCAACATAGAGCCCTGGAATCTCATTCCCCTTCGGATCCTTAAGTGGCCTTTTCTCATAAATCGTACACGGAGCCTCCTTACCCCACCATACATCGGTGTGTCTTGAATGATCCTTCATTTCATGTTCCCGTGGCACCCATTCTAATCCCATAGTTACCTCCTCTTATTTTTTTAAAAGTCTGGTTTTAAGACCACCCTCTTTTCAGGGGATCCAGCCTTGTGGATCTCTTCAAAGGTCTCACGAATAGTGCTCATGGGTCTAACTTCAACAAAGGGGTCAATCACTATCTTCTTGTTCAGAACCATATCGAGTACAATGGGATAATATTCTGGTAAACATCCCCATGTTCCCATGATCTCGGCATCAAATGCCATGAGCCTCGAGATCATATACTCGTTCTTCGCAAGACCAAAACCAACCACAACCAGCCTTGTCACAAATGTGATGAGATCAAGTGCCAGATCCTGTCCCTGCTTAGTACCGGTTACTTCGAATATCTTCCATCCTATAGTATCCACACCTCTTTCCTTGCAGAAGTTCCTCCACTCTCCCACTATGCTCTTATTATCCTTATCGAGGGTACTGATCACGTAATCACATCCGTAATTTAAGGCCCTCTCAAGTTTTTTCGGATTTCTCGCTATCCCAATAACGTACTTCGCTCCCAGGGCTTTTGCCATTTGAACCATATATACGCCTACTCCACCCGTTGCTCCTATAACGATCACATTGTCCCCTGGTTTTAGATCCGCCCTTTTTGCAGCCTGGAATGGAGTTGTTACAGCATCAGCGATCACGGCCAGCTTTTCTAATTCATATCCCTTCCTGTCTCTTACTTCGCACAAATCGATTGAAGGTACGGGAATGTGGCTTGCAAAGCCTCCATAAATCCCTAACGAGTTTCCAGGCATCTTCTGGTTAAGGCATCTATTTCCCCTTCCCGTTTTGCAAAGATAGCACTTTCTGCACGGCATAACTGCGGGTATTATCACCTCTTTTCCGATCCACGCCGGATCACCTGCCACAACCCTTCCGCTTATCTCATGGCCCAGTGTAAGGGGTGGTTTACTTACAGTTGGTACCCCATCATAAAAGTATCCAAGATCGGTATGACATACTCCACATCCGGCAACCTCTACGAGTACCTCTCCTTCCCTAAGTTCTGGAACCGGCACTTCTTTCACTTCCAACTTTCCAGGTATGGTCTCCTTTGTCTCCTTGTTGAAAGTCGTAGGCTGTACCATTTGCCACTGTTTTATTACTTTTGGTACATCACCCATTTGTAACACCTCCTTTTTATTTTGGAAAGCATCTCACCTCCTATCCTTATGTAAGGCCATAGCCGCCGTCAACACAGAGGAGCTGGCCTGTTATGTATCTTGAGTCATCGGAAGCAAAAAAGACAAAGGCGGGAGCAACTTCCTCGGGTTCAGCGTAGCGGCCAAGAAGGATCCTTCTCGTATATATCTCCCTCAATTTTTCATCTGTCGTTATCTTCTCCGTCATATCCGTAGTAACTATTCCGAGACATATACAATTCGCAGTAACATTGTACTTCGCCAGCTCCCTTGCCATAGACTTTGTCATCGCTACAACTCCGCCCTTTGCGGCACTGTAATTTATTTGCCCTATAGTTCCCACAACCCCCGCAACGGACGTCACGTTTATTATTCTTCCGTAATTTTGATCCATGAAGTACTTAGAGGCAGCTTTAACCATAAGCCACGGTCCTCTCATATGGACGTTTACAACCTCATCCCATGCTTCCACGTCCATCTTGTGCAAAAGCGCGGGTCTCGTTATTCCCGCATTATTCACCAAGATATGGACTGTCCCGAATTCCCTTACACAGCTCTCCACTATCCTTTCTGCATCCTCTTCATAGGCAACGTTTCCTTTAACTGCGATGGCCTTTTGGCCCATCCCTCTTATCATTTCCACGACTTCATTTGCTGCCTTTTCATTGCCCGCATAATTTACGACCACATTCGCTCCCTCTTTTGCAAAGGCGAGAGATACTGCTCTTCCTACGCCTCTTCCTCCGCCTGTTACGATCGCATTTTTACCCTGGAGTTTCATAGACACCCCTGACCTTGTGAAAATTTTTATTTGTGGTAATATATAATTGAATTCCCAATCCATGTCAAGAAAAAAGAGTCCCGATGAACTTTATCTTGATTATCTTCAGAGAACTGCTATAATACAAGGCTGTGAGAATAATTTCACTTGACGTGGGAGAAAGAAGGATAGGATTCGCAATTTCGGACACCAACTTAAGCGTTGCTCTCGGGTTATTTGTTTATGAGAGAAAAAGTATGGAAGAAGACATAAGAGAAATAGAGACAATCGTAAAAAAATATGGTGTCGAAGAGATAGTTGTAGGGATTCCTGTTGACATGAATGGGAGGATTGGAAAAAACGGAAAAAAGGTGAAAGATTTCGCTTTGGAAATAGAAAGAAGGACAAAAAAAAGGGTTGTACTGTGGGATGAAAGATTCACCACAAATGAGGCTCACAGAATAATGGATCTAAAGGCTGTAAATCAAAAGAAAAGGAAGAAATATATAGACATAATGGCGGCTCAGATTATCCTTCAGGGTTATTTAGATGCGAGGGAAAAATAGTAATAAGATTGCTGTAATTCTATTGGTCTTTTCCTTTATTATCCTATTTCTTGTCCTAATTCATCTACCCTATGACCTGAAAGGAAAAGAGAAGGTGGTCGTGATAATTAGGAGGGGAATGGGGGTCAAGGAGATCGCAGAGACCTTAAGCAAAAGCGAACTCATCAATTCCAAAACGCTTTTCCTTTTAGTATCCCTCTTTTATGGAAGAAGGTTTATCGCGGGGGAATACGAGTTTAGTAGAAACATGTCAACAATCCACATAATGAGAATGATGAAAGAAGGGGAGAGGAAGATCTACCTTGTGAAGATCATTGAGGGCAGTAGCTTAGCCGATGTAGCTTCCTCGCTTGAAAAGAATCTTGTCATGAAGAAGGAGGAATTCCTTAAGCTCGCAAGAGATAGGGAATTTTTAAGTATGCTCAATATCCCATCAGACTCCATAGAGGGATACCTTGCGCCCGATACTTATTATTATAGCAGGGAGATAAGCTTGAATGATCTATTCGCAAAGATCGTGAATAGGACATTCAGATACTTTGAGAATGAGAAAATGAGGCGGAGAATGGCTGAGCTTGGTTTCGATGTCCACAAGACTCTAACTCTCGCATCTCTTATCGAAAAAGAAGCTAAGCTTGAGAAAGAAAAGCCCTTAATATCCGCCGTTTTTCACAATAGACTCAGGTACGGGATGCCCCTCGAGTGCGATCCTACTGTGCTATACGGCACGGAAAGGACGGGTCCAATAACAAAGGAAGATCTCAAAAGGAAAACGGATTACAATACTTACACGTTTAAGGGTCTCCCCCCTGGCCCTATATGCAATCCAAGCGAAAGTTCTATTAGGGCTGCCCTTTTCCCTGCGGACGTGGATTATTTATACTTCGTTTCGAGGAATGATGGAAGTCATGTGTTCTCAAGGAGTTTGAGGGAACACACAAAATACGTAAAACTGTACCAAAGGAGAAATAGTAATTCCACAAATTGAAGGAGGTCCCTATGCCCAAAGATGTAGCAGTTATAGGAGTAGGTCAAAGTTACTTCGTCCGTGGTTATGAGGGTTCCATAAGGGAACTCGCATTTGAGGCTTTCAAAGAAGCTATGGAGGATGCTGGGATCACCCCTAAGGAAGTCGACGCTTCGATCATATGCTCCGCTCCCGAGTACGACAAACAAAGGTCGCCAGCTGGCGTGATAGCAGAGTATCTCGGGCTCATCCCTCAACCTACAATGTACGTGGAGACGGTTTGTTCTTCAAGTTCAACAGGTGTGAGGATCGCATACGGCCTTATCAAATCTGGGCTCCACGACATTGTTGCAGTGATCGGTTTTCAAAAGATGTCCGAGATCACCTCTGCGGAATCCCAAGAAAGAATGGGAAGGGGAGCTGATATCCAGTGGGAATCTCCCTTCGGGACCATGATGCCAGCGTATTACGCCCTTTACGCTCAGGCATACATGGCAAAAAACGGGCTGACCCAGGAAGATCTTATGAACGTGCGGATCAAATCTGCAACTTACGGCCAAATAAACGAAAGAGCTGTATATCGAAAGGCCGTTACTCCAGCTGATTTCGACCCTAATAACCCCAATGCTCGACTCGCTCAAATTGTGGCATGGCCACTTCGAGTGGGGGATGCCTGCGCAAATGCGGATGGGAGTTCCTGTGTGATACTCGCAAGTGCGGACAGAGCAAAGGCCATATGTAAGAAGCCGGTTTGGATACTGGGTATTGGAGCGGCATCCGAAGCTGTAAATATGGCTTCAAGGCCTGACTTTTCTAAGGGATTGAGGGTCGCTTATATTGCAGCCCAGGAGGCTTACAAAATGGCTGGGATAACGCCTAAGGACGTAAAAGTAGCGGAGGTCCACGACTGCTTTACCATTGCGGAGATAATGGCGTATGAGGCACTCGGATTTGCTCCCCCTGGCGAGGGGAAGCAGCTCATAAGAGAGAAGGCAACATATAAAGAAGGGCCTATCCCTGTGAACGTTGATGGAGGTCTTCTTTCAAAGGGACATCCAATAGGAGCCACAGGAGGATCCCAGATAAGAACCATAGTCCTTCAGTTAAGGGGCGAAGCTGGTCCGATGCAAGTTCCGGGAGAGCCTGATATAGGACTGGTTCACAACATAGGCGGCGTTGGACTTTATGGAAACGTAACAATTTTCGGGAGGTAGAACATGGGTTTCGAAAAATTCGGAAGAAAAAGTTTTACCGCTGCAACAAAGACTGCAAAGTTCGTTGACTTCCTTATGGAAGGGAAGGTAATGGGCACGGTCTGTAAAAAATGTGGAGCAAAATATTTTCCACCAAGGGCTGACTGTGCAAGCTGTTTTTCCTCGGAAGTGGACTGGTTTGAGATGCCCAAAAGAGGAAAGCTCGAGACCTTCACAGTAGCTTATTATGCACCTTATGGTTTTGAGATGGACTGCCCTTATTCTATGGGCGTTGTTGATTACGGGAATAACCTTAAGCTATTTGCGAGGATCTCCAAGGAAATAAAGCCAGAAGAGCTTAAAACCGATATGGATGTAACAGTGAAACCTGTTCAGTACGAGGACGGCCAGATCGCCTTTGAGATCACAAAGGCATAGCGATTAGATTGGGCAGGCTTAGTAAGGCCTGCCCCTTTTAAAAGGCTATAAATTTGAGAGATAGAAGAGTCCACTATATTTACTTCATCGTAGGTTCCTCTTTTCTAATCCTTTTTTTCAATTCCGGAGCAAGGTACGCTTTTGGGGTTGCCCTAAAGCCAATGATAGCCGATTTCGGGAGAGGTAGGGCAGGGATATCCGCTGTCTTTCTTTTGAACATGATCATTTTTGCCCTCTCTCTTCTTGCCGCTTAAAAATTGTATGACAGGTATGGATCTAGGCCTGTTCTTATTTGTTCCACTATCCTTTTATCCCTTGGCCTCTTTCTTACATCCAGAACGAGAAGCTTCTCCGGTTTGCTCATATCTTACGGGGTAATATCTGCGCTTGGCATAGCTGGGACATCAGTACCGCTCATCTCCGCTGTCGTAAGCAAATGGGCATTAAGAAGTGAGGGATTAATAGTCAGTCTTTCCCTTTCGGGAAACTCAATAGGGCAATTCTTGCTTGTCCCGCTCTTCGGCCTCCTGACTGAGTGGTATGGCTGGAGGGAGGCGTATCTTTTTTTCTCTATTTTGATAATTGTCACAAACACCCTGCTATCCATGTTCGTTATAAAAGACCCTGAAAATAAGGGGGCGTTTGGGAAGGAAAATAACGAGGATTCTCAATCGATCTCTGATCTCGATCTCACACGTTCCCTTAAAACCCGTTCCATGTGGCTTTTTATACTGATGATGTTTATATGTGGTGGCGGAGACTATTTTGTAGTCACCCATCTTGTTGCTTTTGCGTCGGATTTTGGGATTCCCCGAAGTGAGGCTGCTTACATGCTCAGTCTTTATGGGCTTATGAGTCTCATTGGAATACTTTTAGCTGGCCCCTTTGCTGACAAATACGGTTGTAGGATACCAATAATGATCACCTTCCTTCTTAGGGTTCTCTTATTCGGAACCATACTATTCTTCAAATCCCGTCCCTGGTTTTACATTTTTTCCTTATTCTTCGGCTTGACCCACCTTGTGACCGCGCCTTTGACTCCCTATCTTGTAGGAAAGATGTATGGGAAGTCCTTTATAGGAGGTATCACTGGCCTTATAAATACGGTACATTTTCTTGGCGGTGGACTCATGGGTTATTTAGGGGGGTTGATGTTCGACCTGACCAGAAGCTATGATATGGGGTTTGTTTTACTCGGAATCTTAAGTTCTATAGCAATAGCATCTACCTACCTGATAAGGGAAGAAAGGCATTCTATTTGACATCGGTGAATAAAAGTTGTAGTCAATAAAAAATGAGAAGATCTATATTCTTTGTCCTCTTTCTTCTTTTGCCCAACCCCATTTTTGCTTACTCAGATTTTGTAACAGCTCAATCCTATCTCCTCATAGATAAGGATTCCCTTCAGATAATCGAAGGTAAAGACTTCGAAAAAAGACTCCCTCCGGCAAGTACAACGAAAGTTGTGACAGCACTAATCGCACTTGATAGACTCTCGGGAAACGAATTTATAACGCCTCCGAGGGATATCTTATCCATCCCACCTTCGAAGATGGGGCTTAGACCAGGGAAAAAATATAGAGCAATAGATCTAATAAAAGGGATGCTCATTAAATCAGCAAATGATGCAGCATACGCTATCGCATGTCATATTGGGGGTAACGAAGAAAGGTTTTCTGAGTTGATGAACGAAAAGGTTAGGGAAATTGGTGCGAGAAATTCTAATTTCAGAAACGCATCAGGGCTCTATGACCCCGACCAATATACGACCTGTTACGATCTTGCGCTCATTTTCAGATACGCACTTAAGTCTCATAGGTTCCGCGAAATTCTCTCTACAAGATACTTTGATTTTAAAGACGGGAAGAGGGTTGTGAGGTTCCAAAATCACGACCGCTTTCTTTTCTGCTTTGGACCTGCAATAGGTGGAAAAACGGGATTCACAAGGGCATCAAGGCATAGTTACGTCGGTGCTTTTGAGAAAGATGGCAAAATATACATCCTATCCATGCTCGGAAGCGAGGATCTGTGGGGTGATGCTTTGTGTATTTTAAGGAACCTTTTTGAGGAAGTCCCAAAAAACAAAGAGATAGAAAATGCAAAAGCTAAAGACGTGATGTTGACCTCTTACAAGAAAAAAAAGGCCAAAGCAAGAAATATCTCTAAAAGAAAAATAAAATGAGGATAAAAATCTTGCCTTTTTTCCTTCTTCTTTTCTCTTTGTTTCTCGACCTCTCTTTCGCTCTCACAGCGAGGGAGGAAGAAAAATACGGGCGAGAAATCCACAGAGAAATAATGGGAGCATCAAAGATTAATAGTGATCTCATGATATCCTTTTATGCTGAGGAGATAAAAAGGAGACTCGAGCTATTTTCCTCACCTCCATATCCTTTAACGCTCACAGTCATAGAGTCGAGAAGTGCTGATGCTTTTGCAACAATAGGAGGCTATATATACGTAACGACGGGCCTAATAGAGCTCTGCGAGACTGAGGAAGAGTTTGCCGGGGTCTTGGCACATGAAATAGCTCACCTGGTAAGAAAGCACGTTGCCAAAAGACTTGAAAAAGAGAAATATCTTAACATCGGAAGGCTGGCCACATTCGTTCTTGCCATGCTTACAGGAGATGCAAAAGCGAGAGAAGCTATTATAGCATCCGGGATGGGGGCGATCCAGTCAGTCTCCCTTATGTATTCCAGGGAGGATGAGGAAGAGGCTGACTCTGTCGGAAGTTTGATTTTGGAGAAGGCAGGCTTTGGCTGCGCAGGGATATCTGATTTCTTAAAAAGATTGCGGGCGACGAGTAAGGAGATCGGACTACCCCAGTATCTACTTACCCATCCCTATCATGAGGAAAGGATCTCAAAACTGGAACTCATATGTAAGAAAAGGGACAAAGAGGATAGAGTAGAAAAATTTTTTCCATACGTGGCAATAAGGGCAAAGATCATTAACAGGCAGTCAAAGACTGAGCTTCTGAACCAATACCTAAAAAGATACTCCCAAGACAAAAAAGACAGGGCCTCCATTTATGGGGCCTCTTTCATTTATGCGATAACTGGGAGGGGTGAAGAGGCTTTAAACTTAGCAAAATCCCTTGAGTCCCGGTTCAAAAACCTGTTTCTTGGAGAGATCCTCTTTTTAGCCAAAAATTATAAGGAGGCTATAGAAGTATTGGAAAAGACGGACTCCCCCTACGGTCTATTTATCCTTGCCCGTTCCTATGAGGAGAAAGGAGATATGGAAAAAGCTAAAAATAGTTACAAGGGAGTACTCCACCTCGCAGATTCTTGTCCAGAGATATACTTGAGACTCGGTATGGTCTCAGGAAGAAGCGGGGATGAGGCAAGAGGATTCGAGTACTTGGGGAGATACTATTTTGCTCTTGGCAGGGAAATAGAGGCAAGGATGTACCTTGAAAAGGCAATTACAAAATACGGGATAAATTCAGAAGAAGCAAAAAATTTGATGGCCTTAATTAAACTCATGGAAAATAAGTAGAAAGGACATTGAGAATGGCTTTTTCCACCTCTTCCGGTTCTACAACCCCTTTTTCAGCGGAGATGCTTATGTTTTTTCCCCTCGGGTGCCAGATCTCCGGGTCTGCGTCAAGAAATATCGTGATCGTATAGAGCCCGCAGGACCCAGCAAGATGGGCAATACCTGAGTCGTTAGATACAAACATGCCCCCTCTATTTTCTAAAAATTTTTTCAGTTCAAGAAGATCCTCTATCTCAAAAGCCTCCGTATCAGGACATGGTAATTCTCTTTGCCTGAGCCATAACGTTGGAATTTTTTTCTCTCTCAGTCTCTCCCTTAATTCTATAAAATTATCGAAGCTCCACTTACGCTTCCTTAAGCCCTTTTCCGGGTAGAGAATAATTAAGGGTTTTATATTCGGGATGACCTCCCTTTTTGACCTGGGGATACCATAAACTGAGAGCTGCTCAAGCTGATAATCCTCTACATGTATTTTTTTGCAATCAGGGTACATATCTATGAATACTATATCCTCTTCGGAGTACTGCTTGAGAGCCTCCCTTAGTAAACCCTTTCTATCCTTACCCACCAATATCACCCTTCTCCATCTTACCCCCTTTTTTTCTTCTGAGAAAAAAAAGAGCCACTCTTTAGACCCTATGTCTTTTACAGCTTTAAAGTAGTTTGAAAAGAGGAGCAAATAGCGCCTCACACCGAGGGCGACAATTTCGCCAGAAAAAAAGAGAGACAAAGAATTAAAGGTGGATTCTGAAAGGCACACATCTCCAAGGCCACCCATATGTATCAAAAGAATTTCATCCTCCATAACCTTTAGCAAACTATAATTTTACGAGAAAATCCTGTCTTGCAAAAAGTCTTTCTCAAGAGTATAAATATGACGATCAACGGGGGGTAAATTGAATATTTTTTCTGCTATCTCTCTTCTCACCTCATTCATCAATTTTTCTATTGGCTTTTTATCACTTAGGGCAGATCCCAAATCGAAACTTAATAGGACATTCTCTCTTTTGATGGCATCTCTCGGTCTTTGGGCCTTCGCCTATTCCTTTGTCTATTCAGCTCCCAGTAAAGAAAAAGCTTGGTTATATTTTAGGATCTCGTCGATCGGATGGATATGGTTTTCCGCCTTTGCGCTCCACTTCGTGCTTGTCCTCACAAAGAGGCTCGATTCCGTGCGAAAAGGGCTGGTTGTACTAATCTATTTTCCTCCTTCTCTTTTCTTCATAAAGAACCTTTTAGGAAAATTGACAGTGGAAGATTTTCTCATGACGAGTTTAGGTTGGGTTGAAATTCCCTTGAAGAATAGTCTTTGGTACCACCTTTTCTTCCTTTACTACCTTACATATATGGTACTTGCTCTCTATCTGTAAGAAGATGGGGAGTTGCGGCGAATAGAAAAAGAGAAAAAATACAGGCGAATTTGATCTTTCGCTCCGGCCTTATAGTCCTCATTCTTGGTGCCGCGGTAAATACAATCTTACCAGCCCTTGGTCTCACCCTCATACCGGCAATCGCCCCTCTGTTTACACTTATCTTCGCAGGGGACATAGGAAAAGCTATTCTCAAGTATAAATTGATGAACGTGAATCCCGGTCTTGCTGCAGAAGAGATACTATCGATGATGAAAGATTATTTGTTCCTTCTTAACAGTGAAAAAAAGATAATTGCCGTGAATAAGCAAGTAGAAGAGGAACTTGGGTTCAAAAAAGAAGAAATTTTAAATAAGCCTTTTCTCTCCTTGGTAAATCCGGATCATGTACCTCTTTTGGCGAATCTGTCTCAATGCAAAGAAATGGAGGTAGATTTAATAACTTCTCATGGCGAGTTCGTTCCCGCCTCCTGCTCGATCTCAGAGATAAAGGACAGTTCGGGAGATCCTATAGGGTTTGCAACAGTTTGTAAGGATCTGAGAGAAAGGAAGAAACTGGAAGAAGAGATCGAAGTAAGGAAGAGGGTTGAGAAAGCTCTTGTCTCTGCCCAAGAGTTACTTGAAAATCGCGTAAGAGAGAGAACTTTGGAACTTCAGCTGGCAAACGAGGCGTTAAAGAAAGAGATAGAGGAGAAAAAGAGAGCGGAACAATCTCTTAAGGAATCGGAGGAAAGATACAGGCTCCTTTACGAAAATGCGGGGGATGCGATCTGTACGTTAAATGAGAGACTCGAGCTAACAGGGCTCAATAAAAAGGCTGAGAAATTTCTCGGGTACCATTCAGAGGAACTTCTGGGTAAAAACATAATCGATTTAGGTATCATCCACGAAGATGATAGAGAAATTGTCGCAGATCGTCTCAAATCTATGATTCATGAGGGAAAGGAGATAAGGGGGGAAGCAAGGTTTTTGACAAAAAATGGGGAAATAAGAATTGGGGATGTTACCTCTACTCCGTACTCCGATAAAGGTGGAAACGTATCCGGGATCCTTAGCATAATCCGGGATGTAACTGAAAAAAAGAAGATGGAAAGAGAACTTTTGAAAGCGAGGAAACTGGAGTCCATAAGCTTACTTGCTGGAGGCATCGCTCACGACTTCAATAATCTCCTTGCCGCCATAGTGGGGAACATCTCCCTTGCAAAGATGTCCATAAACCCGGACAACAAGGCAATTCATAGGCTTACTGAGGCCGAAGGGATCGTATTCAAAGCAAGAGATCTCGTAAGCAAACTCCTTCTATTTGCGAGAGGTAGGGAGGGGCAAAAAAGAGAAGTAGATGTAAAAAAGCTGGTAGGGGATGTGGCGCGTTTGGTTTTCAGCGGTTCTGGTATAAAGTGTGAACTCGATCTTTCACCTGAGCTGCCTTTGATTTTAGCGGATGAGGATCAGATTCGCCAAGTTATAACTAACATCATGATAAACTCTAAGGAAGCTATGGGAGACGAAGGGATTTTGAGTGTGAGGGGAGAGCTCGTAAGGATCGATCGAAGGAATAGCTTTTTTCTGAGTGAAGGAAATTACCTAAAACTCTCTATCTCCGATACTGGCGGGGGAATAAGGAAGGAACACCTCTCTAACGTCTTTGACCCTTATTTTTCCACGAAGGAGATGGGACCCATAAAGGGGACAGGGTTGGGGCTTGCTCTTGCTTATACGATTGTGAAGAACCACGATGGGCATATAGAGATAGATTCAAAGTACGGTTCTGGAACCAGAGTAACCATCTATCTCCCTGCGGAGAGGCCCTCCCACGGACCGAAGGAGGAAAAAAGAGAAAAGGGGCTCCTAACTAAGGGCAAAATCCTTATTATGGATGATGAAGAAATGGTCAGAAATGTAACGCAGGAGATACTCACCAGTTTTGGATTCCAGGTAGAGTGCGCAAGAAGTGGTTTTGAAGCGATTGAACTCTATCGGAGAGCTTTATCTCAAAGGGAACCCTTTAACGTTGTCATTCTCGACTTAACCGTTCAGGGAAGTATAGGGGGGAAAGAGACACTTATTTACCTTAAAGAGATAGATCCAAATGTGAAGGCTATCATTTCAAGCGGATACACCTATGATCCAGCTTTGACCGCCTATAGAGAGTACGGATTTGAAGGAGCGATCACAAAGCCTTTTGAAGTAGATAAACTGATCGAACTTATCGAAAATCTTATGACCGAGAAGGAATGACAGTACCATGAAAAAATCCTCTGAAAAGGAAATAAACTATGGATAGGGCACAAAACCCGTCTAAAATGACGAGCAAGACCGGGTTCTGAAAAAATCTTTTAGTCATACCCACTACTATCAAGATAATCAGCCCTGAGAGGATCGATTTTCCAATGACCATGAAACTTTCATTTCTTAGGCCATAGCCTGTCTTTTTCCGCCATAAAAGGAAAAGTAGGAGAAAGTTGTAAAAAGAGACTATAGAAGTTGCAAGGGCTATACCAAAATTTTTGTAAGGGATCATAAGGATTATATCTAAGAGCCCGTTTAAGAAAATACTCGTTATTCCAACGATTGCGGGAGTTCTTGTGTCATGGATGCTGCTGAAAGCTCTGACAAAAAGAACGGAGAGTCCGTAAAATAAAAGTCCTACCCCATATCCTAAAAGTGCTTTTGAAGTAAGCTCTGTCTCAAGCGTCGTAAAGGCTCCCCTTTCGTAAAGAAGCGTCACTATTTCACTCTTTAAGCCACACAAAAGACATGATGAGGGTATAAGCGTTATAAAAAGGAGATTTATGGAGCTCTCTAACCGGGAAAATAATGCCTTCCAGTCTCTCTCATGAAAAGACCTGGAGATACTCGAAAAACTCACAGTGTATATAGGGACTGCGAATAGGCTAAATGGTAGGACGATTATTCTAAATGCGTAAGCCAAAGACGCAACATGACCCTCAGGCAAAAATGAGGCTAAAATCCTGTCCACAAAGCTGTTTATCGGGAGAATTGAAGCACCTATAAAGGCTCCAAAGAAAAGTCTTTTTGCCTCCTTTACCGATTCATGGGAGAATTTGATTTCCGGCCTATATTCTATTTTCAACTTCCTTAGAAAAGGGTATTGGAGAAGGATCTGAAAAAATGAGCCAACACTGACCCCAATTGCGAGACTGTATATCCCAAGCGTTTTGCTGAGAAAAAGGCAGGAAAATATAAAAACGAGATTCCAGATTATTCCGGAAAGTTCTGGTGCTGCAAAATGGTCCTTCGCATTTAAAAAGGATTTCATCACTGAAAGAACCCCGTGCGTAGAAATAACGGGGAGCATGATGAGGAATAGATTCCTTGTAACGGTCTTGGCATGAGGGGAAAAACCGGGCGCTATAACCTTAACTACCTGTTCAGAAAGGAGAAGGACCAATAAGGAGAATAGGCCGGTCAGAAAAAGGGTAATGTTTACGAATGTGGAATAGACCCTGGAAAACTCGATTTCATCCTTCACGTACTTCGTGCAGATTGGCACAAGTAAAGCACTAATCGCTCCTGAGAAAAAGATCGTTTGGATAAGTTCTGGAAAATTGAAAGCTACAACAAATGCGTCAACAAGTACTGTGGCACCGAATACGTAGGCCTGAATCGCTTCCCTTATGTAGCCTAAGGGTCTGCTGAAAATGGTTATTAAGGTAATTACTGAGCCTTTCTTTACAATGTACGCTAAATCCCCTTTTATCATTCTTTCCAGCCATAAGCTCCTATTAGCTTCACGAACCTGCAACCCCCGCAGTTCTCTTCCTCGTATCTATCTTCCCCGATCTTTGTATATAAGATAAGGTCCTGTGAACACTCCCCACCTATCGGTATTACCAGTCTTCCGCCAACTTTAAGTTGATCCATAAGGGGTTTCGGCACGTATGGAGAAGCAGCTGTAACTATGATCCCGTCATATGGAGCATATTCACTCCATCCAAGCGTTCCATCACCGATCTTTATCATCACATTACTATATTTGAGATCATCGAGGATCTTCCTCGCCCTTTTTGCAATAGAGGCGATCCTTTCTATGGAATAAACTCTTTCGGCAAGTTCCGCAAGTATGGCAGTCTGATATCCAGACCCGGTCCCAACCTCAAGGACCCTTTCCTCGCCTTTGAGGCTCAGTTTTTCTGTCATGAGTGCTACGATGTACGGCTGGGATATAGTCTGCCTCTCCCCTATAGGAAGAGGGTAGTCCTCGTACGCCTGAGGCCATAACGCCTCATCGAGAAAAAGATGTCTCGGTACCTTCCTCATGGCCGCGATCACCCTTTCATCCCTTATACCCCTCGCTATTATCTGAGTTTCCACCATCAAGTCCCTTTTAGATTTGAACTCGTTTGAGCTCATAGGGATAGTTCCTTTGCTCTCTTTGCGGCAGCTTCTATTGCCCTGATTATTGCTCCTTTAAATGCCCTTTCCTCGAGCTCCACCAATCCGGCTATCGTTGTACCGCCCGGGGATGTGATCCTTTCTTTCAACGAGGAAGGATGAATATTCTCCCGCTCCATAATTTTCATCGTACCGGTTATGATCTTTTCTGCTATTTTTAAGGAAACTTCCCTCGAAAAACCGATCCTCACTCCAGCGTCTACCATCCCCTCAAGAAAGAAGAGGAAGAAGGCTGGCCCGCTTCCGGAAAATGCGGTTATTGCGTCGAAAAGCTCCTCTTTTATCTCTACTACCATTCCGAGGCTTGAAAAAGTTTCCCTCACAAATTCAAACTCATTCTCTTCGACCATCTCGTTGCGCCAAATCCCGATTACACCTTCTCTTACTCTCACACATATATTCGGCATGATCCTTATTAGCTTAGCTTTTTGCCCAAGAAGAGAAATGATTCTCGACGAGGTTACACCTGCCATCACAGATATGAAAACATTCTTTGGCTTCATATAAGGGGAAAGTTCTTTTAGAAGATAATTCGCATCCTGAGGTTTAATAGCCCCGATTATGTACTCTGCTAAATCTGCGAGTTCTTTTATAGAATCACAATCCCTGATCCCGTATTTTTCCCTTATCTCCTTTCTTCTTACTGGCACTATCTCTGAGAAAAAGAGATTCTCCTTTTTAAAACCGGCCTCGAGAAAACCTTTAACTATGGCCTCGCCCATATTCCCAACCCCAATAATCCCTATAGTACCATCCATAAGCTCCTCCCATTCAATTTATAACAGATCACCACTCAATTTTTAAAGGGAATTGTTCCTTCGGGAGTAAGCTACCCAAAAAATCGACAATCGACGGATCCACATCTTACGGCAATAAGAGTTTTTAATTGAATCCCCTCATTTATATGTGGTAGTCAGTATCTAACCTGTGAATAGGACAAAGCTTTTTTTTCTTTTTTACATATCCCTTATCCTTGTCTTCCTCTACGTAAAATTCCTAAGCATGCCCATATTCGCTGGAGATACAGACATATGGTACCACCTGAGCTCGGGTAGGTATATATCTGAGAAAGGTGAGATCCCTAAGGAAAGCTACTTTTCTTTTATATCCCCTCCAAGGGAATGGACTGACTATTACTGGCTCTTTCAGTTGATAGTTTACAAGGTATACCTATTAGGGCAGTACTATGGACTCGTAATGCTCCGTTTCTCGCTTTTTTTTCTCGCAACCTTGATCTCCCTCCTTATCCTTTTTGAAGGCAGAAAGGAAAGTGCGGATTACCCTTTACTAACGATTTTTTTTGTTCTTTTTCTTGCTCTCCTCACCCAGCGCTACATGCTTCTTAGACCCCATGCTTTTTCTTACCTTTTCTTGCTTTTTATGGTCTATGTGCTCGAAGTGAAAAAAAGATACACAAAGTACCTTTTTCTTCTCGGGATAGCCTGGTCGAATATACATGGCATCGAATATCCGGTTATGGTCTTCCTTTTGATCTCTTACATCCTTGATGTGATATACGAGAGGAAAAAAGAAGGTACTTCCCTCGAAAAGGCTGACATACGGTACATTCTTCCCCTCCTTTTTACCTGTACGACCCCTTTTTTAACCCCCCACTTTTTTGATCTCATGGTCATGCCATTTGTACCGATATCCTTTGCCAAGCACTATATCAGAGAACTCTCTGAATTCTCTTTTTCAGATTTCGCTTCAGTAAGGATCGATAATTTTCTCATATCCTATGAAACTTTGATCCTCCTCCTATTTCTCTTAGCCCTCCTTTTCCTTTTAAACGGCCTTCTAAAAAAGACGTTGAAACTTCGGCATCTTTTACTCTTCCTTGCAGGTCTCGCCCTTCTTTCGATGGGTAAAAGGTTTGCGTACGAGTGCTTCATTCTCACCCTTCCCCTTGTTAGAGTGAGTTTTATTCGAGTCGACTTTCACAGGCTAAAAGATGAACCTTTGAAGATTTTTATTTTCTCCTTCATTTTAGTATCCCTTTTCTTGCCATCACTCCACCTTAAGAAGAGCTTAGAGTCTTTTCCGAGGTACCCATTTTCCTTCAAAGGCCTACCCCACGGGGTGGCAATATTCTTAAATAAAGTTAATGCACAAGGGAGTGTTCTAAATCATCCAAATCCCGGAGGCTATCTCCAGTGGCTCCTCTATCCTAAATACAGGATTTTTATGGACATGGAAGTTCCCTTCCTTTTCACGAATGAAGACATGTTCGTAGCGACGAGGATATTCAACTTCTTCGATCATGAGCTACTTAAGGCAGTTATTAAAAAGTACGATCCTTCATTCGTGATAGGCCCGATTTCCAGTTTTGGATTTAAAAGGATGATGGAAAGATTTCCAGACTATAGAATGGTGTTCTTCGACGATTCCTCTGTACTTTACGCTAATATAAAGCACTATCCTTTTTTGGTTCAGGAATTCGAACTAAAGAAGATCGATCCATACGATATGAGGAGCATCCCTTTGGAATCAGAAGAAACAAAGAGGGAATTTGAAAGAATAATTAGATTTCATCCGGAGTGCGCAATTGCAAACGAATATCTTTCCCGTCTTTATTTAAGGAGAAATGACTTTGAATCTGCTCTTAATTACGCAGAAAATATTATAAAGGCTTATCCTGAATCTCATCTGGGATATAGAATAAAGGCTGACATACTCACCTCCATGAAATCGTATAAAAGGGCGATTTACTACTACAAAAAGGCTCTGCAATTTTATGAGACTCCAGACACTCTTTTTTCTCTCGGAAAAGTCTATTTCGAAATGGGGGAGTTTGACCATGCTTACAAGCTTATGGTGAAGGCGATAAACTTGTTCTCTCCAGGCATAAACCATAGGGATTTGTACTACGTCATAAAATCCGCAATCCTTTCTAAAAAGATAAAGGAGGCTTCAATTCTTTTTAGGTACGGAATGATGATGGTACCCAAAGATGACAAGGAATATATAGAGAAGTATAAGGAGCTTTTAAGGGATCTTAGCGAGTACTTTCAAGGAAACATGCAACTTTATGGCTTTCCTGCCCACTAAGCTTTGGAGAATCGATAAGACATTCCTTCTTTCTCCAATTACATATCTCGTAGTAAACGCAACCCCCTTTTTCTCCCTCTTCTTTCCTAATCTTGGTAGGTTTCCCTTCTGAATAGGAGAGGAGCATCTTCGTGTACGGATGGAGAGGGTTAGAGAAAACTTCCTCTTTTGTCCCCTCCTCAACGATCCTTCCCCTGTACATCACAATTATTCGATCGCATATGAACCTCACAACCTTCAAATCGTGAGAGATGAATATGATGGAGAGCCTTTTTTTCTCTTTTATCTCAAGAAGCAAACTGAGAATCTGGGCCTGAATGGAAACGTCAAGCGACGAAACCGGTTCGTCCGCAACAAGAAGAGACGGATCGGTTGCAAGTGCCCTTGCGATAGCTATCCTCTGTCTTTGTCCTCCGCTCATCTCGTGCGGGTATTTGTAAAGGAAACTCTCATCAAGCCCCACACTTCTTAATATACTTATGACAGAATCCCTCAAATTCTCCCTCTTTTCCAATCCAAATTGCAAAATAGGCTCGGCTATTACGTCGATCACCCTCTTTCTTGGGTTTAGTGAGGAATAGGGATCCTGAAACACGATCTGCATCTTTTTACGCAATGGCCTAAGTTCTTTTTCTTTCAGTTTCGTGAGTTCCTTTCCTAAAAAGGTTATGTATCCAGAGTCGGGTCTTTCAAGAAGGAGGATACACCTTGCCAATGTGCTCTTTCCTGAGCCACTCTCTCCAACAACCCCTAAAGTTTCGTAAGCGGAAAGGTCCAAAGATACATTATCGAGTGCCTTTATCTTCGTACTGGAAAAAGAAAGGAGGCTCTTTTTTACCTCGTATAACTTGCTTAGCTCCCGTACAGAAAGCACCTCACCCACGATTCTCTCTCTTTCCCAACTACTTTAGGCTCTTTTGTCCTACAGATATCCATTACTAAATCGCATCTTGGATGAAACTTACATCCCTCTGGTATATTCCTCAACTCTGGTACGTTTCCTCTAATTGGTCGCAGCTTTTCCCCTTTCATGAGTGCTGAGCTTAGAAGCCCTTGACTATAGGGATGTAATGGATTTGAGAAGAAACTTTCCTTTTTCTGTTCTTCAACGAGCCTTCCAAGATACATGATACCAATTCTGTGGCAGAGTCTCTCAACTATATGGAGGTTGTGAGTGATGAAAAGCATCGATACTCTTCTTCGCTCAACTAAATTCAAAAGAATGTCCAGTACCTCTCGTTCAGAGGCAACATCAAGTGCCGTTGTAGGCTCATCGCATATTATAAGCTTTGGGCCAAGGGAGATTGCCATCGCTATTAACACCCTCTGCCTTTGACCTCCACTTAGCTGGTGGGGATATTGATGGAACGTTCTCTCCGGGTTTCCAAATCCGACCTCCTCCAAGACTTCAATGCTTTTCTGTTTCGCCATTTTCCTTTCCATACCGAGATGTACTATGAACATCTCCTCTATCTGTTCACCAATTTTAATCACAGGATTCAAAGAGGTCATAGGCTCCTGAAAAACGATCGAAATCTCCCTTCCTCTTATTCTTCCAAGATCCTTTTCAGGAAGGGAAAAGATGTTTTCACCGCAAAAGAGGATTGAACCGCTCTTTACCCTAAAACTCTTGCTAAGAAGTCTCAGCACTGAGAGAGCTGTGACTGTTTTGCCACAGCCGCTTTCACCCACGAGTCCGTATATCTCTCCTTCGTCTATGTTGAAACTAAGACCTTCTACAACATCAATATATCCGTATTCTGTGAGCACGGAAAGGGTTAGGTTTTTAATCTCAAGAACCATTTTTCGAACTTTTAATTGATTATTTGGGCCCTATGAATTATACTACTTGAAAGCAAAATGACAAGTTCTTTTAACACACTTTTCTGAGTCCCATAAAAGATGAAATTTCCGGTGGGGGTCTTAGATTATGGAAAGTAAAATAGAGATGGAAGGTCTCACTTTCGACGACGTCCTTTTGATCCCCTCTTATAGTAGTATACTTCCCCACGAGGTAGATGTTTCTACCTTCTTAACAAAAGAAATAAAACTGAATATCCCGCTTTTAAGCGCAGCTATGGATACGGTGACAGAGGCGAAAACTGCTATTTGCTTGGCCCAGGAGGGGGGTATAGGTGTCATACACAGGAACATGACAATAGAAGAACAGGCCCATGAGGTGGAGAAGGTGAAGAAATCGGAAAGCGGGATGATTATAGATCCTATTACGATTTCACCTGACCACAAGATCAGAGATGCCTTAGACCTTATGGCTCAGTACAGGATATCGGGCATCCCCGTCACAGTTGGGAAAAAACTCGTTGGAATAATAACAAACAGAGACTTAAGATTTGAGACAAACTTAGATGAGAAAGTAGGGAACGTTATGACGAAAGAGAATCTTGTTACAGTGGAGGAAGGGATAAGTCTGGAAGAATCGAAAAAGATACTTCACAAACATAGAATCGAAAAGCTTCTCGTAGTCGATAAAGATTATAATCTCAAGGGACTTATTACCATCAAAGACATAGAAAAAATGAGAAAGTACCCTAATTCATGCAAAGACCATTTGGGAAGGCTGAGAGTGGGTGCAGCAATAGGAGTCGGAAAGGAGGCTATAAGAAGGGCAGAAGCCCTCCTTAGGGCCGGATGTGATGTACTTGTGATCGATACGGCTCACGGCCATTCAAAAAATGTGATAGAAACATTAAGGGAACTAAAAGAATCTTTTCCTGGCGTTCAGGTCATTGCTGGAAACATAGCGACCGGGGAAGCTTGCGAGGATCTCATAAAAGCTGGTTGTGATGCGGTAAAAGTGGGAGTGGGTCCTGGTTCCATATGTACTACCAGGGTCATAGCTGGTGTTGGTGTCCCACAGATCACCGCCATAATGGAAGTAGCCAAAGTTGCAAAGAGATACGGAATCCCTGTGATTGCCGACGGGGGGATAAAGTACTCGGGAGACATAACAAAGGCGCTGGCTGCTGGAGCCGATTCTGTCATGATAGGAAACCTATTTGCAGGTACAGACGAGACTCCTGGGGAGATAGTTCTTTATCAGGGAAGAACGTACAAAGTGTATAGGGGTATGGGATCGATTGAGGCTTTGAAGGCTGGAAGGGCCAGAGACAGGTACTGCATGGCAGAGATTGAAGAGGAGTCAAAAATAGTTCCAGAAGGGATAGAGGGCAGGGTCCCATACAGGGGATCCCTGTCGATGGTTATCCATCAGCTTGTGGGAGGGCTCAGAGCAGGGATGGGGTATGTGGGCTGTAAAACGATTCGGGAACTCCAAGAGAATGCAAGATTCCTGAGGATCACTGCTGCTGGTTTAAGGGAAAGCCATGTCCACGACGTAATCATTACTAAAGAGGCTCCCAACTACAGACTGGAGTAATGGATTATCACAAGGAAATCGTCATAGTCCTTGACTTCGGTTCCCAGTATACCCAGCTCATAGCAAGGAAGATAAGGGAACTCGGAGTCTACTGCGAGATACATCCTTACAATTTGAGCCTCGAAAGGATAAGATCCCTAAACCCCATAGGGATTATACTTTCTGGTGGTCCGAAAAGTGTTGCAGAAAGTAACGCTCCTTTATGCGATAAAGAAATTTTTGATCTTGGAATACCAATTCTTGGCATCTGCTACGGTTTACAGCTTATCGCGCATTTCTTCGGTGGAGAGGTGGAAAAGGCGGAAAAGGCGGAGTTTGGAAAGGCAAAGATGATGATCGAGAGAAAAGACCCTCTTTTTGACGGTGTTGAAAGCGAAACTACGGTCTGGATGAGCCACAAAGACAGGGTGAAAAAATTGCCTAATCGCTTTTTTACTATAGCAAAAACAGAGAATTCCCCTTATGCTGCCATAAGATCAGAAGATAAAAAGATCTATGGGGTCCAGTTCCACCCTGAGGTTCACCACACAGAAAAAGGGAAGGAGATCCTCAGAAATTTCCTTTACAACGTTTGTAGAGCAGAGGGGCTATTCAGTCCCACCTCTTTTGTTGAAGAATCAATAAAGAGGATAAAAGGGGAAGTTGGAAATGAAAAAGTCATATGCGCTTTAAGTGGAGGAGTCGATTCTTCTTGCGTGGCAGCTCTATTGCATGCTGCCATAGGAGAAAATCTTTACTGTGTATTTGTGAATAATGGTCTTTTGAGAAAAAACGAGGTAAAAGAGGTCATAAGCGCGTTCGAGGAGAAGCTGAAGATAAAGATAAACTACGTGGATAAGGAGGAAGAGTTTTTAAAAGGATTAAGGGGCGTGAAGGATCCGGAAAGGAAGAGGAAAATCATAGGGAGACTTTTCATAAAAGCATTCGAAGAAGAGGCAAAAAAGATCGGGAGGATAAGGTATCTTGCGCAGGGGACCCTTTATCCTGACGTGATAGAGAGCACTTCCTACAGAGGACCGTCAGTTACCATAAAATCTCATCATAACGTTGGCGGACTTCCAAAAAAAATGAGGCTCAAACTGATTGAACCACTGAAAGAGCTCTTCAAAGACGAGGTAAGGAAGGTTGGAAGGATCTTAGGTTTACCAGAGTACATACTCGATAGGCAGCCGTTTCCAGGCCCCGGTCTCGCTGTCCGTATAATAGGAGAAGTGACAAAAGAAAGACTGGAAATATTAAGGGAAGCTGACGCTATAGTCAGGGAGGAGATCGAAAAAAAACCCGATTTCAAAAACCTCTGGCAGTCATTCGCGGTACTTCTCCCTATCAAAACAGTTGGAGTGATGGGAGATGAGAGAACATACGCTCACGTTATTGCAATAAGGGCAGTCGAAAGTGTGGACGCAATGACTGCCGATTGGGCAAAGCTTCCGTACGAGACTCTCGATTACATAGCACGGCGCATAATAAATGAGGTGAATGGGGTAAATAGGGTTGTTTATGATATTACCTCAAAGCCGCCTGGAACGATAGAGTGGGAGTAAGAAGGAATGGCTGAGTTTGTCCATCTTCATGTTCACTCTCAGTACAGCCTGTTAGATGGGGCCATAAGATTTGAAAAGCTCTTTGAGCTCATGAGAACTTTTGGTATGAGCTCTTGCGCAATTACCGATCATGGTTCAATGTTCGGTGTTGCGGAGTTCTATTTTCTTGCGAAGGAAAATGGTGTTAAGCCGATCATAGGATGCGAGATGTATTTGGCGCCAAAATCGAGGCACGAACAGAGAAAAATAAAAGGTGAGGAAAATGCGTATCATCTCGTTCTTATCGCCATGAACAACACAGGCTACAAGAACCTGATAAAGCTTGCCACAGTGGCACAGTTCGAGGGTTTCTACTATGTGCCCCGCATCGACAAGAACCTTCTAAGAGAGTACAATGAGGGACTTTTGTGCTTGAGCGCGTGCCTCAAGGGAGAAATACCTTATCTTATCCTTAGGGACGATGAAAGTGGCTTAAAAAGAGCTCTTGAAGAATATCTTTCGATTTTTGGAAACCGCTTCTTTCTTGAAATTCAAGACAACGGCCTTGAAGAACAAAAAAAGGTGAACGAAACTATAATAAGATTGTCGAAATATTACAACATACCGATTGTGGCAACTAACGACTGCCATTACTTAAGAAGGGAAGAGGCCAAATCTCACGACATTCTCCTCTGTATCCAGACAGGTAAAAAGATTTCCGATAAGGATAGGCTCTCCTTTAAGACTGATCAATTCTATTTCAAGTCTTCAGAAGAGATGGAAAGGGCCTTTTTAGAGCACAGAGAAGCTATAAGAAACACTTTAATTATTGCTGAAATGTGTGATGTGCAAATAGATTCGGGTACGTACCATTTTCCAGATTTCAAAATCTCTTCGTCAATGAGTCTCGAGGAATACTTCGAAGACCTCTGCATCAAGGGTTTTGAAAAAAGGATACCCGACATCCAGAAAAATCATGGAGTTCTCACAGAAGAACTCATCCTTAAATACAGGGAAAGGCTCAACTACGAGATAGAGGTTATAAAGAAGACCGGGTTTGTTGGGTATTTCCTCATCGTCTCAGATTTCATCGATTTTGCAAAAAAGAACGGGATCCCCGTTGGACCTGGCAGGGGATCGGCGGCAGGAAGTCTTGTAGCCTATTCCTTAGGGATCACAGATATAGACCCGATAAGATACGATCTCATATTTGAAAGATTCCTGAATCCTGAAAGAGTAAACCCCCCTGATATAGATGTGGATTTCTGCATGGAGGGAAGGGAAAGGGTCATACAATATGTTATGGAGAAATATGGAAAGGAGAATGTGGCACAGATCATAACCTTCGGAACAATGCAGTCAAGAGCGGCAATAAGGGATGTTGGAAGGGCATTAGGGTTATCTTACGGAGAAGTGGATAAGATAGCAAAGCTCGTCCCCCCTTTCGCAAAAAGCATCGATCTTGCCCTTTCCGCAGATGAGACGTTGAGAGAACTTTACCAGACGGATGTAAGAGTGAAAGAGCTCATAGATACTGCCATATCCCTTGAGGGGTTGGCAAGACACGCCTCCACCCATGCTGCTGGAATTGTCATCTCTAATAAACCTCTGACCGAATATGTTCCCTTATACAGGGGTACTAATGGGGAAACAGTCACCCAGTATCCTATGAAGATGATCGATAAAATAGGCCTTGTCAAGTTTGACTTCCTGGGGCTTAAAACATTGACGATAATAGACACAATAGTGAAGATGCTAAAAGAAGAAGGGGTTGATCTCGATATTTCAAGAATACCCCTTGATGATAGGAAAACTTATGAACTTCTCTCTTCGGGAAATACGTCAGGGGTGTTTCAGCTTGAAAGTAGGGGGATGAGGGAGCTTTTACTCAGACTTAAGCCTTCAAAATTTGAAGATATAATTGCCCTCATCGCCCTTTATAGGCCAGGCCCACTCACGAGTGGCATGATAGAAGAGTTCATAAGGAGAAAGAACAACCCAGAACTTGCAAGTTACGAGGTTGAGGACCTGAGGGAAATCCTTGGGGAAACTTACGGAGTCATCGTATACCAGGAGCAGATAATGAAAATAGCCTCAAAACTGGCCGGTTTCTCGATGAAGGAGGCAGATGCTTTAAGGAAGGCTATAAGCAAGAAAGTACCCGAGGAACTGAAGAAGTACAGGCAGAATTTTGTAGAGGGTTGTTTAAGAAATGGGGTAAGTAAGGTGACTGCGGAAAAGATATACGATGTAATCCTAAGGTTTGGGGAATACGGATTCAACAAGTCTCACAGTGCGGCTTATGCCCTTGTCGCTTATCAGACCGCATATCTAAAGGCCCACCATCCCACTTATTTTATGGCCGCTCTCCTCACAAACGAAGTCAATAACACAGATAACATGGTGAGATACATAACAGAATGCAGGGAACAGGGTATAAAGATTCTCCCTCCCGACATAAATGTAAGTGAGAGGTCCTTCACCGTAAAAGATGGAATGATAAGGTATGGTCTTGCAGGGATAAAAAATGTGGGGGATGCAGCGATTGAAAACATTCTCGAGGTGAGAAACAAGGTTGGCCGTTTTGAGTCTCTCACACAGTTTCTTTGGCTCGTTGACTCCCGAAAGATAAACAAAAAGGTCTTAGAAAGTCTCGCAAAGGCCGGCTGCTTTGACTCTTTTGGACTAAAAAGATCCCAGATCCTGCACATAATAAGAGAGAAATCGGAGATAAATCAAAAGGAGAAATGGCAAAGACAACCTTCTATCTTTGGAGACTTAAAGGATTTAGTGAATGTACGAGTCCCCCATATTGATGAGCTCTCGAAAGAAGAGATCATCCTCGGTGAAAAGGAGGCTTTCGGTTTTTACTTTTCCGAACACCCACTCTCTGCTCATCTTAAAATTGTTAAGGAGATTACACCATATGACACTCAGAGCATAAAGGAGCTGGAAATAGAGGGGGAAGATGTAAGGCTCGTCGGCATTGTGAACACACTCAGGGAGATAACCACAAAGAAGGGCGAAAAGATGGCATATGTTACAATAGAGGACACAAAAGGTATTATTGAGGCTATCGTCTTCCCGGATCTTCTAAAAAAAGTTAGGCCCATACTCGGTGGAGAAAAACCCATAGTTGTCTCCGGTTCTATCGAGAAAGGGGAAAATGAGGTCGTAAGGATGAGGGCAAAGAGTATATGCTTAATGGAGGAAATGAGCGACGCTTTGAAAAAGAGGGTGGACATAACAGTCGATTGCAAAAAGGTGAAAAAGGAGGATCTGAAGCGGATAAAAGATGTGCTTTGTAGCATAAGGGGATCTTCAGAGGTTTACCTCCATTTTCTCGATAATGGAGAAAAGAGGACATTGAAAGTTGAAGGGCTTAAAGTAAACTCGGACCGACTCGATATTTTAAGAAAGCACTTTTTAGATGGAATCTCCTTTGAGGTTTCTTCATGAAACATTACCTCGATTTTGAGATGAAACTCAAGCCCCTCGAGGCCCGTATAGAAGAAATAAAGAAGTTTTATGATACAGGAGACCCTCACTATGCAAAGGAAATAAAAAACCTGGAAAAAAAGATAGAGAAGCTGGAAAAGGAAATATACAGCGATCTTTCCCCATGGCAAAGAACACAGCTGTCGAGACACTTAAATAGACCAAGAACCCTCGATTATGTTCAGGCTATCTTCTCAGACTACTTTGAACTCCACGGAGATAGGAAGTTCAAAGATGATCCGGCCATAGTTGGGGGATTTGCAAAGTTTGATAAGAGAGTAGTTGCATTCGTTGGCCATCAAAAAGGAAAAGACATAAAGGAGATGGCCCAAAGAAACTTCGGTATGGCGCATCCAGAGGGTTATAGAAAGGCAATGAGAATAATGAGTCTCGCCTCAAGATGGAAGAAGCCGCTTATCACCTTCATCGATACACCGGGAGCATATCCAGGGGTAGGGGCCGAGGAAAGAGGGCAGGCCGAGGCGATAGCTTCGAGTATTTACTTCATGTTCACCCTTGAAATACCAATTATAAGCGTAGTCATTGGGGAGGGAGGAAGTGGAGGGGCCTTAGCAATAGGTGTGGCTGACAGGATACTAATGCTCGAAAATTCGATTTACTCTGTCATATCCCCTGAGGGCTGCGCTGCTATTCTTTGGAGGGATGGAACAAAGGCAAAAAAGGCTGCCGAGGCCTTGAAACTTACAGCTTCTGATCTTTACGAACTCAAAGTTATAGATGAGGTTATAAAAGAACCCATAGGTGGCGCACACCGGAATTGGGAAAAGACATTTGTGAATACTGAAAAGGCCATAAGAAAGCACCTGGAGGAGCTGAGCGCGCTGCCCCCTCAGGAACTGAAAGAAAAAAGGTATGAAAAGTTTAAGAAAATGGGTTTTTTTGTGGAGGGAAAATGATCCACTTGGATTATACCTATGCTCTTAAACGCAAAAACGAAGGCGGGATAGAGGAGGGGGAATTAGAAGATGTGCTTAAAGAACTCGAGAAGATAAATCGAGAAATTCAAGAGAAGCCATATCCCTTTATGGAGCTGCCATTTATGAGCTATGAGCTCGAAGAAATGAAAGAACTTGCGGCCTCACTTAGGGAGAAACCTATAAGCGATGTTGTCCTTCTTGGAATAGGAGGTTCGTCCTTAGGGGCCGAAGCCCTATTCAGGGCAATTCTATCTCCAGAACATAATCTGAAACATAGGCCAAGATATTGGGTACTCGATAATGTGGACCCAATAACTGTCTCGGCAGCTATAGAAACAATAGAAAAAGAAAAGACCTTGCTCATTGTAGTTAGTAAATCAGGGGAAACCCCTGAGACCTTAAGTCAGTTTATGCTTTTTAAGGAGATATTGGAAGGAGTAAAGGACATCAAAGAGAAAATAGTTATAATTACGGACAAAAAAAGAGGCCTCCTGAAGAGGATAGCAGAAAAGGAAGGGTATCCATCTCTTTCTGTTCCAGATGGTGTAGGAGGGAGGTTTTCAGTCCTTTCTCCAGTGGGGATGTTTCCAGCCCTGATTATGGGAATCGAAGTGGACGAGATTTTGGAGGGGGCAAGAAGAATGGCAGAACATATAAGGGAAAAAAGGAGAGAGGAGAACATAGCTTTTGTACTTTCAGCGCTTTTATACCTTACAGACAAAAAAGGGAAAAAAAATCACGTGATTATGCCTTACTGTGACAGACTTTCAGGCTTCTCACAGTGGTTTAGGCAACTGGAAGCGGAAAGTCTTGGGAAAGAAGGTAAGGGCCCGACCCCCATTTCATCGCGGGGAGTTACGGATCAACACTCACAGCTTCAACTTTACACCGAAGGGCCAAAGGACAAATTCATCATTTTCATTTACGTTCCGTCTCAAGGTCCAATTGTCCCCCAAAGCTTCCCATATATCCATGAGATCTCTTATCTTTCTGGAAAAGGGCTCGAAAAGCTCTTTCATTCTGAACTTAAGGGTACCATGTTCTCCCTTGTGGAGGCCTCTGTCCCAGTTTCAGAAGTGTGGATCGATAGTATCTCTCCTTACACAATAGGTGCCCTTTTCTATCTTTTTGAGATGGCTATTGTCTTCTTCGGAAGACTTTTGAATGTTAACCCGTTCGACCAGCCAGGTGTTGAAAAAGGGAAGATGTATACAAAAGCGCTTATGGGTTTAGAAGGAGAGGAGAGTTTAAAAAAGATGATTGCAGAACTATCCCGGGAAAAATTTACTGTTTCTTTTTAGCCCTTTTCGCCTCAAAATGTTCCTTTACCTGATACATGAAAGCTTCAATCCTCGTATTTATGTTTGACAGTCCCTGTCCGTCAAAGGCTATATTCAAAACGGGAACGTTGTACTTTTTCTGTATCAACCTCATTATCGCACTCGATACGGTTCCTGGCATACATGTAAATGGCATCGCATTTATTATCCCTGAAACCCCCTTGTCTATGAAATCGATGGCCTTGCCAACAGTCAATATGGCTTCTCCCTCAAAGCTTTCATGGATATAGGGGCTCGCCTTTTTTAATATACTCTTCACACTCGGTTCCCTACCATAACTTATGTACTTTTCGAATAGCCTTTCCATCTCATGCTCATCCCTCTTCTGGAAGTACTCCGTAAGCAGGATGGTAAAAAGGTTCGAGTATGTCCTGAGCCTTAAGGCCTTTTTCTTCCCCATGTAATTTATATATGAGACCCACTCAGTAATTGGAGCAAGCCACACAACCCCTCCCTGTTCCTCAACCCTTCGAATAATATCACTGTTACTGAATGCGTTCTGCCTTATATATATCTCTCCCACTATGCCGACAATTGGCCTCTCCTCCTTTCGAACAGGAACAGAGAGAAAAGCATTTACAACCTCCTTTAAAACATCCAAGAAATCTGTGGCCCCCCTCTCTATTGAGCGGCAGACCTTTGTAAGGGATTCCCTATAAACCTTTTCCGTCGTTCCAGGATAAATCTCCCTGGGCCTAATATCGTGAAGCATCTTAGTCATTAGATCCACAGATACTATCGCTTTCCAGCCCAGCCTTTTGAATTTTTCTCCCATTATCCCTATTTCTTCGTAAAATCTGTGATCCTGATTTGGTGAATATATAGGAACGTCTTCAAATCCGAGCTCATCGAGAACAAGCCTGTGAAACCTGTTATACTGTCCAAATCTACAAGGGCCACCTCCTGAAGGCATGAAAAAGGCACTTCTTTTTCGGTCGAAGTCCTCTCTCATAGCAGTCCTTACCATGTCTCCAGTTGTGAGTATACATGGGTAACATTCTCTTCCAGATGTGAACCTCCTCCCTATGTTAACAGTATCCTCATTAGACGTTTCCATGACTTCCGCATCGATCCCGCAGGCCTTGAATGCACTTGCAAAGGGGTATGCGTGATCACACATATGGGGTATAAATATCTTTCTTATTCCGTCCTTCTCAAAGAACCTGAAACTTCTTTTTATAGGTATCTCTTCCTTTTTCGCGTTCCTTATACTGTCGAGAAACGCTTCAAGCCTTGTTATTATACCGGCATCTGCGCTGTGCTCATCGATCTCAAGCTGAAGATAAGGTTTCCCTGCTATTATTTTCTTGAAGAAATGAGTAATGAAAGAATCGGGACCGCAACCGAAGTTTGTGATGTATATGGCGAACAGATTAGGATTTGCCTTTACGAATTTCGCCGCCCTTAAAATCTTCTGTCCGTATCCCCAGTACATGTCTTTTAGATCCTCATCTTCTTCTGCACCTTCCATAATCGGTAACATATCGTATGGGATCGGAAAGACTCCGAGGTCCATGAGCTTTTTGTGAATGTTCAAATTGGCGCCAGGGTCAAAGCTATTGTACGGTCTTCCTATTATGACCATCCCTTTTTGACCCTTTTTTATGCTTGTAAGATACTCCCGGCCAGCTTCCAGACATTTCTTATAGAATTCGCTCTGAACTTCCTTTGCAATCTCATATGCTTTCTTTATCTCTCCCTTCGATCTCTTTATTCTCTTCCCAAAATCGCAAAGATTCCTAAGGGTAAGTTCTTCTCCCTGTCCAAAATAAACGACCGGTGAAAGAACCTTCACCCCTTTTTCTGAAAAGTCAATAGACCCCTTAACAGTATATGGGAAAGATTGTGCGTATGGGCAAACGAATGTGTTTGAAACGATCTTTGATGGGCTCTTTATATTTATAACGCTCGGGAGGAAGATAGTTTTTAAACCTTTATCTATCAGATTCAAAACGTGCCCATGCGCAAGCTTCACAGGAAAGCAACTTTCTACAATAACATTCTCCACTCCCTCCCTTATGATCTTTTTGTTCGTCGGGTCCGATGTTACAACTCTGAAACCGAGCTCTGAAAGAAAGGCATTCCAAAAAGGGAAAAACTCGTGGTTATAAAGTATCATCGGAACACCTATAGGCTCTCCGTCAACTTTTCTCTCGTAGCTGTTCAATAGAAGATGTTCCCTTATCTTGAAATAGTCCTTGCTTTCCGCCTTTTTTGTCCTTCTTACTACGTCATATTTCTCGCATCTACTACCGTAGTAAAGAGGGGATTCACCCTCAACAGTTACCTTCCTAATCTCACACAGATTCTCACACCCTTTACACTCGAATGTCTCTATCTCATAATTTCTCTTGCTCAGATCAAATCCTTTGAACGAACTTTTCTCCCATGTGCGCTCTTTCATAGCAAGGATCGCCACACCTATTGCACCGGTCACATCGTGATGTGGAGGGACTTTTATAGGCTTATTAAGAACCTTCTCGAAAGCGGCGATTACACCCTTGTTAAACGCTGTACCACCCTGAAAGAATATCCTCTCCCCTACCCTTCTATCTCCAACAACCCTATTTAGGTAGTTCTTCACAATCGAATAAGATAGGCCGCTAACTAAATCCTCTGTTTTTTCGCCCCTTTGCTGATGATGTACAAGATCGGATTCGATAAAAACGGTACAACGTTCTCCCATCTTTACCGGTTTTTTTGATTGTAACGCCAATTTTCCAAACTCCTCTTTTATTGATATACCAAGCCTTTCAGCCTGTTCCTCAAGAAAAGAGCCTGTTCCTGCGGCACATGCCTTGTTCATCTCAAAATCGACGATAACCCCCTTATCGATACTTATATATTTCGAGTCCTGGCCCCCAATCTCAAATATGGTGTCAACTTCAGGATCGATGTTTATAGCGGCCTCTGCCTGAGCAGTTATCTCATTGCGGACTATGTCCGCCCCTATAAAATCCGCCGTGAGATATCTTCCGGAACCCGTTGTGCCTGCTCCTACTATGATAACCTTATCTCGTATCTCTTCACCTATCTCTTTCAGTCCTCTTTTTACAGCTTCAAGGGGCCTACCCTCAGTCATTAGGTACCTTTTCGCAAGCACATTCTTATCCCTGTCTATAATAACAAGATTTGTGCTTATTGAACCCACATCGACGCCAAGATAAGCCTCAACCTTCTCTGAGATAGGCTTTATGTAGTATGAAACGTGTAGGTTTTCATCAGATATGGTCAGTTTCTCCTCTCCTTCCACTTCTTCCTCTTTTGCGAGATACTCTTCAAGCTCATCAAATCCCTTGAACTTCTGCTTCAGTGAAGGGTTATCATGAACCGCAAAAACCGCTCCTATCGCACCCATTGAGGCGAAGTGCTCCGGAATTACGAGCTCATCATCCAAAAGGGAGAAGACATCCTTTATAGCCCTTATCATCCCTTTATTCGCCGCAACACCGCCAACGAAAGCAACAGGTTTTTCCACATCCTTCCCCTTCGCTATATTACTTTTGAAGTTCCTTGCCAGTGCATAACAAAGCCCAGCCACAATGTCATAGTCTGGAGTCGCTATCTGCTGAAGATGGATCATGTCTGTCTTTGCAAAGACAGTGCATCTCCCGGCTATTCTTGGGGGATTTTTCGATTTTAGGGCAATCTCTCCGAATTCCTCAATTGTGAGTTTGAGTCTTGATGCCTGCTGGTCCAGGAAGGAACCTGTTCCTGCAGCGCAAAGTGCATTCATTGAAAAATCTTTTATTTTCAATTTTCCATCAACATTCTCAAGAATTATGAGTTTTGAGTCCTCTCCACCTATATCTATTACACTCCTAACATTCGGATAAAGATAGCTAAAAGACCGGGAGAGTGCGACTATCTCGTTTACAAATGAAGCCCCTACTTTGGAAGCGAAGATCTTTGCACCCGTTCCTGTTGCGGAAACAAATTCTATTTTGTAAGTATCCATAAGTTCTTTCAAAACATCCCTCGCCACCTCCATAGGTCTTCCCTTGTGCCTTATATACCTATCGTAAACTATCGAGTTTCTTTCATCCATGACTACAATATTGCAACTGATAGACCCTATGTCTACACCAACGTACATTATCATTCCTCCATCGTTCCTTTGATTTTATGAGAACCTTTATGTTATTTATAATAAAAAAACGGTTTAAATCAACCCCAATTGAGCAAACAATGAAAGAAAGAGCACATATCATCGTAAAAGGTATAGTTCAAGGGGTCTTTTTTAGGTACAACACAATGTGCGTTGCAGAGAGCTTGGGAATAAAAGGATGGGTAAGGAACCGAAGGGATGGGAGTGTGGAGATTGTCTGTGAAGGTGAGAAAGAAAAAATAGAAGAGCTTGTGAAATGGTGCTGGAAGGGTCCTCCGGGAGCTCGCGTTGAAGACGTGAGTGTAATGAGGGAGGAATACGCCGGAGAATTCAAAAACTTTGAAATCAAGTACTGAGACAACTTACTTTCCTTTATTCCTCGATATATCTAAAAAGAGGGTTCTCGTTGTCGGCGGGGGAAGGGTAGCCGAAAGGAAGGTTCGCACCCTTTTGAAGTTTAAAGCGAAAATAAAGGTTATAAGTCCTGAAGTAACAAAAGGGCTGGAGAGAATAAAGGATAAGGGCTTGATAGAATTGGAAAGGAAGAATTATGAAGAGAATGACTTATTAGGAGTCGACCTCGTGATCTCTGCGACGAATAACAGGATGCTAAATAAAAAGGTTAGCTCAGATGCAAAAAAAATGGGAATATACGCAAATATCGTAGATGATCCGGAATTGTGTGATTTCATAATGCCATCAATAGTCAAAAGAGGACCATTGATTCTTGCAATATCGACCTCGGGGAAAGCTCCCCTTTTTTCTAAGAAGCTAAGAAAAGACCTCGAAAAAATGATAAGCAAAGAGTACGTAAAATACCTCTCAAAGATCTTAAGGTTGAGAAGGGAGATTCAAAAAAAAGTTAAGGAGAAAAAATTAAGGGAAAGAATGCTGAAAGCGATCTTAAATTTTGATATCAAGGATTTGGCTCTTATTAGAATGAGCGAAATAAAAAAGATCGCCTCTCAAAAGGAAAAATGAACGTCCAATTCTTTTATATTTCCCTTTCCATTTACATATTCTCAACCCTTTTCTACTTGCTTTATTTCGCCTTCAACAGGTATCTCTTTGAAAGGATAGGGTTTATCTCACTTTTTTCTGCGTTGGTCACACATTTCATCAGTCTATTGCTCAGATACTTTGAAGGGGGTTACACACCAATCACGAATATTTATGAGTCTTTGTCTTTCTTTGCTCTGTGCATAGGGGCCTTTTTCATTTTCGTGAGGCACACCTATGGCGTGCATATTCTCGGTTCCTTCATCGTGCCAGCGATCTCTTTTATACTTGCCATCTCAGCATTTCTCGACCATGATATAAGGCCTATTCCTCCTTATCTTAAGAGCTACTACCTACCAATCCACGCAGCTTTTTCATTTATAGGTAACGGTATATTCTTTACGAGCTTTATAGTATCACTGCTCTACCTTATCGTAGAGAACTACATCAAAAAGAAAAAGATCCCCTTTTTCGCGATGAGGCTTCCATCCCTTGAACTTCTCGATCGGATAAATGTTAGGTGCATCTCGATAGGTTTCCCCTTTCTCACCTTAGGGATAATCTCGGGTTCCGTTTGGGCATCTCTTGCGTGGGGTTCTTACTGGAGCTGGGATCCGAAGGAAGTTTGGTCTCTTATAACCTGGCTTATATACGCAATAGTCATCCACAGGAGGCTAATCGTGGGGTGGAAGGGGCGAAAAACCGCATTTATGATGATTATAGGCTTTTTTTCCATCCTAATCACCTTCATAGGCGTCAACTATTTCATGGGAGGAAAACACTCTTATCTATAATGCACATACTCGTACTCGGATTAAACCATAAGACCTCTCCTTTGAACATAAGAGAAAAATTTTACATTCCAGAGGAAAAAATGGACTTCCTTATTTCGCAGTTAAAGAAAGAGGGCCTTAAAGAAATTGTTATCCTCTCAACTTGCAACAGGACAGAGTTTTACGTTTTCTCCGAAAACCCGGGGAGAGATTTGGAAGTTCTCAAAGACTCATTGGTGGGCCTTTTAAAGGTTGAAGAGGGGTGGATAAAGGAGTATATGTACGTTCTTTTAGACGAAGATGGATTCCGGCATCTCCTCATGGTAGCCTCCGGACTTGACTCAATGGTGGTTGGAGAACCGCAAATACTTGGACAGGTAAAGGAAGCGTATAGAATTGCCACTTTCAATAACTCGACGGGATTCTTATCGAACAAAATTTTCCATAAGGCATTCCAGGTCGCAAAAAGAGTAAGAACAGAAACAAAAGTAGGTTATAACCCACTTTCTATCAGCTCCATGGCTGTAGAAATGGCAAAAAGAATATTTGGAAATCTGAGTCAAAAAAAGGTTATGGCAGTAGGGGCTGGAGAGATGGCAAAAATAGCTTTGAAGAACCTGAAAAAGGAGGGGATAGAAAAAGTATACGTCGTAAATAGGACATTTGCCAATGCGAAAAAACTGGCTGAGGAAATAGTGGGGGAAGCACGACCTTTCTCGGATATTGAAAGGCTCCTCTTAGAAGTCGATCTTGTTCTTACTTCAACAGGTGCAGAAGATTTCGTGATAAAGAAGGATGATGTTGTAAAGGCAATGCGGCAAAGAAAATTCAAACCTCTCTTCATTATTGACATTGCCGTCCCCAGGGATGTTGAACCTTCTGCTAATGATATCGAAAACGTTTACCTTTACAACATAGACGATTTGAAGGAACTTTCTCATAAACATCTAATAGACAGGCTCAAGGAGGCTGAAAAGGCGAAAGAGATAGTAGAGACGGAGGTAAAGAAACTGCCAGCCCTTCTAAGGCAAATCGATACAAAGCCTTTAATTATGCATATGATCGATCATGCAGAGAGAATAAGGAAGGCAGAACTAAAAAAGATGCTTAGCAAGATGAAAAATATTGACGATAGTACTTATCGGAGCCTCGATCAGCTTACTCGCTCACTTGTTAATAAAATCATACATCCCCATATAGAACTCGTAAAAAAAGAGGGAACCTACGAGGTTGTGGAGATAATGAAAAAGCTTTTTCAGTTTGAGGACTTTAATGAAAGGGAAAATAAGAGTAGGGACGAGGGGTAGTAAGCTCGCTGTGAGACAGACGGAAATCGCTATAAATGCTCTAAAATCGGTCTGTCCTGATACCGAATTCGAAATCAAGGTTATAAAAACGACAGGGGACACTTTCTGGGACAGGCCGCTCTACGAGATGAGGGGGAAGGGTTTCTTCATTAAAGAGATAGAAGAGGCTCTTCTCTCAGGGGAAATAGATTTGGCTGTTCACAGCATGAAGGATGTTCCAACGGAAATTACGAAAGGATTGAAAATAGCTGCAATACTAAAAAGGGAAGATCCGAGAGACGCTTTTGTCTCTTTTGATTTTAAATGCCTTGAGGAACTACCAGAGAACTCAGTAGTTGGTACGAGCAGTTTTAGAAGGCTCTTCCAAATAGAGATGCTTAAGAAGAACATAAGGGTAGTCCCTATAAGAGGGAACGTGGAGACAAGGATAAGAAAGATGAAAACTGAAAATCTTTCTGGCTTAATCCTTGCGTACTGTGGACTCAAAAGACTGGGTCTCGAAAAATACGCTAAATCGATCATACCTCGAGAAGTCATTGTGCCTCCTGCCGGACAGGGCGCAATAGGCATAGAGATAAGGGAAGAATCTGAACTTTTCGGTATTTTGAGAGCTGTCAACGACGAAGTAACCTCAAAAGAGGTAGAACTTGAGAGAAGGATTCAGATGCTGATTGGAGGAGGCTGCCATGTCCCCTTCGGCGTAAACGTAGAATCCTGCGGGGAATTCTTCGTCCTTTACGCTTTTTATGTAGCTGAAGGGGAAAAATATCCTGTGATTATCAGGGAAAAGGCAAAATGGTCAGACTCTTTAGAATTTGCCCTTTACGTAGCAGATAGGCTTAAAGCCCCCCCATAAGGGGGGCTAAAGAGTTAGACAGCCTCTCTTAGAGCCTTACCAGGGGTAAATTTAGGGACTGTCCGCGCTGGTATCTTGATCTCCTTTCCGGTCCTTGGGTTTCTCCCCTTTCTAGCCTTCCTCTTTGCCACACTGAAAGTACCAAAGCCAACAAGGGTGACCTTCTCTTCCTTTTTCAGAGCTGCCTTAACAGCCTCAATGAACGCATCGAGAGCTTTGCTTGCCGCTGCCTTTGTGATGTCCGCGCCTTCTGCCATCTTGCTCACCAATTCTGCCTTAGTCATAGACCCCCTCCTTTAATGCGTTTTTTCGTGGCTTGGAAGCCACAACCTCTGTAAACAGTTAATATATCTAATTTTCCGAAATATGCAAGAGTTTTTTATCATTTTTTGACCATTTTTTGACTTGATCCATTAAACCCGCTGTGATACAAAACTTACGATGTTAATCGAGGTGCTACTTAGAAACCCGCTTCTCTTCTTAATTATCGCCATTCCCCTTCTTTACGCTATCATTCTCCACGAGGTTGCCCATGCTTATGTAGCATACATAATGGGAGACAGAAGCCAGAGGTGGTACGGGAGGATGTCCCTTAATCCCCTAAGACACCTCGACCCTGTAGGGACTTTAACCCTTTTTCTCTTCGGTTTTGGATGGGCGAAACCTGTCCCTGTTAACTTCTTGACCCTAAGAGATAGACGATTAGGTTTTATCTTGGTCTCTGGTGCGGGAATTGGAGCGAATATTATCCTCGCCTTTTTTTCCCTCTTATTCCTTAAGCTCCTTTCCCCTTACCCTTCGAGTATCCTTTCCCTTTTCTTATCCTATTTTGCAAAAGTGAACCTCCTACTTGCCTCTTTCAACCTCATCCCCATCCCCCCGCTCGATGGATCGAAGATTCTCTTGGGCTTTTCCTCAGGAAAGCTAAGATATGCTCTCATGAGAATAGAACCCTACGGATTTTACATAATTATAGGACTCCTCCTTCTTGGCATACTTGACCCTCTCCACGATTTTATAAGGTGGTTCCTGACTTTAATAATCGATTCGATAATAAGCTGAAAAATTCTTCCCTTTTTAAGAGCTCTTATAAATGAGATCCATTCGGATCAATTAAGGATGTTATAGGTCGTTTCAACCCTTCGTTTACAGACGGGACATATTGGTTCAATGAGGGTAAAAGTCTTTCCGAATACATTAACTTTCCGGAAATAGACACCTGGCGCATCAAGAAGATCCTTTTCCGTAAAGACCTTTCCACAGGTACAGGACGGAATCTCTTGCCTTACAAAGCTTCCGTGAAAGACTTCCTCTATATGCCTTAAAAGCATCTCCCTTTCTTTTTCCGTCACGGTTATAATGTAATTCCCGCTTGAGGCTTCGTCAAGCCACCTTGTGGGCCTCAGAGTCATATATTTTGAAGCCATTTCTTCCTCCCTGCTTCACTTCATACATGGCAAAATCCGCTTTTTTTAAAAGAGAATCAAGGTCTTGCCCGTGTATAGGATAGACGGAAAATCCGGCGCTCACAGTTAGGAGAAAGGGATAGCCCTGAACTTTAACAGGGTTACTGAAAGCCTCCATTATTTTCTTTCCGATTGTCTCTATATCCTCGAGCTTCTTTATTTCAGTAAATATGCCTATAAATTCGTCCCCACCCATTCTTGCAATAGTATCCGTTCGCCTTACAGAATTCTTTAACCTCTCTGCTACCTCTTTTAATATGAGGTCACCGAAGTCATGACCATAAACATCGTTTATTTCTTTGAACTTGTCTACGTCGAGCATCATAACAGCTATCATATTCTTTTCCCTTTTCGCATGACCGATTGCCATATTCAACCTGTCAGCGAAAAGAGTTCTGTTTGGAAGACCTGTCAGCACGTCGTGGAAAGCGAGGTATCTTATCTTCTCTTCCGTTCTCTTTTTTTCTGTAATATCCCTCACAATGCCGTGGTACTCTATTATCCTTCCTTTTTCATCTCTTATGGCGGTGACGGTCAGAAGGCAGTCCATAATCTCCCCGTTCACTTTTTTCAGTCTCAGTTCAAAATCCTTGACAAAGCCGGCTTGTTTAATAGATGTCTTGAGTCTTATCTTTTCGTGTTCGCTTACGTACGCATCCTTTGCAGACTTTTTTAAGATTTCCTCCTTTTTTTCTCCGAACAAATCGCAGAAAGCCTGGTTTACGTCTATGAATCTGCCATCGTGGGAAGTGATGTATATAGCATCCCTCGAATACTCAAATATAGATCTGAATCTCCTCTCACTTTCCAAAAGTTCCCGCTCCATCATTTTTAGAGCCGTTATATCAGTCAGGGCTGTAACTACCCTTCCATCTTCTAAGTATACGCTTTTAAACTCCACATCCTTCTCACTTCCATCTTTACATGTGACTCTAAACTGGAAAGCCTCTTTCGTCTTCTCCGCTTCGGATCTCTTCCAGATATCCACGATCGCACGCCTTATCTCCGGGTCAGGATAAGCTTTTCTGAAGAAAGTCCTTCCGTCTGGGATATCATCATGGGAGTAACCCGTTATTTCGGTAAACTCCTTATTTATGTAGAGGACATTACCTTTCTTGTCCGTGACTATAATGCCAACAGGCAAGTTGTCGAAAACGGAAAAGAATGTCTCCCTTTCCTTTCTGAGCTCATCTTCTTTCTCTTTTAGATCTGTCACATCCTGAACGAATATATACGCTTTCTTTTCTCCTGCCTCAGTAATCGGTACTCCTGTGAATTTTCGATACCCTTTTTTACCGGTAAAATAAGCCTCATAAGGAACTGGTCCGAAAACGAACCCCTCACCATCGAGTGCCTTCTTGATTAGAGAGTCAAGACCTATGTCTTTGAAATTCTTTAGTTCGTATACATTCAATCCCTTAAGTTTCTCTGTCGAAACTCCTGAGATTTTTGCCATGCTGTCGTTAGCATATTCGATCTTTCCGTCCTTCCGGACCACAAATATCCCGAAGGGGGCGTTCTCGAGCAACGATAAAAAAGATTTTTTGAAGGTGTTATTTTGGTTTAAGGCTTCCGCTCTTTTCCTTTTCGATGGTCTACTATTTACGCCCATTGAGTTATCTTTTACTCCACTGTAACACTTTTTGCAAGGTTTCTTGGCTGGTCAACATCAGTACCAAGGAGATTTGCGATATGATATGCGAAAAGCTGCAGAGGAACCACGCAGATTATTGGCTGGAGTTCATATATGGTCTGAGGAACAATGATCAGTTCGTCAACTTTTTTCGACATATCGTGTACCTCAGTGTCAGTGAGTAGAATGACCTTGCCTTTTCTTGAGATAACCTCCTCTATGTTGCTACAGGTCTTCTCATAAGTCAAATCCTTTGGAGATAGGCATAAAACAGGCATCTTCTCATCTATCAAGGCAATTGGGCCGTGCTTCATCTCTCCCGCAGCATAACCTTCTGCGTGGATATAAGAGATCTCTTTTAGTTTGAGGGCACCCTCCAAAATTGTGGGATAGTTTATCCCTCTTCCCAGATACAAAAAATTCCTGTATGTCAGGTATTTTCTCGCAATCTCCTCAATCATTTCTGCCATCTTTATAACTTCTGTCATCTTGTGGGGTATCTTTCTCAATTCAGCTATCATTTTTCTTGATTCTTCCTTATCTTTAATCCCCATTTTTTTTGCAAAGAAGAGCATGAGCAAAAATAGGATAGCTAATTGCGTTGTGAAGGCCTTTGTGGATGCAACACCAATCTCTGGACCCGCATGTGTGAAGATAGTCCCATCTGATTCCCTCGCAAGTGTACTCCCAAGGACATTGCATATCGATAGTGTGTAAGCCCCTCTTTTCTTTCCTTCTCTCATTGCGGCAATGGTGTCAGCAGTTTCTCCTGACTGGGAAATCAGAATAAGGATATCACCTTTTCTTACGGGAGGTTCTCTGTACCTAAATTCTGAAGCTATATCGACTTCAACAGGTATTCTAAGGTTCTTTTCAAAGATGTATTTTCCAATGAGGCACGCATGGTAGGAGGTTCCGCAGGCGACCATCCAGAACTTTTCTATCCTTTCAAAGGATGGTTCTTTCCATTCATCAAATTGCACTTCCCCTTTTTCCTCCCATACCCTTCCAAGCATCGTATCTGAGACAGCCCTCGGCTGTTCATAAATCTCTTTCAGCATAAAATGCTTGAATCCCCCTTTCTCTGCCATTAGAGGTGTCCAGTTCAACTTCTGTATCTCCCTTTTTACGTAATTCCCGCGCTCATCTATAATCTTCACTCCGTCGTCTGTTATTACAACGATTTCCCCATCCTCAAGAAAAATAAAGCGGTTCGTTCTCGCAATAAGGGCAGGCGCATCTGAGGCAATAAAGTATTCAGAATCACCTATCCCAACGAGCAAAGGGCTTTCCTTCCTCGCACCTATGATTACCCTTTCCTTTTCCCTTAAGAGCGCGATTGCGTAAGAACCTTTAAGCTCGTTTAAAGCCTTTCTTACCGATTCAACGAGTTCAAAACCCTCCCTTATATAATATGCTATGAGATGGGGTATAACCTCTGTATCAGTATCAGAGAGGAACTTATGTCCCTCATTTTTCAGCTTTTTCTTTACCTCCAGGTAGTTCTCTATTATTCCATTATGCACAACCACAATGTCATAAGCTTTATGGGGATGCGCATTCCTCTCAGAGGGAATCCCGTGGGTTGCCCACCTCGTATGCCCTATCCCTATTGTCCCAGATGGCCTCTCCCTCAAGATTGCCTCTTTAAGCTCGTCGACCTTTCCTTTCCTTTTGAAGATCCTTATTCTGTTTTTCTCTCCAATCGCGCAGCCAGCAGAGTCATATCCTCTGTATTCAAGCCTCTTTAAAGCATCTATGAGGATTTCAGCCGCTGGCCTCCTACCTATATATCCTACTATTCCACACAAAATTTACCCCCTTTACTCGGTATGAAGAAATTTGGGATTTTCTCACCTTTTTCGACTTTATGATTTTCCATATACACGAAACTCCCAATTTTTGCCCCTTCGCCTATTATGCAGTCTTTTATCACAACGTTTGAACCAACCTCTACCCCTTCACCGATTATCGTCTTTCCTATTATGGTAACATTGTTGCCTATTTTAGTATCTGGGCCTATCTCTACATCTACTCCTATCGTAACATCAAAACCTGATATTATGACCCCTCCTTCGAGATGCTTCTGTAATATCCTTTCTCTCATTATTCTGTTTGCCAAAAAAAGCTCCCTCTTTGTGTTGATGCCGAGGACCTCCTCAGAGTTTCTATAAAAAAAGGCCCGAACTTTCCTACCCCTTTTTCTCGCAATACCACATATGTCAGTCAAGTAGAACTCACCTTTTTCATTCTCATTATTTATAAAGTCCAAAAAGGGGAAACAGTGTGAAGGTATCGCACATATCCCAGTATTTATAACTTTTATGAGGAGCTCTTCCTCTTTTGCGTCTTTTTCCTCAACTATTCTTTCGATACTTTGCCCATTCATTATAACCCTCCCATAACCTGATGGATCATCTACCTCAGTAACCATAAACGTTATCTCTTTTTCCCTTAGGTAAAAATCGAGAAATCTCTTTATAGTAATCTTCTCTATGAGAGGAACATCTCCATACAAAATCAGGACATCCGTTCCAGAAACGATCTCTTTTGCGCATGATACAGCGTGGGCAGTTCCCTCTTGCCTATCCTGCACGCAGAAAATGACCCCTTTGTCTTTAAGATACTCCACCACCTGCTCTTTTCCGTAACCTACCACAACAACGATTTTTTGGAAGCCAATACCTTTTGCAACATCAACAACGTATCCGATCATTGGCTTATCTATGATTTCGTGCATGACCTTAGGGATGGATGATTTCATTCTCTCGCCCTTTCCAGCAGCGAGAATGACCGTGCTTATCTTCTCCTCCCTCACCTTTTCCTCCCCAAAAACCTGAGTATAAGAATACTAAGTTCATAAAGACCGATAAGTGGCAGAGCCAGAAGAATCTGACTTGTAACATCAGGTGGTGTTATTATGGCCGCAACTATGAATATGGAGAGTATGGCAACCTTTCTTTTCTTCCTAAGCGACTCGTAGGTGATTATTTTAGCCTTACCAAGATAGTAAGCTACAAGAGGAAGCTCAAAGATAACACCGAAGAGTACGAGCATCTTTAAAGTCAACCCCATATAACCTTTAAGATCTGGCATAGGTATTATGAACTGGGAAGCAAAGCTTACGAAAAACCTGTACAACGCAGGTATCACAATGTAGTATGCAAAGAGAGCACCTCCCACGAACGATATGGAACCAAAAATTATGAAAGGATAAATGTATCTTTTTTCATGTTCGTATAGCCCTGGAGCAATGAACATCCAAATCTCGTAAAGTATAAGGGGTGAGGCAATGAAAATTGCTGTGATGAATGCGACTTTTAGATAAGTCACAAAGGCTTCCGTTATGTAAGTGAATATAAAACCACTGTGCTCCGGCATGATCTTTGTGTATGGTGCCATGAGGAAATTGAAGATCTCCTTGCTAAAGCTGTAGGTGAAGATAAATGCTATACCCACGCCTATTAGTGAGACGATTAATCTATTTCTTAGCTCAGCAAGGTGTTCAAGAAAAGGCTTCTTGTCTTCTTGTTCTAAGGTCTTTGACATCAGGAAGGATCTTTGTCTGAGATGTCCTCTTTCTTTTCTTCCTTTTCTTCCTCGTTTATCTCTTTTTCCACCTTGGTCATCTCTTCCCTCAGTGTTTCTTTCACGTCATCCGCAACCTTTCTGAGCTCATCGAGGGTCTTTCCTATGGATCTTGCAACCTCCGGAAGTTTGGATGGGCCAAAAAGGAGAAGAGCAACTATAAGAATCACTATGATCTCCGGTAAGCCAAGGCCAAACATGTTAACTATTAGATTAGCACACAGAGGCCAAAAATGGAATAGAACCATTGAAAATTCACATCCTTTTATTGTAAATTTTCCTGTCTTAAGCGGAGGAAAAGGGGCAAAATTGAAAAGGATATTCAGTGGGATTCAGCCGACTGGAGAGATCCACATTGGCAACTATGTGGGAGCTATAAGGGAGTGGGTTAGACTTACCCAAGAATATGACTGCATTTACTGCATTGTGGATTTTCATGCCATAACTGTTGAGTACCCTGTAGAGGAAATGGCAAAGAGAACGTTCGATACGGCCGTAGTTCTTATCGCCTGTGGGCTTACTCCTGAAAAGTGTAAAGTCTTTGTCCAGTCACAAGTTCCGGAACACACGGAACTCGCATGGATTTTTAACTGTGTGACACCTGTCGGAGATTTGGAAAGAATGACCCAGTTTAAGGAGAAGGCAAGGCAGCATAGGAAGAATGTGAATATGGGCCTTATGGATTACCCTGTTTTACAGGCAGCGGACATTCTCATATACAAAGCAGAATTCGTTCCAGTAGGAGAGGATCAGGTACAACACATTGAACTTTCAAGAGAGATAGCAAGAAAGTTTAACGCCCGTTTCAAGCCCCTTTTCCCAGAACCAAAGGTCATCCTTTCAAAGGCACCACGGATCTTGGGACTTGATGGAAAATCAAAGATGTCTAAAACGCTCAACAATTACATCGGAGTATTAGAGGACGAAAAGAATATATGGGAGAAACTAAAAGTCGCCGTCACAGACACGAACAGGGTCAGAAGGTATGACAAGGGGAACCCTGATTTGTGCAATGTCTTCACTATCCACTCCGCTTTCTCCGATGAAAATCTCCTCCGAGAGGTGGAAAGGGGTTGTAAAAGCGCGGAGATAGGTTGCATTGATTGCAAAAGGATGCTTTACGAAAAAATGGTGGAGGAGCTCTCTCCCATAAAAGATAAGGCTGAAAAACTGAAAACCGAAACTGAATATGTGAAAGAGGCCATATACTCAGCAGCACTTGCTTGCAGAAAAATTGCTGCTGAGACAATGGAAGAGGTAAGAGGGGCATTAGGACTTTATAGGTCCACAAATTTCATATGAAGACTCTGTCAATAGGTATTTTTGATTCTGGCGTGGGTGGGCTCACGGTATTAAAAGAGATAAGGGCCCTCATTCCCCAGGAAGACCTCATATACCTCGGTGATACTGCGAGGGTTCCGTATGGAGGAAGATCAGCCCAGACTATAACGCGATACGCATTGGAATGTGCCCTCTTTTTACTGACTAAAGGGATAAAATTGCTCGTTATCGCATGTAATGTTTCCTCTGCTTATGCACTCCCCATAATAAAGAAAAGATTCCCAATTCCGGTCATCGGTGTTATAGAGCCTGGAATAAGAGAAGCGGTATCCGTAACTAAGTCAAAAAGGATAGGGGTCATAGGAACAAAGGGAACAATAAGGAGCAACGTTTATGAAAGGGAACTAAAAAAGATCGATCCAGAGATTGTGGTAATCTCTAAAGCATGCCCCCTTTTTGTCCCAATAGTAGAAGAGGGGCTGGAGAAGGAAGAAATCGCTTACGAGATCGCAGAAAAATACTTAAGAGAAGTAAAGGAGGCCAATGTTGATACTCTTGTCCTCGGTTGCACTCATTACCCCGTACTTAAAGACGTTATTCACTCCGTCATGGGTCCTGATGTAAGGATTGTCCACAGCGGCAAGGAAACGGCAAAAGCCGTGAAAGAGTTCCTCGAAAAAGAAAACCTGACGACGACTAAAAAGAAGGGCAAGGAAACTTATTTCGTTACGGATTCACCTGAATCTTTTATCGAGATCGGGTCAAGAATCCTTGATCGGCCGATAAATTCGGTAAAACCGATTAAACAGATAGATTTCAGATATATCTTCTTCTCTTCATGATAGCCCATGTTGCCCTGCCCTATCCATTGTCTCGCCCCTTCTCCTATAATGTCCCCAGTAAATGGGAGAATTATCTATTCGAGTCCCAGAGGGTATTAGTCCCCTTTGGCGAAAAAAAAATCAGGGGATTTATCGTTTCACTTGAGGATGGCAATGATCCGCAACTAAAAGAGATCATAGAGCCCATCGACCTTTTTCCAATTATTACTCCTCCCCTTTTAAAGCTCATTTACTGGATAAAAGACACTTTTATCATCCCAATTGGCGTGATCTTAAAGTATGCCCTCTCAAATGCACTGAATCTGGAGGACTTCTTATTAATAAGAACTGAAGCCTACCCAGAAATTGAAGGACTATCTCTTAAGAAAGCTTACCAGATACACGGGAGGGAAAAAATTTTCTCTTTTTTCTCCTCGGGAAAAATAGAACTTAGGGACATTTTTTTTGGGAATCGATTTCCCCTACCTGAGGCTGAAAACGTAAAGAGAGAAATAAATGGATTTTTAAACGTGTCACCCTTCGAAAAAAGGATAAGGAACTATTTAAGTGAGATCGAGAAAACCTTAAGACGGGATCAAAGCTGCCTCTTCCTTGTTCCCCCTTACAATCTAAGCGGAAGGCAAATTTATGAGCTTCTCAGTGCAAGTTGCCCTGGAAGGGTCTTCTGGCTTGGGAAAGAAACGAAGAGTAAAGAAAGGATGAAAATCTATTTCGCCTTGAACTCCCATTCTGGATACGTTGTCCTCTCCAATGTTATAGGCCTTTTTCTCCCTATTCGTAGATTGGGCCTTGTGATAATAGAGAGACCTGAAGACGAAAGCTTTGTAGTCGACAGCAGGTTCAGTATCAACGTGGCTGATTCCGCGATGAAAAGGTCGGAGATTGAAGAAGTTTCTCTGATCGTTGGAAGTATTGCCCCCCCTTTTTCCACCATTCGGGCTTCAAGAAAATTGCTCCTTCTAAAGGAAAATATCAATAGCTTTGATCTCCAGGTTGAAAAAGAACAAGGTGAAAAGTCAGATTTTGCAAATATTGTAGGTCAACTTCATCAGGCGATAAAAAGAAAGGAGAGCGTGGCGATATTTGTTCCGAGAAAGTATTACGGCGGAAGGATAAAGTGCATGGAATGTAAGAGGATCTTATCGTGTTCAAAATGTGGAACTAAGCTCTCCTTCAGTAAGAAAATTGAAGCCTTTTTTTGCCCAGAGTGTGAAGCTTCCTATCGGGGGGATCTAAGATGTCCGTCCTGTGGTAGCCCATATGTTGCTTTAGGACTTATAGGTTCGGAATTTATAGTCGATCTTATAAAGCAGAATTTTCCCAAAGTCGATGTCCACCTGGTAACATCAGAAAGTCTCTCAGAAGAAAATTTAGAAGCCTTAGAAAAGAAAGGAAAAGATGAATCTTTCATCCTTGTGGGTACTAATGTCCTCTCCTTCATGTACAAAATAAGGGTAGACAACCTTTTCGTCGTAGGCTCAAAAGAACTGAAAAAAATATGGAAATACAGGGCATATGAAAAATTCTACCAGACTGTGATGAATCTTGTTGACTCCTTGAAGCCAAAGAGGCTTCTCATACTGGGAGCAAAAAAAGAGGATTTGGAGGTTCAATATCTTTTGGAGCCAGAAAGATTTTACGCTGAGGAACTAAAAAAAAGAGAGGAGATAGGGTTCCCGCCTTATAACAGACTTGTCCTAATTCAGCTTTCAAGAAACGATAAAACTAAGCTTGAGATGGCTAAAAAGAATCTGGAGAACCGACTCAAGACTTATGGTCTCGAACCTTACATTTTCGGACATAGGATTAGTAGGCACAAAAAGGGATTTGTTCTAAAAATGATCCTTGTGGGTTTGACTGAAGAAAATGCATACAAACTCTTCCCTCTTTTCGATCTTTATGGGGTGACTATCAGGGTTGATCCCGATGTGATTTAAAGGGGGCTCATAAGCCCCCTTTTTATTACTTCTTTGGTGGAGCTGGCTTCTCAGCCGCTGGCTTTTCCGCTGCTGGCTTCTCAGCCGCTGGCTTTTCCGCGGGTTTCTTCGGAGCAGCTGCCTTCTTCACAGAAGAAGCAACAAGCTTCCCTTCCTTTTCCGTGTACTTTACTACTACCTTGTCGCCCTCCTTGAAATCCTCTGGCTTGAAGCCCTTCACCTGCGAGACGTCGAAGGTCTTCTCTTCCTTCTTCGTCTTCACAACGAGCGTCGACGCGTCGACCTTCACCACCTCTCCAGTGAACTGCCTTACTTTGGGCTTGGCAGGCTTCTCTGGAGCTTTTGCCTTCTCAGCTGCAGGTTTTTCTGGGGCCTGAGCCTTCTCCGCAGCAGGCTTCTCAGGAGCTTTTGCCTTCTCTGCCTGCGCGAAAACGGAGGAGACGAAGGCGACACTCACCAAAATCGCAAGCATGCAAATAAGTAGCTTCTTCACCCTAACTCACCTCCTTTCTTTTTTGTCTTTGCCTTCAATTATGCACTTTTTGTGCCAGACGGAAAAGCTTCTCATTTAATGATCTCCCGTAATCGCCCTTTTCTAAATTTCGTAAAATTTGGAAAATGATCTTTTAAAATTCGAGAAAATAGGAAACTCTCCTATTTCCAATCTCCCGGGATTTCCCCCCTCTCCTTCATTTTTTTTACTTTCAGCCAAAGCCTGTCATAAGGCATGTTAAGCAACTTTGCGGCCTGGGTCAGTCTGCCGTTCGATTTTAAAATCGCCTTCCTGATCAGTTCCCTTTCCAGTTTTGCCAAGTCTATTCCCTCATCCGGAATATCTATGAATCCTTCAAATGAGAACTTAGTGTTCTTAACCTCTTCTGGAAGATGATCAACATCTATTACATCCCCATCACACATGATGTAGGCCCTTTCGATCACTGACTCAAGCTGCCTTACATTTCCTGGCCAGTGATACTCCATCAGCACTTTTATTGCCTCCTTAGAGACCATCTTCCTCTGGTTGTTATTCTCATTGAGCCTTTTTAAGAAGTGCTCTATAAGAAGGGGTATATCCGTTGCCCTTTCCCTCAGAGGAGGGATGGTAAAGGCTATAACATTCAACCTGTAGAAGAGATCTTCCCGAAACCGGCCTTTTGCCATCTCTTCCTCGAGGTTCTTGTTAGTTGCAGCAATTATTCTTACGTCAAGTTTTATAACTTCCTCTCCTCCTATCCTTCTTATTTCCTTTTCCTGTATTGCCCGTAAAAGTTTTGCCTGCGTAGAAAGGCTGAGATCTGCTACTTCGTCTAAAAAAAGGGTGCTCCCATTTGCCTGTTCCAAAAGACCTATATGTCTCGTGTAAGCACCCGTGAAAGCTCCTTTTTCGTAACCAAAAAGTTCGCTTTCGAGCAATGTCTCAGGGATTGCTGCGCAATTTATGGCAAAAAATGGCTTGTCTCTTCGAGGACTGTTATAATGGATGCTTCTTGCAAAAAGTTCCTTGCCAGTTCCGCTCTCACCGTATATCAACACTGTGGAATTTGTAGGGGCTATTTTTCTAACTATCTTAAAAAGCTCTTCCATTTTGCCATGTCTTCCCACTATGTTGTCGAGACTGAACTTTTCTTTAAGCTGAGACTTAAGAAGGATATTGTCCTTTGCGAGCTTTACCTGAGAAATTGCGTTGTTTACGATTATGAGTAATTGGCTCTTGTCAAAAGGCTTTTCAAGATAGTAAAACGCCCCCATTTTTGTGGCTTCAATAGCGGAAGGGATTGAGCCATAAGCGGTTATAATAATAACGTGACAGGGATTACCCGATGTCTTTGCCACCCTTACTACCTCTATCCCATCCATATCGGGCAATCTGAGATCGGTGATCACCAGGTCAAAACCATCGTTCCTTATAAGCTCTATTGCCCTTTTTGCATCACCCACATCTTCTACGTAGTAGCCTTCATCAGAAAGGATAGTCTTTATGATCTGCCTTTGGTTATTATCGTCTTCTACAAGTAAGATCTTACCTGTGTTAGCTTTCATGGTCCGGCAATAGTATTTTTACTTTCGTCCCTTTTTTTGGCTCCGAATCTATGATTATCTCTCCGCCATGTTCGGAAACGAACCTTTTAGTGAGGGTTAAACCAAGTCCTATGCCAAACTTCTTCGTTGAAAAATAGGGCTCAAAAACCTTATCAAGAGATTCCTTTTCAATTCCAACTCCATTGTCAGTAACTGAGATGTATTTCCAGACCCCCTCACTTCCATATTCTATCCATATCTTTCCATTCCCGTTTATAGCCTGAATCGCATTCAATATGAGATTAACAAGAGAAAGCCTTATATATTCCCTATCGCACAAAAGTGTCTCCTGAGCTCCGGAAACTATCACCTCTATGCCATCTCTCAGTTTATCCCCTATAAGGTAAAGTGCCTCATCTATTATTTTTTTAATCTCCGTTCTCTCCTTTTTCAACATTATCTTCTTGCCAAGGAAAAGGAAATTATGAATCAACTCGTTCATTTTCTGTATCTCTCCCATTACCCTGCCCAGGAGGTCAACTATTTCCTCCTTGTCAGCCATTGTGCCCTTAGAAAGAATGGTCTCCCTTACGTGGCTCACAGAAAGGGAAATAAAATTCAATGGATTTCTTATTTCATGCGCAATACCCGATGAAAGCTGACCGATAAGGGAAAGTTGCTCCGATTCTTTAAGTTTTTCCTCGAGCTTCTTTCTCTCTATCATCTTTTCAATCATGTCGTTGTAAGAACGGATGAGAATCCCTATCTCATCTTTCCTCCCAGAGTCCTCTATTTTTCTTAGTTTGCCCTCTATTACGCTTCTACTCGCCTCCGCAACTTCCTTTATCGGTCTTGTGTACTTTTCAGCAAGAATGAGACACAAAACTATACCCAGTCCAAATACGAATATGGTCGTTAAAACCCTTTTTATGTGATTCTTCTTTTGGATCAGTCTATAATCGTCAAGGACCATACTTATGTGTATGTATCCCAGATGTTTTCCCTTCACAGACACTGGCATTATAACATTATAAGGTTTCTGAGTCCCCTCCCTCCCTTCCTCTCCAAGTCTTGCTACTATGAAGATATCCTTCTTCTTAAGAAACCTGTTCTCTATCCTTACCCTTTGAGGCGTAAGACCCCGGTAAAACTCCTCCAAAAGGAACCTGTTGAGCCTAACCAGATCCTTTTCTGCCTTTGTTTGCTCGTAATTTTTCTTCAGTTCCTCTATATAAGCTCTCGTTTCTTTTGGAATTTTTGAGATGTTCTTTTTCTGGGCCACAAAGTTAAAAAATTCGGGCACTCGCAAAAGCTCGTTCAACCAGTCTATAGTGTTTATCTGAGAGTTAAGCTGATGAGAAAAACCATCAGTAATGATGGCATTACAGAGCTTCTCTATAAGTTGCTGGTCCGGGAATTCATTTATCGTGAAATCGACCATGGCCATCTTCTCATCTATGGGCTCTCTGTGCCCTACCTTCTTAGGATCAGAGGAGGCTATAACCTCAGAACTTCCACTTATTATGTTAATCTCCTTTATGCCTTTCTTGTTTAACATGTCCACATAGGCTTTTAGCCTCGCCGTTGAATCGCCTCTGTAGGTTAGTTCTTCCACACTGATCTGGATGGCCTTTTTAATATCCTCAATATTCTCCGTAACCTTCTCGATCAGGAGATCCTCTGTTCTTGAATATATGATCGTGAGAGAACTTAGAGATACAATAAGGAGAAAGAGTAGGATGACAAGGAGCTGGCTTTTGAGCGATAAACTCATAAACTTCACTTTAAGGGCATTCAGGAGCTCCTTTTGTAGCATTCGATCCTTCCTAAAATTGTACTCTTAGGAATGAACCCCAAGATGGTATCTAATGGGGGTCCCTCCTTTCTTCCAGTTATCAGAACCCTGAGTGCGAGCAAATTCTCCTTAGATGGGTGAATACCCCTTTCCTTCAATCTGAAGACCATCGAAGAAAAGGATAGAGAATCAGTAAGCAAACTCTCCTCTAAGATTTTCACTATACTCTCGATCTCTTTCACACCTTTTAAGTAATCAACCCCATCTTTCGTAATCTCTGCGCTCCTGAAGATACCTAACATCTCTTTCAAATCTTCTAAGGTCCCTGCGTTATCTCTCAGTAGCTCAACAATTTTCGGGTCTTCTTCAATTTCTGCTTTTTTCATTATCTCGTGAGATGGAAGCCTCCTTAGATGCTGCTTGTTAAACCATAAGAGTTTCTCAACATCGAATGTGGCGTCCGACCTTGATATTGATTCAAGAGAAAAAGAGGATATCAATTCATCAAGATCCATAACTTCCTTCTCTACTCTTCTTCCGAGGACTCCCAAAAAGTTCAATATAGCCTCAGGAAGTATCCCATTTTCCTTCAGACTCTTTATTTCATTCGATCCTTCCCTCTTGCTTAAGGGTCTCCCATCTTTTCCCACAAGTAGGGGATGATGAGCGTATTGGGGATGTTCTTTGCCAAAAACCTTAAAAATCAATATCTGCTTTGGGGTATTTGATATATGGTCTTTGCCCCTAATGACGTGGGTTATTCCCATGACCATATCATCTATCGCAGCGGCGAAGTTGTAGGAAGGCGTTCCATTACCCTTTATAAGGACGAAATCGTCCACATAACCTGCTGGAAATTTAACGGAACCGAAAATTAAATCTCGAAATTCTATCTCCCTATTTGGAGCCAAAAACCTTATAACGTAAGGCTTGCCTGAAAGTTCAAGTCTTTTTCTCTCCGCTTCACTCAGATTTCTACACGTCCCATCGTATCTTGGAGGTTCCCTAATTTTTTCCATTTCTTTCCTAAGCTCCCTAAGCCTTTCCTTTGAACAGAAGCATTTATAAGCAAAACCTTCGTTTATTAGTCTTTCCGCATATCCTCTGTAAATTTCTATTCTTTTAGACTGTAAGTATGGCCCTTCGTCGAAATTTATTCCGAGCCAGGAAAGGTCACTAATGATAGATTCGATAAAGATGGTTCTTGAGCGTTCCACATCCGTATCCTCTATTCTCAAGATAAAAGTACCTTTCATCTTCTTCACGAACAGGTAATTGAGTATCGCTGTCCTTGCGTTCCCTACGTGGAGGTATCCTGTAGGACTGGGAGCAAATCTTACTCTAACCATATAAACTCCGATCTCCCTCAACAAGCACAACCGCATAAGCTTCAATACCCTCTTTTCTCCCAATAAAGCCGAGCCCTTCTTTCGTTTTTGCCTTAACAGATATGGCCTCTTCCTTAAGTCCTGTGATCCTTGAGAGATTTTTCAGAATTCTATCCCTATGGGGAGAGATCTTCGGTTCCTCGGCGATCAAAACTGTATCGATGTTCACGATCCTAAGTCCCTTTTCACGGAGCATTTCAAGGCACTTAGAGAGAATCTTTTCACTCTCTATACCAAGATATCTCTCATCAGTGTCGGGAAAGTGGCTACCTATGTCACTTAAAGAGGCTGCTCCAAGTATAGCATCACATATAGCATGCATGAGCACATCCCCATCAGAATGACCGAGAAGACCCATCTCATACGGAATTTCTACGCCCCCAAGCACGAGCTTCCTACCTTTTGCGAACTTATGGCAGTCGTAGCCAATTCCTACCCTCATCTCTTACCTTACACCCCCTCACCTCAAGGCATTATATCATGCCTTTGAAATAAGAGAGAAGACCTTTTGCGATTACTAAATCTTCTGGTGTGGTTATCTTTATATTATAGGGAGAACCCTCTATGACCTTTACCTTTTTGCCAAGATACTCAATGAATGTGGCATCATCGTAACCGAAAAGCTTCTTTTCCATACCGTCCCGATACGCCTTAATGATGAGATCGTACTTAAATGTCTGGGGGGTCTGGACTGTCCAGAGAGAATTTCTCTCAAGAGTTTTCTGCACAAACCCCTCCTTTGAGACCACTTTGATAGTCTCCTTTACAGGGATAGCTGGAACTATGGCATCGTAAATTTCCATTAGCGAGACAGATTTCTCTATAAAAGAGGGGGAGACAAAGGGACGGGCACCATCATGTATAACAACGATGTCACATTTACAGTCGATCGCTTCAAGACCGTTTCTCACCGAGTCCTGTCTTAGCCTGCCACCTATTACAATCTTTGAGATCTTGCTAAACTTGTACTGTTCAAGTATCTCTTCCTGAAGAATTGGAAGATCCTTCTGGTTCACAACTAAATAGATGTCATGAATTGCTCGGCACTCTTCAAAAATCTCAAGAGTATTTACAATGATCGGTTTATCATCGAGGAGCAAGAATTGCTTATTAGTGGGAGCACCCATCCTTTTCCCAGCACCGCCAGCAAGGATAATGGCCACAACCCTCATTTACCTTACCTGTTCCTCATATCCATACTCATCAGGAAAGTAAAACTCTTTCTCAGCGTGCTCTCTTAACTTAGCAAAAATCATCCTTCCAGATGGCGTCTGAAGAACACTTGTCACAACAACGTCAACGTTTTTTCCAATATGTCTTTTCCCCTCATCTATAACGACCATTGTCCCGTCTTCAAGATACCCTATCCCCTGGCCAAACTCTTTACCCTCCTTTACTATTCGGATATTCAAACCTTCACCTGGCAAAATAGGGGGCTTAAGAGCTGTTGCCAGCTGGTTCACATTTAGAACCTCTATCCCCTGCAATTCTGCAACCTTGTTGAGGTTAAAATCATTGGTTATTATTTTCCCCGAAAACCTCTTCGCGATCGCTATGAGCTTCGTATCAACATCTTTCAGCTTAGGAAAATCATGATCGACTATTCGCACTGGAACGAAATTCTGCTTTTGAAGTCTATGAAGTATATCTAACCCTCTTCTTCCCTTCATTCTCTTTACATGGTCTGGAGCATCTGCTATGTGTTGAATTTCGTAAAGGACAAATTGGGGAATGATAAGCGTACCTTCGATAAAGCCCGTTTCACAGATATCAGCTATCCTACCGTCTATTATAGCGCTTGTATCTAAAATCTTTGCACCCTCAAGCTCATGGAATTTCTCAAAAATGGGTATTTTCGATAAATCCAGGCTTTTTGTTTTTTCCAATCCTATTCTGAACCCCAGATATCCCATCACAAAGTAGAAAAGCACGTATATGGGGAGTGTTATGGGGATCCTCTGTGCAAAATATAGTAATAGCTTCGATATGAAAAGGTTCGCGATCACAAGCCCTATAACTATGCCAAGAAGGGAACCGACTATAACCTTTAAAGGGATGTCCTTGAGCTTCCTCTCGAGTTTCACGATCAAATAACCAAGAAGGAGTCCTGATATTGCACCTAACAGGGAAATAAAAAAGTTTTGGAAGATCTCTCTGAATATAAAATAGCCAGAAAAGGTGGTTACCAAAAGGAGAATGATCTGGCCAAAAATATCCACGGCTATTCCCTGAGGCTTTTTCTGAATATGCTTTCTATCTCAGCCTCTATAACGTCCTCTCCCTTTTTTAAAGCAAAAGAAAGTTCCTTCTTCAAAAGATTTTTTGCGATCTCAAACATCTTCTTTTCCCCAAATGACAGTTCCTTCCACAACTTCAAGTTGTAGAGCTCTTTAAGAACAGAAGCAACCTCGAATATGGAACCGCTTTTTATCTTCTCCATATATTCCTTATATCTCCTGTTCCAAGGGGAATTATCGTACACGAAGTTCTTATCTTTCAGGATCTCATATACCTTTTTTACCTCTTCCACCCCTATTACGCAACGAAGGCCGGCGTTTTCCGCTCCGTCCACAGGAACCATTATGGTCATGTCAGTGTCTAGGATGCGCATGATATAAAAAGCCCTTTTCGTGCCGGAAAATTCCTTCTCTTCTATCGATTCTATTCTCCCGACACCGTGCCCGGGATATACGGCTACTTCCCCAACTGAGAATCGCCGTTTCTCGTTCTGACCCTCTTTTTTATTCACGGATTTAGTATACCACATTTGATAAAGACCCTTCAAGTTAGGGGCTAAAATGGACGGAGAAGCCCGTATTTTAAGGTACTTTAGTTCTCTTACGGATGCTAAGTCTTTCGGAAAGGTGTCTAATTTTTGTGGTAAGGTTTATAAGATATGCCTCTTCTGGCTGTTTTATATTTGTATTTGTGTCGTACTGTTCATTTTTTACAATCTGCACAACCCTCTCTATGTCGTAGCTTTCCCTTTCGAGTAAATACTCAACCCATTCTCTGAACCTCTCCGTCTCTTCAATTGAACGGGAAAAGAACCTCTTTGCATCGTCATCAGTAAATACGAAGTGATGTCCCTGACAGACAACCTTTACCGGAAGTCTCGAAAGTCTAATGAGAGAACTAAGGTAACTATCATAGTCTACAAGGAACTCAGGGATGAGATGCCCTGCCCTGTCAAGACACCCACAGGCCTCAGTACATATCAGTATTTCCCTCTCAGGAATATAGTAACTCAGATGATCCCTCGTATGGCCAGGAGTAGCCATTACAACTACATGGAGACCCTTTTCTATTTCAACTACGTCTCCCTCTTTTAGTATGTTTTCGACCTCGAAGGGTTCAAATTCGGACGTTATAAGTTCATCTTTTTCAATCCATTCAAAACCTTCTACAATCTTTAATACGTTATTGCTAAGCCTCCTCATAAGTTTGACCGCATTCTCCCTACCTATTATCTCCTTTGCTCTTTGGGAGCCTCCCACAACCATATCTGGAAAACTCTTTTTCAAGAAACTCGCGGAACCGCAGTGGTCATAGTGGACATGGGTTATAAATAAAAAGGAGGGTTTCCTCCCCTGAGAAGCCTCCATTATATCCCTCAAATAATACCTTCCCATAGAGGAGAATCCAGCCTCGAAAACGGCGACTTCTCTCTCCGCAACGCAGTAAGCGGGAGACCAAGAACAACCTGTTACGTAAAACCCTGGAATTACTTCCCCTTTCTCCCCAAATATCACATAGACCTCTCAATCCCCGTTATTTTAAATCGAAAACGGCCTTCATCTCACATTTTGAGAGCACTCGAAAAATTGTCACCAACTCTCATTAGAGGACTATCTCCATGCCATCGTAAGCAAGCTTGTAAGGCAAAGTTTCTTTTTCTTTTACTCCGTTCCACTCAGGGTATAGATGGGTAATTATAACATCTTTCGGCTTTGCGCTTTTTACGATTTTTTTGAGAACATGTAGGTTTAGGTGGCCTTTCACTTTTCGCACTGGAAAAGAGCACTCCACAACTAATAAATCTACGTCTCGAGAGAGCTCAATTAGATTTCTCGAATAATCCGTATCTCCGGAAAAGACCACAGACTTACCCATCTTGAGAAGAACTCCAATGCTTTCCCTATTATGATTGGTCCTTTTTGTTCTAATCCCTATCCCCTTCCACTTGTACGTTCCATTTACAAGTTTCAGAATTTTAAGATCGTAATTTTTTGGCTTTATCCACGGATAGGCAAGGGAAAGTCTCCTAAAAAAAGAATTGATCCCTTCCCCACCAATAAGCACGAGGGGTCTCTTTCTTGGTTCAACCCCGTAGTTACATGCGAAAAGAAAGGCTGGGAGATCACCGGAGTGATCTACGTGAAAGTGCGTAAGGATTATCATATCCACGTCATTTACGCCCATACCATACTCCACAAGCCTCCTCAGTACAGTTGGCCCTATGTCTATCAGGATGTATTTTTTGTCTACGTTCACAAGACATGAAGAGGAGGCCCTTTCCAGAGTAGGATATGAGGTACCTGTCCCGAGGAATCTAATTTTTGCCATGCACGTACCATCTCACTGTCTCATTAAGCCCAGAATCGAGATCGTATTCTGGTTCCCAATGGAGTTCCCTTTTTGCCTTGTGCGGGTCGAGGATGCTTACCTTCAAATCTCCAGGCCTTGCCAGGGCTCTCTTTGGCTCTTCAAAATATTTGCCAGCTCCTATTCCATTCTCTCTCAGAGCCTTTGTTATTTTTCCATAAAGTTCGAGTGTCTCTGTACCCACTCCGGTCGATATATTGAAAATCCCGATTTTATCGATTTCGCTCGATAGTATATTTGCCCTCGCTACGTCTTTCACGTAAACATAGTCCCTTATCATCCCCCTTTCCTGGCCTGGATAACGATAAAGGACGGGTACCTCATTCGATAACAATTTTTCTATGAATATGGCTACAACCCCTGCTTCTCCGTGGGGAATCTGTCTTGGTCCATAAACATTGCTATACCTGAGGATCATAAAATTAAGACCATGCTGATGATGATAAAAGAGGATATACTTTTCGCATGCTAACTTCGATATAGCGTAAGGTGATCTCGGTTCGGGAACACATTCTTCTTTAGTTGGGATCATATATGTTTCGCCATATATAGCTCCACCCGTTGATGCGAATATGAACTTCTTAACCCTGTACTTTTTTGAGAGTTGAAGAAGCCTTATCGTCCCTTCTATATTTATTCTTGCATCAAGGAGTGGGTTCTCCACGGAGTAGGGAACAGAGATCTGGGCTGCATGATGATTGACTATGTCAGGTTTTTCCTTTTCAAAGACTTCTTCAAGTGCCTCATCATTTATGTCTAACCTGTAGAACCGGGCCTCCGGATTCTTATTCTCTAACTTTCCAGTGGAAAGATCGTCTACGATTACGACCTCATAACCCCTTTCTACATAAGCATCAGCGACATTCGATCCTATAAAACCGCATCCACCTGTCAATAGTACTTTCACTTAATGTACCTCTAAGCATCTACCATCTGCGGACTATCCCTAAATAAGCGGTAACAGGATTATTTGTATCTCCTCCCCAATCTTTTGTCAACAAAAACGGCTTTTTCTTTCCCAGATTGCATCGGTTCCCACAAAATCTGCGGATGACCGCTTCATGTGTGTAGCCAGACATAAAAAGGCATTTGATTGAGGGCCTTAATTCCCTTATCTTATTTGCGAGTTCAAAGCCCTCGATCTCAGGCATAATTACATCGGTGAGTAAAAGGTCGATCTTCCCGTTGAATGTTTTGGCCAGTTCAATAGCATGAATACTTCCTTTTTCTTATCCCACTTTTCCTCAACCTTTTCTTCCCTTACACGGGGGAAATATATCTTGAAGGTCGTACCCCTATTTGGTTCGCTGTACACGTTTATAGACCCGTTATTCTGCTTCACAATTCCATATACTGTTAACAAACCAAGACCCATTCCTATCCCTTGAGGCTTAGTTGTGAAAAAAGGCTCAAATATATGATTCAATATTTCCCTGTCCATCCCAACTCCATTATCGCTTACGCTTAACATCGCATAGTCACCGGGAGTAAAGTCTATGTGGCGAAAACAGTAGTCATCATCAAGGGTCAAGTTATTCGTCTCGATCGTTATTCCTAATTAGATCAGAAGAACGCTGAGCTGCCTTTTGGATCTCATCGAATCTCTGATAAAGGGGATGCCCGGGATCCAGATTCAGAAGGCCGATCTGGGCATGGCCATATATAACCGTCAGAATGTTATTAAAATCATGGGCAATTCCTCCCGCAAGCCTTCCTATTGCTTCCATTCAGTAATATCCTGGTATAAAGCAACAATCTTTTTTCTCTCAAGGACAGGATAGATTATGGATCCAATTTCTTCGTATTCCTCATCAGTCCGGTAAAGGATTCTCGTACTTTTACGTATGAGGTCTTCTGGATCATATCCAAAAACAGATTGCACCCCCTCGGTGGCAAGGGTGATGACCCGATTCCTTAAACCTACGTCGTTATATCTCCCATGGTCCCCTCATAATACGCGATCTCCCCCCTTTCACCCCTATGGGCACAAACATTTCGGCCTTTCTTGAACCTATTTAAGTCTTCGGTCCTGACTGAGATAACATAGCACCTATAACTCGCATCGGGAAAAGCCTTTATAAACCAGGATTTTCCTTTCATCTCAATCGAATGAGAAGTCCCACCTAAAAGGCGGGGCTAAAGCCTCTCTTAAGCGAGTCTAAAGAATCTAACTGCTTCGTCAAGTCTTGTAGCAGCCCTTGAGAGAGCTTCCGCTGCTTGTGCGGTCTCCTGCGAGGCTTTAGTTGTCTCTCTCGATCCATTTGCAATATCGAGGATCTCGTTGCTTATCTGTTCTGAAGTTGCAGACATCTGTGTTAATGCAGATGCGATCTGCTGAACCATAGTCTGGAGCTCCTCTGAGCTTTTTACTATGGCTTTCAAAGCATCTCCAGCCTCAACGGTCAGTTTTACACCGGATTCAACTTTCTCCGTCGCACGATCCATTATCTCCACAGCTTTAGAAACTTCATTTTGAATTGACTTTATCATCTCTTCTATCTCTGAGGTCGCCTGGGCTGTCCTCTCTGCAAGCTTTCGAACCTCGTCAGCAACAACGGCAAATCCCCTACCCTGCTCACCAGCTCTTGCAGCTTCTATTGCTGCGTTAAGGGCAAGGAGGTTTGTCTGATCGGCTATCTCATTTATAACGCTTACGATCTCACCTATATGACCCGATTTCTCTCCAAGGGCCTTAACAAATCTTGCCAACTCGTTTACTGTCTTGTCAATCTCTTTAACCTCACTTACGGACTTTTCCACGATGCTATTGCCGTTCTGGGCAGTATCCAGAGCCTTTTTTGCAGCCTCAGCTATCCCCGCCGTGTTTCTTGCCACATCAGCGACAGTCTGAGACATCTCCTCAGATGCGCTGGCTACAGAATTAGCTCTATTAGATGAGTTCTCCGCAGTACGCGACATCTCTTCAGCAATTGAGGAAAGCTGCGTGGCCGATGAGGAAAGGGAGTGGACGATACTTATTATCTCACCTATGATGTTTTTCAGGTTCTTGTTCAGGGCATCCATAGCCCTTGCTATTATACCAAGCTCATCCCCTCTTTTTATTGCATTCTTCGATATCGTAAATGTAAAATCTCCTTTGGACATGAGCCCTAACTGCTCTGCAGCTTTCTCCACAGGAGCTTTTATATTTTTGGTTATCTTGATTGACATGAATACGCCTAAGATAATAGATACAACCCCTACCAGGATTGTGATCCCTAAAAGCTTCTTGATGAGTGATGATAAGCTCATTATCTTTTCTTGTAGGAGTTTTTCTTCAACTGCAAGAAGTTTATTAGTAGCCTCTACCAGGATCTTAGTATTTTTTCTCGTCTCATTGAGATATAGAGACTGTGCTTCCTCTTTGTTCCCTTGACTTATAAGCTCCATTATCCTGTTGTTTGTCTCTGCTCCAAGTTTCACTACTTCTTTGAATCTATTTAGAGCCTCTTTCTCCTCTTCATTTTCTATAAGCTTCTCAAGCTTCTCAAGAGCCTCTTTATACTTGGGCCTTTGCTCTGCAATATTATTTTTCTCCTCCTGGATGATCTCAGTTCCAGAAAATGGCATAACAGCCAAAGACTGGGTAATGCTATCTATGGCATCCTTCATCTTATTCGCGTATGCGATCTTCGGCTGGTCCACACTTACTATTTTCATCAGAAGCCCATTTGTGATCTGCGAGAAGAAGACGGAAACCCCGCATATCACCACCATCAAAACAATTAGCGCTCCGAAACCGATGGCCAATTTTTTTCCAATTCTCACATTGACCAAGCTCATAAACTACCTCCCTCCCAAACCTTCTCGGTTAGCTCCACAAGTAGAACCATCTTCTGTACCTATTATCGAAAAAAACGGGCGATACTTAAGGATGAATTTTCGATCCCTATTTGCTTCTATCCTTTCACTCATCTTCACTGATGCGGGGCTTATCAAGTTAATAAGGGAATGGGGTAACGGAGTTTATGGGATTGTTGCATTTGCGATGCAGATGGTGCTCATCCTCATCACAGGTCACGCCCTTGCTCTTACGCCTGCTGTAAACAGATTCTTAAAATGGGTTGCGGGAGCGGGTACAACACCGGTTAGGGCAGGTATGATAGTCTCTTTAATTGCTGCTATTTGTTCCTGGATCAACTGGGGATTCGGACTAATCGTTGGAGGTCTTCTCGCACTTGAGGTTGCAAAAAGGACACGGAGAGTTGACTATGCGTACTTGATCGGGGCTGCTTATAGCGGATTTATTTGCTGGCACCAGGGCCTTTCAGGCTCCATACCTCTTGTTATTGCTACATCAAAGCACGCACAGAATTTCGTAGAAAAGATCACTGGATCCACGGTGCCCGTATCGCAGAGTGTATTTCAGCCTTTCAACATCATACCAGCGGCAATCATCGTCTTCACTTTACCTATTCTTTTTTCTTTTATCCATCCAAAGGAAGAGGAAACAAAAACGATTTCAGAGGAGGCTTTAAAAGAGCTCACGAGTGAGGTACCGAAGGTTCCGAGGCCAGAAAGTCCAACCCTCGCAGAAAGGATCGACCACAGCTATACCATAAATATGATCTTTGCTGCAATGGGAGTTTCGTACCTCGTATGGCATTTTGCTACAAAGGGATTCGATCTCAATTTAAATATCGTGATTTTCATTTTCTTCATAGCCGGGGTCATACTTCACGGTAAACCTGTTAACTACATAAAGGCTATAAACATAGCAATAAAAGGGGCGGGCGGGATCGCCCTGCAGTTCCCCTTGTATGGAGGAATACAGGGCATCATGATAGGCACTGGCCCTGCCAAAGTTATAGCGGGCTGGTTTGTGGCAATCTCGACGTATCAAACGTTTTACATGTTCCAGTTTTTTGCAGCTGGTATCATAAACATGTTCATACCCTCGGGAGGTGGACACTGGGCTGCTCAAGGCCCTATAACGATGGAAGCGGCAAAGATGATGGGGGTTGATCCGGTAAGGTCCGCAATGATGGTTGCGTGGGGAGACCAATGGACAAACATGATTCAGCCTTTTTGGGCACTACCCTTACTCGGACTTGCAAAGCTCTCCGCGAGGGATATTATGGGTTACACAACGATGACCCTAATATGGAGTGGAATAGTCCTAACCGTGTTTTCCTGGCTAATAGGCTTGAGAGTTTTTTAAGGGATGCATTTTGAATCTGACCCTTCCATAAGCAGATGGGGAGATAGAACTATTTTGGATTATTCACGGGATGACGAGCCTTTAGCTCTCAGTGATTTTTGCGCTTGGAGGATATTATGAAAAAGCCTCTCTGGATACCCTCTGAGCAAAGAATCAAAAACGCAAATATGACTCGTTTTATGTCTTTCGTCAATGAAAGATACAAGAAGAACTTCAAGGAATATTTCGAACTCTATGACTGGTCCATAAGCCATATTCCCGACTTCTGGGCAGCAGTTTGGGACTTTGTACGTATAAAGGCCTCTAAGCCATACGAGAAGGTTGTGGAAGATCTTAATGTCTTTCCAGGAACCAAGTGGTTCGTAGGTGCTGAACTGAATTTTGCGGAAAACCTCTTAAGATACAGGGATAAAAATGTCGCTTTAGTATTCAAATGTGAGACAAGGGAGTCCATGTATATAACTTACGAAGAACTCTATTTAAGGGTGGCTCGCCTTGCAGATGCTCTGAGGAAGGCAGGCTTAAAAAAGGGTGATAGGGCCTGCGCCTATATGCCGAATATCCCCGAAACTGTTATCTCCATGCTTGCAGCAACAAGCACAGGTGCAATATGGGCATCCTGTGGTTCTGAACTTGGTGTTCAAGCTGTGATAGACCGTATAAGTCAGATAGAACCAAAAATCCTGTTTACAGTCGATGGTTATGTTTACAAGAATAAGACCTTCAATATGATGGAGAATGCCAAGGAGGTTGTGGAACAAGTTCCATCTCTTGAGAAGGTCATAGTAGTTCCCTATGTGAGCGATTCCCCTGATGTAAGGATAATACCTAAGGGAGTCTTATATCAGGATTTCATAAAAGAAGGGGAAAGGGAAGATATATCATTTGAGCAGGTACCATTCGATCATCCTGTCTACATCATGTTCTCCTCGGGTACAACAGGGAAACCGAAATGTATGGTACAGGGTGCTGGAGGGGTTCTTTTAAACCATCTGAAAGAACTTATTATACATGCGGATCTTAAGAGGGAAGACACGGTTATATACATGACCGCACCAAGCTGGATGATGTGGAACTGGCTAATAAGTGCATTAGCAGTTGGATCGAGGGTTGTACTTTTTGATGGCAATCCTGGATACCCTGACTTAGGAACTATGTGGCAGCTCGTAGATGATGAGAAGATCACATTCTTCGGGACGAGTGCCACTTACATCAACCTGTTAAAAAGCCAAGGTTTCAAACCGAAAGAGAAGTACGATCTTTCATCACTGAAATCTATAGGTCAGACAGGATCCCCCCTTTCGGCAGAAGGCTTTCAGTTTGTCTATGAGCACATAAAGAGAGACGTCCATTTCAATTCCTTATCAGGGGGCACAGATATAAATGGATGTTTTGTTATAGGCTCCCCCATCCTTCCTGTTTATGCTGGTGAACTCCAGTCTCCTGCTCTTGGCATGAAAGTAAAGGCCTATGATGAGAAGGGAAACCCTATCTATGACGCGCAGGGTGAGCTTGTCTGCGAAGTTCCAGCACCTTCTATGCCCCTCTATTTTTGGAATGACCCGGACATGAAAAAATACAAGGAGGCTTACTTTTCCGTTTATCCGAATGTTTGGCGCCATGGAGACTACGTGGTCTTCCACAGCGATACAAGGGGGGTTACATTCTACGGTCGCTCAGATAGTGTACTTAAACCATCTGGGGTTCGCATAGGAACTGCTGAGATATACAACATAGTTGAGAAATTCCCGGAAATCGCGGATAGCATAGCAGTAGGACAGAACTGGGAGGGAGACCAGCGTATAATACTCTTCGTAAAGCTCGCTTCTCAAGTAAAGCTGACAGATGAATTAAAGAACAGGATAAAGACAGCCTTAAGGGATAAGGCATCTCCACGACATGTTCCCGCACTGATCATCGATGTGCCAGATATCCCTTATACGTTCAACATGAAGAAGGTGGAAAGTGCGGTCACAAACATAATAAACGGCAGGCCCGTAACAAATAGGGACGCTCTTGTAAATCCAGAATCCCTTGACTATTTTGAAAAACTCGTGCCAATGCTCCAAAAAGGCGATTCTTGAAGATTCTCTTCCGATCAAAAATAGATCCCTATTAGAACTAAGTTAGAGTTTATTGACATATTTGGCCTTGAAAGAGTTGCCCCCGTCAAACCGGACACCCCTCTAACTTATTTTGCATCATCCTGTATTCCTTTGGTGATCTCATCTTAAGCCCCTCATTGGGATATATTATAGTCTTCGAACTACAAAGGCAATAATCCCATAACAGTCTTTGTATAAGGCAAATCATAGATATGTGATAAACGCGCTTAGAGGTCTTTATAAAGGATTCTGCCATGAGATCTCTTATCATCCTCCGCTGCGAAGGGGACCGTGCTGTTCTGCTCCTCAACCATGGCCTTCTTCTGCCTAAGCGGTCCATCCTCTCCTTCTTTGAACCGATGTGATTACCTCTGCCGGACTCATAGTTATCTCCCCCCTGCATGTTAATTATAGTAATAACTCTATGGCTGCTACTACAACTTATTTTGGTCAGGAGGGTGTCCGGTCTAAACGGGAGNTNTTCCATCTCCTATCCTCCTTAACTTTTTGGAGGATAGTTTACCAATGTGACATTTTAAATTAGGAATTAAGTGTGACATTTCAAAATAGTAACCACAGGGGCAATTCGATCCCTTGACAAATTTTGCGTATTGTCCTATTAATATATAAAGAAGAAAATGGGCTTTACCCCCGAGAGCCCTGATCAGGGCCTTTTTTAATGTCGCGAGGAGAAAGATGGCTTTAAAAAATTACGACGAGATAAAGCAACTTATCGACATTGGCTTGGAAAAGGGATATCTTACCCCAGACGAGATAAACGATTATCTCCCTCAAGGCGTATATTCACCTGAAGAAATAGAGGACATCTTTGATTATCTGACTGCAGCCAATATCGACATAACAGAAACGATAAAGGAAAAGACGGAGCAGACTGAAGAGACAAGAGATTGGGAGGAGATTGAAAAATTCTCTGGAGAAAAGACTGACAATATCATATGGTCGTATTTGAAAGATATCGGAAAGGTTTCCCTTTTGACTCCCGAGGAAGAGTATGAGATTGCGAGGAAAATAGAGGAAGGGGAAAGGGAAATAATAAACCTCCTTTTCAGGCTCCCCCAGTCCATAACTGAGCTTGAGAACCTGCAGACTCAGCTCAAGAAAGGGACAGTAAGTATAATAGACGTGGTTAAGAACATAGACGAACTGAACTACACAAAAAAGGATGAGGAAAAGCACAGAAAAAAAGCTATCTCCACCATAAATGCGGTAAAGCACCTATTCGAGAAAAAAACCCTCCTTGAAAGGGAAGTACAAGATCCTAATTGTTTGAATAAGAAACAACTTGAGAGAAAGCTAAAAAAAGTAAATGCAAAATTAGAGGAGACAATTACAGGCCTTAACCTGACTCGAAAGGTTATAGAAGAGATCATAGGGAAGGTTGAAAAACAGATAGAGTTCCTTGATGAAAGAGAGAGGAAGAGCGCAGAAGAGACCTTCTCTCAGATTCACAAAATAGAGAAAGACTTGAGGGAAGTGAAAAATAGACTCATACAGGCGAATTTGAGGCTGGTCATAAATATTGCGAAGAAATATCTCAACCGGGGTCTCTCCTTTCTTGATCTCGTGCAGGAAGGAAACATGGGCCTGATGAAGGCTGCGGAGAAGTACGATTACCAGAAAGGATACAAATTCTCCACCTATTCGACATGGTGGATAAGACAGGCCATAACCCGTTCTATTGCGGATTACGCAAGAACTATAAGGGTGCCAGTCCACGTTCTTGAAACAATGAATAAGATAACAAAGGTTACCATATCCCTTTTCCAGGAGCTTGGTCGAGAACCAACAATCGAAGAAATATCAAAAAAAGCTGGCCTACCAGTTGAAAAAGTTAGAAAGATTATGAGGGTTTCCGGTGAGCCCATCTCCATAGAGACACCCATAGGAGATGATGATTCAAAACTTGGAGATTTTATAGCAGATCCAAAATCGCCATCTCCACTGAATGAGTTTGTAAAAGTTTCCCTGAAAGAAGAGATAGATAAGGTACTTGCCACCCTTACACCAAGGGAAGAAAAAGTAATCCGCATGAGGCTCGGGATAGGGGAAAAAACGGATTACACTTTGGAGGAAGTAGGCGAAGTATTCGGCTTAACAAGGGAACGCATAAGACAGATTGAGGCAAAAGCTTTAAGAAAGCTCAAGCATCCATCAAGGCGAAAACGTCTCGAGAGTTTTCTGGAGTAAACTTAATTCCTGGCTGCTTTAAGATCTCTGCCACTTTCTTTCTTATTCTTTGTAAATTCTCATCCGGCAAAGGGGGTACAGATGAGTACGATGGATCAAGAGTGTTTATTGGTCTGAAGGCCTGGATTTTAAAAGCCTTTGATCCCCTAAGTAATCGCGCTGTTTCATAAACATCCTCTTCACTGTGCAGTAAAGGAACAACGGTCATCCTGAATTCGTAATCGATGCATGATTCTTGGAGGAAGTTGATGGTCTTAAGGATAGAATCTTTATTTACGCTTACGCCGCACCACTTTTCATATCCTTCTATGGGGCCTTTTACGTCCATAGAGATAAAGTCCACGAGACCCTCCTTGACCAATAGCTTCACTCTTTCTGGAAAGGAACCGTTCGTGTCAAGTTTTACCTTTAGCCCTTCTTTCTTAAGAAGCCTTAATAACTCGAACAGTCCAGGATTAATCGTTGGCTCCCCCCCTGTTACCACCACCCTATCAACCCAGATCCTGTATTTTCTCAAGGTCCTTATCACACTTCCAAGAGGCAGATCCTCGATTTTGTCTGGGTGAAGGACAAGATCCCTGTTGTGGCAAAATGGGCACCTGAAGTTGCACCCTCCGAGAAATATGACTGAGGAGATATGTCCATCCCAGTCAACGAAGCTGGTCTCCAAAAAACCCTTTATGGAAACCTTACGGGTTCTTGACCGCATCTAATACCTCAGATAAGGATGGTACACTTCCTCTCCAATTTCTTATCTCATTTTCCATTCTATCCTCTACTATGATGGTTGGCACAGAATAGACTCCGTAAAATGTGGCCTCCGCCAATCCTTCTGCGGTTTCAACATTAAAATACTCAACCTCTACTTTCTCTCTCGCAAGAGATTCCTTTAATTTTAGAGCTGAACCGCAGAGGGGGCAACTGTTTTTGTAAAAGATCTTAACCTTTCCCATGAGTTCCTCCTCCCTTTTATGTATTTGCCACTTTTTCTCTGTAGCTAAAGAATTCCTCGTTTCGATACCTATCTGCAAGCTCCCCGAGTTTCCCCTTGTTCCAGCTACTTATCTTCGTGAAGTATCCTGTGATTCTCGTTATTCCATCTACGTCACTGGACCCGCAATAATCACATTTTTCTTTCAATCCCCTCGAAGTCCTGAAACAGGAATTGCAAGTTGTGAACTCTGGAGAAAATGCGATCTGATCATTTGTGGTATACTTGAATGTTTTGATTACGAATTCTGCTATTGCCTCCTTTGAGGGATTCGATTCTCCCAGCCATATGTGAGAAATCGATCCTGCCTCTATTAAGGGATGGAAAATCCCTTCAGATGTGACCCTTTCTATTGGATTTATTCTCACTCCCACGTTAAGATGAGTGGAGTTGGTGTAATAGACTTTACCTTCCGCAACGTTTCCCTTAACTACTCTTCCCGACAAAGGGGAAAAGTCCTTTAGATCGAGCCGAGCAAACCTATAACTTGTACTTTCCGCTGGCGTCTGTTCAAGGAGAATCCTCATCCCCTCTTTTTTACCCATTTTTTCAGCGAGAAGTTTCATATGGGCTATTACCTTAAGTCCAAATTTTAACGCCTTTTTTGACTCGTGGAGCTCTTCTCCCAAATGGATCTGGACCATCTCATTAAGCCCCACCATTCCGACTAAATGTGATGCGATATTGAACCTAAGATAAGGCATACCGTCCTTTCTCATAGTTAAGAGGGCTAAAGGACCATCTTCACCGAGGGACAAAAGCTTTTCCAAGAAGTTCCTTTTCTCCTTATGGGCACGTACCGCAAGGATAAACCTCTCCGTTAAGAGATCGAAAAGTTTTGTGTCGTCTCCCTTGGCCATGTACGCGATTCTCGGAAGGTTTATAGAGACGTTCTGTAATGCGCAGTACCTCATTCTCCAAGGCTTTTTCGCGTCCTCCAAATCCCTTTCATCGAGTTTGAAACTCAATCTGCAACACTCTGAGATCTTTGCGGTCTCCCCTCTATCAAAAACGAAATAGGTGTTTCCCTTGTCTCCAGCAACGTCACATATGTGATATAGAAAGTCTCTGTAGCCTTCGGTTCTGAAGAATTTCTCAGTTATGTGAACAATCGGTTTTGGAAAGAAAAATGGTCTACCAGAACCGTCTCCTTCCTTGTAAACCTCGAAAAGCTTCCAGACAAACCTCTGTGCTTCTTTTTCATACTCGCCGTAAGTCTTTCCAGTATATTCACCCCCAGGTCCTATAGCAGGTGTATTTTCAAAATGTTTAGGAACTTCCCAGTATAGGTTTATGTCGGAGAATATGGCCTGACCACCCCTTGCAACCGCCTGCTGTGAAAACTCAAAGACGAGCATTTGTGCAAGCTGTTTCAACTCCTTGTCTGGCATACCAACTATATAAGGTGCAAAAAAGATGTTTACCGCATCCCAACCTATAGCTCCCGCGAAGTTGCTCTGTAGGGCGGCGGAAAATTTGATGAGATGAGCAAGAAGTACTTCTGGGTGTTTAGCAGGCTTTGCCATGGACAGGGTGTGAGGAAAGTTCAGCCCGAACTTTTTTATATACTCGATTGATTGGCCGCTACAGTAAGGCCTATCTATGAAACCCAAATCATGTATATGAATGTCCCCATTCATGTGGGCATCAGAGACTTCTTGAGAGAAGACTGCTAAAAGGGCATACTCTTTTTTTATCCTTTCAGCAAGTGTGAGGTTTGTAGCTTCTGGGCCATGGGGAACGTTAGCATTCTCCTTATTGGGATGAAGGATCAGATTTCCTACGTCGTACATGGGCATGCCGAGCCTTGTGTGCATTTTTCTTGCGGTCTCCAGCCCCTTTTCTATGAGTTTGGCATTAACAATTTCCCTGATCAGGGGTGCTGTTACGAACTTAATACCCGATTTCCTTACTACAGATTCCACCTCTCTGCTTATCTCTTCCGCTGTGGATTCATCGACCAAAGTTTCTTTCAGCAGTGCTTCTACTATCTTTTCCCTGTTCCAATCTGAAATTGTCTCTTCAGAAGTCCTTACGAAAAGGTTGATATCTGTCGTTTCCATGTCTCCCCCTTCCTATATATAGTTAAAGTTCTATATGTAAATCAATATATAGAATCTTGCCGATAAATTGTCAAGGAAAAAATTTACAAACTGTAGTATTATACTATTGGGGGGTACGCATGGGAACGATAAAAAGCATCCTCGATCCAAAAACAATAGCTGTTATAGGTGCAAGTGAAAGAGAGAATGCTCCTGGAAGTATAATTTTGAGAAATCTCCTTAAATCGAAGGGCAGGACCCTTTTCCCTGTGAACCTTAGGAGAAAGGAAATATTTGGATTGAAATGTGTAAAGAAAGTGTCAGATATAGAAGAGCACGTAGATCTTGCCATAATTACGACCCCTTTTGATAGCGTATATAAGGTGATTGACGAGTGTGGAAGATCCTCTGTCGATGGCGCTATTATCATGTCTTCTTCAGACCACGGAGAAAAAGAGAAGGTCAAGGATATGGAAAACCAAATAAAAGAGCTTTCGAAAAAATATGGGATAAGGATAATAGGGCCTAATAGTCTCGGTATCATAAGGCCCAGCATGGGATACAACGCCTCCATCTTTAATGCAATGCCAGAAAAAGGGGGGGTCGCATTTCTCTCCCAAACCGCTGGCATGTCAAGAGCATTCTTAAACTGGGGCATATATGCGAATATAGGATTTTCCATCTTTGTCTCTTTAGGCTCAATGGTAGATGTGGATTTTGGCGAGATGATCGATTTTTTGGGAGAAGACATGAACACGAGAAGTATCGTGATCTATATGGAAGAGACCGTGGGTAACGTAAAAAGATTCGTAAGTGCTGCGAGGGGATTTGCGAGAAATAAGCCCATAATTGTCCTTAAACCTCGCAAGGATGAGGAAGAGCCCGAAAATCCCCACACATACACGTCCTCTGTACTTAATAGGGACAAAATTTACGATGCCGTTTTTAAAAGGCTTGGTATACTCAGGGTTAAAGATGCGAGAGACCTTTTTAACCTGGCCACTGTCTTGCACGGAAGAAGGCTGCCCACGGGTCCAAAGCTCCTTGTCCTAACAAATACACCAGGATCAGGCTTAATGGCTCTTAATTCACTCAAGGATCAGGGCGGAGAACCTGCGATAATTTCTGAGGAGACTCTCCGGAAACTGAAAGAAACACTTGGGCCTCGGATAAGAACGGACTCTTTCATAAATCTCTTAACCGATGCGGACGAGTCAACATATAGAAGTGCTCTCGAGATTTGTTTGAGGGAAAGGAATGCAGACGGAATCCTCGTAATATACACCCCTCAGGACACTATGAGACCTGAGAACTTTGCCAATGTTCTTTTAGAGATTCTCAAAAATCCCCCTAAGCCAGTAATCGTTTGCTTTTTTGGAGGGGAAAGGAAAGAAATAAAGGATAGTCTCGTAAAAAACAACATACCTACTTACGATACGCCTGAAGAGGCGGTAAGAACATACCTTTACATGCATAAGTACGAGAGAAATTTAAGATCTCTTTACGAAACACCGAGAGATCTTTCCCTCGATGAGATCCCTCCAATTTATAATCTGAAAGTATTTATAAGGAAATCCCTGAAAAAAGGCGTAACAATCCTCAGTGATGACGAATCCCAGAGGTTTTTGGAATGCTTCGGAATTCCTGTGCTGAAAACTTACCTCGCCGGATCAGTAGAGGAGGCGATAACGTACTCCAGGGAGATAGGCTTTCCCCTTGTTGTGAAGATCTCCTCGCCTGATACTATTCATAGGGCTGATTTTGGCGGGGTAATAACGGGCATAAATTCGGAGTCCGAACTACGTTTATCCTTCGAGAAGCTTATGAAAAGAGCAAAAGAAGTTCACCCAGATGCGAGGATAAAAGGGGTGGCCTTACAGAGAATGTTAGAAAAGATAGATTACGAGCTCGTGATTGGAGTTAAAAAAGACGAAGAATTCGGTTCCATTATAATTTTCGGTATGGCCGGGGTTGGATTGAGAATTTTCAAGGACTTTTCTATTGGCCTTCCTCCCATCAATCAGACTCTCGCAAAAAGGTTGATTGAGGAGACACAGGTTTATAAGATGTTGCAAGGTTACGGAGATAAACCACCTGCGAATATAGATCAACTCGAAACCATTATAGTCTGTTTTTCAAATCTGGTCACCCAGTTCCCCGAGATTCTCGAGATGGACATAAATCCACTTGCTATAACAGACGGTTGCGTTTATGCTCTCGATGCGAGGATAGTTCTTGACAGAAAAGTCCTTAACGATAAACATGCAAATCCCCATCTCGTCATCTCCCCTTACCCTACTAAGTACGTGGTGCAGACCACTTTGAAGAACGGAAAAAGGGTGCTCCTTCGGCCGATAAGACCGGAAGATGAGCCTTTGGAAAGGGAGATGCTCTCTACGCTGTCCGAGGAAACCTTGAGGGGCCGTTTCTTCACAGTCCTTAAAGACATAAGCCACGAAATGTTGATTAAGTTCTGCCATATAGACTATGACAGGGAGATGGCAATAGTGGCTGAGGTTCAGGAAGACGGGAGGAGAAGGATAATAGGCATAGGCAGACTAATAACTGATCCTGATTTGCAAAAAGGGGAATGTGCCGTAGTTGTCCACGATGATTTTCAAAGACAAGGCCTCGGCTTAAGATTAATGGATATGCTGTTGGGCATCGGCGAAGATAAGGGTCTCAAAGAGGTCTATGCATATGTAATGTCCACTAACAAAAAGATGCTAAATCTTGCAAAAAAGATGGGATTTACCATTCAGGGTCTACCCGATAACATATGCTTGATAAAAGTGGACCTGACATGACCTTTGGCCGTTCTTCAAAAATTATCTAGTCCGTAAGGAGAAACTCCTTCACTATAGTTTCCCATCTATCGCTATCTATTGCCTTTGCGATTCCTGGGATCAGGACACCTCCATCTTGGCTGAGAAGCCCAAGTTCGCCGGTCATTTTTTCTCGCAGGGACTCTGTCTGTTCTTCAAGCCAGACCTTTGCGAGTGGCCCTTTGAGTAAATTGGCCAGTGTAGCTTTTATATTGCTCGGTTTTACCATCATTATCCAACCCTCTCCGTACGGATCAACATTTATAAGCTCAGGGTTCGATATAACTTTGTCATTTATTGCCACAACCTCACCTTTAACTGGCGATAAAACATCGATGGTTGTGGAATCGACTTTTATTCTTATTCCAGTATCGCCTTGCTCAATATTTTGGCCTATCTTTGGAACCCTTATCTCACTGCACTTACCTATGAGCTTCTGAGCGAAATCGTCTATCCCGACTCTGATCAGTTCGCCTTCCGGATGTGCCCATGTGTGACCCCTATGGTAAAAAAATTCGTCCCTCATGGTGAACCAGCTCAAGATATCCGAAGTTCCGAAGCGGATCGGGCTTCCCCTTCTTCCATTTACAAATTTCCAAAAAATGGCAAAGGTCGTAAGAAATACCATCATAAGAATCAGTTCTACCGATTTTTCCGCAAAGAAATCGACATATTGAAACTCACCCAAAAAGCTATTCATATTTTTCCCTCCTTTCTTTTCAGAGGAATAACTGTCTCCTCCTTTTTTTCTTGATCCTGAATCTTTGCCCATTCAGGTATTTCGGTAATGACCGGCATTCTGTTCATGCAGAACCTGAATGCCCATATTTCAAGAAAAACGATGCTCATTGTTACTATGACTTCCATCCATGTTGGAACGTACTTCATGCTGAAGGGTATCTGCCATTTATAGGCTAAGAAGACATAGTTGAATCTGTTGAAAATGACCCCTATCATCGTTAATAATGCCGCAATTTTCACATATAAAGCTTTCTTTTCCCGTCCCCCGATTGAGAAAAGTATCATTGGTAAAATCACAAAGCCTATGTTTTCTATGAGGTAAAGGAGGCCATATTGGGTTGGAAGGTAGTGCCAGTGTTGACCGTGGACGAAATCGAAAACCCTTATGAACACATAGCCGAACATTATTATTCCACATGCCTTTCCGAGGCTAAGAATTATCTCCTCATGCCTTATCAAGTGTTCACGGTCTACTTTTACCCTTCCCCAGAAAACTCTCTTGGAGATACTACCTTCGAAGATTACCATCGATAGCCCCGCAAAGAGACTCGACACAAAAAAGAGTACGGGCACAAATTCGGAAAACCATAAAGGGTGAATGTTTGGCTTTGCCATAAGAAGGAGAGCACCGATCCCGGCCTGATGTAACGTGGACAACCATATTCCGAATATGACGGTCCCTAAAGTTATCGACTTAACGAAGAGCCTAACTCTTTTTAAGCTTAAGTACTCGCAAAGAACTGGGCTATACTCTATAACGAGACATATGGTGTAAAGAAAGAAATGCCAAGCGACAAGAAAAAGGACTGAGTTTACCCCGAATTCTCTGCCTATGAATGGATTGATAGCGTTCCACCATCTTCCCAGGTCAAAAACGAGGGCCCCTGCATAAAACATATACCCCAAAAGTCCGTTAAGGACAGTCGCCCTTATGATCGCATGGTATTTCTCCGCGTTTAGAATGTAGACGACAAAGCAGAGCACGTACGCTCCACCAGAAAATGCAACCCCTGCCATGACATCGAAAGCTACCCAAAGCCCCCAGGGATATTCCTGATTAAGGTTTGTTACATAGGAAAGGCCAAAGATAAACCTTATCGCGATTAGAACTGCCCCCAAAAGTATGGTTATACCAGAAATGACATTGAAGGGAGTGAGGATTTTTCCCTTTGGTTTTAGTTCTTCGATTAGGAACTGAGTGAACCTTGTAGACTCCCTCATCATTTTTCCTCCTTCTTCGTTATCCTGTTAAGGCCTAAAAAGAAAAGGCACCAGAATATGAGGACCAAAGGTTCTGAATATAGGAAGGGCCTCGTATATTCGGGGAGGGGTTTGCTTTCGAGGTCTGTCCTTAGGCCCAACTGGTCAAATGGAACGGAAGCGAGATAAAGATAGCCGGTTCCCCCGACCTCCTTTTCTCCATAGACGTACGGCAGGTATCTATCTGGGTAGAGAGCGATCCTCCTTCGCGCTTCCAGGAGAAGTTCTCTCCTCGTCCCAAAAAGAAGTGCTTCGTTCGGGCAAGCTTCAACGCAGGCCGGGGGCCGGCCACTCAAGTACCTATCATAACAGAGATCGCACTTCTGGATTTTTGGTGTTGCGCTTCCATACTCGAATCTTGGGATTCCGAAAGGACAGGAAAACATGCAGTATCTGCACCCCATGCAGTTCTCTTCCCAAGTAACAGGACCCTCTTCTCTCTTTTTCATCGCCTTAACAAGGCATGCGGAGACACAGGCGGGTATGTTACAGTGCATACACTGCTTCTTCACAAATACTGGTCCTTTTTCCGTTAAGAACCGATTCACTACAGTCAGTCTTGTCGTCGTGGTGTCCCTGAGTGTCTCAAAAACCCCCTCCCCATTTTCCTCTTTGTAGTCTAATCCATGAGAATGGGCACAGGCGGCTTCGCAAGCTTTGCAGCCCATACACCTCGTTGTATCCACAAGAACCCCCATGAACTCTTTGTGATTAATTTCACGAGCGCGGGAGTCCTTTACACCGAGTGCGGTACCTAAGGAAAGACTCCCTAAAGAGGCCATAATCAACTTCAGGAAATCTCTACGATCCATGCTTCTCTCCTTTACTTCTTTTCCTCTTTCTTCCTTTCTCCCCCATCTGCCATTGTAAACCCGAGTTTCTTGTGGAAAGCTATTAGTTCCTCTTTCCCGAGCTTCCTTTCTGCCCACTTTATCTTGATTACCTTATATCCTCCCCTTACTATGCTGAGGAGAGGAATGGCAATTGTGAAAAGGTATCCAATAAGTACGATTCCAAAGGCTACCCCGATTATTACCATCGTCGTGTTCAGCATCTTTATTTCCTCCTTTCCGGCTTGTTTGTTCATTTATTCACAAGCCACCCTAATAGTAGCAATATCTGTGCCAAGGAGAAAGTACTGTTCTGAAAGGCTTAAGAAAAATAAAGATTACCGCGAAAATCAGGCTTGTGTAGATTCGTTCCCCATCCCTCTGAAAACTTTGGATTTGCTTATTTCTCCGAGTGTAAAAAAATCCTACACAGTCTAATTTTTCATCACATCGAAAAAACGAATTGACACTGAGAGAATTTATAATTGACGAATCTACTTTTTTGCCCTTTTCTCATGACAGGACGTGCACTTTAAAGGCCCCTTGCCAGCTTTTTTATGACATGAGAGGCATAGGCCGTGGTATGCGCCTTTAAGTCCAACCGAGACCTTGCTCCCCTCGTATTTGTAAACATCTTCCTTTGAATGGCAAGGAGAGCATGAATAGGTGATGCCTTCTTCCTTATGATGGCATTCTCTGCAATTTTGAATCAGGTTTATGTGCTTACCATGCGTAAACGTAACCGGGTTATATAGCTTTGAGAGCTGGGAAAGGGAAATCAGGTCGTACTTCTTGACAGGAGAGCCGTGACAGTCCTTACATGATGTGGGACCTGCCATATCCTTGTGACATCTTATGCATAGCCCATGATATGCCTCTCTAAGTGGAACCTTTATGTTTCCCTTGCCGTCCTTTGTATGACATGCGGAACAGGGTGGGGTCTTTTCTCCACTGAAATGGTGACACTTTTTGCAGTCACCTTCCGAAATCTCCATATGTTTTTCGTGGGTGAACTTAAAAGGAGGATAAAGTCTCGCAATTTTGTCGATGATGATCAGATCCTGTCCATAACATAATATACCCGCCATGATGAAAAGGCTAAGTCCGAGGAAGAGTCTTTTCATGTTTGACCTCCATTCATGATTCTTTCAGGTTGTACCTTTTTATCTTGTTATAGAGTGTTGCCCTATCTATTCCTAAAATCTCAGCTGACCTTTGGATGTTCCAATCGTTTTCTCTTAGAATGCGAAGTATATGATCTCTTTCGACGGACCTTAATGTCTTATCTGGAAGATTCAAGAACTGCTCATCTTTCTCAAGGAGGCCTATATCCTCCTTTCTTATTATGTTGTCCTTACATACCACCATTGCCCTTTCTATTACGTTCTCCAACTCTCTCACGTTCCCAGGCCAGTTATATTTTACAAGCACCTTCATAGCGTCCTCGGAGACTTTCTGTACGTTCTTCTTCAACTCGAGGTTGAACTTCTCAATAAAATGATTAACAAGTACCGGAATGTCCTCTTTCCTTTCTCTAAGGGGAGGGATCTCAATCGTTATAACGTTCAGTCTGTAGTAAAGGTCCTCTCTGAATTTTCCTTCCCGTACAAGCCTTTTTAAATCCCTGTTAGTGGCTGCTATTATCCGGACATCGAGCTTTATTGGTTTCTCTCCCCCTACTCGCACGATCTCTTTTTCCTGAATGACCCTGAGAAGGCTAAGTTGTAATTTAGGGCTTATGTCCCCTATCTCGTCAAGAAATATTGTACCCTTATCAGCTATTTCAAATTTTCCCTTCTTTTGTGAGATAGCATCAGTGAAAGCTCCCTTTTCATGACCGAAAAGTTCACTTTCGAGTAGGGTCTCCGGAAGAGCAACGCATGATACCGCAACGAATGGGTATTGGGCACGAGGTCCTTCATTATGGATTGCCCTTGCAAGAAGCTCCTTTCCCGTCCCACTTTCGCCAAGGATTAGAACATTTGAGCTACTATTTGCGATTGTCTTTGCAAACTCAAATATCTTCTGCATCTTGTGACTTTTACTTACAAGATCGTGAAACTTATACTGCTCCTCCAGCCTCTTTCTCAAATATGTGACCTCTTTTACTAGGGTCTGGCTTTCTATGAGCCTCTGAATAAGAAGGGATATTTCTTCAGGGTTACAAGGCTTAACAAGGTAATCATATGCTCCCATCTTTATCGCCTGTACAGCAGTATGGACAGTCGCATACGCGGTAATCATTATAACCTTTGTATCAGGAGAGACTTCCTTCATCTTCTCCATAAGTTCCAACCCGTCCATCTTCGGCATCTTAAGATCAATGATCGCAACGTCATAGCTCTTTTCCCGCATCATACTTAGTGCCTGAAACCCATCCTCTGCAGTATCTACCTTATAGCCATCGTCCAAAAGCCACTCTTTCAGAGATTCCCTTACAATCTCTTCGTCATCTACAACTATGATGCTCATATCCTTATTCATTTACGCGCCTCTCCTATTTTTTCTGTCTTTTCTTCTCCCCTTTCTAATCTCAAGGGCAGCTTTATTATAACCTTTGTACCTTCTCCCTTTTTACTCTCAATTTTGAGATCTCCCTTGTGAGCGTTCACAATCCCGTATACAACCGAGAGTCCAAGACCTGTTCCCTTCTCTTTTGTGGTGAAGAAAGGGTCAAAAATCTTATCAAGTACTTCCTTGTCGATCCCCATCCCAGTGTCCTCAATTTCCACATGTACCTTTTCTTCATCTTTCAGATACGAGGTTCTAACTATAATTTTTCCACCCTTCGGCATAGCCTCGCATGCATTCACCAGAATGTTAAGGAAAACCTGTCTCAGTTGTTGAGGATCCGCTGTTATGGGGGGTAATTCGGAGTATTGCCTTATAACTTCGATCTCCTGTAGAGAGATCTGATTAGAGATAAAGTTAAGTGAGTCATCTATGAGAGTATTCACGTTCACGTCAAATTTTAGAGCAGGTTCCCTCTGCCTCGCGAAGTCTAATAGATTTCTCACAATCGTGCTACATCTCTCCGTTTCCCTTATCATAGTGGCCAGGTATGACTTAATCTTTTGTATTTCATCCTGGGACAGACTATCTCTTCCTAATCTCTTCTCTATTAACTTTGTATAGGTGAGGATGCCATTTAGGGGATTATTTATCTCATGGGCTATCGTGGCAGAAAGCTTCCCGATGGACGCAAGCTTTTCAGACTGAATGATCTGAAGCTGAGCAACTTTGAGTTCTTTTGTCCTCTCTTCTACCTTTTCCTCCAGTGTCCTTATTAACTCCTTGATCTCCTCATCTGCTTTTTTTAGCCTCTCTGTCATTCTTTTGAAAGATGCAGCAAGTTCGCCAATTTCATCATGCTCATGGACTGGGATCTCATAGTCGAACTGGCCGTCTGCGATCTTCTTAGTTGCAAGAACTAAATTTTTCACAGGTTTATTAACGTTTCGGAAAATAACGGAGATTATTATAGTAGATATGGCGAGAATAGTAATGATCCCGAAGAAAAGAAACTTTTTCTTCGCTTCCTCTATCTGCTTGTCAGTATTCTCAAGGGAAAGTACCACATCGAGAACACCCAATACCTTTTGCCCTGAAGGATGGTAATGGCATTTTGCGTTGTAGCAGTCGGGCTCGTTGTATATGGGGTTAATCATGCCTAACTGTCTCTCTTTTTCAACTTCGAATATTCTCGTCCTTTTTGGGATATCAAGCCTTTCCAATGGCTGGCCCGCAGCATGGCAAACGTAGCATGCTTCAGCCTCCTTCGCAACCATCTTACCGATCTCTTTTTTGTCGGAAGAGAACATTATCTTTCCTTCTTTGTTGAAAATCCTTACCTTCTTTATCCCTTCCTGGCTTCCCACAGTCTCGATAGAGTAATAGATGGCTTCCCGATAGTTGTGAAGCATATCGAATTTCAGGCTTCTCGTTAATGTCTCGCTTAACTGCTTTGCACCTATGATGGCCTGATCGACCATCTGCCTTTCTTGCGTTTTAATGTTGATATACGTGAATATGCCGATTACTAAGACGGCTATGATGCCGACCCAGATTGTTAACCTTAAGCCAAGACTCTTTACAGTAATGAACCTCTTGAAGCCAAACTTGAGTCCTAACAACCTTCAACTCTTATATCACATGATCCCTTCCGTTTCAATCATTTAAAAAAGTGGTCTATTTTATCTCAGATCCCTTTGTTCTCCTCCGTCAGCCATTGTGAAGCCGAGGCCTTCTTCATAATTCAAAAGGTCTTCCTTTACATGTTCCCACTTCTTTTCCTCCCTCGCATGAACCTTCGCCAATCCAAGAATCATCCCAAGAAGTGGAAAAAGAACCACGAAAGTGTACGCTAATCCAGTTAATGCCAAAAAAAGAACGATTAGTATGATCCCGTTCATTTTAAACCTCCTTTCCGTTTAATAACTCCCGCACCAGCCTTCTCACTTTTTTAATATCCTCAATCTTTCCTCTGAGATCCTTAACAAACTCTCCACCGTCTTGCATATTCGGGTCTCTGATCTCTTCTACTATTTTCTGGAACCTCAACATGTCACGTTCCAGAAGACCTATGGCCTTCTCGGGATCAATCGTTAAAGGTGTATTCTCCAAGGCGATATCCGCAATCCAGCCAGACCCGTAAGGATCGACATTTATAATCTTTGGAAAATCGTTCAGTTCTTCATTGACGTCAACTATCTTTCCACTTATAGGTGCGTAAAGCTCGAAGAAACCTTCATGTACCTCTATTTTTACAAGCGGATCTGAGGGTCCTATTCTTTCTCCTCTCGATCTTAAGCCCACGCTTTCTATCTCTCCAAGCAAGTACTGAGCGAAATCAGTGAGCCCTATCCTTACGGTGCCATTATGTTTTTCCAACCACATGTGGTTTTCAAGATACTCTTTTCTTCCATCGATTAAAAAGCCTTTATGGTTTATAAACCCTGCCTCACTTCGCCTTCCCAAGAGGTTCCTGTAAATAGGACAAGCCTCATAACCACCTGTAGTGCACGGAGAAGTCATTACATGGTTTGCAACTATTTTTTTTACAGGGAATGCCATACAGAAGCTTATAATTTCGAAACCCACAAATGGACAGATGCTTAAGTCTCCTTGAACGTTGACCTTTTGTTCCTCATAGAGAGGGCAGTTCCTGTAAGTATCTTTAAGGCACAGATTTTCAAGCTCAAAAATCTTTTCCACTGGCAGCATCTTTCTAAGGCGGGAATTTTTACAATAAATCACTTTTTCGTCTTTGAGAAGTGGGCACCTCTTTGTATTAGCTCTCATCTTTATCTCCTTTCTTTTCCATTCCGCCTCCTCTTTTGCAATTATTGTGCCGGAGGGAGAAGGTCAATTTTCAAACAAAAAATAGGGGGTGTGATCTCAGTGAGATAAGGATGATATGTAGCAAAATTAGACAGGGTCAAATTCCCAATAATTTAAAAGGGGTTTACCTGTGTATAAATACTCACCACAGTCTATTTTTTCATCATCTCCCATAAGATTCTCTTCATCAAATTTTCCATATGGGGACTATCAAAACCGGAAAAAGGGCTCTTCTCTTTCGCTACGGCAAAAATTAGGGATCTACCGATTCTTGATCCCTCACAAAGAGAAAGGAAAGAGAGAACCGTCCCCCAGAGGAAAAGAAGATAAAAAAGATGCGCAGGATCCTTTTCAGTCAAAAGACTTTGTACCTTTTTCAGAAAATCGGGTATTTCCTCTGGCGTCTCAGATAAAGTAAAGAATAGCCTCGTAAAGGACTCAAGCTTTCCTAAATATTCCACTTCTTTATCTTCGTATTGTTTTCCCTCTCCAATCTCTCTGAACGCTATGTAACTTCTAAAAAAGGCTTCCTTTTTTTCCCTTATGAATCTGTCTCTTTCTTCTTCTAAAACCCTCACGTCGAAATCGATGAGTCTAATAAACTCCTTTATGAATCTACGTGCACCATCTATGCTCTTTAAACCCTCCCCTTTGGCTTCATTGGTGATTATCCTCAGGGTTCCATCTCTATCATCTCTTAGTTCTTTTATCTCCGTGAAGACCATTGATTGGTAAGGACCAAGCCTAAGGTAAAGGCCTTTCTTTGCAACCTCTTCGCTTTTGAAAATATACTCCAGGCCCGATTTCATTTCTCTAAAAACAAAGTAAAAGCCTTCCAGTTCTGAGAGACCCAAGGCTTCGCATATGTTCTTCCTGAGTCCTCTCACTTTCTCTTGACCAGCCGTAGGGAGAGACAGCTTTAACCAGCCTTCAGTCTCCTTACTGCGGTTGTGGTAAACCACGAGGGCTCTTTCTTCACCATATTGGTTCGAAAAAGCAAATACATCCTCATCAAATGAGCCGTCCTCCTTCGTAAAATCGTATAATCTAAAATTATCTACCTCTGAAAAAAGATACCGCTTATTCAGAAGAGGGAATATCTCTTTCTCGTGCCTTCTTATGAAACCCTGATCTGGCTCTTCATTAAGATAGGGTCTCTTAAACTCCATCCCGTATTTTTCTTTTAAACCTTCTATCTGGCCATGACCGAACATTGGGAGTCCAGGCATTGTGACCATCAGTGTCAAGACACCGAAGTACTTTTCCCCATCCCCGAATTGATCGTATGCTGTCCTCTCATCTGGATTGTTCATAAAGTTCACAAATCTCTTAAGTATCTCAGGGTCTGCTTCGAGCGCGTTTTTTATAATCCTTCTATACTTTTCATTCTCTTCATCCCTCATCATGTGCATAAATGCGCTATTATAAACCCTATGCATCCCGAGATTCCTGATGAAGTACCCTTCGAGAAGCCAAAATGCTTCTGCAATAAGGATTGTATCTGGGGCTTCAGCTTTTACTCTATCAACTACCTCCCTCCAGAACTCCTTTGGCATCTTCCTATCAAATTCTTCTCTGCTCATACTGAATTCCGCTCTCGTGGGGATTGCACCACCTTTACCCGGCTCTGGAAACCAAAGCCTCTGAAAATGCATCTTTGTCAAGGTCATTGCCGCATCAAACCTAATGATGGGAAATCTCTTCGCCACACTGATTATCGTGTTGATCATCTCCTCTCTAACCTCAGGAAGTAAATAGTTGAGCTGGACTGTGTCATTCCAGGGCATACCTGTCCCATCGTTTCCATGATAGATATACATGGTCTCCCCAGTTCGTTTGTCAACTCTTTTACACACAACTGCTGCGTCCGTCCTGTCGTAGTAATGGTCCTCAATGTAGATTTCCACATTCTCATGAGGGGAGAGGTTATAAGATGTAAAAGAGTACCACGGATAAGGGTTGTCCATCCTGTAGATGAACCATTTTGGCCTCTCTATCATCCATTTAGAATATATGCCCATGTGGTTTGGAACCATGTCACATCCTATCCGTATCCCAAAATTCTGAGCTTTCTCCCTCAATTTTTCATATGCCTCTTCTCCGCCTAAATCTTCAGCAATCCTGTAATCGTATATAGAATAGGCCGATGCGATCGCATCAGGATTCCCGCAGAGATTTTTTATCTTTTTAGAGGCGGAACTTCTCTCCCATAGCCCGATGAGCCAAATGCCATTTATCCCCCACTTCTTCAGTAACTCAAGTTCCTCTTCCGGAATCTGGTCTATCCTTTCTATTCTTCTTCCATACTTCGTTGAGAGCTGTTCAAGCCAGATATAGGTGTGCTTTGCGACCAAGACGAGGTTCTTCATCCACTCCTTATCTTCACTTATTCTTAGGTCTTCTCCGGCCTCTTCATAGGTGTAAACCTCATGTGCTTTTGGACCTAAAAAGAAGAAGACTTTCTCCTCTTTTACCAGATCTATCCCTTTTTTTATTTTGAGATTTAGATTCGTAAGAAGATAACCCCAATTCTCGAGTATATATCTTAGTTGCCCCTCAAGGGAATTCGGTTCAACAACGGCAGGACTTTGTAGCATCTCAATAAGGTTCTGATTGTGAGGACCAAAAGGTCTCTGAGTGTTAAAGAAATCTTTCATCTCCTTTATCAATCTGAGATAAATCGTCTCCCTTCTTAAGGTTTCGTCGTTTATGATTTCTTTCAAGAAAGAGAAAGCGGGGTTCATGTTTTCAAGCCATAGCATTAAAGTTTCTTCGAGAATCTTAGATTTTTTTCCCCTCTCAAGTAAGTACGCATCTTTTGAGACATTTCCAGTATATAAAGGGGTTGGAGGAAACTCTTCAAGGAACGATTCTAAGGCCTCATCCACCTTTTCAACCCCTATTTTTTCATACAGGTGGAGAAGGAGTTCCTCGAAAACGTCCCATCTTACCTTTTCTCTGTATAGGAAAATGACGTAGTGGAGTATCTCACATATTGTACCTGCAACAAATGTATGGCCCGCATTTATTCTTTTACGGGTTTTTTCGTTGTAAATATGGACAAATTTTCTCGCAGAGTGTAGATCTACAAAAATCACGTTCCCTTCTACTGAGAAAAGGCTTTCATCTAAATTTAGAAAGTCTCTTACCTTCTTTAGTATGTGAAGCTCCATCATACGCCCAAATATGCCTCTATTATCTTAGGGTTATTCCTCATATCGAGAGATCTTCCCTCCGCAAACATCCTCCCGTTTTCAAGCACATAGGCCCTATTCGATATGTTGAGGGCGACGTGTGCGTTCTGTTCAACGAGGATTATGGAGATGTTCCTTTTTTCTTCAATCCCTTTTATGAGAGAAAAAATCTCCCTTGTTAGGATGGGAGAAAGGCCCATTGAGGGTTCATCGAGCAAAAGGCACTTTGGAGCCCCCATAAGTGCCCTTGCAATAGCTAACATCTGTTGTTCTCCTCCGGATAAGGTTCCAGCTTTCTGATTGAGTCTTTCATTTAGTCTGGGAAATGTGGAAAGCGCAAGGTCCAAAAGCTCAACCTTCGTTTTCTTATCAGATAAGAGGTACGCTCCTAATTCGAGATTCTCTTTTACGGTCAAGTGGGGAAATATCCTTCTCCCCTCTGGCACCATAACAATACCAATCTTCACTCTTTCATCTGGTCTTAGATTTTTTATGCTCCTTCCTTCAAAAAGAATATCTCCTTCTTTTGGCTTAAGAAGTCCTGTGATGGTCTTAAGAAGCGTTGTTTTTCCTGCTCCATTTGCGCCTATGACTGAAACAGTCTCTCCTGCGCCAACGTATATAGAAACTCCGTCCAATGCCTTTATAGCTCCATAAAAGACTTCTATGTTTTTGACCTCAAGCACTCTCTCCAAGGTACGCCTCTATTACCTTTTTATCTCTCTTTACTTCCTCAGGTTTACCTTCCATGATCTTCTCTCCAAAATCCATAACCATGATTCTGTCAGCAATGTTCATTATGAGCCCCATCTGATGCTCTATTATCATCATAGTCAGCTCGTACCTTTCCTTTACCTCTAAAAGAAGCCGAGCGAGATCTGATATTTCCTTTGGGTTCATACCCGCTCCAGGTTCGTCTATCAGAATGAGCTTGGGCTGTGTCATCAGGGCCCTCGCAAGTTCAAGCTTCCTCTGTTCCCCGTAAGAAAGGCTCCCGGCCTTATTTTGGCTTTTATTAAGTAAACCGAAAAATCGAAGTATCTCATCAGCCTTTTTTTTAGTTTCTTTTTCGACCCTCATATATTTTGGGGTTCTAAGGAAAGCTGAGTAAAGGCTGTAATTCTCCGTACTCAACCCAGCACTTAATACATTTTCGTAAACTGTTAAGTTGTTAAAGAGTCTCAAATTTTGGAATGTCCTGGATATACCTAAATGGGCTATCGAATAGGGCTTAAGCCTTGTAAGTTCTACTCCCTTAAACATTATGGAACCACCATCAGGTTTGTATATGCCAGTTATCAAGTTAAAGACCGTTGTCTTTCCCGCTCCATTTGGACCTATAATCCCAAAGATCTCTTTCTCTCTCACAGAGAAGCTGACGCAATCCACAGCCTTTACGCCTCCGAATGCTTTTCTCAGATCCCTAACTTCAAGAATACTCATGATTCTTTTTTCTTAACTAAGATACCCTCAGGTCTAAACATCATTATAAAAATGAGGAATAGAGGGATAAATACCCACCTGAGGTCGAGTATTTCTGCAGGCAGTACGATTCTTAATCCCTCTATAAACCCTACCCAGATAAGCGTCGCGTAAACTGTCCCCTCAATACTACCCATACCCCCAATTATGACTATGATCAAAAAGTCAATCGATCTCAGTATGTCGAAGTTAGAAGGATGGAGAAAGGAGTAAAGGTTGGCGTAAAGTGCACCTCCGCAGCCTGCAAGGAAACATCCGTAGGTAAAGGCAAGTAGCTTCATCTTCGGTGTGTTTATCCCAAGTGCCAGAGACGCAAGTTCATCCTCTTTTATTGATCTTAAGAAAAGTCCATAAGACGAATTTATGAGGTTCCTCGTGAATATATGGAAAGTTAAAGCGAAGAGGAAGGTTATCTCGAGGTTCGTAAGCTTTGGAATCCCAGAAAATCCCCTCGATCCTCCGAGTAGATCTAAAAGCCTATCAGAGTTGTCAAAAAGGACCCGTATCAATGTTCCGAACCCGAGGGTGGCGATAGCTAAAAAATCGTCTTTAAGCCTCAAAATGGGCACCCCGATAATATATGCGATAACCGCACTCCCTATTCCGCTTATAAACACGCATGGTATAAGTAACAGGGGATCGTCGATATTTAAAACTTTCGTGATAAGGCCCGATATGTAACCACCGATCCCATAAAATGCGGCATGCCCTAAAGAAAACTGTCCAGTATAACCATATATGACGTTCAACCCCTGTGCGACGATAATAACGATAATAGCGTATATTATGATCTGCTCCATATAGGGGGTAAGATAACTGCCAACAAGAAGGGCCTTTAAGAGCGCGTACAGCACCAGGGCCTTTAGTATTGCTCCTTGCGCTTCACGGAAAAAGATCATACCTTTTCGATTATCTCTCCAAAAAAACCATTGGGCCTAAAAAATAGAACGAATAGAAGAATTAGGAATATGACGCCATCCCTCAGCGTTGAGGAAAGAAAGGCTGAGACAAAAACCTCGGATATGCCTATAAGGAGACCCCCTAAGACTGCTCCGTGTATTACCCCTATTCCGCCGAGCACAGCTGCGATGAAGGATTTTATACCAGGCATGATCCCCATGAATACATTTATCTGGGGGTAGGCGATACTGTAAAGAATTCCGCCTATCCCCGCGAGAGCAGCGCCCACTACGAATGTGAAAGATATTATGCGATCCACATGTATCCCCATTAGAGAGGCGGTCTCCTTATCGTATGAAACAGCTCTCATAGCCCTTCCGTATTTTGTCTTATAAACCAGGATGTATAGAATAGCCAAGCATGAAGAGGTTGTAAAAAGAATCGCCAGCTGTACGTTTGTAATAGAAATGAGAAAAAAGTTGAACGTCTTTATCTCGAAAGGCCTCGGGAAGGCTATATAATTAGGGGTGAACATGAAATTAAGACTGAGAAAATATTCGAGAAAAAGCGAAACACCAACCGCAGTTATGAGCAGGGATATCCTGGGAGCATTTCTCAAAGGCTTGTAAGCGATTTTCTCAATTGAGTAACCGAGGGCTGATGTGGCAAGCATGGTTAGAAATAGAACGTAAGGCAAGGAGAGCTTTGCTTTTAGGAGAAGGAAGTAAGCCACAAAAGCCCCAAACATAAAAACGTCGCCATGAGCGAAATTTATTAGCCTCAGCACCCCGTAAACCATGGTGTACCCGAGAGCTATAAGAGCATAAACAGAACCAAGCTGAATCCCATTTATGAATTGTTCCAAGACATACGCCAGTAATTCCATCTAAGGATTCACCGTAGTCACATATTTCACTTTATCCTTTTCCACTTTTAGGATTACGACTGATTTGACCGCGTCTCCGTTCTTGTCGAAATTGATCTTACCCGTTACTCCCTCGAAGTTCTTTATAGAATATATTGCCTTCGTAATCTCTTCTTTTTCCAATTTCTTGGCCATATCTATCGCCTTAAGGAGAATGGAAGCCGCATCATAATTTAAGGCGGCAAGTGCGTCAGGTACAGTATTGTGCTTCTCCTTATAGGTTCTTATGAACTTCTCAGCCTTGGGATCCTTTCTTTCAGGTGAATAGTGGTTAGTAAAATATCCTCCCACTATCGCATCTTTAGCTATTTTCAGAAGTTCTGGCGAGTCCCAGCCATCACCTCCCAAAAGAGTCGATTTGAGCCCCTTATCCCTTATCTGCTTTGCTATTAGCCCTACCTTATTATAGTAATCGGGAAGGAATATAACATCCGGTTTTTTCATTGATACCTTCGTTATAAGCGCTGAAAAATCTACGTCATCCTTCTGGTAAGATTCATATGCTACTATTTCCCCCTTCCCCTTTTTGAATCTCTCGGCGAAAACCTCTGCCAAACCTTTTGAATAATCATTACCCACGTCGAATAAAACAGCTGCCTTTTTTGCCTTGAGCTCGTTTAATGCAAATATGGCTGCTATACTCCCCTGAAAGGGATCTATAAAACAGGCCCGAAAAACGTAAGGTTTTCTTTTGCCATCCTGGACAGTGACCTTCGGATTTGTTGCTGTACCTGTGATCATAGGTGTTTTATTGGAATTCGCTATTTCGCTCACAGGTATTGCAACTTTCGAAGTCAGGGGACCAACGATCCCGTAAACCCTGTCCTGGGTTATCAGTTTTAAGGCAGCGTTTGAGCCTTCTGTAGGGTCGTTCTTGTCGTCTGCAACTATTGCCTGAATTCTGTATTTCCCTCTTTCCATGTACTCCTCACAAGCGAGATTAAATCCGTTCCTCGCTGACTCACCGAACGTTTTAACATCTCCCGTAAGAGGGGCGATAAGACCGACTTTAACCGTCTCCTTGGCAAATATGAGGCCTGGTATGAGTAATAGGCCTAAAACGATAAATATGGATTTTCTCATGATCCACCTCCTCGTTCCAAAGTGTATAAACTTTAATTTAAAGTTTATCCCTTTGTAAAGACCTTCGCTCTTATAATGTCCAGTTTTTTGTGCTAATATTATGGATAGTATGGCAACTGAGCTTATTTTAATACTTTTTCTCATTTTTCTAAACGCCATCTTTTCTGCGGCTGAAATCTCAACCATCTCCGTTCACAAAAGCAAACTGAAGTCAGCCATTAGGGAAAAAAAGGACAGAAGAGCAGAGATGATTATGGGTGTGAAAGAAAATCCCGAGAGATTCCTTTCTTCAGTGCAGGTCGGTGTCACTATTTTTGGGACTTTGGCATCCGCCATCTCTGGGGTAATAGCAGTAGAAAAGATAAAACCGTTCCTTGAGCCTCATGCTGGTAAGTTTTCTGAACCCCTCTCTCTGGCCATCACGGTGGTTCTTTTGAGCTATCTTTTTTTGGTACTTGGAGAGCTTGTTCCAAAAACAATAGGTTTGAATTACAGAGAGCAGGTTGCCAAGGCAACACTGCCCATTGTGCTTTTCACTTCAAGGCTTTTGTTTTTCTTTGTTGATCTTCTCACCTTTTCAACCAGGGGTATTTTAAAAGTGCTTGGGTTCCAAAAAGCGGAGGATGGCATAAGCGAAGGGGAATTGAAAGTACTCATAGAGGAGGGAAGAAGGAAAGGAGTGATCGATAAGACCGAGGAGGAGATTTTTCACGGCGTTTTTAGGTTCGCAAAAAAGTCCGTTAAAGAGATAATGGTCCCAAAGCCGAAAGTTTATAGCATCGATATTAGAACTCCACCAAAGGAAGTTCTTAATTACATCGTAGAAAATGAATTTTCAAGGTATCCTGTGTACATGGATGAGAGAGATAACATAATTGGGGTTATCTATTATAAGGACATAATGAGGGAGATTTACACAAGGGGGAGTTTTGACCTTGAAAAGATAATGAAAGAACCGTATTTCGTCCCAGACACGATGGAGATAAGTCAGCTATTCAAGGAAATGCAAAAAAGGCATGTCCATATGGCGATCGTTGTAAACGAATACGGGATAAATGTTGGGATAGTTACTCTTGAGGATATAATGGAGGAGATCTTTGGGGAAATAATGGACGAGACTGACGTTGAGGAGGATATCGAGAGAATGAAGGATGGATCGTACGTTACCGACGCTTCATCAACGATTGCTGATTTGAATGAGACCCTCAAGCTCGACCTTCCAGAATCTCCTGATTATGAGACCCTTGGCGGTTTTATACTCAAAAAACTCGGCCGAATACCAAGGGGCGGGGAAATCATCGTCCATAATAGGCTCAAATTAACGGTCCTCGGAGTTGAAGGGAGAAGAATATCCAAGGTAAAGATAGAGGCCATACATTGATGGGCCTGACATTTGTAAGCTACCCCAGAACAAGGGAGTCCATAAGCGAAAAAAAGTTACAGGAATTAGGAGAGAATCTTATGATCGACGGGAGTTCCTCATTTGAGTGCATTCTCGAGAGAATAAGCACCGACTATTTTGTTATCCTCGATCCTAATGCAAGAATAGAATTTTCATCAGAGACGTTCTCCGAGTTGATAAGGATTTTGGAAAAGAGCCAGGCAGCCATTGTGTACTCCGATTACATCTCGCAAGGGAAGACTGTGAGACTGAACGATTACCTTTTCGGAAGTGTAAGGGACGATTTCGATTTTGGTGGTTTAATACTGTTCTCAACTGAAAAAGTAAAAAAAGTGCTTTCAAGGTACGGGAATCTCAACTATAGAAAATACGGTGCACTATACGACTTGAGACTTAAGCTTTCTATTCATTATCCGATTATCCGTCATGAGGGGGCTCTTTACAAAATGGAAAGGGATGACCATAAGCCGGCGTATGAGACGATCTTTTCGTATGTGGACCCCAAGAATCTTGAGTACCAAAAGGAGATGGAGTATATATTCACCTCCTATTTAAAAGAATTGGGTGCTTACATCCCTTATTATGTCCTGAAGTCTACGGAGCAATCTGAAGACACGCCAGATTTTCTTGCTTCAGTGGTCATCCCGGTAAAAAACAGAGAAAAGACGATTATCGATGCACTTTTAAGCGCGGTTTCTCAAAAAACCGATTTTCCCTACAACATAATCGTCGTCGACAATCACTCGCATGACAAAACAGGCGAGATAGTCGAAAGATTCTCTAAAGAATACCAAAACATTTTGCGGATCGTCCCCCTAAGGAAGGATCTAAGTGTCGGAGGATGCTGGAATGAGGCCATAAACCATCCTATGTGCGGAAGATACGCTATTCAATTAGATTCTGATGATCTGTACGAAAATCAAAATGCTCTGCAGCTTGTCGTTGACACCTTTAGGGAACTTAGATGTGCCATGGTTGTGGGGACTTACAGAGTGGTAAACGAAAAACTGGAAGAAATTCCCCCAGGCATCGTCGACCACAGAGAGTGGACTTTTGAGAATGGCCACAATAATATCCTGCGAGTGTCCGGGCTTGGTGCACCGAGAGCTTTTGACACATCGGTTGTGAGAAGGATCGGGTTTAAGGACATAGGTTACGGAGAAGACTATGCAATGGGTTTGAGGGTCTCAAGGGAATTTAGGGTTGGGAGGATAAGGGATTGTATATATTTGGCGAGAAGGTGGAGCGATAACACAGATTCTAACCTAACACCTGAAAAAATGAGAACCTTCAACGAGATAAAGGACAGGATGAGGACCGAAGAACTAAGAGACAGAATAGCCTTTGTAAAGAGTTTAAACCTTGATAGGTGAACTTCTTCTAAGAAAAGGATTAATAACAGAAGAGACGCTCGAAAAAGCGTTATCAATTAAAAGGGAAAAAAAGGGAAAAAAAATAGGTGAGATTCTTTTAGAGCTAAAAGCTGTCGATGAGGACACCCTTTACAGAGTGCTCTCAGAAACGTTTTCTCTCCCCCTTATTGAGCTTAGAAAGGAGGACCCGGATAGGAGCCTTCTTAAGCTCTTCCCTTCTTCGCTCATGAAGGATCTTTCATTCGTCCCGGTAAAAAAAGAAGGGGATCACATCATCATAGCACTCTCTAATCCCTCTCTTCTGTACGAGATAAGCCAGACAGTCAGATTTGCAACTAACTGCGAGATGCTTCCTCGCATAGCAAAAGAGTCGGAGATAAATGAGTTTCTCAAGGATGAAAAACAGGTATTGAAGGAAAAAACAGTTCTTCCGGAGGTGGATCTCGATGAGGAATTTGAGGAAGCAGATGTGGAAGTGCTTGAAACAGAAGAGAAGGTTGAGGAATCCGAGGAAGATAAACCTTTCATCATAAGGCTCGTAAACCATATAATCCTTGAGGCCCTGCGGAAGGGAGCGAGCGACATCCACGTAGAACCCTACGAAAGAAAGATAGTTGTAAGATACAGGATAGATGGCATACTTCACGTGTACAAGAACATTCCCGTAAAGATAAAAAACAGCCTGATCCAGAGGATAAAGATAATGTCCCGAATGGACATAACCGAGAGACGTGTTCCCCAGGATGGAAGAATAAAGATAAATGCGAATGTGGATGGAAAAAACAAAAGCGTTGACATAAGGGTTTCCACGGTTCCCACGATTTTCGGGGAAAAAATTGTTATGAGGATCCTGGACAGGGAAAAACTCTTTCTCGACCTCTCACTTTTAGGAATGGAAGAGGAAAGTCTAACCCTTTTTGAAGAAGCGATAAGGAAACCTTACGGAATGATACTTGTCACAGGTCCGACAGGCTCTGGAAAGACAAACACGCTCTATTCAGCAATCGAGAAGCTTAATACTCCAGCGGTTAACATAATGACAATAGAAGATCCTGTGGAATTCGTCATCCCAGGGATAAACCAGGTACAGGTGAATGAGGCCCAGGGCCTCACGTTTTCGGGAGCTCTAAGGTCGTTTCTGAGACAGGATCCGAATATCATACTTGTCGGTGAGATAAGGGATGCGGAAACCTTAGATATTGCTGTCAAGGCATCGCTTACAGGCCACCTCGTTTTCTCCACACTCCACACAAACGATGCTCCCTCCACGATAGCGAGGCTCGTTGACATGGGGGTTGACAGATACATGATCGGCTCTTCTCTATTACTCGTCGTTGCCCAGAGGCTTGTGAGAAAAGTTTGCCCGAACTGTAAGAAAGAGGACTTTATAGACAGAAGGGTACTTTTAAGCATGGGGTTTTCAGATAACGAGATAAAAGACTTAAAGCTTTACAGGGGAACGGGGTGTGAGAATTGCAGGTTCACAGGATACAGGGGGAGAACAGGTATCTTTGAGGTTCTAAAGATCACACCCTCCATAAGGGAACTGATATTCAGAGGTGCCACAACCGAGGAGATAAGAGAAAAGGCGATAGAAGAGGGCATGATAACGTTGAGGAGAAGTGGATTGATCAAGGTGAAAAAGGGTGTGACGACAGTTGAAGAAGTCCTGAGGGAGACATTAGCCTAAGGGTTAAATCTCCTCTACCATCCTTTTAAGCATCTCTTTCTCTTCCTTAGACAAACGTTTATCCTTGTACAGTACCTCTTCAAATTTCTTCACGAACAGGAAAACTTTTTCTCTTGTGGTTTCGCACTCTATCTTTCTTGACAGTTCTTCAAGTCCATCCCCTTTTCTCATTTGGTAACCCATCCTCTTTAATTTTCCGAGAAAGGTCTTAAGGACCTTTTCTTCCTCGGATGTTCTCATTAGATGGTGGATCTTCCTTAGGAAAAATACTGAGAGCGCGAACATGAGCGCAAAAAGGGATGGAAAAAATAGTGACTTTGGACGAATATTGAGGCTTTTCCTTTTTTTCTCTAAACTCGAATGTAATGTGCTTATAATGGAAATTTGCCTTTCCAGGTCATAGTTGATAACGAAGATCATCCAGTAATAGTTTATTGTGTCCGCCAAGGTGGATAGTCTCCAAAAAAGTTTTTTCCCTTTCTCCCTAAAAGAGCTTTCACCTTGAGAGGGGGTTGGATCGAATCTTACCCATCCACTTTCCTCTGTATAAACCTCAACCCATGCGTGGGAATTTAGTTGTCTAACAATGTAATATTTTCCAATGTGGTTATAGTCCCCTCCCTTAAACCCGACGACTATCCTCGCTGGAATACCTGAGGTTCTAAGAAGGAGAGCGAATGCAGAGGAAAAGATCTCACAATTACCCTTTTTTGTCTCGAAGAGGAACTTGTAGATCGCATCCTCTCCTTTGGGTAAATCCGAAATAGAATAGGTATACGCTCCATGTACTAAGAAATCATAAATTCTCCTTATTTTTTCTCTCTCTGTCTTTGCTCCAGATGTTATTTTTTCTGCAATACCCTTTAGTTTCTCACGAGCTTCTTTTGGAATCTGAAGGTACCTCAATTTCTCCGCACATCTTTCCTCGATGGCTTCTTTCAGCTCCGATATCGCCTCGTACCTCAGGGGGGTTTTGCCATATTGAGAAGAATCTCCGTTAAAAGGCCTCATATTTTCAGTATATATACCCACAGGCTTATCGAGTGCGAAAAGGAAAGGGGGTTTTTCTCCCTCGATAAAAATTTCCTGTGAAAGGAGCCTTCCTCCTTTATAAGGGAATATCTCTAATTCCGACTTCTTTTCCCTTTCCCATTTTTTTCCGTCAAAGTAGACGAGAGCGCATCCTCTCCAGTAAGGTTCTTCATCTAACTTTTCCATCTTCACCCTAAATGCTATAGACCCATCCTCATAAATATCTGAATAACTTCCCAGTGTTATATGATCCTTTATCCCAGTTCTTGCCATGCGTGGTCCATTTAAAGATTCGAAAATGGGGTAATAGGTTCTCGGTAGTACCATAAAAAGTGGAAAACTTGAGATTATTGAAAATAAGAAGATCAGAAAGGATGAGAAACAGATCCTTCCAAAAAGTTTAGGATTTAAGAGGATCCTACAGTCCTCCCTTTGGAAATTCAGAAATACAGCGGAGAGTGTAAGCATGAAAAATATCGAGAGGAGTTGGAAAAGAAAAGTCACATCGAGGGAGATAATAGCTTTTGAGGCAAGGAGTATAATGAGAAGGACGTAGATCTGTAAGTAATCTCTGAACATCTTTTCTTCTAAGAACTTTATCCCTGTGAGCAAAAAAGAGACCTTTATACCCTGATCCACCACTGTATTTAAACGTACCGAAAGGAGTCCAAAAAATAAGATGAAAACGGATATGACGTTGAGGAGAAGGCGAGGGGGATATTTTCTACTTCTATCTAAGAAGATAGAGAGAATGACAAAGCCTGTACCTATTAAGAGAGACCATCTTTCCGCATAATTTATTAAACTCAAAGCAGTGAGGAAAAAGGCAAGATAAGTTATAAACCTGGTCGCCACCTCTGGTATCATATCTTCAGCTTCCTCTGTACAGTGCGAGCTCCTTTAGCATGTTGAGGATCTTCGATTTCGAGGTAGTCGGCTCAAAGAATCTTCCATTGAGCTTTAGCCCTATAGGTCTTTTTCTATTTTGTGCCTCCAATATCGCATAAGTTACGTAACTAAGCCTCTCCTCGATATCTATGATCGGCAAATTATCAAAATCGATAATTATGGAATTCTCTAAAGGGGGAGCGAGATTCTTAACTTTTAGGTCACCTGTTTTCGCAGAGAGTTTCCAGTGTATGAGCTTTAATGGATCACCGAAGGTGTAATCTCTAAATGAAATGATCTCTTCATTTAAAGGAAGTCCGTTGGTTTTTCCCTTATTCAAATGATGTGGCCCCTTTTCGTAACTTAGGGCAGGATTTTTCTTAGGTTCAGGAAAAACTATAATATCCCTTCTCACATTAAGACGCCTTAACCTTGTGAAAAAGCCAAAAGGAAAGGAAGAAAAGACATATATTCCATCTATGGTTTGAACCCCCCTTTTTTCAAAAACTGACTTAATGTGGAAGGACACAACCCCTTTTTTTTCCAAAAAGGGGATCAAAACTTTTTCCTCTTTGAAGGCGAAGTAAAGAAGGAAAGAAGGAAAAAATTTTTTCTCGTTTACAACTCTTACTTTTAAAGGAAATGGTCTCTTCGCATAAATCTCTTCGGGAAAAAAAATCTCTACTTTTAACCTATCAATGTTCCTTTTACCAAAAAATCCAGAAACCCCCATGAAACCGAGTAAAATCGCATCTATTAAGTAAATGAGGTTATTCCCTGTATTTACGGCAGCCACACCAAAGAGGATGGTAAAAAGTATATAAAGAAGGCCGGCCTTAGTTATCTTTACACGAGGGGAACTGCTATTTCTTCTATTAAGGATCTTACGAACTCCCTTTTTTCTATACTTTCGTACTCTTCCTTGAATATTAACCTGTGAGGTATCACGTGCTCTGCAAGCTCTTTCACGTCTTCTGGTATAACAAAATCCCTTCCATGGAAGAAGGCGTTTGCCTTTGCAGTATTGACGATCGTCAAAGCTCCTCTCGTTGAAATACCTGCCTTGAGATAGGGGTGTCTCCTTGTGGCCCACACTATTCTCATTACGTAATCTATTATCTTTTCCGAAACGTAGATATCTTTTTCAATGTATTCTTGAATTCTCAAAACATCCTCTTCATCTATGACAGGTTCGATAGCGTAAAGTTCCTCCCTCTTGCCACCCAGTCTCAGGATCTTCTTTTCTTCTGGCTCACTTGGATAACCTATTGAGACCTCCATCGCGAATCTATCAAGCTGTGAATCGGGTAGGGGAAAAGTTCCGAACTGTTCAAGGGGATTCTGGGTTGCTATGACACAGAAAACTTTTGGAAGCTTGTGAGTCTTTCCATCTACTGTTACCTGCTTCTCCTCCATCGCCTCAAGTAAGGCACTCTGGGTTTTAGGGGGGGCCCTGTTTATTTCATCGCAAAGGACTACGTTATTGAATATCGGCCCGGGGTGGAATACAAATGAGGAAAGATTCTTATCATATACGGATACGCCCGTGATGTCTGTTGGCATAAGATCGCTCGTACACTGAATTCTCCCGAAGCTCAAACCGAGGGATTTCGCAATTGCTATTGCCAAAGTTGTTTTTCCAAGTCCTGGTAGATCCTCGATTAAAAGATGACCCTTGGAAAAAAAGGTAAGGAGGGAGAGCCTTAAGGCTTTTTCCTTTCCCTGAATGTGTGACTTTAGACTCGCTATAAGCTTCTCTATCTTTTCAGTCACGGAGTTATTATATCATAAGGGACCTCATCCTGTTCTTAAGCTCCCTTATTCTCCTCTAAAAGAGGTTTTTGTTTGCTTTTTTGTAAAAAGACGGGTAAATTAGTCCAGTTTCATGAGATTGACCCATAAGATATTTCTCTCTTTTTTTCTTCTTCATACGTTTTTTTCATTTTCTTCATTGGGAAGTGACTATCTTCTGGAGCTCAAAAGAGCCAGAAAGGAGAATAAGCCAGCAATACTTTACTTTTACAGTCCTTTCTGTCCGTACTGTGAACTGATGGAAAGAAACGTGATAGTCGACGAAAAGGTAAAGAAAATAATCGATAGTGATATAGTCTTCATTTGGATTGACGGGGATAAAAGGAAAGACCTTATGGAGACTTACGGGATTTGGGGATTTCCGACTTTCGTTCTACTGCAGCCCTCGGGAAAAGTTATAGTCTCAATCCCCGGCTATATCCATAAGGAACACTTCCTGAAGATTCTGGAATATCTTAGAGGTGGCCATTATAGAAAAATTCCACTTGGAAAGTATCTTGCGGGGAATAAAAGGTGAACGGAGTATATTCATTCTTGGCAGGTATTCTCTCCTTTTTTTCCCCTTGCATTTTGCCTCTCTTACCCTCTTATTTTGTCTATATTGGTGATCTTACCCTCGATCAATCTTCCCAATTTTCTTCCCGAGAAAAGAGGGTTATAATCTATCATACCCTTTCTTTCATACTTGGATTCTCATTCGTCTTTGTCTCCTTTGGGCTTGCGGGAAGCATCATAGGGAAGTTACTTATCAGGTTCAGGATGTATTTGATAATACTCGGTGGCTTGGTAATCATTCTTTTTGGACTCTCAACTCTTGGATTATTAAAAGTTTCCATGTTTCTCAAGCATTTTTCCATGGATCTAAAAGTGAAATCTCCAGGTATCCTTGGATCCTTCCTCGTAGGTACCACTTTCGCTTTAGGATGGAGCCCTTGTGTAGGCCCAGCTCTTTCCTCTGTTCTTTTATTAACACTTACTGCGGAGAGCACAAAAGAATCGATCATTCTTCTTGCGCTTTACTGCTCGGGACTGGCGATACCATTCCTCATCAGTGCTTTCGCGGTAGATAAGATTCTCCGTTCTTTCTCAAGAATTGGGCTTTTCGCAAAGTACGCAAAGTTTACACTCGGGCTTTTGCTTATCGCACTTGGCCTCATTCTTATTCTCAATTCTTACTATCCTGTTATTCAGGGGCTTTTAAAAGTTCAGCCCTTCTCTTGAAAAAGATGATTCGCTGGAGGACCGTAACATGTGAGAGAAAAGCGAGAATGACGATGCAATAATCGATGAAGCCAAAAAGAAGTCCCACGATCAAAAGGATCATTCTTTCCGGTCTTTCGAGTATGCCAGTATCACAACTCAATCCCTCAGCTTGAGCCCTCGCCTTAACATATGGGATAATCGCCACTCCAATTGTCGAAATCATCGCCATCACAGCGAAAACCATCTTATTAACGAAAACGAAATGTATTCCTATCGCTGATATCACGAGAAGATCGGTATATCTATCGAGAACTGAATCGAGAAGACCCCCAAATAGAGTCACCCTATTTGTTCTGCGTGCTATAGAGCCATCTAAGAGATCAAAAAAACCGGATATGGCAAGGAAGATACCTGCAAGAAAAAGACGGCCAAAGAGAATAAAGACAAAGCAGACTATTCCAAAAAGGAAGCCCAAAAGGCTTAAAGTGTTTGGCCTCAAATCCTTTCCAAAAAAGATACACTTGTAAACTTTCGCGATTAAAGGATCGAGTGAGTGGCCAATTTTAGCACTTAACAAAACCGGTTATCTCTCCCTTTCTCCCCTTATAAATTCCTCAACCATCATCTTTGCCACGCTGTCAGGATATTGCTTTATTGGATGCTTCATAGTATAAGCGGATATGGATTCTAACACACCTCCTATCTTTCTATCCCTGGCAACCTTGCAACAGCGAATCGCATCTATTACGCAGCCCGCACTATTTGGGGAATCTTCGACAGACAAACGGAGTTCCAGGTTTACGGGCACATCTCCAAATATCCTTCCCTCAAGCCTGATGAAGCAAACTTTATTATCCAGCTGCCAGGGAACATAATCTGAGGGACCTATGTGTATATCCTCGTCCGATAAAGGGGTATCTAACTGAGATTGAACCGAGTGAGTCTTAGAGATCTTTTTCGACTTTAGTCTTTCCCTATTTAGCATGTTCAAAAAGTCCGTATTTCCTCCGGTATTCAGCTGGTAAGTTCTGTCTATTTTTACACCTCTGTCATTAAATAGCTTCATCAATGTCCTGTGGATAATTGTTGCCCCTATTTGAGATTTAACATCATCTCCAATTATGGGGATGTTCTTTTCCTCGAACCTTCTAACCCAGCTTTCAGAGGATGCGATGAAAACAGGCATACAATTTATAAGACTGACCCCAGTCTCAAGACAACATTCCGCATAGAACCTTGTCGCCTCTTCAGAACCTACTGGTAAGTAGTTCAAAAGTATCTCCACCCCTTTTTCTTTGAGCACTTTTACGACATCTACAGGCTTTTCATCAGCAACGACGAAGGTTCTATGAGCGGGGTATTCTTTCATATGGGGGGAGACACCATCTAAAACAGGCCCCATCATCACTATAGTTTCATATTCAGGAATCTCCTTTGTTATGATCTTCGTGCAGTTTGGAGGCGCAAATATGGCCTCGTGAAGTGGTCTATTCACTTTCCTTGCGTCAATATCAAATGCGGCAACGACCTTTATATCTTTAGGCTCATAGCCACATATGTTATAATGCATTAGCCCTATTGGATCATTTTTCTCATTTGAATAATAATGAATCCCTTGAATTAAAGAACTCGCGCAGTTGCCTACACCAACAATTGCGACCCTTATCTCTCCCATACCATGGCTCCTTGCGAGATTAAGTTTTTTTAAATCATTTGGCATGAAATGTCAAAGGAACTATTTCAAATCCTATATTTACTTGTCCCCTCAACATAAAGATCTCCACCGTACGTGTCATTTATAACAAAAAGGGGCATATCCTTCACCTCAAGAATATATATAGCCTCAGGCCCTAAATCCTCAAAGGCGAGGACCCTCGCTTTTAGAACACACTTGGAAATTGAAGCGCCAGCCCCACCTAAGGCCCCAAAATATAAAGCCTTGTACTTTATGAGACCATCCTTTACATCCTCCGACCTTTTACCCTTCCCTATCATCCCTTTAACACCTACGGAGAGTAATTTTGGAGTATAGATGTCCATCCTCGAGCTTGTGGTTGGACCGCAGGAACCTATAACCTTGCCAGGGGGTGGGGGGGTAGGGCCACAGTAATAGATGACTTGACCCCGTAAATCGACCGGTAGCTCCTCACCTTTTTCCAAAATCTCAACGAGCCTCTTGTGAGCTGCATCCCTCGCTGTCAGTACGGTCCCGCTCAAGTATACACGATCTCCAGCGCGAAGGCTTACCACAACATCGTCAGTAAGGGGTGTGTATAAATATCTCCTTTCAGCCATTTCCTTCTCCTTTCCCTCAAATCGTCCTTTCCTTTACTCTGTGTGCATGGCACTGAATTGAAACCGCTACAGGCAATGAAGCAATATGGCAGGGCATAGCCTTTATGTGGACATCTAAGGCAGTTATCCTTCCTCCGTAGCCTTGAGGTCCTATACCGAGCCTATTGATCTCTTTCAAAATCTCAACCTCTAAATCAGAAAGAAGGGGATCCGAATTTCTCACGCCATAAGGAACGAGGAGGGCTTCTTTAGCGAGAATAGCAGCACCTTCCAAGTTGCCACCTATGCCTATCCCGATGGTAAGCGGAGGACAGGGGTTAGGACCCCCTTTTTTAACCATCTCAAGGACAAAGTTCTTTACCCCTTCCACTCCCTGATAAGGGGCAAGAACCCTTACTTCGCTGTAATTCTCGCTCCCGCCCCCTTTTGGCATAGCCACGATTCTTACTTTTTCTCCTTCAACTATCTTTTCATGTATTATGGGCGGTGTATTATCTCCAGTATTCTTCCTCGTGATCGGGTCACAACAGGATTTTCTCAAATAACCCTTTTTGTAAGCCCTTCTTACCCCTTCGAAAATAGCTTCCTTTAGGCTACCACCCACAAAATGGACATCCTGGCCAACCTCTAAAAAAACAGTGGCAATCCCAGTGTCCTGACATATAGGTATCCTTTCTTCTTCTGCAATCTCAGCATTTCTTAGAAGTGATTCTATAACTTCTTTGCCTAACTCAGATTCCTCAATTCTTAAAGCCTCTCTAAGTGCCATTATCTGGGAATCTGGTAGAGAAAGATTAGCGTCTATGAACAGCTCTTCAAGAGCATCGCCTATGACTTTAACATCTAACTCCCTCATCTCTCACCCCTCTTTGTAAATCTTTATAATTCCTCTTTCCATCAGCACATCAACCTCTTCCCTCGATCTTCTTATCTTTTCCTCTGCCATCCGGAAAAGTTCCTCCTCTGAAAAGTTAAGTCTTGCCACACCCTGCTCTATTGCCTTCATCGCAACTTTTACAGCAACCCTCGGAAATACCTCCCATTCCTCCATGGTTGGCAAAAGATACTCCTCATGAATCCCTTTGTCTTCCGCACATTTTGCTATCTCGTAGGACGCGGCAATACACATTTCGTCCGTTATGGCATAAGCCCTAACATCCAAAGTGCCCCTGAATATAGCTGGAAATCCTAAAGAATTGTTCACCTGATTTGGGAAATCGCTCCTTCCAGTTGCCACTATCCTTGCTCCCGCCTCCTTTGCCTCCCAGGGCCACATTTCTGGAACAGGATTTGCACACAGAAAGACGATTGGATCGTCTGCCATTTTGGATATCCAGCTCTTCTTTATAACATCGGGACCCGGTTTTGAAAGGGCAATAAGAATATCCTGTCCATGTAGTGCCTCTTCTATCCCACCGTCCCTACCTTCAGCATTCGTTATTCTCGCAAATTCCAGCTTTTCTTTGTGACTCTCCTTTATGTCGTCTCTTTTTTTGCTTAAGATTCCCTTACTATCAACTATGATCATTTTATTAGGATTGGCCCCAGCTTTTATCAGGATCTTTGCTATGCAAACATTAGCAGCACCGAAGCCCACAAGGGTTATCCTCACATCCTCCAATTTCTTTTTAACAATCTTTAAGGCATTTATAAGACCAGCAAGAGTTACAGCAGCTGTACCCTGCTGATCGTCATGCCATACGGGAATTGGGGACTCCTTTCTCAATCTGTCTAATATGTAGAAGCATTTAGGGTTCTCTATGTCCTCCAGGTTTATGCCACCGAATGAGGGGGATATGATTTTCGTGACCCTTATGAATTCTTCAGGATCCTTTGTATCCAAACAGATGGGGAAAGCATCAACCCCTCCTAAGTATTTTAACAGGATCGCTTTTCCCTCCATCACAGGAAGTGCTGCAAGAGGACCTATATCGCCTAAGCCGAGCACCCTCGTCCCGTCGGTCACAACAGCAACCGTGTTCCCTTTGTTAGTGTGCTCGAAAACCTTTTCCGGATCTTTGTAAATCACCTTGCATGGCTCTGCAACGCCGGGCGTGTACCAGATGGCGAAATCTTTCAGGCTTCTTATAGCGCATTTTGGTATGACCTCGATCTTCCCCTGATATGCGGGATGTAGCCTTAGCGCATCTAAGCCGGGCTTTTTAGCTCTTTCTACGAGTTCTTCTTTTTCCAACATTTCTACCCCGCTTCCTTTTTTAAAAAATTGTACACACAAAGGGGAAAAATTAAAACAAATTTTTACTTAACTTTTATGGGTAAGAGAGCGATAATATTAAGAGAAGCGAGTGTGGCCCATTTTTTTGCAAGAGATCAACTGATAAGAAGTGCGCTGAGCTTTAGAGTATCTCGTACCTTCTCACAAGTTGGGGAGAGACTTCTTTGTTTATTACAAAAAGAAGAGATAAGTCTTAAAGAGATCGTTGACTTATTGATTTGCGATCCAGGGATGGCAACAAAGATAATAAACATAGCGAACTCAGCTTACTATAGCAGGGGAACGAGGATAGAAAGTCTAAATCAGGCTGTGCTAAACATAGGGCTAAAGGAAGTCAAAAAAATATTAGTCTGCATGGTTTTCATAAACGACCTCCTCGGGACTTCAAAACTGAATAAGGAAAACCTTCTATTTCTCTGGGGTCACTCCCTCTTTGTTGGATGCGCATCGAGAAAGCTCTGTGAAAGACTCCTCATCGATGACCCTGAAAAAGTCTTTACTGCCGGATTATTCCATGATATGGGTAAACTCGTATTCTTTGCGAACATTGACTGGTACATGGAAACGATAAAGGAAGCAGTAAAAGAGAAATTGCCCCTCTCCCAGTTAGAGGTCCAAAGGTTTGGCATAGACCATAGGGAAATAGGGTGCATCATTGCGAATAGGTGGAAATTTCCAGATTCTTTTGTGTCAGTAATAAAAGATCACGACATTATGCCGTGGAAAAACGGTAGTTCTAGGGTTGACCCTTTAATAGAAGTCGTATGCGCGGCTGACACTTTTTACTATTACAGGGAGGTCCCTTCAGTCTCATACTCCTATATCCTTACAAATGAGCTTAAAGAAATAGAAGAAGAAGTTGAAAAGTTTACAGACATTGTAAGCCCAAAAAAGGATGGAAAATAAGGAAAAAATCGTTTCTCAAGCTATAGAATTCCAGTGGGATATTTACGAGAGATTTCTCAACATTTACTCTATCCTTCTTAAGCTTATCGAACTTTTTGAAAAAAAGGAAAGAGTTATAGAGGAGATTCCACAGATACTCGTTCTGGGGACGAACTTCGACACCTGTTATGCTGTTCTTTTCGACGAGCAGGAAAGGAGGGAAGGTTTTTTTAGCTTAGTTGTAAAAGACCCTGATATGGACTTACAGAAAATTGTGAAATTGAATAGGGGTTCCCTTTCCCCTTCAACATTCTTCGATACGCCTGAATACGCAATGTTGTACGTACACCCTCTTGTCTCCGATTTCGAGATAAAGGGTTTCATTGTGCTTGGGAAAAAGGATTTACAGGAAGAAGAAAAGATCGGGATAAAGGAAATAGAGATCATTCTTGGGATATTTAATAGGCTTTTGTCTTTTTCTCCTTTCGGTGAAATAGACTTAACGAGGTACCTGCCTTATGCTCTCCTTCTTCTCGATAGTAAGGGGACGATTCTTTATTCTAATGAGAAGGCAAAGGAAATGCTCTCCCAATTTTCAAGGATACTGGAAGGAAGGAAGATAGATACAATATTTTTGGGTTTTGATAATTCTTTACTCCTTGAGGATGAACCTTCTCTCGGGGAGGTCAGTTTCAAAACAAGAGAGGGGTATAAGACGTACGAACTCGAAATTTACCCTGTAAAAGATAAAAAAGGGAAAACTGTGCTTAAGGCATCATCGTAAGAGATGTCTCATTAATTAAGGCTATGGAGGAGGAGTCTCTGTACAGGGAAAAGATGGAGGCCTTAGGAATGCTATCAGCTGGAATAGCGCACGATTTCAATAATTTGCTCACAGGCATACTCGGTTATGCTTCAATTCTCAAAGGCCAGCTTTCAAAAGAGGAAAAAATTGTAAAACAGTTGGAAGTGATAGAGAGATCTGCTACAAGAGCCTCCAATCTCGTGAAACATCTTCTTAACTTTTCAAGAAGACAGAAGAGGCCTTCTATGCAATTTGACCTCCATGTGATTCTCGATGATACCCTTTTTCTATTCGGTGAAAGCTTTAGAGGCATAGAAGTAAAGAGAAAATTTGAGCCCACTCAGTTCCTTATAAGAGGTGACGATTCCGAATTCCAACATGTTTTTCTCAACCTCTTTATGAATGCGAAGGACGCGATGGAGGGTTCGGGCGTGCTCTCTGTGGAGACAAGGAGTATAACATTGGGAGAAAAAGAATATGTAAGAGTCACCGTGGAAGATACTGGAAGAGGGATAGATGAGAGGGTCTTGGAAAAACTCTTTAAACCCCATTTCACTACAAAGAGTTTCGGACCACACTTAGGGTTAGGGCTCTTTCGTGTGGAAAAAACGGTGAAAAAATACGGGGGCTTTCTGGAAGTGGAAACTGACAAAGGGAAGGGGACTAAGTTTTACGTTTACATACCTATTTCAAGTAAAAGCAGAGAAAGACAGGCTGAGACAATTCGATCGACAAACGAGGAAAAACCAAAGCCACAGAGAAAAAGTATTTTGGTCGTTGATGACGAGGACTTTATCTGTGACATGTTTAGGCATGCTCTTTCGGCCAACTTCGAGGTTATCTGCTGCACAAACGGGGAAGAGGCTTTAAAGGAAATGGAAAAAAGGGAATTCCACATGGTTATACTCGATATCATCATGCCAGGTATGAAGGGGGATGAGGTTCTAAGAAGGATAAGAGAGACTAAAAAAGATGTGAAGGTCGTAATATCGAGTGGGTACATGCGAGAAGATCAAAGGGAAAGGATAAAGAGGCTTAAAGTTGAAGCCTTTCTCGATAAACCATTCACAGAGGGGGATATCTTAGATATCGTAAGAAAAGTGCTCGAGGAAAAGAAAGACTAAAAGAGCCTCTCTTTTCTAAAAGCGAGGTACCTTTTCTCGATAAAATTTAGTGGTTTTTTCATGAGGGAGAAGTTTTGAGAGAGTGTGTGTAAAACTTCTGAGAGTCCTAACCTCTTTGCGTCCTCATGAATGGAAGCCAACTGATAGTAAAGGGACCCTTTCTCCTCAAATTCCTTTATCACATCCATTAGGCTCTTCTTTTTTGCCTTTGCAACTATCTCCGCCCTTCTTTTTATGTATTCTGGAAAAATTCCAGAAAGGAAGAGGATTGTATCCCCAATCCTTCTAAGGAGCGGGAACCTTTTTTCCTCTTCGAGATAACTGAGTTCCTCTTCGAGTGCTTCCACATCAAGACTACTCTGCTTGAACTTGTAAAGCTTCTTCCTCACCATGAGGTATATAACAAAAGACTTTACCTTCGAAAAGGAAGCGAGCAAAGTGGCCAGGTAGTCCCTCACTTCTTTCCTTTCGAGAACGAAAGAGAGCATATCGGTGTCAAAAACATAGACACTATGTATCCCGTGCTTTTCCACGGTGTAACTTTCCCATCTCAGTTCCCTGTATGCCCTATTTACAAGGATTTTGAAGAACAGAAAGGGCGATATCTTAAGAAATATCTCTTCCTCGTTCATTACCCTTTTAAACAGCATCTCATCCCTTATGAGCTCCTCCAGTTCATTTTGATTCTGGATAAGGTTCTCAGGTAAAGAAAGTGTCTCAGAGATAAACCTGATGTCTTTCCTCGTTAGGTCAGGAACCCAACTACCCATCAAAAAAATAAATAAACCTTTTCTGTCAAATCTTCAATAGAGAGAGGTACCTTTTGAACTCCTCGTAGAGCTCGGCCTTTTTTCTCAGACCCTCTATGAAGTCCCAGGGAAAGATTTCATCCTCACCCCTCTCTCTTAAGGAATAAAAACCTAAATTGAGAGGACCTTCCCAAAAAAGTCTCCCTATACTTCTTCCCTCACATATACTCTCAAGAATGCCACTCAGTCTTCTGTCCCCCCTTGCCAGCACCCCTTGTAAGAAGCTGTATTTTACGGATTCGTGCGTAAAAACAGTGCCTCCTAACTTGCTGAACTTGTTCTTAAGCCACTTCACCTTTTCTTCCAGTACAACCGGGTTCTCCATTTTTACCCATTGGAGAGGGGTTCTCGGCTTTGGCACAAAGGGACTCACATGGATCGTCAGCCTCGATATGTAACCCCTCGGAGCCATCTTCTTAACAAGGACATGCCTTATCTTTTTGGCCAGCTCGAATATGGCCTCCACGTCCTCTTTTTTTTCTCCAGGTAGCCCTATCATGAAATAAAGTTTGAAGTTAAAACTCTCAATCTCTAAGATTCTTTCAATTCTTTCTAAGATCTCATCTTCACTTATGGGCTTACCGAGTGCAGCCCTTAGGTGCGAGGAGGCAGCCTCGATTCCAAAGGTCAGGGTTTTTATGTCATCCTTTATATCCCTTATAAGTTCGTAAGGTATCTTGTCTATTCTGAGAGAGGGTAAGTGTACCCTTTTCCCTCCTCTTTTAAGGTCCCTGATCAGGGATAATATCTCGGGCATGAATGAGACTCCCCCGCCTATTATACCCACATCAGATACATTTTCTTTCAAAGCAAGAGAAATAGACCCTTTATCCACCCTAAAACCGTAGACGTTTCCCATGAGGCAAAAGGGACAGCGGGATGGGCAACCGCGCGTGCCTTCTATCAGATAAATGTTTGAAAACTCCGTCTTTTCACACAGGATAGCAGATCTTGCGAGCGTACCCCCTTTTTTGTATTTGACTCTCACTTTGAAATTAGCTGGATGAAAGGAGGAAACTGTTCCGTCTTCTTTGTAACTCACACTTAAAAACGAAGGATTGTAAACCCAGGAAAAAGAAGAAAGTTCCTCTATTACGCTTTTTCTTTTTTTTTCTCTTACCTTTAGGTAGCATTCCATGAAATCAGGGATTGTAGCTTCTATATCTCCAAGTATAAAGAGGTCGAAGAATTCAGCTAAAGGCTCCGGATTGGCAATCAGTGTTATACCACCGCCTACTAATATTGGGTCCTCTTCCTTCCTTTCCTTTCTCCTCAAAGGGATTCCAGACCCTATAAGTATGGGAGCTATATTCAAGTAGCTAAGTTCGTAAGATATGCTGAAAAAAAGAATCTCGAATGAGGTAAGATCCTTTTTGCTTTCTAATGAAAATATCTTCCTATCTTTCTCAAAAAACGCCCTCTCGCAAACTACTTTTTCTATTCCGTTCAATGTCTTGTAAAGCTGATGGATCGCAAGATTTGACATCCCTATGTAATATGAATCCGGATAGACCACGCAAACAGGTACCCTGTTCTTCCATTTCTTTACAACAAAACCCCTTTCATTCAAATCCTCAGGCACCTTCGAAATCAGTCCGCCTGCTTTCTCATGAAGGTCGGGATATCGTACCGATCTTCATCGAATTCTTGTTTCTCACTCTTTTTTTTCGTCTCTTTGTAATCTACTGCCAAGTTTTTTCTCATGAAAGGAGGTAGATCCTCATGACCGAAAAGGGTAACCCGCTTCAAGCTTTCTTCAATTTCATCTTTAACTTGCAATTTCTCTTCAAAGCCAGTAGCTATAACTGTGATCCTGATCCTGTCTTCCATGGAATCGTCGAACACGAGCCCCCATATTACACGTGCCTCTGGATGGGCCTGTTCTTGGATCATAGTTGAAGCCTCATTGACCTCGTAAAGCGTCATATCTTTACTTCCTGTGATATTTATGAGTACCCCGCGGGCTCCATTTATGGATATATCTTCGAGAAGTGGACTATATATGGCCTTTTGTGCTGCCTCCCTTGCCCTATTTTCTCCCTGTGCCTCACCAACTCCCATAATTGCCAGGCCCTTTTCTGACATTATGGTTTTTACATCTGCAAAATCGACGACAATATGCCCAGAACCTATGATTAGATCAGATATGCTCCTTACCGCATTCATGAGTACTTCATCTGCCTTATAAAAAGCCTCTATGATCGACATGTGTTTCCCCCCAACCGACATAAGCCTCTGATTCGGAATGGTGATTAAGGAGTCAACCCTTTGTCTGAGCTCTACTATTCCTTTTTCCGCCTGTTGCATCCTTATCTGTCCCTCAAATGCAAAGGGTTTTGTGGCTATAGCGACAGTCAAAGCACCCAGTTCCTTCGCTATCTCCGCAATGACTGGTGAGGCTCCCGTGCCGGTACCTCCTCCAAGCCCACAGGTGATGAAAATCATATCAGCGCCTTTTAGGTGCTCCTTTATCACGTCTATGTCTTCTAAAGCCGCTTTTCTTCCGACTTCAGGGTCAGCACCTGCTCCCAAGCCCCTTGTAAGCTTGGAACCTATCTGGATTTTTATGGGAGCCTTGCAAAGCCTCAAAGATTTTACATCTGTGTTAACTGCGATAAACTCAACCCCTCTTATATTCGCCTCTACCATGTTGTTTAGTGCATTACATCCTCCCCCTCCTACGCCCACAACCTTTAAGTTGGCTGAAAAGCCGTTTCCTTCTTCAAGATAAAAAGTGCTGCCCATATCATCCCTCCTTTAAAACGTTTCTCTAAACCATCTCTTCATTCTGCTTAAAAGGTTTCTCGTCTCCATAAAGTATTTGAGTCCACCCTTCTTTTTCGCCTCCTTCTCTCTACTATGCCTGAATCTATAAAGTACCAATCCAACTCCTGTTGAGTAGATCGGATTATTTATCACATCCACAAGACCTCCAACACCCTGGGGGTAGCCCCTTCTTACTGGCATGTTATTAAAGACGTTTTCAAAAAGTTCTACTATCCCCTCGAGGTTCGCAGTACCACCTGTTATGACTGCTCCAGAGGCGAGGACCCTCTCCGTACCTGATTTTCTTATTTCCTCGTATATCATTCTCCCAATCTCTTCGACCCTCGGCTCAATTATATCTGCGAGGGTTTTTCTCATTAAGATCCTCGGTTTTCTTCCCCCAACGCTTGGAACCTCTATTGTCTCACTTGCTCCTATCATCGAGGAAAAGGCGCATCCGTGTTTCTTCTTTATTTTTTCAGCCTCATCAACGGGAGTTCTAAGACCTATCGCTATGTCATTAGTGACGTTGTTTCCCCCGAAAGGAATGATAGAGGTATACCTTATGCTACCGTTGGAGAATATGGCTATATCGCTCGTCCCACCACCTATGTCAACGAGGCAGACACCTATCTCTTTCTCCTCAGGACTCAAAGTCGCCTCTGCAGAAGCGAGTTGACCAACGATTATGTCTTCAACCTCTAAACCTGCAACCTTCAAGCATTTGAGTATGTTCTGGGCTGCAGATACACTACCCGTTATGATGTGGACTCTCACTTCCAGTCTCACACCCTGTATACCAAGTGGGTCTTTTATGCCGTCTTGATCGTCAACTATGTATTCTTGTGGAATAACATGGATGATCTGCCTGTCTGATGGGATAGGGACTGCCTTTGCCGCATCTATTGCTCTTTGTATGTCTCCTTCTCTTACCTCCTTTTCCTTTATTGCCACAACCCCGTTGCTGTTAAAACTTCTTATGTGAGATCCCCCTATGGAGGCTATACAGCTATTTATCTTTATCCCCGCCATTAGCTCTGCCTCATGAACTGCCTTTTTTATGGAGCTTATCGTACTATCCATGTTCACAACCACACCCTTTCTCAAGCCAGAGGATGGATGTGATCCTATTCCAATTATATTTAGCTTACCCTCCGAAACCTTCGAGACTATAACGCATATCTTCGTGGTTCCAACATCTATCCCGACTATAACTTCCTCATCCCTTACCATCATCCCTCCCGTTTCTCCCTTATAATTGCTCCTTTTTCAAACCGCGCATCTATGGACCTTATTAGAAGACCCTTCCTTTTTGCATCATTAAGCACCGCCTTAGCTTTCTTAATTCTTTTCTCAAATTCCTCCTTTCCGAGGATAATCTCAACGTTTTCCGAACTTATTAGTCTTATTCCTCCATCCTTATAATCTATCTCTGAAACAAAATCTCTACTTATAAGCCCCTCGGCAAACCATTTATTCAAGATAGTCAATGCCTCCTTCACGTCTTTCTCATTTGCGGCATGTATCAAAAACATACTCCCCTCTTCGTTCTTCAGCATTCCTCTATATGAGAATCCATCTTCGTCTACGACTCTCATACTCCCATCTTCCTTAACCCACAAGGCATAAGGCTTCCTTTCAACGATTTCTACGTAAAGGTAAAAGGGATAGACTCTTTTTACCCTAACGTCCTTGATGTAAGGGTGAGAGAGTATCGCTTTTTTTATTCCCTCCGTATTCACCGTGAGGATATTCGTCCCTATATAAGGAGAAAGGGCTGCCATTATCTCCTTCTCAGATGCTTCTTTTAAGCCCGTGATTTTGATAGCCTTAAGGGAAAAAATCGGTTCCCTATGGGAGAGAAAGTTGAAGATTATGGCAAAAGATATGAAAGAGACTGTGGCGAGAATGGAGAATTTTATCATCCTAATCATAACTTCAGGGAAGCTCCTTTCAGTATCTCCTCCACAAGATCGTCAAAAGTTCCTCCTATATAATTCCAGGCCTTTGGGACAAGAGACGTCTCAGTCATTCCGGGAGACGTATTTACATCAATTACATATGGCGTCCTTTCTCTAACAATCATGTCTATCCTTACACATCCTGAAAGCTCGAAGATGTCATATATTCTCAACGCGAGGTCCCATGCAATCTCCTCTATCTCAGGATCCATTCCAGAAGGTATCAGATACTCCGTCATTCCAGGAGTGTATTTGGCCTCATAGTTGTAGAAACCGACCCTGGGTTTTATCTTTATGACAGGTAGCTTTCGGCCGTTTACTATCCCGACCGTTATTTCATCTCCTTCTATATACTCCTCTATCACAATCTTCCTGTCATATCTAAAAGCCCTTTCCTTTGCTTCCTCGATTTCTGTCTCTTTTCTCACGAGAGAAACCCCTATTGTGGAACCCTCGTTTGCTGGTTTGACAACAAAGGGAAGAGGGAAATCAAAACTCTCTCCTTTTTTCCGTATCACATAAGAGGGAGTGGGTATACCTATAGCCTGTAAAAGCCTTTTCATCATCGCCTTATCCATAGAAATCGAGGAGCCTAAAACTCCGGAGCCCGTATAAGGGATCCCCATAAGTTCAAGGAGACCTTGGACGGTCCCATCCTCGCCCCATCTTCCGTGTAGGGCGATGTACGCGACTTCAATCCTTTTTTTCCTCAAGACCTCCGGAAGATTTTCATTCACGTCTATAGGTTCACTTAAATATCCTTTTCTTTTGAGAGCTGAATCTACAGCCAATCCTGTCCTGAGAGAAATCTCCCTCTCTGAGGACTTCCCACCCATGAGCACTCCGATCTTCTTTTTCTTTAGGTCAAGCATCAAACCCCCATAATTCGACTTCTTCCTCAAGTACTACCCCTTCCTTCTCAAATACCTCCTTTTTTATCCTATCTATCAGATCCTTAATGTCCTGTGCCCTTGCCTTTCCCAGGTTTACAATAAAATTCGCATGCTTCTCAGACACACAAGCATCTCCTATCCTTAAACCTTTAAGGCCTGCCTTCTCTATGAACCTCCAAGCGGGAACCCCGTTTACCGCTTTAAATATGGAACCAGAAGAGGGCATATCTGAGGGATGTCTTCTCTTTCGCTCTAAAGCGATTCTCTCTATCTCTGCCATGATACTCTCCTTCTCACCCCTCTCAAGACAAAATTTCACTTCAGTTATACACGTGTTCGAATGGAAAGAGGAACGTCTGTAATGAAAATCAATCTCCTCCCTATTCGCGGTCCTTAAGGTACCGTCGCTTAAATAATATTTTACACTTCTTATCTGATCTGAAATTGAGGTTCCAAAACTTCCTGCGTTCATCTTTACGGCTCCACCTACCGTTCCAGGTATCGAGTATAAGTTTTCAAGTCCTCTGACTCCTAAGTTTGCCAGTTTTAGTATAAGTCTCTTTAAAGGATAACCCCCCGAGACCCTGACCAAAATCTCCTTTTCCCTTTCTTTGATGGAAAGACTCCTTAATTTCGTGATCCTGATTAGCGCCTCATTTAGACCCTTGTCGCTTATGATAACGTTCGTACCGTTACCGAACATACGCCACTTTATCCCCTCTCCATTTAAGATCCTAATAGCCTGGATAAGGCCCTCCTCGCTCTCTGGATAGATGAGGTAACGGACAGGACCACCCACTTTCATTGAAGTGTATCTCTTCATATTAGGTTCTGATATGACTTTGCCTTTTATTTTCAACTCCATAGTTCTCTTAGTCTTTCAGCGACCTTATAGATATCTCCTGCTCCCAGTGTTAGAATCGTATCTCCTGGCCTCGCATTTGAGATCACTTTTTCTGTAAGTTCATCAAGTGTTCGCGCATATTCTACGTGTTTGTGGCCACTCGCCTTTATAGCTTCTGCAAGTACCTCTCCCGAGACTCCCTCTATCTTTGATTCAGAAGCAGGATATATTTCGGTGATTAAAAGAATATCCGCATCATTGAAGGACGTAATAAACTCCTTCATAAGAGCCTTAGTTCTCGTGTACCTATGGGGTTGAAATGCAACTATGATCCTTCCTTCTCCCATCTCCCTCAAGGTTGATATGGTAGCTTTTATCTCTGTTGGATGATGAGCGTAGTCGTCGATAACTTTCACTTCAGTATTACATTTTATCTCCAGTCTTCTCTGTATCCCCTCAAAGCTTCGTAGAGCCTTTTTTATTACGGTGAAGGGTACTTCTAACTCCATGCACGTTACAATAGCGGCAAGACTATTTACAACGTTATGGATGCCGGGCATGGACAAAGTAACATCGCCAAGGATCTGTCCCTTGTACGCTACTTGGAAATCGGTTTCGAAACCGCATCTTACAATATTTTCAGCCCTACAATCGGCCTGCTTAGACAAACCATAAGTGACGTACCTTCTTTTCAACGAAGGAATAATACTTTGGATATGTGGATTGTCAATGCATATAACGTCAAGGCCAAAAAATGGCACCCTGTTCAAAAAGCTCACAAAGGCTTCCTTTATCTCCTCTATGTCCCTATAATAATCGAGATGCTCCAGATCTATGTTCGTTGCAATGGCGATTATCGGAGACAAAAGAACGAAAGATCCGTCGCTCTCATCTGCCTCAGCTACGAGAAACTTTCCCGTTCCGAGGAGCGCATTCGAATTTATACTTTTTAGCTTCCCACCTATTACACAGGTTGGATCATACCCAGCACATGCGAGTATGGTTGAAATAAGTGAGGTGGTCGTCGTTTTTCCGTGGGCCCCCGCAACTGCAATTCCGAATTTTACCCTCATCAATTCTGCGAGCATCTCCGCTCTCGGAATAACAGGTATGAACATTTCCTTAGCACGGAGGATCTCCGGATTTTCACCTCTTATAGCTGAGGAAACTACTACTACGTCCACTCCATGTACATTCTCTGGTTTGTGCTCGTATGTTATGAGGGCACCCAACTTTTCGAGCCTTTCCGTTACATCTGTCTTTCTTATATCAGACCCGGAAACCGAATAGCCGAGATTAAGTAGAACCTCCGCTATCCCGCTCATTCCTATTCCCCCTATCCCCACAAAATGGATCCTTCTTACCTTGCTGAACATCAAATCTCCGCCTTTCATTTCACGTACCTCATAATCTCTTGAAATATACGGTCTTGAGCGTCATCAACGTAAATCTTCCCCATATTCTCTCCCATAATTCTCAACCTCTCTCTGTCACTCATTAGGCTTTCTATTTTTTCGTAAAGGCTCCTTCCCGAAAGATCACCATTATCAATGGTATAAGCACCTCCTAACCTCTCCACATAGCGGGCATTCCTCCACTGATGCTTTCCTGCAGAATAAGGGTAGGGTATAAGAATAGCTGGTTTCTTCATTGATGCGAGCTCAAACAAGGTGCTGGAGCCTGCTCTTGAAATAACAAGATCAGAAAATCCATAGTATTTTTCTATGTCCCGAGTAAATGGAAATACTTCTCCCCCAATCCCAAATTTTCGATACGCCATTCTTATCGATTCGTATTCCTCTTCCCCAGTCTGATGATAGATTTCCACATTTTTCAAAGGAGCAATAATGGGAAGAAGCTCCACCAATGCTTTATTAATACTTTTCGCTCCCCTACTACCCCCTAAAACAAATATGGAAAAGCCTTCTTTTTTTTCGATTTCAGGCGCCTTCTTTATAGATCTCCTTACCGGGTTACCCGTATAGTAGTAGTTTTTTATTCCGTATACCTGCGCTGTCTCTTCAAAACTCAAAAATATTTTTTTGACGAACCTGAAAAGAACTCTGTTCGTTAAGCCAAGGTCAAAATTTTGTTCGTGCAGGAAAGAAGGGACACCTCGAAGGATCGCGGAAACAACGGCTGGAAAAGAAACGAAGCTTCCCATGCCTAAAACTGCTTGCGGCTTTTCTTCCTTTATTATTGCGATACTATCAAGTATCCCCTTCACGACCCTTGATAGTGTTCTTGCCTTCACTGTAAAACTTTTCCCTGCAAACTGACCGGTGGAAATGAATAGGAGCCTAAATCCCGCATTAGGTACTATCTTACTCTCCATCCCCTCCTTCGTTCCAACAAAGACCACGTCCACATTTTCTTCTTTAAGTTTTTCAGCTATCGCTAATGCGGGGTATATATGTCCTCCCGTTCCCCCGGCGGCTATGAGGACTTTCATGTAAGTTCCCTCTCCCCCTTCATTAGCATTCCCGTTAAAAGTACAACTACGAGGGAAGTAAGATAGGGCTTATGCGCGAGTCCATGCTGGAAAGAGAAACCAAAAGTAAGGATATTATCAAAGGCTAACACCATCATTCCTAAGAAAACAAAGGTATAAGCGGGGTTAAGCTTTCTGTCCCTCACAAAGTGGAGGAAGCTTATAAAGAACAGCAAGAAGGAAGCTCCAAAAAGAACGAATTTTTGTATCCCTAAAGGAGTAGATGGTGCATAATGTATCCTCATTCCCCGAAATAAAAGAAATAGGAAAGAAAAGAGTCCACTGGCAAGAAGAAAAAGAAGGAGCCTCGTCCTCATTGTTACGTAAAGATATGCGGCTCCTGCTATGGAAATTGGTAGTATGAGGGTGAGCTGACCGTGCACAAAGAGATTAACCCATGAACTCGAATAGACCAAGAACAAAGGGACCACTTCCTTTAAAAAACCCCTCTCTTTCCTATGCAGGAAGGCAAGGAAGAGAATGATCGAGAATAAAGCGACAAATTCAAAGAAAGTGTCCATCATCTTGATTTTCGCAAAAGATGGAACCATTAGGTTGAGAATGCTTCCGACGAGGTTCGTTGCGATGAGTGGATACCTCGCTAATTCCACAAACCTCAGGCGCACCTTAGCAAATAAGAAGCACAAAAAACTGAAAAGGAGGATAGTCAATGAGCTACGAAACGTAAGCTCATTAAAGTAGCCATAGATCAATAGGGAGGATAAAACAGTAAGAAGAACCTTCTTCATAGGGCAGCCACCACTTGTTTGAATCTTTCTCCTCTTTCAGCATAATTCTTGAACATGTCAAAGCTACTGCACATGGGAGAAAAAAGGATCACGTCCCCTTTTTCTGAAAGCTCATAGGCTTTTTTTACCGCCCTATCAAGATCTATCTCCATAAAACAGGTCACCGAATCGCCTATCTCTTTTTTTATCCTCTCTTTCGACTCTCCAAATAGCACAAGGGCTTTGATTTTTCTCTTCTCACTGAGGATGGGCCTGTAACTTCCCATCTTATCCTTTCCTCCAGCGATCAGTATGATTTTTTTCTCAATACTTTCAATCGCCCTTTTTGTGGCATCCACATTTGTAGCCTTAGAATCGTTTATGAATACCACCCCATCTATCTCCCGCACAAACTCGGTTCTATGAGGCAAACCTTTAAACTCGGATATGGATTTCACTATCACATCCCTTTCAATCCCGTAAATGTGGGCGACAAGAATCGAGGCCAAAAGATTCTCAGTGTTGTGCATTCCGAAAAGGGGGGATATGGACCTCTTATACTTATATTCAGTCCCTCCAATTCTCACAACAATCTCTCCTTCCCGGAAAAAAGCCCCTTCTTCAAGCCTTTCATTTAAAGAGAAAAAAAGTGTCTTCGATTTAGGCCTGTTCTTCAGAGTGGTCTTCCTGTTTACGACCGCCACATCCTCCTCTTTTTGATTTTCAAATATCTTAAGCTTCGACTCCAAGTATTCGCAGAAATCCTTATAGCGATCCAGATGATCCTCAGTTACATTCAAAAGAAGAGCGCACCGGGGACGAAATTTCTCTATAGTTTCGAGCTGGAAACTACTCACCTCGAGTATCACAAAGCTCGCTTTTTTTTCACCTGTCACGTACTCAATTAAAGGATTCCCAATGTTACCGCCAACGAAAACATCGCCGAACGCCTCTTTGAATATCTTCCCTATCAGCGTTGTAACCGTCGTCTTCCCGTTCGTACCAGTCACAGCTATTATTGGTTCATCAACGAATCTTGAGGCAAATTCGAGCTCCCCTGTTACTTTCACACCCATCTTTTTTGCTTCAAGGAGATACGGTAAGTTCATATCAACACCGGGACTCACAATTATAAGATCGCTTTCGAGAAAATCTTCTTTTCTGTGGCCACCGAATGTGGCATCGAATTCTATTCCTCTTATTTCCTCAAGTTGGGATTCAAGTTCATCCTCTTTTTTCAGGTCAGTAACTTTCGGTCTAATACCCATTTTTGCGAGAAAGCGGATAAGGGCAACCCCCGTTCTCCCGAGCCCAACAACGAGGATTCTTTCAGGTAAATCTTCCCTCTTCATCTCAGTTTCAAGGTACTAAAAGCGATGAGAGCGAGAATCACAGAAATGATCCAAAACCGAACAACGATCTTCTCTTCACTCCAACCCTTAAGTTCGAAATGATGGTGAATAGGAGCCATCATAAATACCCTCTTCCTCTTCCACTTATAGGAAATGACCTGGATTATAACTGACAGGGTTTCCAAGACAAAAATCCCACCAGTAATGAGAAGGAGGATCTCTTGCTTTATAAGTATCCCTATTAATCCGAGTGCTGCCCCGAGGGACAGGGAGCCTGTGTCTCCCATGAAAAGCTCCGCTGGATAAGCGTTGTACCATAAGAATCCTATCCCAGCTCCAATCATGGCGCCGCAAAGTATGGTGAGTTCTCCAGCCCCTCTGACGTAGAATATTTGCAGGTAATTCGCAAACTTCACGTGGCCGGCGATATAGGAAAAAAGCATAAAAGTCCCGCATACGGTTAGAACAGGGCCAATGGCGAGCCCGTCAAGACCATCTGTGAGATTTACACTGTTTGAGGCTCCAACTATGATGAATACGGAGAGCAAAATGTAGAACGTTCCTAAATCTGGGGTTATGGTTTTGAAAAACGGCAAAGAAAGAGCAGTTATGAAATCGGTTTTGAAGTAAATATAAAGACTGATAGCGAGTGCAGATATAACCTGCAAAAGAAACTTCGTGCTTCCCCTTATCCCTTTGCCATTCTTATTCGTAAGCTTTGTCAAATCATCTATAAACCCTATGCCACCAAAGAGTATTAGAGCAAGGATCACCAACCATATGAATTTATTTGTCAGATCGGCCCATAAAAGAGTGGGAACTATCGTTGAAACCAGGATCACGAAACCTCCCATTGTGGGAGTGTCCTTTTTTGAAAGGTGCCTTTCTGGCACATCTTCCCTCTTTCCACTTTTTATTCTCCAGTCGTTGAACTTTCTTATAACGTATGGAGTTAGAAGGAAACTTATAAGAAGCGCAGTCATAATAGAAAGAAAGGTTCGGAATGTTATGTATCGAAAAACATTGAAAACCGAGATGGTGTTGTGAAGGCCAAAGAGGATCTCAAAAAGCATCAGATGATTTCCTCCACGATTAAATCCATATTGAGCGAACGGGATCCTTTAATTAGTAAACAATCCCTATCTCGCAGAATTGATAATAGTTTCTCCACAAGCCTTTCTCGGTCATCGAAATAAAAGATAGATCCTTTTTTTACCTCCTCATAGCTTTCTCTGATTTTCTCTCCGAACAGAAAAACATACTCGAAGTCTAAACTGTTCAAAAGCATGCCTAACTTCCTGTGGTAATAGGACGAGTATTCCCCAAGTTCATTCATATCCCCTAAAACGACTATCTTTCTTCCTTCGCAAGGGAGCTCCTTGAAAGTCTTTATTGCCTCCTCCACGGATGAAGGATTCGAATTATAAGTATCATCAAGAATTATGTAGCCTCTTTTCGATCTTCTTGGGTTCATCCGCATCGGATAAGAACCGAATTCTTCTATCCCTTCCCTTATCTTCTCCTCATCAATACCTAAAAGAGCTGCGATTGAAGCTGCCAAAAGAATGTTGTAAAGGTTATGGAATCCTAAAAGCTTCGTCTTTGTCTCAAGTCTCTTCCCTCCAAGGTTTAAAACCACCTCATATCCTTCCCAGCCACAATCTCTTTCTATTTGAAGGGAAAAATCCGCTCTGTTTTTAATTCCAAAATAGAGTATTTTCTTTCTTTCGTCCTTAAAAGTCCGTAAGGATTCGTCATCCCTGTTGATAAGGATAGTCCCCCCTTCCTTAGTATACCTGAATAGGTCCAGCTTCTCGTTCAGTACTCCTGATATTGACTTTAGGCCTTCAAGATGGGCGGGTTTCACATTTGTAATAGCAGAGATATCCGGCTCAACTATTCTTGTTAGATCCCTAATCTCTCCGAAGGAATTAGTTCCGAGTTCAAATATCGCTACCTGTGGATCATTTTCCATCCCTATTATCGTACGTGAAACACCGAAGATGTTATTGTAGTTTTTCTCGTTGTATACTACTAATTTTTCCTTTCGCGTTATATGAACCAATGCCTCCTTCGTGGTCGTCTTTCCGCAGCTGCCAGTTATAGCCACGAACTTAGAGCTTATCCTTTTCCTTTTAAAACTTGCTATTTGGGCTAATGCTCTGTTTGTGTCATTAACCGCTATTATAGTTGTCTCAAGATCTAAAATCCGCCCTATCTTTTCCTGATCGCAAAGTGTGCCCACTCCATTATTTAAGATCGCCGCTTTTATAAAGTCATGGCCNTCGTATCTTTTCCCTTTAAGAGGAATAAAGATCTCACCCTTCCTTATAGTCCTCGAGTCGGTCGATATTCCGGAGAAGCTTTCACTCTTCAGTCTGATCAGCTCTCCATTTGTTGCCTCAAGTATAGTCCTATAATCCCACACCTATCGCTTCCTCCGCCACTTCCCTGTCACTGAAGTGAATTACCTCATCACGTAATATCTGATAATCCTCATGCCCCTTACCCGCTATAAGGAGAATGTCACCTCTCTCCATCATTCTTATAGCCTCGTATATCGCCTCTTTTCTGTCAGGGATGATCTTGTAGTTATTACCTATGACCCCCTTTCTTATGTCTTCTATTATGAGTTCCGGATCCTCGCTTCTTGGATTGTCTGAAGTAATTATCGTAATATCCGCCAGGGTCGTGGCTATCCTTCCCATAAGAGGTCTCTTATCTCTATCCCTGTCACCCCCACATCCAAAGACAAGGATGAGCCTTTTTTCTTTTAGGGACAGTAGAACTTTAAGAACCTTTTCGAGTGCGTCAGGGGTGTGGGCGTAGTCCACAAATACATGATAGCCCTTATCATTCTTTACCTTTTCAAGTCTTCCAGGAACACCTTTGAACACCTCAATACCTTTTTTTATGAGGTCGTTCCCTATTCCCATTATTTTGCACGCTAAAGATGCGGCAAGGATATTATATATGTTGAAGTCTCCAATAAGTGGGGTATTTACTCTCATTCTCCTTCCAAGAAGAGAGAATTCTATGTGCATCCCAAAAATAGTTTGCGTGTACCTTATAAGCCTTGTTTCATAGGTACCACTAAGTCCGTAAAAATACTTCTTAATACCCTCCTCGGGAAGAAGGTAAGAAACGTTTGGGTCATCCCCATTGAGCACGGCACTTTTTCTTTTCTTAGAGCTTTCTTTCAGGTAGTATTTAAAAAGCAGAGATTTAGCGTCCCTATAGTTGGAGAAGTCTTTGTGATAATCCAAATGGTCGTGGGAGAGATTGGTAAAAACGCAGATGTCAAAGTGAACACCTTCTACCCTTTTCTGGTCAAGAGCGTGAGAGGAAACCTCCATTGTCACATGAGTTGTTCCAGCACGCCTCATATCGTCCAGAATCCTATGTAGCTCAATTACACCGGGGGTGGTATTCTGCGGCTTAAACACGTGTCCTTTATAGCGATAAACTATTGTGCCAATAATCCCGTGGTTTTTACCCGCGGTTTGAAGGATAGAATCGATGAGAAAAGATGTGGTCGTTTTTCCATTTGTGCCTGTAATCCCAGTAACAAACAGATTCTTAGAAGGCTCCCCGTAAAACTTGGAAGCTATCTGCCCCATTGCTTTCTCAACGTCATTGACGCGTATGAGAGAAGGAAAGGAAACGTAATCTCCAATATCTGTCACAATAGCTCCAGCCCCTTTTTTCCTTACCTCATCAAGATAGACCTTATTCCTTTTAGTTAGGAAGAAGAGATACCCCTCCCTCACGTCCCTGGAATCCTTGCTTATACCTTTTATTTCTATCCTTTCAGATCCTCTTATCTCTTTTATCTCAAGACCTTCCAGCAAATCTCTTATTTCCATCTCTAATTAATATTACCTCTCAAAATACACTCTACCTCTCCAACTAATTTTTCCTTTGGAGCTGGTTCCTGATCAATTACTGCACCCATTCCTATCACCCGTATTCGGCTCGTATGAGAATTAAGTACACGTACCGCCTCCCTCATCGGGTAGCCCCTAAGGTCTGGCATTACCCATTGAGCCTCTCCCTCTTCTAACTTATCTCCTTTCGTGCCCGAAAAAATTAGGTCTTTTTCTGGAAGATACTTTCTACAAAAATTTGCCAACTTCGACTCCTCTAAGATATCACTTCGAAGAAGAATAGTCTCTAAATCTAAATCATCACTGACTTCTATACCCTCTTTTTCGAGAAGCTCTACAAGATAAGTTCTCCCAATCATGCGGGAGAGACTTTTGAGACCCTCTCTGTCCCTTTCTCTTATTATCTCAAGGGGCTTTTTCCAGGAAATCTTAGCACCACTTTTTGACAAAATCAATGAGTCCGCCTCTATCTGACCGTCCTTTATTGCTTGAAGGACAACGGCTGCGGGGAAAGATAGGGCGAGATCATCTGCTCTCATTTTTTCCTTGCTATCACTCAGTTCTTTCCCCCCAATACTCTGAAAGAGGGCTTCACCATGAACTCTTTCCCTTTTGATAACGACTCTCTTTGGGAGATCAAAAACTATTAGAGAGTAAGAGAAAGTAACGAGTAAGAAAACAAAGAGACCTCTCCTGTTCATCCTCTTTTTCATTTCAGTACGTAAACCTCTTTTTCTCTTGCCTTTTTTAAACCCAGGTTCTCGTTGGCAAGGAGCGTGAGAAACCTCTCATGGCTTATGCTTCCAATCTCCGTTTTTAGAGCTACATTCTCTTCATTTAGAATCTTCTCTTTCATCAAGGTGTTGACAAGATCATCCCTCAGGGAGTCGCATGCACTCCTAAGTAGAGAGAAAATCGCGATAGACAAAAGCACTAACGCGAAATAAATATATAGGCTATAAAATCTTTTCCTGACTTTTTTTCCCTTTCTCAACTTCAAAACCCCTACACTTTTTCCGCCACCCTGAGCTTTGCACTTCGCGATCTTGGATTTTTGAGAATCTCCTCTTTACTTGGGATAATGGGTTTCTTTGTTATAGGTATGAGAGACCCTTCCTTTTTTACAAATTCCTTTACAACTCTGTCTTCTATGGAGTGGAAAGATATAACCCCTATTCTTCCCCCTTTTCTAAGCACATCTGTCGCTTTTTTTAACCCCTCTTTCAGGTTATCTATCTCCCTGTTTACCTCTATTCTTATTGCTTGGAATGTCAGGGTCGCTGGATGCAATCTTGTCCTTCTCTTTTTAGCTTTCCCGACTATTTCAGCAAGTTCCTTCGCCGTTTTAATCTCTTTTAACTTTCTCCTTCTTACTATTGCGTCTGCCAACCGAAAGGCCTCCCTTTCCTCTCCGTAAGTTCTTATTATTTCTTTAAGTCTTTTAAAAGGATACTTATTCACCACATCATAGGCGGTCAACCTTTGTGATTTGTCCATCCTCATGTCCAAAAACTCATCCTCTAAAAAACTAAACCCCCTTTTTGAGTTAAGGTGGTACGAAGAAATCCCAAGATCGAATAAGACTGCGTCGACGAATCCTAACCCAAGACCCATTATAATCTTGTCAAGGTCTCTATAATTCCCCTTCACGATAGTTAACCTTTTTCCAAACTGTTTCAGTCTCTCATTTGCGATTTTTATTTCTTCTTCGTCCACATCTACGCCTATCACTCTAACCCACTCATATCTTTTCAAAATCTCTTCCGAATGCCCCCCCAAGCCCAACGTAGCATCAACGAAAATCTCTGTCTTTTCGCTTACTAATGTACTAACTACTTCTTCAACGAGGACCGGTACATGACGAAGTTCTTCCATCAAAGACCGAGTTCAGAGACTATCTCCATAACCTTCTCAGGGTCGGATGTGGCTTCTTTTACAACCTCATCCCATTTTTCCCTGCTCCAAATCTCTATCTTCTTATTCATCCCTATGATCACAACCTCTTTTACTATCTTTGCATACGTCTTGAGAGACTGGGGTATAAGAATTCTCCCAAGCCTGTCGATTGGACACTCGCAGACCCCGGAAAAATAGAACCTTAAAAAAGATCTCGCCTCTTTTTTTATAGAGGGGAGCTTGGATATATTCTCCTTGATTATCTCCCACTCCCTCTTCGGATATGCTACAATACATCCATCCAGATTCGTTAGAACGAGGTTCATGTCGTAATGACGGGATAGTATGTCTCTGAACTTTGCTGGAATGCTCACCCTGTTTTTATCGTCTAAGGCGTATTCAAACCTTCCCTCAAACATTTCCCACCATATACCACAATTTTCCACTTCAACTATATGACTAACTGAAGGTGTTGTCAAGTAAAATGTATAAGGTTCTCGCTTAAGACTTAGAAGTGAACTCTCCCGGATGAGGTGAGAGGAAAAAAACAAAAGAAGCTATTTTATATCAAGAACTCCGATAAGGTTGGGTGATCTTCTTATATAGCCCCTCCTTTGGGCAATTACGTCAAGGGGCAGACTTACAATGTCCACAAGAAAGGGGTCTTCGTATTTCGATATATGTTCCTCTCGCATAGACTTTATGTAGCTTTTACAGTTATTACATAGTTCAACTCTTATATCCTCCTCATCGAGGAGGATATCGATTTTCTCGCCCTCTTTAATCAAACAAAAGGGGCAACCGATTCTATGGAAATCTGCCTCATGTTCGCAAAAGCTACAGAGTAACTTTCTATGATTATCCTCTGTTATTCTACTTATAGATGGAACCTCACCGCACACAGGGCATCTCCCATCCTCAGCAAAAGAAATAACCTTATCCTTTTTTAACCGCAAAAAAAAGGGCTTCGAAAGGAGAAAAAGTAACCTTTTTTTCTCGTCTTCTTTTAGCTCGTCGTGATAGAAAGGGAGCCTATAGATCGAGGATGGAGAGCTAAAAGGATGTATGCCCTTTTCAGAGAGTTCATCAATAAGAAAATGAAGAGACTCTTTTGGTAGTCCAAAGAAATCACACAAAGTCTTAATAACACGAGGGAAGGTCTCCTCCGTTCTAAAAATATCTATTTCTTTTTCGCATTTTGCTGCATATTCTCTCACCTTTTTGTAAAATGAGAGAGGACTCTCTAGATGGGGTCGCTCTTTTATAATTTCCTCTATTCGATTCAAGGGACCTCCGGATATACCATCTTTTCCTTTTTCCCACTTAAAGCTTCTACGAGAAAGATCTTCAGATTTAGTTTTTCCTCATCTGTGAGATTTAGGGGTTTTAATACCCTATTCCCCTCTCCACCGCCCCTATTGAAAAACTCTATCACTTCCTCCAGGGTCTTGAATACGCCATTGTGCATGTACGGGGCTGTAAAGGCCACTTCCCTTAAAGTCGGTGTTTTAAATGCTTTTAAATCCACATTTTTCTTCGTCACAAAGTATCTTCCCAGATCCTCCTTCACATCCTTGAAATTTTTATAGCCGTTTATTTTGGCCACGTACCTACGAGTCATTATGAATTTAGGGTCATGTGCATATTTGGGATTTTCAGGTACGCAGAGGGCATAGAATTTTTGATCACTCAGGTATGGACCCGAATGGCACTTTACACATTGGCCCTTATTTAGAAAAACATCAAGACCCTTTCTTGCGTTCTCACTCAGTGCATCTTTTATCCCCTTAAGGTAAAGGTCAATCGGTGCATCCTTAGAAACGAGGGTCCTTTCAAAAGCAGCTATCGCATAAGTTATAGTCTTTATATCCACATCCCTTCCAAAGATTCTTTGTGTTAAATCCCTGTACTCAGGTACAATTCTTACTTCCTCTACAACGAAATCAAGATTCTGATTCATCTCGAAAGGTGACATTATCGGAAAGACTGCCTGTTCTTCGAGAGACCTTGCTCTCCCGTCCCAAAATAGGTACTTGGCATAGCCAACATTCATCAATGTTGGAGCATTTCTAAGGTTCCTCGTTGTAGGATAACTTAGGGAAATTTCCTGGCCATCAGTAAAGGAACGCTCCGGATCATGGCACGTAGCGCAGCTTGTCGTCCCATCACCCGATAATCTTCTGTCAAAAAATAGTTTTTTCCCAAGTTCCACCTTTTGAGGCATAATAGGGTTATTCTTTGGAGGAATAATCGGTGGCAAAGGTGAAATAGGCAAAGTCGATGAGCCATGCGTGGAAGTGGCAAGGAGAAAAAAAATAGCCAGAACTTCAATTAGAAACACCACCCAATTCCTCCTCTATCGCCTTTTTCAAAAAATCGTATTCTGGAGCTCCTATAATTCTCTTTCTCCCAACGATAAAAGCAGGAGTCGCATAAATATTCAACTCCCTTGCCTCTTTTAAGTCTCTCTCTATAATCTCTCCGCATTTTTGCCCCTCAATTTCCTCCTTCATCCTCTCAGTGTTCAGTCCAAGCATCTTTCCATAACTCAAAAGAGATTCCATGTCAAGGGAAGGGGATTTTCTTAGTAAAAGCTCGTGCATCTCTGAAAACTTCCCTTCCTTCCACGCAAAACAGGCAGCTTCCGCCGAAATCCTCGCATAATCCCTGTATTTATAGGGCATAAACTTTACCACAAGTTTAACTCTGTCCTTGAACTCATCAAGGAGCCGTTTTATGGTCGGACCGACCTCAACGCAATGGGCTCACTGATAGTCGACGAATTCAATTACGTAGAAAGGGGCATTCTCTTCACCGATTGTGGGCGATCTCTTAACTTCTGTCTCCGGTTTTAGCTCTTGAGCGTAAAGAAAAAAAGGCAAAAGAAAAATTAAAATCACAAAAATAAGCCTCATGATAATGACTCAAATAGGGAAGGGGGAGACCCTTCCCTTAATCTTTTACACGAAGTACCTGAGTAGCTTAGTACCCTTTTTGCCTAATGCCAATTTCAGTAGTGAATGCCAGAAGGCGACATGATCCGGCATCTTAGGACTCTCAGCCAGCTTATAAAGCTTTGGTGACTCTCTAAGGGCGAATATGACACCTAAGCCTCCAAGCTCACGCTCCCCGTAAATTATAGGATAACCCTGTTTTTTAGCAAGGGCGATAAGTTCATCCCTTTTTCCGAACTTTATAGCCTCAGTGGGACATGTCTTAGCGCAAGCTGGTGTAAGCCCCCCTCTCACCCTGTCAAAGCAGAAATGGCATTTTGCAATCTTTCCCTTCCCCGAATTATCGTATCTCGGGATACCGAAGGGACAGGCTTCCTTACACGTATGGCATGCAATGCATTTTTCCTTATCGTAGATGACCATCCCTTCATCGGTCCGAGTAAGGGCTTTTACAGGACATACCTCAACGCAGGCAGGCTCACCACAGTGCATACATCTCTGGCTTACAAAGAGCCATCTTACTCCCTGTCCGTTTGCGGGGATCTCTATGAACCTTATCCTATTGAAAAGATTAGCAGAGAGATCTGGAGGGTTCTCATGGGTTCCATAGTTCTTGGTCTTCTCTGCTGGTAGCTGATTCCACTGTTTGCACGCAACTTGGCATGCCCTACAACCTATGCATATATCAGGTCTTATAAGCAATCCCACTCTCGCCATAGTCCACCTCCTTTTCAAGCCTTCTCGATGTTTACCATGAAAGCCTTAGTTTCGGGGATCATGGTATTCGGATCGCCTATGGTTGGCGTAAGTAGATTTGCTGAGTCACCCCCCGAGCCATCAACCGGGAATTTCCATCCAAAATGCCATGGGAGCCCGACTTGGTGTAAGGTCATTCCTTTAACTTTGAAAGGTTTAAACCTTTCCGTCACAATCGCTATAGCCCATATTTTCCCCCTTGCGGAAGAAACAATCACTTTATCACCACTTTTTATCCCTTTCTCTTTTGCCAGTTCAGTCCCGATTTCCAGGAAGATCTGGGGCTCCATTTCCAGAAGCCAATCCGTGTGCCTTGTCATCACTCCTGTCTGCCAGTGCTCCGTAACTCTATATGTGGTACATACGTAGGGATATCTTGTATCACAGAACACGAACCTGTCCTCTTCTGCATCTGAGAATATTTTGACTGTCGGGTTTATCCTATGTTTCTTGTATAGCGGATTTTCCTCAAAAGGACATTCAAGAGGCTCGTAGTGGGTTGGGAAAGGCCCATCCGCAAGACCTGGACCGAATATGGCTCCAACTCCAAGAGGTTTCATGATGAATGGTAACTTGCCCCCCTCTTGAGCGAGTGGTGGCTGAGGTCCATCAGGTACATCTCCCACCCATCTCTTATTCACCGGATCCCACTTAATCACAGGTCTTTCGGGATCGTAAGGATTCCCGTTTGGATCGACACTTGCCCTGTTATAAATTATTCTCCTGTTTACAGGCCATGCCCATGCCCAATTGGGGAAAAGGCCGAGCCCAGTCGGATCTTCCTTTCCCCTTCGGGCCATCATGTTCCCCGCATCGGTGTAGCTTCCAGCGTAAATCCAGTTTCCGCAAGCGGTTCTTCCATCGTCAAGTAAGAAAACAAAGCCTGGTACCTGCTGCCCTTTCTTATAGGCTTTCCTATCCGAGGGGTGTTCTGGAATATCTTCTGTGAAGTATCCGTTTATTTCTTTCGCAACCCTGTGTATCTCTACATGCTTAACTTTGCCCTGAGAATCCTTTTCTCCATAATCCCATGTGAGATGAAGGATTGGCTCTGGGAATTTTCCGCCCTCTTTTTCATAAAGTTTTTTGATCCTGAAGAAGAGCTCATTCATGATCTCTGCATCTGGCAAGGCCTCTCCCGGAGGATTTACAGCTTTGTACCTCCATTGGGCAAGCCTTCCCGAATTTGTAATACTACCTTCCTTCTCAAAGGAAGCTGCGCACGGCAAGAAGAAAACTTCTGTTTTTACCTTGCCCGGATCCATCCCTGGCCCTCTCCAGAACGATGAAGTCTCATTGTCCCAGAGGTTTACAGCCACAAGCCAATCGAGGTTCTGAAGAGCTTTTCTTACCTTTCCCGCATTTGCAGATGAACAGGCCGGATTCTGTCCCCACGCGAAAAATCCCTTTATCTTCCCTTTGTACATTTCATCGAAGATCATAAGCCAGGAGCAATTCTGTGCGTCATCTCTTTTGGGCAGATAATCGTAGCAAAAGTCATTTTCCTTCTTCGCTTTTTCCCCATATATGGCTTTTAGGTAGCTTACTATGTACTTAGGTCTATTACCCCACCAGTTCACGCTTTTTGGCTCTTTCGTCTTGGGAGTATATTTTTCAATGTAGGTTTTCAAGTCCTTGTCAGATGCAACCGGGGTAGGGTTATATCCTGTTAGGATGTGGAATAGTATACCGTGGTCTGTGGAACCCTGGACATTACTCTCACCACGTAATGCATTGACTCCACCTCCTGCCATGCCCATATTTCCGAGGAGTAGCTGCACTATGCTAAATGCCCTTATGTTCTGAGTACCGACTGTATGCTGTGTCCATCCCATAGCATAACAAACAGTACACGTCCTATTCGGTTTTCCGGTTGAACCAATGATTTTATAAGCCTCCTCTATCTTTTCCTTAGGAGCTCCAGTAATCTCCGAGACCCTGTCTAATGTGTATCTGGCGTAATGTCTTTTTAGTAACTGAAAAACGCAATTTGGATCATTTAAAGTGGGATCTTTCTTAGGCACTCCATTTCCGTCGAGCTGGAATTTCCAGGTAGCTTTGTCGTACGATCTCTTTTTTTCGTCATACCCAGAAAAAACACCATCTAAATCATCTGGGATCTTAAAATTGGGATCTACGAGATATGTCGCGTCAGTGTAATTTACAACGTACTCCTTGAAGTAAAGATTGTTATCTATTATGTACTTTATCAAACCTCCAAGGAAAACTATGTCAGTTCCAGATCTTATAGGCACCCACAGGTCAGCTTTTGCAGCAGTCCTTGTGAACCTGGGATCAACCACCACAAGCTTTGCATTCCTTTTCTCCTTTGCCCTCATTATCCATCTCATGGACACAGGGTGGTTTTCTGCCGGGTTTCCACCCATGACAAGTATAACGTCCGAGTTTTTGAGATCAATGTAATGGTTTGTCATTGCGCCACGACCGAACGACTCTGCCAGAGCCGCCACAGTCGCGGAGTGTCATATCCGCGCTTGGTGCTCTATGTACACAAGGCCAAGTCCACGCATGAATTTCTGGATCAGATAACATTCCTCGTTGTCCAAAGCAGCAGAACCCACATGGGCTATGGCATCGACCCTATTCACTGTTAAACCCTGGGAGTTCTTTGTTATGAAATACTTGTCCCTTGTCTCCTTCACCAATTTTGCTATCCTGTTCAAGGCGAAATCCCAGGAGACTTCTTTCCACTCTTTTGAAAAAGGCGCCCTATAAAGAGGCTTTTTGACCCTATAAGGGTTATTTGCAAGCTGAAAGATGGACGCACCTTTTGGGCAGAGCGCACCCTCGTTTATTGGATGATCAGGATCACCTTCGGTGTTCACAACTTTTCCTTCCTTAGTGTAAACAATGATCCCACATCCCACGGAGCAGTAAGGACAAATCGTTGTCGTCTCTTTTGCACCCTTTACCCTAAGCTCCGCCGCATAAGCTTTTGTCTTTTCAAGATCAATGCTTAACGCAGAAAGAAAAACTGTACTTAAGGAGATTTTTAAAAAGTCGCGCCTTGTTAGATCCATTTATGCCTCCTTTCTCCTTTTTTATTTAAATGTTTAGTTACATTCCATTATCCGGCTCACAACCTTATTAACGAGATGGGGAATCTTATTCGCGATCTCTTCAGATAGCTCCATTCCAACTTCCACGGATTTAGGTTCCACTCCAAAAATTTCTACCCTTGGCTTCTTTCCTAAGAGCTCAGCGGCCCTTATCACGTCTATTATTCCAATTTCATGAAATGAAGCCTTAAAACTGGAGAGGCTACCTTCTAAGTCCTGTAACTCGAAATGGTAGATAGTTCCTGGTTCCCCGCCAGCTCTTACTGCATCGATGACCATCAGTCTCTCCGCCTCACATATCACGTCGATAAGATCGAATCCTGAGGTTCCTCCGTCAATTACTTCTACGTCTTTAGGAAGCTCACAAGTGGCTAACATCTTAACAGCGTGGACCCCTACCCCCTCGTCTCTGAGAAGTACGTTCCCGACCCCGAGAACCACGGTCTTCATTTCCTTAAAGGCCTGTGAAATTTTTTACACTCATATACCAGACAAGGCCCGATTGTCAATAAAAAAAGGCCATATCCAGGAAAGAATTAGAGTTACAAATAGTTCACGAGTCTTAAAATTTTTTCGACATGTGCGGATTCTCTGGACACTTTCTGTGAAGAGCTTATGGCGGAAGTGCATGGGAATCGAACCCACCTACCAGCTTTTGGCCGGTACACTGGTTTTGAAGACCAGGAGGCCCACCAGGCGCCTTGGCACTTCCAAAAGAAAATTTACTGAAGAATTTCTTTTTTGTCAATTTCACTCGATTATGAAATCCCACGCGCTATCTTCTATCCAAATACTGAAATAGCCTCTGCCAAGAATCTCTTTTGGCTTAACTTTATACATCCTCTCTTTAACCTTTTTCACTTCTAAAGGTATTTCCCTTCCAAACAAAAATCTCTGCTTTCCCACAGGGGTGGTTCTCAAAAATTCCATAGGATTGAATGTGAGAACATCCATATTGTAATCCCCAAAAATTACGAAGTATTCTACGTCTTTTAAAAGGAACCGGGGAGGGGAGAGCATCTCTACGTAGTATATGCCCTCCTCCTCGAGAACTATATTCGGTATAAGGCGAACCAGTTTTTTTGGGGTCTTCACGTAAACGCCGTACTCTTTTGGGACTTGTATCTTCTCCACCGAAGATGATAAGCTTGGGCTCAAAAAAAGGATCAAGATCAAAAGAAGAGCTACCTTCTTCATAGAAGGGTTATGAGTACCTTCCTTTCCCTTGGGCCATCGAACTCCAATAGGAATATCCCCTGCCATGTTCCAAGGGCAAGCTTGCCGGAGAGCAAAGGAACTGAAAGAGAAGAGCTTGTAACAACAGACTTTATGTGGGAATCCGCGTTCCCCTCAGTATGCCTGTACGATAGGTCTCTTGGTGCGACCCTCTCTAATGCCTCGAGAACATCCCTCATCACATTCGGATCAGCATCTTCATTAATTGTGAGACCGCAAGTTGTGTGAGGGACAAAAATGTGGACAAGTTTTCCCTCTCTCCCTTTTACGGTTTCCTCCACTTTTTCCGTGATATTTATCGCTTCCACTCTCTTTGTTGTTCTTATCCTTAGCTCAAACACTTTTTAACTCTCCTTTTTCTCTTTTCTCTTTTTGTAATCTTCAATTGCAGCCTTTAGGGCATCCTCTGCTAAAACCGAGCAGTGCATCTTGGCTGGTGGCAAACCCCCTAATGCCTCAGCAACCGCTTCATTTGTAAGCTTAAGTGCCTCTTCAATGGTCTTGCCTTTTATCAATTCCGTCGTTATGCTGCTTGTCGCTATAGCCGCTCCACATCCAAAGGTTTTGAACTTCGCATCAACTATGACTCCGTTTTCTATTTTCAGGTAAAGTTTCATCACATCTCCGCATACTGGATTACCCACTTCTCCCACTCCGTCTGCATCCTCGATCTCTCCCATGTTTCTCGGATTCATAAAGTGATCCATTACCTTTTCACTGTACGGCCCTGCCATAAAATCCTCCTCTAATTCTTTCTTTTTTGTAAAGGGGCGACATCTCCCTCAGTTTCCCTACTATTTCTGGCAAAACGGAGAGCACGTATTCCACTTCCTCCTCCGTATTGTCCTTATTGAGCATAAAAGTTATGGATCCGTGGCAGCGATCGGGAGGAACCCCTATTGCTGTAAGCACATGTGATGCTTTAAGACCTGATTCATCCTTTGCAAAAATATTAGAGGCACACGCACTCCCGCTGGAAGAGGCCACGCCTTTAAGGTTCAGCCATATAAGCAGGGATTCGCCCTCAACAAATTCGACCCAGAAGCTTACGTGTCCTGGAATTCTCTTTTCTGGGTGACCAGTAAAATTTACATGGTCTATTGAAGAACTTATACCGTCCCAGAGGCGCCTACCCAGTCTTCCAAGTTTTTCCCTTCTCTCTTCCAATTCTTCCTTCGCCAATTTGCACGCCTCTCCAAATCCAACAATCGCAGGGACGTTTTCCGTTCCGGGCCTTATCCCCATCTCCTGAAAACCACCCTGCATCAATGGAACAATCTCAATGCCTTTCTTAACGTACAGACAAGACGCTCCATAGGGACCATGGATCGGATGTGAGGATATACTTAGCGCGTCAACACCCAACTCCTCCACATCTATCGGAATCCTACCGCAGCTTGCAACACAGTCAGAAAAGAATAGAACGTCCCTTTCTTTGAGCAATCTGGAAACTTCTCTTAAGGGTTCGATTGTGCCTATCTCGGGACTTGCGCTAATAAGGGAGAAAAGGATAGCACCCTCTCTCGTTTTTCTATCCAAGTCATCCATATCTACCAATCCATACCGGTCCACCTTTACGTAGTCTATCTCAAACCCGAGGGATCTCAAGAAGTCCGCTTGATTCAAGATTGAGAAATGTTCGATCTCCGAAAAAAGGATCCTACGACCCCTTGATTTTCTGGAGAGGGCCAAACCTTTAATGGCAATATTATTAGACTCGGTGGCGCAAGATGTAAAAATGATCTCAGAAGGATCCGCGTTTATCAAGTCTGCAACCTTTTTCCTTGCATCTTCCAAAGCACTTCTCGCGATTTCCCCCTCCTTCAAAAAAACCGATGATGGATTTCCAAAGCGATCCGTAAGGTATGGCATCATAGCTTCCAAGACCCTTCTATCCAGGCGAGTAAAAGAGGTACTGTCAAAAAAAATCCTATCCATTTTGTTTAGTATAACACACAAAATTTGACTTTTCTATGGATGAATTGGCGTCGTAGGCATGGGGGTAGTACAACTGCCATTGTCACTTACAAGCCTTAATTACTTACCTCTTACTCCCTCGGGAAACTCTTTCTATAAGGCGAAGTCCATCGCTTCCCGCCATTTTTAGACTCCTACTCCCTAAGGACAAATTCCAGTTGATATCTATTCCCCATATCTGTTTCGGGCTTACAGCTTGGGGTTTTCTCTGACTTGCTTTTCTTTTTGCCTTATGTNCTT
>JGI20130J15133_1000004_pt1 | contig 179238 bp, 142 predicted proteins | sample WasSprMetagenome_FD_15133 | JGI IMG/M metagenome (IMG submission 15133) | reverse complement strand
AGCTTCTTGAGGTGTGGCAAAGCCTTTGGATCTTTTATTTCGCCGAGCGCCTCCGCAGCCCTCATCCTGACAGTCGGATCTTGATTCCTCAGGTCAAGCAAGAGTTGCGCCACAGTTTGAGTGTCAGCTATTTTCCCCAAGATCCTGATAGCGGCATTAACAGCATATTCATCTTTGCTTGTTCTTAGAAGCGCCAACATAGCTTCAATTGCGGGCTTCCCGATCTCAACCAACGCTTCTTCAGCAGCCTTGCGCACCTCTGCATCCCAATCGCTAAGTGCTTTGACGAGCTCTGGTATTGCCCTTGTGTCCTTGAGGAACTTAAATGCTCTTACCGCAGCCCTGCGCACATACCAACTCTCGTCCTGAAGGAGAGCCCTAAGCGGTTCAACAGCAGCCCTGCCACCAACTTTTGCGAGCGCCTCCGCTACAGCAGCCCTAACCTCCCATTCTGTATCTTTCGTCGCTTCAATCAAGCCATCGATTGACCTTATATCGCCGAGCGTCTTTAGGGCTTCAATGGCATTCAGCCTTACCTCTTTCTCGTTTGCTTTGAGCGCCCTCAAAAAAGTTGGCAGTAGCCTCTTCTCTTTGAGCTCGCTCAACCGCTCCAATGCGCCATCAACGCCCGAGAGAACATCGGAGGCAAGGCTGACAATTTCGCCATACCCTAATTGTTCAAGCGCTCTCTCTGAAGCCTTCCTCACCCTCTCCTCTGGGTCTCCGAGCGCCCTTATGAGGGCTTCAATCGCAGCTGGCTCATCCTTGAAGCGCGTGAGGACGCTCACCGCTACAAGTTTCGGTCCAGTGCGTGGATGGTCAAGGGCTTTGATGACTGCGTCCAATGCTTCTTTGCCCAAGTTCTCAAGCGCCTGCCCAGCTGCAGTGCGCACATCCCATGAGCTGTCTTCCATCGCTTCAATCAAAGCTTCAACCGCCCTCTTATCCCGTATGTAGCCGAGAGCCTCAACCGCCAAGTGCCGAACTTCTGCATCTCTATCCTTGAGCGCAGATATCAACCCTTCAACTGATGCCTCCCCGAGCCTGACGAGCGCAGCTTGCGCTGCATTCCTCACATCCCAAGATTCGTCCTTGAGCGCTTCAAGCAATGGCTCAACTGCTCTGCTGTCACCTATCCAGCCAAGCGCTGATGCTGCTGCGCTCCTTGCAGCCTCTGATTCGTCATTGCGAAGCATGTCAATCAACCGCTCAACTGCCCTCGTTTCCTTCATCCTGCCAAGCTCATACGCAGCTGAGGAACGCACCGTCCAATCTGGATGTTTGAGCTGTTCGAGCAATTGCTCCACTTGTCCCTCTGACATCACCCGCTAATTTCCCTCCTCATCACTCTTCGAGCATACGCCAGTTTAACGAAGCCATTGCAATTTGGTGCAACCCCTTTCAAGTTTAGCACATGGCAAACCCTCTTTAGCGAACTTGTGGGCGCAAAGAGGAATTTAACGAAGCCTCGATATGAGCTTTTTAAAAGCGCTGGTGAGAAGGTCAAGCACAATGTGCAATGTATCTGCGACGAGCATGCCAAGCGCGAAGCTGATCAGGTGAGCCGATGATGCTCTTAGGTTTTTGAATCCGACATTGATGCCGAATGCCTTGAGCACAGCTATTGGGATAGCAACGATGACGCACAAGTATGCCGTGCGCATCAACAGCCCGATTACTGGTATGTGTGATACACGCCTGTGCGAGGCGACCTTTGAGTATGGCATCCAGATGATGCGCAACAGCCCCCATCGCATCGCAACTCGTGACCTACTCAAATCAATATCTGGCGAGAAGAAAAATGTCGCAGTCACATAGCCGAATACGAAGGGCAACAACTCAACCGAGTTGGGCAGAAGCAACGAGAGTGGCAACAGCGCCGTATTAAAAACTTCGTGTGTTCTCCCCGAGGGCATTTTCGTTTCGCCCCTGTTGGCAATTAGCCACCACAGAGCCCTTGCCAGCGAGGCATGAGCGCGTCGAATGTGAGTTGGAAATAACCAGCAAACTCAGGTCTGTATGTTAACCAAAGCCCAGCGACCACACCATCTTTAAGCCTCGGATCGTCTATTGGCACCATTATGCTATTCACATCGCTGAAGCGCATATGCTCAAGTGAGTTCGCAAGCTCTATCACGATTGAGCCTCTATATGGGCGCTTATCAGGGTTGCTAACCTGTGCGTGCATCCTCACGAGTTCCCTATCGCCACCATATCGGACTACCTCTGCCTCGATGAGTTCAAGGCTGAAACGCGGATGCTTGAAGACGAACGGTAGCAAGTAATCGATTTTGATAAGCATCGTATTGCTAACCCTCGCCTGCCATGCTTCGAGGAACTCGTTTGCGTTTGCGAATATGATTTTTAGAGCCGAGACGAGTTCGCTTGGGTTATACCGCCTCAATTCAAGCATCGGCAGTTCCATCCAATCGATGCTGTGCCAGTCAACTTCTTCGTCCTCCGAAATGAAGATGGCGGTTGACTCCGAAACCGCTGACGCTTCTGGGAAGCACATTAGGAAGTCCTCCCAGACCTTCCCCTTCTGCTCGTGTGCTATCGTTGTGAGCAGATCAAACGCATCCACATCAAACCCAAGCCATCCCACAACATACTCGCTATCAAGCATCGCAGAAACGAATTCAGGTATAAGCCAAGCCGATGGAAGCCTTAGTGGCAACTTGTTCGGCATCTGGGCGATGTTGTGTTTTGGTAGCTCAAGAACACCAGAGCTTATGAGTATGGCTTGGACGAACGGGTTTGTGTAGTCGCAGTTGCCGCCCTTCAAGAGCACATCAATGGTTTGGTTCAGGCGCTCCCTAACTCCTTCCTCGTCCACGACATCAAGCGATATGCCATGCTCCCTATGCAATTCCTCACGCACCCCAGAAAGCACAAGCTCAAGTTTCTCTGGCGGTGTCCCGAAACACCAGATTTCAAACCTGTGCTTTAGCGATTGAGTCAGCCATTTATGTTTGAGCGATGTGTAGCGTTGAACGAGCTTTCGGTGCAAAGTCACATGCTTCATCTCCCTCGGGTAGTGCGAGAACTTCTCAGCCAAGTCAACAAAGATGGTCAGCTTGTCGCCACGATAGCCTATGATGTCAACCTCAAAGTCCCTCCCCCTAAATGCGTTCACTTCATAAAGCACCCTCTCACATTTGAGGACGCAGTTGAGGTAAGCAGCGACAGCGTGCCTCTTCATCTCGTAGTAGCGCATCGGATGCTCACCGACCTTCACAGCACGCTTGATAGAAGCACCGAAAATTATGGCTCGCCTCCACCAGTGCTGTCCAAGGGCAAATTAGAAGTATAAAATTGCATTTGGCTGGGTGCAAGCTTTTTCACCGATTTAAGTGTGGCGAAGGTTGATGCAACATGTCGAGCTTCGGTGCTTCAACTCGCTACATGCAAAAGGCTCTCATCCTATCCATCTTGATATCGTTGTTCAGTTGGATGCTCGTTGAGCCAGTGCCAATCGGCTACCTCTACTATGTTCGTCCGCCTCTATATCACACATGTTTGTTCGTGGAGGACATGTTGATGCGCATACATGCTCGCTCCCACAGCATGTTAGATGAAGTGCCGATAACGATCATAGCAATTGATGAGGCTTCGCTACGCCAGCTCGGGTCGCCGATAAGGAGGGCTTACTATGCGAAGTTGATAAGGCGATTGTCTTCTGCCGGTGCGAAGGTGATAGCGGTTGATGTCCTCTTCGTTGACCCTTCAAAGGACGATGCCATGCTCGCCTCGGCGCTCAAGGAGGCTTCACGGAGTTCGAAAGTTGTGATAGCATCTACATTCCTTACGACACAACTTGATACGAAGCCAGCTCAACTTTTGGAGCGCTTCACTATACCGAGCGAAAACATCGCTGGAGCCGTGACATCTGTTCAATCGCTTGAGATGCCGATTGAGGTGTTCGCCTCACATGTTGAGATGGTAGGCGTGGCAAACCTGTTTTTGGATGAGGATGGTGTTTGCAGGCGTATGCCACTCCTGCTTGAGTATGGCGGAAAGCTCATACCCACTTTCACACTCGCTGTGGTTTGCAGTTACCTCGATACGCCATTGAGCCAATTGCATGGTGTCGGGAAGAAAGGCATTTGGCTCGGTGAGCATTTCATACAGACGCAACCTGCACCAGCTTGGTTTGGTTGGGAGAACGATTTCGTTGTGGGGATAGATTTTAGAGGCGCACCCAATAACACATACAAACCGCCTTTCAAAACATACTCGTTCATGGATGCCTTGAGAGGTTCAATACCAGCTCAAGATCTTGCTGGGCGCATTGCACTCGTCGGCGCTATAACGCCATTGCTCCCAGACTTCAGACCAACGCCGATCAAGCCGATGATGAGTGGCGTTGAGGTTTTTGCTCACGCCATAACCACTTTGCTCTCCAAGACACAGGTCAAGCACGCCAGCAGTTTCGCACACCTTCTCCTCTCCCTTTTCGTAGGGGTGGCGACTTGCCTTATCCTCATGCAACAGCAGATGACGACGAGCTTGCTTTGGGCGGGTGTCGTATTGACAGCATGTTTCGCTATACCACAAGCCAGCCTGAAGCTGTGGCATATCATGATCAACCCGATGGGCGCATTCATAAGTTGGGTGGCTGTCTCGATCCTGATAGCGTTGCTGAACACAGTTTATGCACGAAGCCGTGTTGAATACTTCGTCAACTTGATAAGCCACTATGTATCGCCACACATCGCAAGGGAACTCGCCAAGGCTTCCAACATTGAGGCGGAGCTTCGTGGGAGAAAGAGGGAGCTCACAATCCTCTTCTCTGACATACGGGGCTTTACGAGCATCTCGCACTCCATACAGCCATACGAGACCGTGTCACTGCTCAGCCGTTATTTCACAGTCATGTCAGAGGTGGTCTACCTCTACGGTGGCATGGTCAACAACATAATGGGCGACGGGATGATGGTGCTCTTCGGCATCATGCCAGAAAGGGAAGATCACGCTGAAAGGGCAGTCGCTGCAGCTTGGCATATGATTGAAGCACTACAAGAGTTGCAGTTTGAGTGGGAGCGCATCACTGGTGAACAAATCTCAATAGGCATAGGCGTTAACACTGGTGAGGCAGTTGTCGGCGATATAAACACTCCATACAAAGGACACTTCACTGCGATCGGTGATTGCGTTAACCTCGCACATCGCCTTGAGCAGGCAACGAAAGAGTTGAACTGCTCAATACTGATCGGGAAGGAGACTTACGAGCGTGTTGGATGGATGGTCGTTGCTGAAGAGGTGCAAATCCGTGTGAAGGGTTTTGATGAGCCAATCACAGCATACAAGTTGATTGGGTTGTCAGAGGAAGGGAAACGGTTTAGGAGTTCATTGTGGGTGAGTGAGGGACATAAAAGCTGAGGCGAGGGCTTGACGCGCAACTTTTTTTGACTATAATGTTAAGTGGGCAGGCAATCAAAAGATGCAAAAGCCTCGTTGATGAGGCAAACAAAATCAAGCGGAGGTGAATGGACATGCGAGCTATAAAAAGGCGTGCTGTTAGCAAGGGGTTTAGCTTTGGCTTTACTCTGATTGAGCTGCTGGTGGTGATTGCTATAATCGCCATCTTGGCAGCGATTCTGTTTCCGGTGTTTGCGAAGGCGAGGGAGAAGGCGAGGGCGTCACAGTGCTTGTCAAACCTCAAGCAGCTTGGCTTGGGCATCAACATGTATGTCCAAGATTACGACGAGAGAATGCTTCCTCGCTCAACGCAGTTAGGGACTGGAAGAAAACAGCTTAGCTGGCAACAGCTCATTTTTCCATACACGAAGAACATGGAGCTTACTCGTTGTCCATCAAACCCAAACAACACATGGTATGTAGCTGGTTCGGATGCATGGGGTTACCCGCGTGCCTACCGTTCATACGGTATAAACCCAAGGATTGCTCCTGGGGATGGAGCTGAATGGAGATGTCCAACACTTGCTTCAATACGCTCTCCAGCTACGAGGATACTCGTAAGCGAACTCTATGGGACAACTGATTGGGAGGATATGGTAGCACCTTGGTGGAGGGGTGTCCCGGGCGGGGCCTGGTGGCATGTTGCAGCATTTCACAATGGCATGATGTCATGTTTGTTTGTTGATGGGCATGTTAAGGCGCTTCGCCCAACGAGACAAGTTTACCCAGTGAACATGTGGGGATGCATGAATGGTGGCAGTTGGGGTCGTGGCAACTGGGATGCCGATGTCATTGAGTGCCTCAATTACGAAGGCATAGAGCCAGAGCTTGTTGAAGCGATGCAATGGATTGAGCAGAACAGGTCATTCTAACACGATACAGATGGAGGCAGTTTTGTGAGCAGGTAAACATTGCGTTCTCTTGTGCTTTGTTGGGCAAGTGAATGTTTACCTTGTTTCTGTCAACCGCTGATCAAAGGCAGTTGAGTGTTTCCCGCTACATTGGTTGTGCACCTCTTAGTATCATGCTTGCAATCTGCTCACTTACAATGCCGTGTGTCATTCTTATGTGATGGCATTAGCGAGCGCCTTGTGCAAGGTGGTGAGGGGAATGCGAGAAATTCGTTTTGGTATAATTGGCGTTGGTGTTCCAAACCAAGTTTCCGTTGGTCCTATTGGAGCTGACCTTTACAGCGGTATAGCCGAATGGCACGCACGCTACATAAACGAGACACCAGGTTGCAGGGTTGTAGCTGCAGCTTCACGGACTGAGGCTCATGTTAGGCTATTTGCGCAGAAGTTCAACTTGGGCGACAACTGGTATACTGACTATCGCAAGTTGCTTGAGCGAGACGACATTGACGCAGTTTCGATATGCACGCCGAGTGGGCTTCACGCACAGATAGGCATTGAGGCAGCGAGGGCAGGGAAGCATGTCCTTGTTGAGAAGCCAATTGATGTGACACTTGAGAAAGCCGATGCTTTGATTGAGGAGTGTGAGAGGGCGAATGTGAAGCTCGGTGTCGTGATGCCTTTAAGGTTCTCAAAGGCAGTCAAGTTCATCAAGCGTATGCTTGATGATGGTGTTTTGGGTAAGCCTTTGTTAGCGAATGCGTTTTGCAGGCGTTATCGCACGGAAGCCTATTTTGCCGAGAGCGATTGGCGTGGCACATGGGCTCTTGATGGTGGTGGCGCCTGCATGAATCAAGGCATCCACATCATTGATACATACATCTACTTGCTTGGTGGCGTGAGGCGAATTCATGCGCGCATGGGCACTCTTGGTCATAAGGCGCTTGAGGTTGAAGATGTGGCGGTGGCTGATGTTGAACTTGAAAACGGTGCGCTCGGTATAATCGAATGCACAACATGCGCCTACCCTGACTTTGGTGATTCAATCCACATCTACGGTGAGCGTGGGACCGTCATAACCGATGGGACACCGCCGAGGATAACATTCTTTGAGGTGATCGATTCGGAGTTCAAACCGAATCTGGCTGAGCTTGAAGAGAGGAAGGAGCCGTTCACGCTCCACAGGAATGTGATAGCAGATTTCGTTGAAGCCATAAGAGAGAACCGTGAGCCAACAGTCAACGGTAGGGAAGGGAGGAAGGCAGTTGAACTGATATTGGCGCTCTACAAGTCGGCAAGGGAAGGAAGGGAAGTTGAACTGCCACTTAAGTGAAAGGGTGGCGTGAAAAAGCTTAACGGTGGTGGGTGAGATGCACTCGGAGACGAAGAAACGCATTTTGGTTGTTGATGATGAGGTCAGCATTCAGCAACTGTTGCAGACGGTTTTAACGAGAGAGGGCTATGAAGTTGACACTGCAGGTGATGGGGGCAAAGCGCTTGAGTTGATAAAGGGAAACAAATTTGACCTGATCATCTTGGACATCATGATGCCTCAGGTTGACGGTTTAGAGGTGCTTCGCCAAGTGAAGTCGTCGGAAGAGTCGAAGTTCATACCAGTTATCATCATGACTGCCGTGATGGATAGGGAGGTGCGCTATAAAGCGCTTGACATTGGCGCCGATGAGTTCCTGAACAAGCCGATTGACATATACGAGTTGCGTGCGAGGGTTCGCACATTGCTCTCGGTGAAGGAATACCATGACTTCCTTTCAAACTTAGCCAGCATGTTGAAAGCCGAAGTGGATAAGAAGACGAAGGAGTTGCGTGAGGCTCAGCTTGAGACGGTGAGGAGGCTTGGGAGGGCTGCTGAGTTCAGAGATGATGAGACTGGAAACCACATCATACGGATGAGCACATACTGTGCGATAATCGCAAGGAGGCTTGGGCTAAGTGAAGAAGAGGTGGAGTTGATCCTTTACTCAAGCCCGATGCATGATGTTGGTAAGATAGGCGTTCCAGACAAGATACTGCTCAAGCCGGGGAAGCTTGACCCAGATGAATGGGAGGTGATGAAAAAGCACACAATTTGGGGCGCCGAAATACTCTCTGGGTCGAAGTCGCAACTGCTTGAGACTGCGAGAGTGATAGCGCTAACGCACCACGAGAAATGGGATGGGAGTGGCTATCCAAATGGTCTTTCGGGCGAAGAGATACCGTTGTTTGGGCGCATATGTGCTATCGCTGATGTGTTTGATGCACTCACCTCCGAAAGGGTCTACAAGCCAGCTTTCCCGAACGAGAAAGCCTTCAGCATCATCAGGGAGGAGAGGGGGAGACACTTTGACCCGCAAGTTGTAGATGCGTTTTTTGAATCTCTCGATGAGATACTTGAAGTGCAAGCTAAGTATGCGGAAACAACCAAGCCTTGGCTGTGGCAGTTCTACGAGGGCAGATGGTAGACACTGCTTTTGCTCTTCCTCCTGAGTAGCTCCTCATACAGTTGTAGCAGGCGTTCCGCCATCACCCTCGGTGAGAAATTCTCCCTCACATGCCTTTTGGCATTCTCACCCATTTGCCATCTCAGAGCTTCGTTATGGATGAGCTTGCAAACGCGCTCACAGAACGCAAGTTCGTCATTGGGCGATAGGAAGCCATGAACACCATCCTCAAAGGCATACGAGACCCCTTTCGCATCTACGGCAACGCATGGCAAGCCTGAAGCCATTGCTTCCATCACTGTCAAACCTTGCGTCTCGGTCAGCGACGCGAAAACGAATATGTCGGCAGATGCATAGAAGTCTTTCATCCTCTCCCTCGGATGACCGCCTGCGAAGATAATCCTGTCTGAACAACTGAGCGAACTCGCCATGCGCATCGCCTGATTCAGATATGGTCCTGGACCGACAAGCATCAGGTATGCGTTTTTGTGGCGTTGCAACACAAGTGATGTTGCACGAATGAGGAACTCAATGTTTTTCTCCAAGCCGATCCGCCCCACATAGAGCAACACAATCGCATCCTTCGGTATACCGAACCTCTCCCTGATTGAAAGACCGTCACCGTTGCAGAACTCTTCGACATTGATTCCCGTTGGCAGTGGCACTATCTCCGTCTTCACGCCATAGCTTCGCAATATCGGTATGACAGCGGGGCTTGGGACGAGCACGAGATCGCACATGTTGCAAAAGCTCTCCGAGAGCTTTATGACGAGCCGTCTTGCGATTGGCTTCGGGAGTGGCGCATAGTGCAAATACTCGGTGACGAGCGTGTGATATGTGACCACAAGCGGTATCTTGCGGAGCACCGCCCATCTCCCAGCAAACCGCGTCAGCCAGAAGACGGAATGCACATGAACAATATGAGGCGAGAAATCCTCTAATGCCTTCCAAGCTTTTGGGGCGATCGGTATTGCGATCGGATACTCAACATAGGTGCTGAAACAGAAAGATGGGAAACGATGCACATCTTCGTCCCTCTCCACATAGCCCGGGAATGCTGGGGCGAACACTTTGACATGGCAACCAAGCTCGGTTAACTCTTTCCTGAAGGTCTCGATTGAGCTCACCACGCCATTCCTCGTTGGACGATAGCATTCGCTTACTACGGCGATGCGCATCCCTTACACCACACAGCCGAGCTTTCACTTAAGCCCGATCAAGTTGACTTCAATCTCATCTCCAACTGCCGTTAGAGTTTCTGCTATCTTTCCCGAGGGTAGCTCGAGCGCCATTGCGGCATTGGTATTGAGGGGCGCACATATACGCCATGGTTTAAGGGAATGCACGATGTGGACAACACGCATTTGTGCATCAATGAACACGACATCAATAGCATAGCGCATGAAGAGGGTGTGGATGCCTCTACACGGTATTAGGAGCATCCCGTAGCCGTCTGCCAAACCTTTCGTCCCGAGTAAACCCTTCATCCTTTCAAATGTTGATGTAGCTATCAAGCAAGCTTCGGCGAGCGTAGTTCCTTTGGATTTGTTTTTGACCACCCCGATCAACATGCCTTTAGCTCCCTTCTTACAACTCAAGCTGGCATACGGTCTCACTGCAGGGTTTTATAGTTCCCAGCGAGTTACGGGCGTGTTGAGAAGAGCTGTTGCAGTTGCGTTAGTGCCCTTATGATGGCTGGTCCTGCTATGACGATGAAGAGGGTGGGGAAGATGCAAAGCACGAGTGGTAGCATCATCTTCACTGGTGCTTTTTGAGCCTGTTCCCTTGCCCTTTGGAATCTCATCTCCCTCATCTGCTCAGCCTGAGCTCGTAGCACATTTGCCAGCGGTAGCCCAAACCTATCAGCCTGAATGAGCGCCCTGATGAACATTTGCAATTCCTCGATTTGCAATCTTTCGCACATAGCAAGGAGTGCCTCAGACCTCGGTCTGCCAAGTCCCATCTCCCTCAGGACTCTTTGGAACTCTTCACCGAGAGGTCCTCTGAAACGAGTTGCAACTCTCGCCATCGCTGCATCAAGCCCTAAGCCTGCCTCAACAGCGGTAGCCATTAAATCAACCATGTCTGGCAAGGTCAACCTTGCAAGGTGTTGTCTTCGGTGCACGAAGAAGATGTTCAGGATAACATCTGGGGAGAGGTATCCGATCAAAGCGCCATAGGCTGCGCTGAGCAAGTAATATGCGATTGGCAACGGTTTCCCAAACGCCTTCGCTATGCCGACCATGCACACAAAGCCTATGCCGAGGAAAGCCAACGCCCCCATGTATTTCATCGCTATGACTTGTTCTGGGCTGACCTTCCCATACAAGCCCCCTCTCAAGAGCAAAGTCCTCACACGGCTTTTAACGCCTTCACCAGTCAAGCTGGCTATGTATGTAGGGATGCGGTGTATGAATGGGCGCACAACCCTCTCAAAGAACGGTTCTTCAGCATCTGGCGATGTCAACACCCTTTGGAGTGGTCCCCTTCGGCGTGTGAGCAAATTTCTCCACGCCATTAACCGTTCGCCTCCGCCGCTTAAGCTTCGATCGTTACTATCCTACGAACCCATATGAAGCCCACAACCTGCATGATGAAACCGATGAGGAGCATCCACCTTCCGGCTGTTGTGATAAACAACGGTTTAAGCCATGGCTCTGCCCCCGGGACCATGAACGAGGGTAAGCCATTCGCTATCAAGCCGAAGATAACTGGTAGCAGTGCCAGCCCGAACGCGGTGAACCTACCTTGAGTTGTTATGGTTCTTATTTCGCCCTTGACTCTCAATCTCTCCCGAATGGTGTTAGCGATTATATCCATGATGTTTGCGAGTCCGCCACCAGTCTCTCGTTGTATCAGCACAGATGTGGCTAACAACTCCGCTTCAAGCGTTCCTATCCTGTCTGCAAAGTTGTTCAGAGCCGTCTCAAGTGGTATCCCCATCTCAATTTCCTGATACAATCTCTGGAACTCATCAGAGACGGGTGGCAAGCCTTGTTGTGCGACCATTTCAACTGCCTGCATAAATCCCATACCTGCCCTAAGAGCGTTTGACATCATCATGAGCGTATGTGGCAGATGCCGTTCAAACTCCCTTCTCCAGCGAGCTTGAAGTAGCTTAAGGTATACAAATGGGAGCATCAGCGCAAGACCACCGATGGTGATTGAGAACGGGATGCGCCACGATAACGGTATCGGTCTATCTGGAGTTGAGAAGCGGTTGAGGATCAAGTTGGTAGCTATGATAGCTATGGACATGAGCACCAAGCTGAAGTATACAAGCTCAGCAGCACGCCAGTTTGAGCGAGCCCTTTTCAGTTCCCTCTCAAGCCTGTCGAAGAGCTCGATTGACGAAAGGAGCTTTGCAAATGTTGGGAGCATCTGGGCTTGCCTTTGCCCACGAGCTAATGCAGGCTCTTCTTCACCCTCTTCGGCGAGCCCCGCGCGTGCGAGGGTAGTTGCTCGTTGTGCTATCGCCTCAAGACGCACATCAACTGGAGACCTCGGCATTGAGAAGGTTTGATAGATGCCTATGAGGAATGTGACCGCCCATGTCAGACCGAGTATGATGAGCAGTATACCCCATATGTCCATTGAGGTGTCACCTCTGGAATATTGTCAGAGGAAGCCTTATCCCCGCTGCCACTATCCTGTCATAGCATCTTGGTCTAAGACCGGTTGCCCTAAGCCTTCCCTTCACCCTTCCCATCTCATCAATTCCCTCCTGCTCGAAGACGAAAAGATCTTGCATCGTTATAACATCGCCTTCCATGCCGACTATCTCGGTGATGTAAACTATCTTCCTTGAGCCGTCCCTCATCCTCGCTTGGTGGACAACGATGTCAATGGCGCTTGCTATCTGTTCTCTTATCGCCCTCATGGGCAAATCAACGCCAGCCATAAGCACCATCGTCTCAAGCCTTGATAACATCTCCCTCGGGCTGTTTGCGTGTATAGTGCACATTGAGCCTTCGTGACCTGTGTTCATCGCCTGAAGCATGTCCAGGGCTTCTGGACCTCTAACCTCTCCAACGATTATCCTGTCTGGGCGCATTCTGAGCGCGTTCCTGACAAGCTGTCTTATCGTTATCTCACCTTCACCTTCAATGTTCGGTGGACGGGCTTCAAGCCTAACGACATGCTCTTGGCGAAGCTGTAGCTCTGCTGAGTCTTCAATCGTGATTATGCGTTCATCATGCGAGATGAATGAAGAGAGGACATTCAAAGTCGTAGTCTTACCTGAAGCTGTTCCTCCAGAGACCATGATGCTGAGCCTCGCTTGGACTGCAGCTTGAAGGAATTGCGCAGCCTCTGGAGTGATTGTGCCGAGGTTGATCAAATCCGTCATCGTGAACGGATCCCTTGAGAACTTCCTTATGGTCAGGCAAGGTCCGTTGAGGGCTATCGGGGGTATGACGGCGTTAACGCGTGAGCCATCTGGAAGACGAGCATCAACCATCGGTGAGCGCTCATCAATTCTCCTACCAAGCGGTGCGACTATCTTCTCGATCACGCGCATGACATGCTCATCGTCGCGGAACTTTATGTCGGTGAGTTCAAGCCTCCCCTTGCGCTCAACATAGACTTGGTATGGTCCGTTGACCATTATCTCGGTAACTTCAGGGTCGTGCAAAAGTGGTTCTATTGGTCCGTAGCCCGTCAGCTCGTTGAGTATTTCAACATGGAGCTGGCTTCGCTCCGCCCTCGAAAGAACAACATTTTGCTGTTGTGCCTCAAGGTCTATAAATTGCTCAACTAACTGTGTGAGGCGTTCCCTTTGATCCAATGCGTAGACATCTTGGTCAAGCTCGCGCATAACCCTTTCCATGACCCTTTCCCTTATCGTGAACAATGGTGTGCGTCTAAGCTGTTCTCTCTGGCGCTCTTGCTCAAGGAGCACGAATGGGTTATCTGGACCTTTGTCAATCGTGAGCGTAGGACCTTTAGCCGACAGCGGCGGTATCTTAGCCCTCACCCTCCCACCACCAGGTAGAGCCCTGTCAAGCATTGGCACCTTGTGGTCTATTCGAGAGCCAACCAATCGTGCTATTTTCTCGATGATGCGCAATAGGTGCTGGTCATCCTTGAACTGCTTCGTTGTTCGCTCAACGACTCCCAACCTCTCAATGAAAACCTCCTTTGGTGAGTTCACCACTATCTTCGTCACGCTACGGTCGTCAAGGAACTGCTGTATCGGTCCGAACCCGAATATCTCGTTGATGAAGTCCTCGATGAGCATGTTACGCTCATGTCTCGTTGCGAGTATCCCCATGTTCGCAAGAAGCCTTTGAATGAGTTCATCAAGCTTTATCCTCGCCTGAGCTATGTGAGCCTCAGTTGCTGGTAGCTCGTTTGGGAACTCGCGCATCACTGCATCGTAAATCGCATGCTTAAGTTGGTAGTGCCGTTCCTCAGCATCGACAGCTGTTACAGCTGTTTCGTCCCGTGTTGTAGTTGCCTGAGTTTGAGCCACACGCTCTTGAGTTGCTTCCACTGCTTCCGTAGCTTTTTGCTCCGCTGCCCTTTGCTCCGTTGCTTCCATTTCTTTGCGCAACCTTTCAAGCCTTTCACGCAATGACATCGTTTTATCACCTCTTCAAAATGCACTCCCAATATGGTGACGAAAACGGCTCGTCAATTTTAAGTATACCTCAAGTTGGGTTCGCAAGATACAGGTTTAACGGGTGCGTTGCGGGGCTGTGTTCCTTTGCGCTACCATTTGTATGGGCAAAACACAAGCGTTGGATTCGCAAGTCGGTGCTGAGCGAGGGCTAAGCTCTTTCAAGATTTTCTTTAAGCTGGTTTGGGGAGGCGAACCTTATGGGATCACAATACGAAGGTATGCTAAAGCTCCTTGAGACAGACCCAGAGGTGTTTGAAGCGATACTGAGCGAGATGGAGCGCCAGAACGAGACATTGAACTTGATCGCCTCAGAGAACTACGCAAGTGAGGCAGTGCTTACAGCATGCGGTCAGCCGATGAGCAATAAATATGCGGAGGGCTATCCGGCGAGGCGCTATTACGGTGGTTGCGAGCATGTGGATAAGGTTGAGATGCTCGCCATAGAGCGTGCGAAAGGATTGTTTGGTGCTGAGCATGCCAATGTCCAGCCACATTCTGGGACACAGGCTAACATGGCTGTTTACTTTGCGGTGCTAAAGCCCGGTGATGTGCTTTTATCGATGCATCTTGGGCACGGTGGTCATCTTTCGCATGGTGCTGAGGTGAGTTTCTCAGGGCAACTCTACAGGGCTGTTCATTACTCTGTCAGAAGGGACACAGAAACGATCGATTACGATGATGTGGCAAAGAAAGCAAGGGAGTTCAAACCGAAGCTCATCATAACAGGCTATTCGGCATACCCCAGAACAATCGACTTCGCTCTCTTCAGGGAGATATGTGACGAAGTTGGCGCATACTTGCTTGCCGATATAGCCCACATAGCTGGGTTAGTTGCTGCAGGTGTCCATCCATCTCCCATACCGTATGCCCACTTTGTCACCCTCACGACGCATAAGACATTGCGTGGTCCAAGGGGAGCGATCATCCTTTGTCAGGAGCGCTTTGCCGATCTCATTGATAGGTCGGTTTTCCCATTTATGCAAGGAGGTCCGATGATGCACATAATCGCAGCGAAGGCGGTTTGCCTAAAGGAGGCGATGACGCAACGGTTCAAGGAGGAACAGCGTCAAACCGTTGAGAACGCGAAAGCGTTAGCTGAGGAGCTCATGAGCAACGGGTTGAGGCTTGTAACGGGAGGCACTGACAACCATATACTGCTTGTGGACTTGCGCCCATTCTCAATAACTGGCAGGGATGCAGAAGCATGGCTTGCTGAGGCAGGCATTATCGTTAACAGGAATTCAATACCGTATGACGAGCGACCGCCTACGATAGCGAGCGGTATAAGAATCGGGACTGCGACCGTCACAACGAGGGGGATGCGCACAGAGCACATGCGTTTGATCGGCAAATGGATAGCCGAGGTGTTGCGTGAGCCAACAGAGAGCGTCATTAGCAGGGTGCGTTCGCAGGTGAGAGAACTTTGCTCATCCTTCCCAGTCTACGGTGAGTGGATCGCACATATGCGTAGTTTGAAGCTCTCGCTTGAATTAAGCAGAGGGAAGGCAAGCGAGTAAGCTTCAGCGCATAAGAGGTGATAGCAAGTTGCTCCCGAAAGATGAGTTGCTCTCATACCTTCGCAAGATGTGGCTCATACGCTTCTTTGAGACCTCTTTGGATGAGCTTTTTGGTAAGGGCTTGATAAAGGGGACTTCGCATTTCTGTGCTGGTCAGGAAGCAGTTGCGGTTGGCGCCTGTGCTGCGCTTCGCCCAGACGACGCTATAACCAGCAATCATCGTGGGCATGGTCACTTCATAGCTAAGGGCGGTGACCCAAAACGCATCATGGCTGAGATATTCGGCAAGAGCACTGGCTATGTTGGCGGGCGCGGCGGAAGCCAGCACATGGCTTGCTTCGAGATAGGCTTCATAGGTTCAAATGGGATAACAGGAGGTGGCATACCCGTAGCCACTGGTGTCGCACTCGCATTTAAGTTGCGTGGTCTAAAAAGAGTTGCGCTTTGCTTCTTTGGTGATGGGGCTGTTAACACAGGTTACTTCCATGAGTCGCTCAACATGGCTGCGATTTGGAAACTCCCAGTCATCTACCTGTGCGAGAACAACCTCTATGCTATGTCAACTCCGTTTGATTACGCATTCCCAATTGAGGACATAGCCATCAGGGCTTCAGCATACGGAATTGAAGGTGTCATAGTCGATGGGAATGATGTGCTCGCTGTCAGGGAGGCAGTTTTGAGGGCTGCCGAGAAGGCAAGGGAAGGTGGTGGTCCAACGCTTATCGAGGCAAAGACATATCGTTACTACGGGCATTCAAAGTCTGACTACAGAGAATATCGCACCCGCGATGAGGAGATTGACTGGCAACAAAGGGATCCGATCATGCGGTTTGAGCAATACCTGCTCCGCAATGGTATAGCTACGCAGAGCGAAATCGATGAGATACACAGGTCGGCAAGGAAGGAAATAGATGAGGCGATTGAGTTTGCACAAGAGAGCCCAGAACCAGATGAGCGGTTTGCGACATGCGGGGTGTTTGCTTAAGGCGTGATCAAACGCAAAACGGGGTGAGCCTGATAAATGCATAGTCAAGCCGATGCCAAAACAAAACAAGGGGAAGCTCTTGCGGGTGAAACAGAGGCTCATGAGAGGGAGCTCTATTTCAGTTGGGCTATAAGGGAAGCGATTGAGCAAGAGATGGAAAGAGATCCGACGGTCATCCTCATCGGTGAGGATATAGCTGTTTATGGCGGTGCGTTTCGTGTGACGAAAGGCTTGCTCGAGAAGTTCGGACCGCACAGAGTCATCGATACGCCTATATCAGAAAACAGTTTTGTCGGGATAGCGGTTGGCGCTGCGTTAGCTGGGCTTCGCCCCATAGTTGAGATAATGTTCATGGACTTCATCACCCTCGCTATGGATGCGATAGTCAATCATGCTGCGAACTTCCGCTATGTCTACGGTGAGCAAGCGAAGGTGCCGATGGTCATAAGGTGTCCTGCGGGTGGTGGACGAGCATACGGGGCAACTCACTCAAAAACACTTGAAGCATGGTTTATGCATACGCCCGGTGTGAAAGTGGTTGTCCCAGCAACTCCATACGACGCAAAGGGGTTGCTCATAAGCTCAATAAGAGATGACAACCCAGTCATCTTCATCGAGTGCAAGTTGCTTTACAGTCTTCGCGGAAATGTCCCCGCTGAACCATACACAGTTGAGTTGGGGAAGGCAAGGGTGGCAAGGGAAGGCGATGACATAACGCTAATAAGCTATGGGAGGATGGTGCACGAATGCGAGAAAGCAGCTGAGATGCTCTTAGAGGAAGGGATTAGCGCCGAAGTGGTTGACCTAAGGTCGCTATCACCGATGGACACGGAAACGATAGCGAAGTCAGTGACGAAGACTGGCAGGGCAGTTGTTGTTGCCGAGGATAACAAGTTTGCCGGCGCAAGCGCTGAGATAATGTGTCAGGTTGTTGAGAATTGTTTTGAATACCTTGATGCGCCTGTCCTACGAGTAGCAGCTGAAGATGTCCCAATACCATGTGCGCCAAACCTTGAAAGAGCCATCTTGCCCAACGCATTCAAAATCTACAACGCTGCCAAGGCGTTGCTCAATTGGGGCAGGAAATGAAAGGCTTGAGTAAGGTGGACATGCAACCCAGCTTCTGCTCCCTCACTTGAAACGCTAATTTGCCCCTCCCGAACACATAACGATGCCCCGCTTGTTCCAAAGTGGTTGGGGCTTGAAACGATGCCTTGCCACGATACAAAATGTAAGTGGACAGGCTCACCATAGCCTCGTTCTTAAACGCTTGTGATCACACTCCAGAGGTGAGAGGAGATGATTTGGCGATACCTCAGCGATGCCTTGAAGAAACTCTTCAGGCTTCACAGCGAAGCGCAAGGTAAAGCTACAGAGTTTGATGAAGCGGGCTACGAAGCCAAAGGGGATGAAGGCGGTGATATGTTAGAAACGCAAACAGCAACGGTGCACACTGGCGAGGCTGAAGAGGCTAAAGAAGTTAAAGCAGTTGAACAAGCTGTTGCACATCGTTTCGTTTTGCGATTGAGCGACGGTAGAACAATTCGCGTTGAGCGTGACAGGGCGAAGATTGGGACAGGCGCTTCATGTGACATACGCATTGACGAGAGCTTTCACGGCTATGAAACGGTTTCAGAAGAACATGCGCTTATAGAGCGTTGGAGAGATGAATGGGTCATCAAGGATTTGACCAAGAAGGGCATATTCGTGAACGGGAGGCGCACAGGTGAGAATGTGATTCGTAACGGCTATGTTATACGCATCGGTGAAGTTGAGATGCGTTTTGAGCAGGAGTGAAGGATGTAATGGATCGAGCGACCCACCGAATGCAGATGTGTCCCTCATGCAGTGCGGATAACTCCTATAGAGCTCGCTACTGTGTGCGCTGTGGGACACGGCTCAGAGGGTTGCTTGGGTTTGGGACGATGCTCAAAGGGCGCTACAAAGTGGTGCGTGTTCTTGGGTGCGGTGGCATGGGTGCAGTTTACCTTGCGTTTGATTCGAGGATGAACGATGCGCCCGTAGCTGTGAAGGAGAACCTTGACCAGTCGCCAGAGGCGCAACAACAGTTTGTGAGCGAAGCCCAAATATTGATGAAACTGCGTCACCCAAACTTGCCCAGAGTCAAAGATTACTTCGTTGAGCGCAACGGCAGACAATATATAATCATGGACTACATCCCCGGTGAGGATTTGCAAACGCTGGTTCAGAAGAATGGTCCTTTGGCGGTTAACAAGGCTTTAAGCATCGCCGAGAAGATAATGGCAGCTGTGCAATACCTGCATGAGCAAGACCCGCCTGTGATCCACCGCGACATCAAGCCGTCAAACATTAAGCTAACTCCAAACGGTGAGCCTGTGCTCGTTGATTTCGGCATCGCCAAAGTATACAGGTCAGGTCAGAAAACACAAGCCGGAGCGAGGGCTGTCTCACCCGGCTTTTCTCCTATAGAGCAATACGGGCATGGGACTACGGATCAAAGGAGCGACATCTATGCGCTTGGTGCAACATTTTATTTCATGCTCACAGGTGTCATACCTCCAGAAGCAACCGAGAGGGTAGCTGGGGCAACTGATAAGCTTATCCCAGTCCGCTCAATCAACCCGAATGTGCCACCGCACATCGATAAAGCGATATGGATTGCTCTGCGAGTTCGCCCAGATGAGCGCTTCAAAAGTGTTAGGGAAATGAAACTTGCGTTTGAGAACAAACTGCCACTTAAGGTGTCACCACCGCGCCCGGCAACCTCACAACAACATATGCCATCTCATAGGCAACGCATAAGCCCACCATCTGCGGTTAAACAGCAACCCACACCACAACAACACACCCCTGCAAATCAATCTTCAAGCACTCCAAATCTCCCGAGCCCTCCTCAGCCTTATAGCTCCACGGTCGCTGAAGTCCCAGAGAAGGTGCTTTCAGTTGGCGAACCTGCAAGCCTAATCCTTCGTTCACTTGCTTTCGTGGTTGACCTCGTTGTGCTGATACCGACGCTATACATCATCGCTGTGGGGACATGGGGGCTTGGGCAAATCGTGATGAGCTCGCTTTACGGTCCAGACAGATGGGTTGTCAGCGATGAGAACTTGCAACGCTACATTTGGATTGTCGTTGTTGGGGGCTTCTTCCTTTATCGGCTCATATCGCATTGGTGGTGGGGACAGACGATGGGTAAATCGCTTTTCAAGCTTTACATCGTCAACGAGTCTGGCATGCTACCATCTTTCTTCAGGGTCTTGATACGAGAGATAGTGTTTGTCACGCTAATGTTTCCGTGTGCCCTCATAAACATAGCAAGCCTTTTAACTACGCCATCAAGGCAAGCCTTCCACGACTTCATCGTCAATGTGTTCGTTGTGCGCTGTGAGGAAGAGACTACATCATAGCCTCTTCATCCTAAACGCCGTTTCGCTTCGAGCGTTTTTCGCACTATGGTTGAGAACGAGTCTGGGCGAAGGCTGGCTCCACCTACAAGCCCGCCATCAATTTGCGGTTGAAGCATAAGCTCCTCAATGTTGTCTGGAGTGATGCTACCGCCATATTGTATCCGAACAGCCTCGGCGGTCTCTTCGTCATACATCTCCCTGATGGTGTTGCGAATCATCCCGATGACTCTGTTAGCCTCGGGTGCATCGCATACAACCCCAGTCCCTATAGCCCAAACTGGCTCATAGGCGATTGTGATGTTCCTAACCATCTCCTTAGTCACAGACGAGAGTGCCCCGATAAGCTGTTTGCGCACAACCTCATCGGTGAGCCCCTTCTCCCTTTCGGTGAGTGTTTCCCCGACACAAACGATTGGCTTCAAACCGTGTGAGAGCGCAGCTATTGTCTTTCTGTTGACTGTCGCATCGTTCTCGCCAAACAGCTTAAGCATCTCTTCCGTCATCTCTGGGTCTGTAGTGCCGAACCTGCCTCTTCTCTCCGAGTGCCCGATGATAACATATGCGCATCCGACATCCTTGAGCATGAGCGGAGATATCTGACCTGTGTATGCGCCCTTATCTTTCCAGAATGTGTCTTGAGCACCGAGGCGTATGTGAGTTCCTTCAATGAGTTGTGCTACCCTCAAAAGCGCTGTGAAAGGTGGACACACAACTACCTCAACTTGCTCAGGCGTTATATCGCTGATGAGCGCCTTTATGCCCTCAACCAAACTAACAGCCTCCGAGATGGTGCAATTCATTTTCCAGTTGCCAGCTATGATTGGCACCCTCGCCATCTCCTCCTCACCTCCTAAGATGGGTTCCCATCCTCAGCGTTGCGTGTAAAAGAACATGTATCGCTCAAGGGCATCGCATATCGCCTCAATGTTGCTAAGTGGCACATCTGGTCCAACTTCCGCACACAGCATCAAACCACCCTCAGGCGAGCCAAGCTTCATCACAGCCTCCCTGATGTGCTCTTCAATATCCTTTGGCGAGCACAAAGGAAACATTTGCCTGTCCAAGTCAAGGTCAACGCAGACCTTACCTTTGCACTCCCTAACGAGTTCGTCCAACCCGTTAGCCCTCACCTGTGGATTGAGGACACTTATTCCGCACTCTATGAGGTCTTGGATTATCTCGACGATGTGTCCGTCGCTGTGGAAGTAGACATGCGCGCCTGCCTCCCTACAGCGCTTGAAAATCCTTTCATAGCACGGCTTCAAATACTTGCGAAAGTGAGCGGGTCTGAATGGCAGTCTGTCTTGCATCCCCAAGTCATCACCAAAGTAGACTATCTTCGGGTTGCGTGACAGGATGCGTTCAACGACGGCGAGGTTGTATGAGAGCACCATATCAATGAGCTTATGGAGCTGTGGTGGTTCTTCGGCGAAGTCTATCATCAAATTCTCGAAGCCTCTCAAGTAGGTCAGGCGAAGGAACATGAACCCATGAGGTAGCGAATCTGCATTCGGTTCTGGCGGACGGTATCTCTCAAGGGCACCCCAGTCCTCAAGTGGGTGATAGACTACGAACGCTTCAAGCCCGTCTCGTATGTTCTTCCAAACGCATCCCCACTCATCCACATGTTCCCCAGCACGATAAGTGCCACTAACTTCGTCAAAGTTTTTACTACCCTTCTTGTATTCGCCAAAGATGAGCGGATGCCTCAAGACGATCTCTTCGAGGGCTTCTCTATAGTGCATCCATGTGGCAGGTAGCAAGCTCACCCTCACAGGTATCCACTCTGGGTGACGAAACTCAATGGCGCGAAAGTAATTCTCCTCACGCGTTATAGGCAACTCCACCCTCATAGCCCCTTTCGTTTTCATGCCATCTCGCTTTCGAGCATCAGCCTTTGACGCCCTTCAGGCTCTTCCCCTCGGCATGTTCTGCCTGACGAACATCATGTCTTGGACTGGCTCACCGTCGCATTCAAGTTCAAGGACAGTTATAGGTTGCTCTGGGGCTTCCTCGGGCAAACCCTTGAAGCGAACTCTAAACTCGTTCTGCTCAAACTTCACTTCCTCCCCAGTTGAACGCAACTTTGCAGAGAGCACTTTTGTCCTCAGCCCGCCAATCGCCCATTCAGAGCCGGGCCAGAAGTAGACATGCACGAAAAGCTTATTGCCTTTGCGAGTGAAGTTAGCAAACACAGAAGTTTTAACGGCGCATGGCTCAGCTCCGTAGATTGTGTCGCCATGCCTTGCCATCCAGTCGCCAACGGCTTCGAGTATGCGCACCGATTCTTCGGGAACGGTTCCGTCAGCCATCGGTCCTATGTTGAGGAGGTAATTACCGCCGTCCCTTGCGCATGTTATCAAGTTGCGCAATATCTGCTTTGGAGTTTTCCATGCGTCGTCCGCTTTGTGATAACCCCAGCTCTCGTTCATCGTCATACAAGCTTCCCATGCTCTCCCGACGCTTGGGCGTATGTGTTGCTCTGGCGTGTCAAAGTCTTCTGGCAAGCCCGAGCGGTTGTTGATGATGATGTCGGGTTGGAGTTCACGCACCATCTTGTTCATCTTTTCCGACTCCCACCCCTCGGCGCTTAAAGGCCACGGCACATCATACCAGAGGATGTCAATCTTACCGTAGTTTGAGCACAGCTCCCTTACTTGCCCGTGAATGTATTCAACGAAGCGTTTCCTTGCCTCCTCGTCATAAGCACAGCGAACTCCATCGGGGTGATGCCAATCCATCAAAGAGTAGTAGAAGCCGACTCTAAGCCCTTCAGCACGCGCAGCCTCAACAAACTCCAAGACGAGGTCGCGCCCGCAAACCTTTGGAGCGCAATAGTCTGTGTATTTCGTATCGAAGAGGCAAAAGCCCTCATGGTGCTTCGTTGTCATGACCATGTATTTCATGCCTGCCCTTTTGGCGAGGCGAGCCCACTCGGCTGCTGGGTTCGGCTTCGGTTTAAACAGCTTAGTCAACTGCTCGTATTCGGCAACCGGTATCGCTTCGAGTTCCATCACCCATTCATGTCTCCCTATGACGCTGTATAGACCCCAGTGGATGAACATGCCAAACTTAGCCTCGTGCCACCATTGCATCCTCCTTCTGCGTTCCGCCTCAACTGCGTCAACCGCTTCCGCCATATCGCATCACCCCCGCTCTTATTGTTGTTCGTTATGGTGGGAAGCCCGGGAGGGCCACTACATTCTCTTTCGGCAGTTCGGCAGTTCCATTGATGAACTCTTCGGCGCTTGGCTTCAGCGTCAGGTTGTATAGCTCTGGGTTCTTCTTAGGGTCTCCCATTATCTCGTCCCAAAAGACTTGCTTACCAGTGTATGCTGATATGCGCCCCATTATAGCTGTCGCTGTTGATTCAGCGAGCGCCTTAGCTTCGTTCACTGGTATCCCCTTTGCAACATAGTAAAGCGTATCAATCTGCTCTTGATGGTGACTGCTTGGACCTTGAGGGAGGTCTGGTGGGATGGGTGATTGTTTTGGCTTTGGGTAATCGCTACCGTTTGTTCTTCCTTTCTCGTAAACGAAATCGTGCCCGACCCAATTCCAACAGCCATTTATCTGCCTGCACATTGAGTGTATGTGGACGCCATCACCATAGTCGTAATCAACGCTGAAGAAGTCATATTGGTCACCTGCGTTTCTTCTCGCCCTCCCACCGAAGCCGACAGCGCTTATCGGTGGTCTGCCGACAAACCAATTGGCGATGTCTATGTTATGGATGTGCTGTTCCACGATGTGATCACCTGAGAGGCATACCCAATCCTGCCATGTGCGCACAACATCATCTATGGTCTTTGGGTTGATTGGGCGTGTTCTGAACATGTGCCCTATGCAGAAAGCTATTCGCCCGTAAAAGAGCCTCCCAAATGCTCCCTCTACTGCCACAGCTTGATGGGTGAGCCTGAAGTTGAAGTCGTGTCTCATCTCTGTCCCAGCAGTTACCACCAAGCCCTTCTTTTGAGCTTCCTCAGCTGCTGCGATAACTCGCCTGCACCCGGGTGGGTCAACAGCGCATGGCTTTTCAATGAAGGCATGCTTGCCAGCCTTTACAACTGCTTCAAGGTGTATTGGGCGGAAGGCTGGTGGCTCACAAAGTAACACTATCTCAACATCCGTCTCAAGGAGCGCTTCATAAGCTTTCGGTCCACCAAAACATCTTTCCTCTGGCACTCCAAACCTTTTACCTGCATCAATTGCTCTCTCACGAAACCAATCGGCAAGCGCCACTATGCGCACATCAAAGCCGAGTATTTTGCCCGCCTCAAGCGCATCAACTAAGGCGCCTCTGCCCCTGCCACCACACCCGATGAGTCCGATCTTAAATGTTTTAGCCTGTGGTTTAACGATGATCGTCGGGAAGCCAACCGCACCTATTGAAGCTCCCACAGCTACAGCGTTGCGAATGAAATCGCGCCTCGTCATTTCACCACCGCCCGCATGAACGCCATCAACATTTTCAGCCATGCTCGCTCACCCCCTTAATCCGCTTCCAACTTCCGTATTCGTATGTCTCTTACGGCGCCCGTTGTGCGCCATGTCGCTATGCCAAATGGTATTGATGGCTCACACTCCCATCGTATTGAAATCTTCCTGCCCTCTATGATTGCATCGACTATCTTCCTTGAATCGAGCCATGCCTCAATCTTGCGCTTCGCCACCCTTACCCTGACGCGATACCAACGCTTGTTTTGGAATTCTATCGATGTGGATGTCTCATTCTGTGACGCATCCAAACCATCTATGCATGAAAGACCAACGACGCTACCGCCCCATCCACCGAGTATTAATGTGCAATGGCTATCGCCAACTGGAAATGTAAGCCCACAGAAGAAATCAGAACCATCAACCCTCATCCCCTGCAGGGTCACCTCGTAATCAATCCTCGGAAGTTCACCAACCCAAGTTATTCCTGTCATGTCGTTTCCAGTGAGCATGATTATCCTGTCGTTTTCAACCCTAACTTCGTTCCTGCCGGTGAAATCGCTTTCCTTCCATCCTTTGATCGTCTGTCCATCAAACATGAACTGCCATCCACCTTCGGGCAATTTGATTTCGCCGATGTCCCTTGTTGAACCTGCTTTAACCGTGATGTCGCTCAAGGTGTATCGTGGTAGCTTCTCACCTTTGAGGCGCACATCAAGGCAGTGTGTTCCTTCGGTCAAGCCAGTGAGGATGAATGTCCCATCGCTTTTAACAACGGTTTCTGAGTAGCAATCGATTGCGCCATGAGCATATGTAGCCATTTCGCTTCCGTATAACAGCCTCGGGCTTTGGAATGTTCCACTCTGAACGGAGACGGTGCATCCGACTGCAGGGCGTCCATCGTAAAACAGGAGGCGACCACGAACACTGCATGAGTGGCTCAGCTTAAGCTCAACCCTTTGTGTTTCATCTCCGGCTGTCACCTCAACACACCGAAAAACCGAGCGTGAGAATGTTTTGCCATTTTCGTCTCCCTCAACAGATTCGACCCAAATATCATACAGCCCTGCTGGGAGGGAATCAATGTGCAACCTTCCAACGCTGTCTGAGACCATCCCATCAGTGTTTGCTGTTACTTCGCCATAGAGGTTGTATAGGTGAGCTTTCACTCGCCTCCCAAGTGCGCTCCCGTCCGGCTTGAGGATGATGAAGTCAACGGATTTTCTAAGTGCATCAAGGTGCATCTGCGAGAGCTCAACACTCACATTGTTTTTGCTTGGTGCTTTTATTGGAGTGACCGAGTTGCATGAGAGCACGCCGTTGAAATATGCGCATACAAAGATGGGTTCGTTTTGCTTCGCACGAACCGAAAGCTCAAAAGAGCCATCTTCCTTCACTTTGGTCATACCGATGATCGCCTTGCGATCTTTCGGCAACACGGCATGGATCAAAGTTGAGGCACATATTTGCCACCCCTTCAGTTGCCCATCTGGTGGCTTCACTTTCCCAACGACCTTGAAGTCCACAAATGCCTCAGTTTGCTGTTGGCACTTTAACTCGCGGTGGTTCAGGAGTAACAGTAAGAGGAGGACACCCATCCATCTCCTTCCATCCCTCATCATCCATCACCTCGAGTGTAAGCGCTCACTTAAAATGATCGTGAGGTTATGCTTATGGTTGCAATTCACGCTACCATTTTAGCCACATGCTCAATCGTGCGCGTCACTGCTTCGCATGCCCTCTGTGTCGTTCTCTCCCACCTCTGCATCACTTCTCGGACAGCAACCTCTGGAGATGCTTCCCCTGTAACTTGCATTGCGAGTTGTTCAAACTCTGCCTCGTTGAGACTTATGTGTGTCACTTGCGGTGACTTGATCAGCGTGATCAGCGCTTTCATCATCCTCATGAACTCGTGCCCTTCGAGCAATGCCAGTGCATCGTTTTCTGGCAAGAGCGATAGCTGGGTGGCTGTTTTGATGGCGTGAGAGTAGCTGTAGTGCCTGAGCGAATTTTCCTTTGAGCCGTAAGCCAACTGTATAAGGGTTACAGCGAACTGGATGTCGACCAGCCCACCAAAAGCATACTTCGGATCAAGCACATCACTTGGTGGCTTATGCTCCTCTTTCGCCTTGTGCCATAGCCTCAACAGTTCGCCGAGGACACTCGTGTTTGAAAACTGTCGCACCATCTCATCCCATGCAGTGTTTATGATTTTGAGTGCCATCTCGATGTCGCCAGCGACTGCTCTCATCCTCGGGAATGAAAGAAATTGCCATGCTTCAATATCCTTCAGCGCCGACAACCATGCTTTGGCTGACCACGAGAGCGCGCCAGATGGCTGAGGGCGCAAACGCACATCAACCTTGTATGCGAGGTTGTCGTCAGTGATCTCGGAAAGCAGGTGGATCATATGTGTGGCTACCTGCGATGCTACAGCATGTTCAGCGTCGTGGGCGAATGCCAAATCCAAGTCCGATGCATAATGCAATTCCCTCGCACCGAGCCCGCCGAACCCGATGGCAACCATCTTGATAGGCTCACCAACGATTAGCGCTATTGACCTTCTCAACGCAGCCTCAACACAGGCATCGGCGACATCGCTTAGCATTGTTGTCGCCAGATTGCTTTTAAGCAACCCATTGAGCTCGCTGAAGCCAATGCGCAGCACTTCCCTGTGTTTGAAGCGTCTGATAAGCCTCTTTGTTTCCTCATCCGTTTTTGCGTTTACAGCTCTATCCACAAGCTCAGCGCTGATAGCGGATAAGCTACCAACATCGCTCAACGGTTCTCTCAGGACAACCTCCACATATTCGGGGTAGCGCATCATCAGTTCCGTCAGGTATCCTGAGAAGGCGATGCATTTGAGTAACATCTCCAGCGCCAGATCGTTTGAGCACAGCGAGGATATGAACGCTGCCCTGTTTCCGAATGCAGTTGCGATTTGCTCTAAGCGCATTATGGCAGTATCTGGGTTAACCGTTTTAGAAGCTACTTCNATCACCTTCGGCAGGAGATGCATCATAGCGATCCTTTCCCTGAAGCTCAGAGGAACGCTTGCAGGACCATCAGTCAAGAGGCGCAACACTCTCAAAACCTCTTTTGGTTTCTTAAACCCACAGCGTGAAAGCCAATCAATGATGCGCTCATAGTCGCCTTCATAAATGCTTTGCAAGACAGACTCTTCCTCTACCTTGCTGAATATGCTCTCAATGTCCCTCAAGACCTTCTCGTAGATGGAGCGCACATTTCTCGTGTGCGTCCTGTAGGTGGAGAGGAGCGAATCTGCGTCATCAAAGCCCATGCGCCTTGCCAGCTTTTCAAGCTCATCTGCTTTCTTTGGTAGCTCACGGATTGGCAGGTGCTCAACTATCTGGAGCATGTGCTCAAGCTTTCTAAGGAAGATGTATCCTTCCCTCAGTTCTTCACATTCCTCGTGCGTTAGCAAGCCACAGTCAAACAGAGCTTCTATTGCCCTCGTCGTGTTTGGCGTCCTTAGGCTCTCACACTTGCCACCGAAAAGGAGTTGTAGCAGTTGGACGACGAATTCAACATCCCTTATCCCGCCCCTCCCAGCTTTAACATGTCCTAACGATGCCGTAGCTTCAGCCAACTCCTCACTGTGCTTCTTCACTTCCACGAGCGCGGAGATTGAGTCACTCTCAATCGGTGTTGTGTAAACATAGCTGTCCACGAAGCGAAGAAAGCGCATCGCCAGTGCAACATCACCTGCTATTGGTCTTGCCTTCAGCAGAGCCATCCTCTCCCAACTTCTCGCCCATGACTCGTAGTAGCTTATCATTGCATCCCACCTAAGCACCATCGGACCACTTTGACCATATGGGCGCAGGCGTAAGTCAACTCTGTATGCGTATCCATACTCGGTTACATCGGATAATCCAGATGTGAGGGCGGAAGCTAACTTCGTCGCAATCTGTGAAGCCAGTTCACCTTTCCGCCTTCCATCTGTTTTGGCATCGGGCACATTCCTGAGTAGCATGTCCTCATCGAATGTGAACATGAGATCTATGTCGGAACTGTAGTTGAGTTCCAACCCGCCTAACTTCCCGAGAGCGATGACGAGGAAGCCACACCTCTCCTGTGTTGAACTCAATCCGATTTGCTCAATGGCTAAATCAAGAGCCGTTCTCACAACCGCTTCAGCCAGATCGCTCAATTCGGCTACAACATTTTCGTAGCTCATCATCCCGAGCACATCAGCAGATATTATGCGCAGTGTTTCTTTCTGCCTGAACCTTCTTAGGCTACCCCACTTCCGCTTCATCTCTCTAAAGGCTCTCGTTGCATCTTTCGCCTCGTTCATCAAAGCATAAAAGCCTTTAGGCTCTCCGAGTTTTCGCAGTGGCGAGAGTGTGCTTAGATATTCTGGGTGGAGGTGAAGCGTATCAGCTGCGTAATTGCTTGTCCCAAGAATTTTCAAAAGGGCATGCAACATCCCTTTATCCTCGCTAAGCCATTTGAGCAAATGGGTCTTTCCGACAACATCGCATAGTCGCCTGAAGTTGACCAACGCCATCGCCACATCTGGCGCTTCAGAGAGCGCATCGGCAAATTCGTCTGCGATTGGCATGAGCATGATGGAGAGTTCCACATCTTCAGCGATGTGCGCGAAAGCCTTGAGGAGCTCCTCGGCTTTGTTTCGTCTCACTTTTGAGAGCAGGATGCCTGCGAGGGCACTCGCATTTTGCTGTGGTGCGTTCACTTCGACCTTCTCATTCATCTTCCCGTCAGCCTCTTCATGAGTTCCGTCTCAAACCATCTTAGTGCATCATCTGGTATCTTCCCACCGCCTCTTACGACGACATAGAACGAGTCTTCAGCCACATCACGCCATGTGTTTATCTTAGCCATCAGGATGTCCAAGCCGAGTGAGGATATAGCTTTTGTTATGCGGAACAGAAGCCCTCTCCTGTCATCGGCTTTGATGTGGATGACCGTGCACCCCTTTGATATGGCATTGCTTATTGAAAGGTGAAGGACATTGACCGGGAAATCCGTTTCAAAGCCAGCCTCCGTGAGCACTTCGTCAACGCTTATTTCGCCACTCAACACCCTCTCGAGTGTCTCACGAGTTTGTCTTGCCTTAGCATCGCTCACTTGCCCATACCTTGTGCGTATATACAAAGTGTCAAGGACGATGTCCCTCTTACCGTAACTCGTTGACATGCTCGCAGTCAGCACATGCGCCGTTCGTATGTCCACATCTTTTGCATAGAGCACGCCACATATCTTGCTTAGCAAGCCCGGAGTTGGGTCATCGTATGTGCAGATTGAGAGTTCGGAAAAGTCAGCGCCTTTCTCGTTGTGCAGGACTATGACCGGCTTTTGTGTCTCAAACAATCTTTCAACCATTTGCAAGCGTTCGGCGATTACTTCAAGTGGCATGTTTAGCAAGTAGCCGGGCGGAAAGAGAGATGTGGCTATCTCGAGTTGCTTTTGAGTCAGACCACGCTTCTTCAGTCGCCATGAGAGATGTGACCATTGTTCGCTCACATCGGTTGGCACGCTGACCTCGGTTCGTTGCGCCATGTAGCGGTGCAGGTTGATGAAAAGCATGTCAAGCAGTTCCTTCTCAAGTTCTGTGAATGTCTGTTTGCTGACAGCCTGCGCATCCGCATACGAGAGCAAGTAGAGCATTCTGAGCATGCTAACATCTCGTATTTCGTTTGCGAGCTTTGATAGGACGCTTTCGTCCTGTATGTCATGCAGGCGTGCCGTCCTCAAAAGTAGCATGTGGTTTCTAACGAGTGAGACAACCAAGTTTTTGCTCTCCAAGTCAAGTCCCATAGCCTCGGCTACTTCCGAAGCGATTGAAGCACCAGCTTCACAATGTCCTCGCTCATCTTCCGAAACAACTTTCCCAAGGTCATGTAGCAAAGCGGAGAGGCGCAAGATTCCCTTGTCAGTTACTTCCTTCCAAACCTCCCCCATGAGCGTTTCTGAGTTTGTGCTCTTCAACTCAAGTTCGATCAAATTCATCAGTGTGCGGACACAATGTGCGCCGACCGTAAGCTCATGAGCCCTGTTGCTCGGCACGAACTTCATCGCCCTCTCAAGCTCTGGAATGAAAGCCTGAAGCACACCAAGCTCCACCATCTCTTTGATTGTGTCCTGATGCAACGGCTGTTCGAGTATCCTCATCAACTCCTTGCCACACCCGTTGACTTTCAATAGCGCGTTGCCAGCGTTGGACACCGCATACCTTATCTTGCTTTTAAGCTCGTGCGAGAGCTTCAATCTGTATCGTTGTGCGTGTTGGAAAGCTACAAGCAAAAGCTTTGGCTTCCTTAGCAGTGCATCCTCTCCCTTTGCGTATAGCTGTTTGTGTTCTGCGTAGAAGTGCTCATCAACCTCAACTTTCATTTCAAGCGCAGTCTCCTCGACACCCCTCGCAAGCGAGTTCACAGCCTCAGCATATCCATAGAGGCGCTCGAAGAAAGCGTTGATCCTGCTCTTCTCGTCACCTTCAAATCCGAAGTCATGCGCTATCTGTGCTTGGTATTCACGGAGCAACACTTCTTCTCTCCTACCGCAGTGTGTGTGGAGCCAGTTGCGCACCTTCAAGTAGAAGTCAATCGCCTCTTCGAGCATCTTCGCTTCGTTCCTTTGTAGCACTCCAGCATCGCAGAGCTTCTTCGGCACCGGCGGATGCAGTTTGTTTACGACGGAAAGCAACCACAGGGTTTGAAGAGCGTCACGCAACATCCCTGTGCCCAGCTTTATGTTTGGTTCGGTTGAGTAGATCACTGATTCGCGTGCCGATGAGCGTTCCGCCACTTTGTCACACACGAATGCCACAACATCGATTGTTTCGTAGAGTTGGTTGAGCAGTTCTTTGTAGAGCCTTTCGCTACCAGAGACCAAGCGTGCATCCAATAGGGCTGTTTTCGTGACGCTGTCCAAGTTTGGAATATCCTCAAGTGGTCTGTAGGCGTAACCGAGGCGCAGATCGGTGGCATCGCTAATAGCTGATATGAGCAACCTGAAAGCGTGTTTTATTAGCGCATCAACGAATGGGTTATCTTGTTCCGATGGTATGAAAGCGATATCAACATCTGAGAAGGGGCAAAAGTGTCTTCTGCCGTAGCTCCCTGTCGCAACGATTGCTATCTCGGTTTCATCAGCCCTGTAATGCTCGCCCGCAACTTCAAGAGCCAAGTTGAAGGAGATTTCGTAGATCCTTCTTATGATGTTGTCCAAGCCAGTTGAGAGTTCGTAGCATAACTTAAGTCCGCTTACTTCCGATGGCTTTATCCTCAAGGTGGCGTTTCTCCAATCGCTCGCTATATCTTTGACCTCGTTTCTGAAGCGCTCAAACTCGTCATCCATATTGGTAACCTCACAAGTTACGAAATTGCATCAACTCCCCTGTCGCCAGTGCGCACCCTGACGGCTTCCTCAACTGGTGTGACAAATATTTTACCGTCGCCTATTTCTCCCGTGCGCGCTGCTCGTATGATGGCATCGATCACTTCCTCCACTTGGTCATCTCTAACGACTATCTCAAGCTTCACCTTTGATATGAGGTCTATGGTGTATTCTGCTCCCCTGTAGCGCTCAACTATTCCCCTCTGTTTCCCTGCGCCTCGCACTTCTGTGACCGTCATCCCAGTTATGCCTATCTCCTCAAGGGCTTCCTTCACCTCGTGGAGCTTGTGAGGGCGTATGATGGCGTGGATCATCTTCATCGCTTCTCACCTTCCACAACGGGCTATATGAAGAGCTTCACTTTCGCTTTCTTAAACTCGCGCACCGAAAGGAGCATCCTCCATTTGTAATCCCCAACGATATCTACTGCCTCATCAACAACATTTTGCAAGCCCTTTTCATCAACGCTATGAAACACAGCATAGATTGAGAACTGCCACTCTGGATATGCAGGGCGATGGTAACAATGGCTGACTTGTTTCAGCGTGGCGAGGCTCTTGCCAACCCCTTCAACCTCTTCATCTGGGACAGCCCACAAAACAAGTGCGTTTGCACTATAGCCGAGCTTCCTATGGTTAACAAAAACAGCCACCCGTTTCAACCGACCTTCGCTAAGGAGGACCTTAGCACGATCAATGAGCCACCCTCCGTCCTTCCCATATGCTTTTGCGAGTTCGTCAAAGGGGGCGCTTGTGAGCGGCAACTCCTCTTGCAGTATGCGTATGCAGGCTATGTCTTCCTCGGTGAGATCGCGCTTTGGCATTGGTGGCTCTTCGCTCTTTTCGAAAATGTTTCCGAGGCGTAACGACGCATCCAACGCCACACCCACCTTGAATGCGCGTAAGGTCGGAAGGAACAACCACCTGTTCACACCGCATTCAAGGGCGAGCTTTGCAACTTCAGCCTTCATATCTATTTTGCACGGGAGGGTGATCGTGAACCAGAGGTTGAATTCGGCATCGCGCTCATAGTTGTGGCTGACGAACGGCAGAGAGCTTATAACCATTGCGACATCAGTCAGGTGCTCACTTTCAACCGAGAAAGCAACAAGCACACTTCTATAGCCAAGCCTTGATGCATCGAAAGATGCACTCACACTTCTCACAATCCCGATGCGCTTTAAGCGCTCAAGCCTTTCTAAGACTTCATCCTCGCCCATTTGGAGTTCCTTCCCAAGCGCATCAAACGGCTTCCTCTCAATGGGTAATCCCAACTGAGCCCTGTTAAGCAAAGCCATATCACAGGCATCGAGCCATCGGTTGGGCTGACCCAAGTCGCCATCGCTTCGCTCCATTCCAGCACCTCCATCGGCGGTTGGTTATTTCGCACTGAAGACCATAAACAGCTACCACTGAACTTTTACGGGGTGGCTTTGATGCTTCGAAATGCCAATAGCACATTATAGCATTGGCGGTTGCCACGAAATTGCAGGCGTTGGCTGTCTCTAACAACATGCACGGTAGTTGGGCTGTTGCAAACGGAAGCGCAGATGTTGCCTCTAATTCAACTGAGGAGGCAACAACGGCTTAAGTTATAATTAATGGTGACTGTCTGCGCTACAAACATCTGCAGAGGAGGTGTTGGTCAGCATGCAAGGTGGCAATAAGGAGATCACGAGGCGTGATTTCATCCGGGTAGGTGCAGCAGTTGCTGCGGGTGTAGCAGCATCTGGGTGGAAGAAGAGTAGCAACTACGCTCTTGCAGGTCCCGGGAGGGTGATTGGAGCTAACGATAGGATCAATGTTGGCGTAATCGGTTGTGGAGGTATGGGCACACATCACTTGAGGAAGCTCGTTGAAGCTTCAAAGAGCGGTTCTGAGAACATTCAAGTTATAGCGGTATGCGACATCTACGAGAAGAGGCTCAATAACGCTGTCAACATATCTGGTGCAAAGCCATTCAAAGATTACCGCAAGTTGCTTGAGTGGAGCGATGTCGATGTTGTCTGGATAGCGACGCCAGAGCACTGGCATGCGCGCATGGCAATAGATGCGATGGAAGCTGAAAAGGATATCTACCTTGAAAAGCCTTTCACAAGATACTTTGAGGAAGCCAAGCAAGTGTATGAGACAGCGCTCAGAACAAAGAGGGTCGTGCAGGTTGGTTCTCAGGGTTGCTCGGAGAATGTATGGCACAAGGCTGCTGAGTTGATCAAGCAAGGCAAGCTTGGGAAAATTGTTTGGGCGCAAGCCAGCTACTGCAGGAACTCAAAGGAAGGCGAGTGGAACTACCCAATAGACCCCGATGCGAAACCGGGTGTCAACCTTGATTGGGATGCCTTCCTTGGACCAGCCCCAAAGCGCCCTTGGGATCCAGAGAGATTTTTCAGGTGGCGCAAGTTCTGGGACTATTCTGGAGGTATAGGCACAGACCTCTTCCCGCATGTGCTCAACACATTGCTATTGGCAATCGGCGCTGAGTTCCCAACGAGAGTGGTTGCAAGCGGTGGAATTTATGTGCACAAGGATAGAGAGGTTCCAGACACCTACCACATGATTGTTGAGTATCCGGGCAATTACAATGTTGTGATCGTTTCATCAATGGCGAACGAAGTTGGTGTTCCAACGGTCATAAGAGGGCATGAAGCAACGATGGAGATAAGTGGCAACAAAATCGTCATCCGCCCAACTCGCCCATACGCTGAGGAAAGGGAAGCGGAAGAGGTCTCGGTTGAACCCACCCCAGATAGCGTCGCTGCACACCACAAAAACTTCTTCGAATGTGTGCGCACGAGAGGGAAGCCAAACTGCGATGTTGAACTCGCATACAAGGTAATGGTCGCAGTCGGGCTTGCGGAGATCTCTTACAGGCAAGATAAAGTGATGAAGTTTGACCCACAGAGACAGCAAGTGGTCTCGTAACATGGTTTGAAGGCAGGCAAGCTCTCACGAGACGGCGAAAGGTGCGTTGTGATGGGTATCGTTACGGCAAGCCGTATAGCTATGGCGTGTAAGTTTGAGGTCGTCGCCCTCGGCGACGATGAAGCGTATCTTAGGGCAGTTCTTGAGAGAGCGCTTGAGGAAGTTGAGCAGTTAGAGTTGCAACTTAGCCCATTCATCGCCGACAGTCACTTGAGCGATATAAACCGTCATGCATACCATCGTCCAGTTAAAGTTGAGCCTCAATTGTTTTGGTTACTCAAGCGAGCTGTTAAGATAGGCATTGAAACGGACGGCGCATTTGATATTACCGTCGGCGCTCTAACGCTAACCAGAAAGCGATGGGGAAGTCACAGTGACACATCCACAAAGCTGTATGGAACGGAGACTGAACAAGACGCACTGGTGGGCTTGAACTGGTTGCAGTTGGACGATGATGCTATGACTGTGAGGTTCTTGAAGGAAGGCATCGCAATTGATTTATGTGGCATCGCAAAAGGATATGCTGTCGATGTTGTAGCGAGCAGGTTGCTTGAAGCAGGTGTTGATTGTTTCTTTGTGCACGGTGGGAAAAGCTCAATGCGTGCTTTCGGGAAGCTACCGAATGAGAATGCATGGCGCATCGGAGTGACTAACCCAGCAAAGCCATCAGAGCGCTTAGCAGTTGTTGAGCTATGCGACGGCGTAGCTGTCGGGGTTTCTGAATGGTGCATCAATTCAGTGAGCGGCAAGATGGCTCACATCGTTGATCCGCGCGCCCCAAACCGCATAGGAAATGCTGAAGACGCTGAAAGCAGCGAAGTGCTACGAGCTTACGCGATTTGCGGGAGCGCAACTGATGCTGATGCGCTCTCAACGGCTTTTCTCCTGCTCGGTGTAGATGGTGTTAAAAGCCACTGCGAGCTTTACGAAAGTAGAGGAGCGATCTTGCTTATTCGTGATGGTAGCGGAGTTGAGGTGCTCTCGTTTGGTCTTGAAGGGCTTGCTGAGATACATCGACTGAAAAACCGCACTTCGGACACTGTAGGAGGTGACACATCATCATGACAAGGCGAGAGTTTGTGGTGAGCAGTGTGACAGTGTTTACGCTCACATCACTGTATGCCGAAGCTCAGGAGGAAACTAAGCGCGAAGGGAAGGGTGAGCGCATAAGATGCGGTGTCATTGGGACAGGCATTCATGGTAGGACCCTGCTTAGGGAATTGATGCGCATGGATGATGTTGAAGTTGTAGCGCTGTGTGACATATATCAGCCGAACCTTGAAAGAGCCGTAAAAGCGCTTGGGAAGACCGTGAATGCATATTCAGATTACAGGCAAATGCTTGAGCGTGAGAAAGACATGCAAGCTGTTATTGTCGCCACGCCAACCGCTACGCATGTGGCTATCTCGATTGATGCGCTACAGGCAGGCAAAGATGTATATTGCGAAGCCCCGCTGTCAAACGAAATCGAAGAATGCAAACAGATGGCGAAAGTAGCGATGGCAAGCCAGAAGGTTTTTCAAGTTGGGCATCAAAGGCGCACCAACCCACTTTACAAGCATGCTTTAAAGTTCATCAGGGGTGGGGCAATAGGTCAACCAGTGCAAGCAAGAGCTCATTACCACCGTAAAGACTCGCTTCGCCGTCCTGTGTCCGATGCAAAATACGAACGGTTGCTTAACTGGCGCCTTTACAGAGATACATCCGGCGGGTTGGTGGTTGAGTATGGTTCGCACCAACTTGATGTCATAAACTGGTTTTTGAACGCCTTGCCAATGGCAGTAGTTGGAGATGGAGGGATTGATGTTTGGAAGGACGGCAGGGAAGTGCCTGATAATGTCCATGTTTTGTTTGAATATCCGAACGGTGTCAGGGTAACATACACTGCAACACTTGGCTGTAGCTACGAACAGAATTACGAGCTTATTCTTGGGACTATGGGCGCTATGTGGTTTTCAAAGGAACGCCTCGGACTTTGGTTCAAGGAAGCTGATGCACCTGAATTCGGTTGGGAAATCTATGCAAGAAAAGAACAGCTTGGCGATACGCTTGGGATCGTGCTCGACCCCGAAGCATCAAAGTATGCAGCACAGCTTGAAAAAGGGTTCAAACCAACTGAAAAACCAGAAGCGGAGACAAAGAATCCATTTTACATCTCCTTGAGCGAGTTCTTCAAGTGTATTCGTGAGGGGAAGAAGCCCACCTGCGGGGTAAAAGAGGCATTGACAGCAGCAGTCACAGCTATAGGGGCAAGAATGGCAATTGAAAAGGGCGAAAAGATCACATATAAGCGCGAGTGGTTTGAAGTGTAAAAACTGCACCACAATACGACTTAAAGGTGAACGAACTTGGGTGTCGCTTTCCTGCTTCTCTTTGGCATTGGGGGCAATTTTGTATACACCTCGCCACCGCTAACTCATGCACAGCATGTAAGTTTCCTCAAACGAATGGAAGCCCAGTGGGAACGGATTCGTCAAAGGCATGGATTGCTAAGTAGCCGTGAAATTTTTTCATTTGTTTTGTGGTGCGCCGAAGCCGACCTGCTGTCAGACAGGCTGTGGGTAGACAGGGCTGACGAGGCACTCGCCGTAGCTGAGGAGATGCAGGACCGCAACTCAAATAGCCTTTCATTTGGCAACTTTCGCTGGTATTACAAGGCTGAGAAAGTAGAGGATTTCAACGCTGTTGAATTTTCCATGGAAGATGCCACATTGATTTGGATGAGACATGGCGAAAAGTTGCCAAGTAGGTTAAGGGAAAGATTGCTTAGGTTGATGCAATTTGGTGCTGAAGGTGTCAAACGACACAGGGTAAGACCGGGCTACACGAACATTTACTTGAAAAAGACTTGGAACTGCTTAGCACTCGGCATCTGCCTTGGAGATAAAGGTTTGATTGACTTGGGCAAGGGAATGCTTGACAACTGGCTACTTTTTACATGGGAAAACGGCATCTCCGAGTATTTGAGCCCAACATACTATGGGGTTAATTTGGACGCATCATTGCTAATTGCTCAACTTTTCCCACAAATAGATGTGCGCAAAAAAGCGGAAGGAGCACTGAATCTTTTCTGGACTGACATTGCAGCAAACTGGTTTGAACCTTGCAAACGCCTCAGTGGCGCTCACAGCCGTGACTACGATTATATTGGTGGGCGTGGTTACCTTGACGAACACCTTCGTTTCGCAGGGTGGCTTGATGCACCAGATGGATGGATACCGCAGGCTAAATTGCTAATATGTGGGTGGAAGCCTTCCGAAAACTTGCGCAACTTGTCCATCCAGAATCGCCCGAGGTTTATCTATCAACGCTGGGGAAAAGATACGAATGCACATTGGGCATCGCACTACAACGGGAAGAAAATCAGCCTTGGAGTAGCGGGTGCTTGTTATGGTCCAGAGGATAAGGTTTTGACTTTTCAATTTGCAAACGGTGTGAATGCGCCGATGGGTTACTTTGTCATGGACGCAAGGGACGATCCATATGGCAAGAAACGAGAAATCACTCCGGGAGGGCACGCAAAATCTTGGCATCCGGAGCCGTTTGTAGCAAGCATTCACAGCGAAAGGGAAGCCGTCTTACTTGCAGCACTTGACCCAACGGAACAACGCTTCAAACTGCGCATACCTAAACCCACATCCTTGCGCTCTCATTTTGTGATTCCGAGGGAAGGCGTCGAAATTTGGGTCGGTGAGAAGACGCACATGCCAGCTGAAAGCGTCACCAATCTCGAGATACCCCTGAATATGCCCATTATTGCTCGCTACAAGGGCACAGCCATTGGGATACGCATAATCTACGCTACAGACTTGGACGGCAATACGCCCCCAATAACCCTTGTAAATGACAAGAACGAGTATGGCGTTATAAGGCTCACAGTAACGCATTCTCCCGGTGTGCCGACGCATGGCACGGCATGCACTGTCGCATGGCTTCGTGTTGCAGAGGATTTGGACGATGAAGCATTTGCTCGGTTTGTAAAGGCATTCGCAAATGCCACTGCGACTGTGCACACCAACGGCGGGGAGATTGAAGTAAAGGCAATGGGCGAGAAAGGCTTGCTTCACATGAAAGCAAACATATACACCAGGGAACGCCTATTGCGCGCTGATGGTTTAGAGGGGCGTCGGAAGTGTTTGCTTTGCATTAACGGGCGGGATGTAGGTAGGGAGTTGCTGAGAAAGATTGAGCCAATTGCAACGCTGTCAAGATTGCTTCATGACCCGAGCGTTGCTGAGGGAGTAAACGAAGTTTTTGAAGCTGAAGCATCTCCGCTCATCATCCCGCCATTTGAAATCGGGGAGGACAAAGGAGCTTCAGGTGGTAGATTCGTTTGGGTCTCTGATGAGGAAGGAGGCAGAGGAAGTGCACCAGAGGCGCGCATGTTCGTTTCCGTGCGAATACCGAAGGCTGGAAAATACTTCGTCAAAGCACGCGTCCGAACTCCAACGCCCGACGATGATTCATTCTTCATTCGCATCTTGCGCGGTGAAGATGTGCTGTTGGAGCAAACGGAATGGCACACTGGCGTTCATAAGGATTGGGAGTGGGTAACATTGTGCGGTAAGGATGCAAAGCCAATAGGAACTGAATTTGCCTGCTGGCGTTGTCGTGATTGAAATCTCGTGTCGTGAAGATGGCGCAATGCTTGATTGCCTTAAGGTGACTGATTCGCCGTAGCTATCAAGCTAAAGGTTTAACCGCTTTTGATTCGCTCAGAAGTGGTTGAGCGCAATGCCTTATGCGTGGGGGATTGTAGTAGCTTCTATAGCAACATTGCTTGCGACCGCTCCTATACTGCCTCACATGAACACATCTTTCCTTGGGCTTATCCTCGGGGATCAAGTTGTGTTTGCGTGGGATACATGGTGGGTTCACAAAGCTCTACATGACCCCAACTGCTCGCTTTGGTTCTGTGACTACATCTTTTATCCTGAAGGCGTTAGCCTTGCCAACCACACCCTGATGCCATTGCATTCAATTTGGCTTGGCGAGTTGATGCCGAAGGTTGGCGTGTTCACCTGTGTGAACTTGCTAACGCTTCTTTCGACATGGCTCACTTGCTTTGCGGTGTTTCTGTTTGCGCTTGAGTTAGGCATGATGCCACTTCCTGCAACGGCTTGCATGGTTGTCTTTGGATTGAGTTCGTTTAGAGTTGTTGAGCTTTCTGGTGGTCACATTAATGTGGCGATGCTTGAAGGAGTTATCTTTCAAGCGCTTTTTCTTCTGCGTCTTTTGAAGCGAGGTGGATGGGCTAATGGGTTTGCATTTGCGCTTTTTATGCTCTACACAGGTTGGACTGAGAAAATGCATCTGGTGTTTGCAGTCGCACTTGATGTTGCTATCGTCGCAATGCATTGGAAAGAACTGCGCGGGCTTCGTCGCATGGGGCGAGCCCAAATGCTCCTTCCCATCGTAATCGTGTTTGCTGGCATTGCACCACTCATTTGGCTCAGCGCGACTAATCCAGCACCTTTCCCGAAAGAGCCATCACTCATAAGAGATGCAGGGTGGTTCTTTCGGTGGCTGACTGGCAAGGCTACATTTGCGCAAGCTCGTTCTGCCGTTAAAGGTAGTTGGGGGTCAGCTGGTGCTGAGTCTGCTGACTTATTCAACTTCATTGGTATTGAAGCACGCAACCCGTTTCATCCACCAATCAGTGAGAACAAGCAAAGCATGCGGATGCCACCGAGGGTGTTCGTTGGCTACACAACGCTTTCCATCGTGTTCCTTTCACTTCTCCTAATGCCATCTTTCCGTGTCCGCTCAAAGGGTTGGTTGAGCGCTTTGATTTGCTTCTCCGTTTTATGCTTGGGTCCCTTGCTTCAAGTTGCTGGAAGGGTGTTACCACTTCCGTTACCTTACGCTTTCATGCACTACATTCCGCTACTCAACCAAATGCGTGCACCATATCGATTTGCATCATTAACTTCGCTATGTGCAGGAGTGCTTGTTGGGATGGCTTTTGATGAGCTGTTAAAGCGGTGGCGTAGAAACTCATCTCCACTCATGAGCAAGGCGCGCCATCTACTTTTTACGATCGCCAGTCTGCTCACCCTTGCAGAGTCGCTTTCGTGGTGGTGGAGATTGAAAGCGATTGAAGTTCAAGTGCCAGCGTTCTTTCAAAGGATGGAAAGCGGTGACTTCACACTCTTGGAAATACCACTTGGTAGGTGGGGCGGGATAGCTTCTATCGGGATACCATTGGCTGAATCGGTTCTCTATCAATGCTTTCACGGTAAGCGCCTCGTTGGTGGGGTTGTATCAAGGGAACATGTGAGCAAAGTGAGAGGACTGCTGAAAGAGCGCTTCTTTGCGGACTTGCTTTCACTACAAGAGGGCAAAGAATTGAAGGGCGTGAGAATCAGCAGGGGAGAAGCGATGAAAACACTGCGCAGGCTAAATGTTCGCTACATCGTCGTTTACAGGCAATGGATTGGTTCGCAAGTGCACCTGACGCTGTTGCGCTCACTGCCACTTAAGTTGTGCTATCGTGATAGGCAGATAGTAGCGTATGAGGTTCAATTGCCATCCATTCCGTAGCGCTCTCGATCCGTTCATAAAGCGCTTTACAGAGCCATATGGAAAACTTGTTGCATAGTTTGAGATGTTCGGCGTCAGGGAGCATGGCAGTTCTCAATGACGGGCTTTACTGAGCAAGCCCGGTAAGAGCAGATGGAGTGCATAGAATCTGGAAGAGGTGAAAGTCAATGTGGCAAGAGCGTAGTTCAAGGCGCAAATTTATGTTCACCATTGCTAACGCTACTTTAATTGCGCCGTTACTGCATCGCTTTACCTTAGCAGGTGAGGCAAAGCGCTCGCTGGAAGAGGTGATCGCAAAGATGATTTATCAAAGCGGACCTTTTGAACCCTCTTGGGAGTCATTGAAAAACTACGAATGCCCCGAATGGTTTCGCGATGCGAAGTTTGGCATCTGGACACACTGGAGTCCACAACAAGTTCCTGAGCAGGGCGATTGGTATGCGAGAAACATGTATATCCAAGGTCACGGGCACTATAACTACCATGTCCAACACTATGGGCATCCGTCCAAGTTCGGTTACAAAGACATTTGCCGTCTGTGGACGCTTGAAAAGTGGGATCCAGAAGGGCTGATGGATTTGTTTGTGCGTGCTGGGGCAAAGTATTTTGTGGCGCTGGCAAATCACCACTGCAACTTCGATTGCTGGGATTCAACCTACCACGAATGGAATTCAGTGCGTGTCGGTCCAAAGCGCGATGTAGTTGGCACATGGGCGAAGGTGGCAAGGGAGCGCGGGCTGAGGTTTGGAGCATCAGTTCACACTGCAAGGGCTTGGTGGTGGTTTGAGGTAGCTCACGGTAGTGATAAGGAAGGTCCTATGGCGGGCGTGCCATATGATGGGAACTTGACTAAAGAAGACGGGAAGGGACAATGGTGGGAAGGGCTTGACCCGCAAAAGCTTTATTGTCGCACTCACAAACCGGGTGAGCCACCAGATGATGAATATCTGCTCAACTTCTTCCTGCGAGTGAAGGATTTGATTGACAAGTATCGCCTTGACTTGCTCTACTTTGATGACGGCATCCTGCCGTTGAACAACATTTCGCCACAGATTGGACTACGCATAGCTGCGCATCTCTACAACTCAAGCATCCTTTGGCACGGTAGGAACGAAGCAGTCATGACGACGAAAGGGTTACCACCGGAGTTGCGAAAGGCTTTGGTTTGGGATATTGAGCGTGGCAGAGCTGAGCAGATTGAGCCCTATCCATGGCAGATCGATACAAGCATTGGCGACTGGCACTACCGCCGAAACGATCACTACAAATCGCCAGAGCAAATAATCCACACGCTTATTGATGTGGTGAGCAAGAATGGGAACATGCTCCTCAATGTTCCAGGGAAGGGTGATGGGACGATTGATGATGAGGCTGTGCGCATACTTGAGGCTATCGGTGGATGGCTCAAAGTCAATGGTGAGGCAATTTATGGGACACGCCCGTGGCTTAAATTTGGAGAAGGTCCAAACATGCATGTGACTAAAGACATCGGTGCTGTTAAATTCACAGCGAACGATTTCCGCTTCACTACGAAAGGGAAAACACTTTACGCCATAGCGCTTGGATGGGCTGAGGGAGGCAAGTGGCTCATAGGTTCGTTGGCGAGCATCCGAGATGGGAATAAAATTGAGAGTGTGCAATTGCTTGGCTACGATGGAAAGCTAAAATGGCAGCAGACGAATGAAGGATTGCTTGTGGAGGCGCCCCCGCAAAAGCCTTGTGAATACGCATTCGTTTTGAAAGTTGAGGGGCAGGACTTAAAGCCAGCACAGTGATAAGTGGGTTGCAACCAAACGCTTTAAACCCATGACAAAGTTGCATAGGGGCAAAGCTGTTAGAATGCTAATCAGGGAGCAAATCAAAATAGCGAGTGGGAGGTGAGCACATTATGCTTCGCACAATCAAAGAGGTAGATGTAGCAGGTAAGCGAGTGCTTATGAGGGTCGACTTCAATGTGCCACTCAAAGATGGGGAGGTAGCAGATGACTGGCGCATCAGGGCAACTATACCAACGATTGAGTATTTGATTGAGCGAGGTGCTAAAGTCATATTGATTTCCCACTTGGGCAGACCTAAAGGCAAAGTTGTGGATGAGATGCGCCTTGACCCGGTGGCAAAGCGTTTGTCGGAACTTCTTGGCAAGCCAGTGAAAAAGCTCAACGACTGTATCGGGAGCGATGTTGAAGCGGAAATAGCCAAGATGCAACCTGGTGAAGTCATCCTGCTTGAGAATTTGCGTTTCCATAAAGGCGAAGAGGAGAACGATAGCGAGTTTGCGAAACAGCTCGCCAAGCTTGGCGATGTGTATGTCAATGACGCTTTTGGAGCTGCACATAGGGCTCACGCATCGGTTCATGCTATAACGCAGTTCTTGCCGAGCTATGCTGGTCTGCTCATGGAGAAGGAGGTTGAAAACCTCACGCGTTTGCTTGAGGCGCCTCAGCGCCCGTTTTTGGCAGTGCTTGGCGGTGTGAAGGTTTCGGACAAGATAGGCGTCATCAGGAATTTGATGAAGCGCGTTGACGCACTTCTCATCGGTGGCGCGATGGCATATACATTCTTCAGAGCTAAGGGATTGCAAACTGGGCGCTCACTTGTTGAGGAGGATAAAATCGAGCTGGCAAAACAATTGCTCAATGAAGCGGAGCAAGCTGGAGTTGAACTGTGTTTGCCAGTTGATGTTGTTGTTGCTGATAGGGATGCGGAAGACGCATCCACCAAAGTAGTGCCGTATGATCAGATACCGCAAGACATGATGGGCATGGACATCGGTCCGATGACGAGGGAAGAGTATTCCAAGAGGATAAAGCAAGCTAAGACAGTCTTCTGGAACGGACCTATGGGGCGCTTTGAGCTTGAGGTGTTCTCCGAGGGCACAAAGGCGATAGCAAAAGCGCTTGCAGAATGCGAGGGAGTAGTTGTCGTCGGAGGAGGGGAAACAGCTGCAGCTGCGATACAGTATGGAATTGCTGAGAAGGTCACACATGTCTCAACTGGTGGTGGCGCTGCCCTTGAGTTCCTCGAAGGCAGGGAGCTACCGGGAATCGAAGTGTTGCGCAAGTAAGTTCTCAGGAAAGGTGAGCTCAAATCGCAGTAGGTGTTAGCAGTGGAAGATGCGCGAGCCCATCAAACGGTGTGTTGAGATTGTTTCCTCCATTGGCGCAGAGAGCCGTTTTGTGAAGTGCGACAAGGCGCATATCCACTACATCTGTGTTGGTTGTGGTAAACCGGTTGTTTTTCTTCACGGCTTTGGGGCATGGTCATATGGGTGGCGCAACCAGATCAAAGGGTTGAAGGATTGCTTCCGCTTGATTTCCATTGACTTGAAAGGATTTGGGCTATCAACTCGCTCGCTGCGCACAAGCTATGCTGTTGAGGCGCATGCAGAAGCTGTGGCATGTGTCCTTGAGCACGAAGGCATAAAGACAGCGACCATCGTTGGCAACTCGTTTGGAGGGACTGTCGCTATGGCTGTTGCCGTTTCCTTCCCCACGATGGTGGATGCAATGATACTGCTTGCAGCCCCCTTCAGGATAGAATTGCCAACCATGCCAAAATGCATCTTCTTACCTTTGATCGGACCGAAGCTCGCTCAATGGTTTCTATTCAACGAGGGTGGTGTTGAAGATGCGATGCGTTCCAACTATGCAGATCATGGCATCATCACCGAAGAAACGATTAACGCATACCTTGCGCCACTGCGTATTCGTGGCACGGCATACGCTTGGGTGAAGATGCTACGCCAGATCGACGGCTTTGACCTCTCGGACAAGCTCCCTTACATTCACCAAAGGACATTGCTCATTTGGGGTGAACTCGACAGAACCGTGCCGTTGAGTGTTGGGGTGGAGTTGAGCAAGCGTCTGCCAAACGCTGAGTTGATGGTGCTAAGCGATGTTGGGCATGCGCCACATGAAGAGCGCCCAGCACTTATCAACGAATTGGTGCGCAAATTCCTTTTAGGAGCATGTTAGAAGCTTTGTTTCGTGTTAACATAAACATAAGGCGCTTAGCTACACGACCGCACTCACGCGGAACTCCTTGAGGGGGTGAAGGAGATGCGCACTCTCCTCATTTACGAGGATGAGAAGGCGGTTAATTTTTTACCTCTCACATGGCTTCGCCCGGTATATGACTTGCGCTGTGGTGCGTTGACGCTGCGTGAGAAAGCCCAAAGGCGCATAAAACATGATGCGCTGGTGCTCTTCTGCAGGGGCTACTTGAGTGATGTCATGCGTGAGCGCACTAAAGCTGTAGTTAACGACCTCGCCCAAATAAGTGGGGATGTGGTTTTGGTTAACGGGCGTTCCATCATATCTTCAAAAGTGGCTGAGAGCATATCGGAGCTACAAGTTGGTGAGGCGTTAGTGAATAAAAGCGGTGAGCTTGTAGCTGCTGTTGTTGAAGCAAGGTAGCTAAGTTGGCTCTCATGTGACGCACCTAAAGTTGATGCTTGGAGGGAAATGGGCTTGCATGAAAGGCTGGTTGACGCAACAGTGCTTGATTACTTATGGCAGATCCCGATCCTGCTTGAAGAGAGCGATGTTATCGCCGATGACATCAAGTTGCTTTCAGCGCAAGCCAGTTTGACCTCCCTACCAGACGGGGTCATCAGCTACGGTGACGAAATATTCGTTGAGGAAGGAGCTCGCATCTATGGCGGTGTCGTCATATCGGCTGAGGATGGACCAGTATTCATCTCCTCTCGTTCCTCAATAACTCCTCCGACATTCATTCAGGGACCTTCGTTCATCGGCAGTGGGACACATGTCGACGGTGCGAAGATTAGACCTGGGACAGTTCTCGGTCCGGTGTGTCGCATCGGTGGCGAGGTTGAAGCTACGGTTTTTCACGGCTACTCAAACAAGCATCATGACGGCTTCATCGGGCACGCATATGTTGGTGAGTGGGTGAATATCGGAGCGATGACAACTTGCAGTGACTTGAAGAACACCTATGGAACTGTGAGGGTATGGGTGAACGGTGAGATGGTTGAGACTGGTGAGCTTAAAATAGGTTGCTTCATTGGCGACCATAGCAAGCTCGGTATCGGCGTTATGCTTACAACGGGTGCGGTTACAGGCATTGCTTGCAACATCTACGGTGCTGAGGTGACTCCGAAGTTTGTCCCGTCTTTCTCTCGGGGGAACTCAGAAGAAGGTTTCGTCGTTCACGAGCTTGATAAAGCGATAGCTACAGCAGCGAAGATGATGAGCCGAAGGAAGGTTGAGCTCACAAAAGCCGAAGAGGGGTTACTGCGGAAGGTTTTTGAGCTTACAGCCTCAGAGAGGCAAAAGTGAAGGCTACACTTCAATCGCTCAATAAGTGCTGTTCATAGCTTCTCAATCGAGCTACGAAGCTGGTGATGAACACCGATGGGATGGCTGTTCAAACCGGGGACGCCTTTTAAACAACTCAGCGCCGATCTCAACAGGCATTACAAGGAGATTATGAATGGCGGTGGCGAGAGCTTCTACCTCATCTTCGGTGAGGAAAGCTTCCTCGTGCACCGCATCACTAAGCGATTGATCACCGCGTTCACAGCCCAAGATGAATCAGACGGTGAGTCCGTTAAACTGCTTGAAGGCGATGAAGCAACGGATGTGTCCATATCAAAGGCTGTCTTGAGCTGTCCTATGAGCGTGCTCTTTGGGAGGAGGTATTTGGTCGTAGCTCGCAACCCATCGCTCTCAGAGTTGCAACCTCAGAGCACCACAACAAGGGGCAGGCGCACAAAGACACCTCAAAAAGCATCGACGCACCTCATCAACATCATTGAGAGGGGATTGCCTATAGGAGTTGTGCTCATCATCTCCGTTGATGCGCCACTTGAAATGGAGCATCCACTTGTTCAGGTAGCTCTCAAGCATGGATGCGCCATTTACTTCAGCAAGTTGAAGCGCTACGAGTTGGTCACATTCGTCGAGTGGGTATGCAAGCGCCTCGGAATACAGATGGAACGAGACGCCATACAAGAGTTGCTCATGCGCGTCGGCGAAGATCTGTGGCAGATAAACTCGGAGGTCGAGAAGCTCACAGCTTACATTGGTGAGCGAAGCAAAGTAACGCTTGATGATGTCCGTGAGCTCGTCCCATCGCTCAGTGGCGATGTTTTCAAGCTCACCGAGTTGTTGGTTCACGGTAGCATTGATGATGCAAGGTCGCTCATGAGCTCTCTCCTTTCAAGAGGGGAGCCACTTGCAAAGATACTCTACATGCTTGCAAGGCATTATAGATTGCTCATCCAAGCTCGTTGGCTCCTTGAGAAGCGCATCATTACAAGACAGCATATTGAAACACTTGAGTTGGAGTGGCGTGAGCATTCTGGATATGAGCACGATTTGAAAGAGCGTCTCCAAGCTAAGCTGACTGAAGAGGCACGTTCAAAGTTACCCGATGGCGAGCGCCTATCTTTGTTGGCGCAGCACCCTTATGTCATAAAAATGCTTTTGAGTCAATCCGAGCTATACACGCTACCGAAGCTTATGAACGCCCTTTCAGTGTTGCATGATGCCGATGTTGCCCTTAAGACTGGCGGTTCTGCGAAGGACGAGGAAGTCGCAGATTGGCTCGTCATAAGGCTCTGCCAAGTCGCAAAAAGTCATTAGCAGTGTGGATCGGGGAACATGCTCGCAATACAATATCGCAAAAGCTTGCCTCTGTTCCTGCTCTCGAAACTTCTTGGGAAACGCTTCCCGCATTACTGTATCGGTTGGTGGTCTCCGACGCGCCTCGTTGAGTTGGAGGAGCAAAAACTGCCGTCACCAAACTGGGTGAGGGTCAAGACGCTCCTTGCGGGGATATGCGGGTCGGACATTGATGTCATAACTTCTCGCAGTAGCTTTTACTTCGCACCCATCACCTCATACCCGTTTGTGCTTGGGCACGAAGCGGTTGGGAGGGCGGTTGAGGTTGGGAGCAAAGTTTCAAAGGTGAAAGTTGGTGACAGGGTGGTGCTCGAGCCAGCTTTGAGCTGTCCTGTAAGGGAGTTGAAACCGTGCCCATATTGTGAGGCTGGGTTGTTCGGGAACTGCGAGCGCATAACTGAGGGCATCATCTCAAGCGGTGTTCAAACTGGATATTGCCGTGACACTGGTGGTGCGTGGAGTGAGTGCTTCGTTGCACATGAGCACCAACTGCATTTAGTTCCCGATGAAATCCCCGATGAAGTTGCGGTGCTCGTTGAGCCGTTTTCCTGCGCTATGCATGCGGTGTTGCGTGCTCGCCCATCCAAAGACTGCAAAGTGCTTGTCATAGGGTGTGGCACGATCGGCTTGATGACCATCAAATCACTCAGGTTGATTGGTTTCGATGGTCACATAAGTGCAATAGCAAAGTATCCGCATCAAAGGGAATGGGCAAAGCTACTTGGGGCGGATGTGGTTGTGAAGCCAGATAAATGGCTTTACGATGAGTTGGGAGCAATAACGGAAGCCAAAATACTAAGGGGCGATTTCGGCATATGCACGGTTGTGGGCGGATACGATGTCGTGTTTGATTGCGTCGCATCCTCACAAAGCATAAACGACGCCATCAAATGGACGAGGGCTCGCGGTAAGCTCATACTTGTTGGCATGCCATCAATACCTAAAGGCGTTGACTTGGCACCAGTGTGGCACAAGGAATTGCATATACTCGGCTCATACGCTTACGGGGTCGAAAGGATTGGCGAGAGAAAAATACACACGATTGATCTGGTCATAGAGATGCTCCTTAAGGAATGGCGCGAGGTGCGCGGGATGCTGACACACACATTCCCGCTGACGCGCTACAGGGAAGCGATCGCAGTGAGCGCTCGTCCGGGCAGGCACAAAGCGATAAAGGTGGCTTTTGATATGCGTCAGCAGTAGCATGTGCAGTCTCGAAGGTGGGTTGCGAATGAGCGGCATAGTGTGGCTTGTTGGAGCAGGTGTGGGCGACATCGGACTTATAACGATGCGTGCGCTCGAATGCATCAGTCAAGCGGATTGCATCGTTTATGACAGGCTCATTAACAAGGCGGTGTTGCGATACGCAAGGAAAGATGCCGAATTGATATTTGTCGGCAAAGAGCCATCAACTCATCACCTCACGCAGGAGCAAATCAATGATTTGCTCGTGGCTAAAGCAAAGAGCGGGCTTTCAGTTTGCAGGTTGAAAGGTGGAGACCCTTTCATATTCGGTAGGGGAGGGGAGGAGGCTGAAGCCCTCGCCAACGCTGGCATACCTTTTGAAGTTGTTCCGGGCGTCTCATCATATCATGCCGTCCCTGCCTATGCTGGGATACCGCTAACCGATAGAAGGTATTCATCGTCAGTAGCTATCGTCACAGGTTACGAGAGTGGCGAAGGTGGTGATGTTCGCTGGGAGGAAATAGCTCACGCTGTTGATACGGTGGTCGTTCTGATGGTAGTCGGGCGCATAAGAGAAGTAACGGAGAGGTTGATGCAAGGTGGCTTGGATGGATCAACGAAAGCTGCATTAATTGAGCAGGGCACGCTCCCAACTCAAAGAACAATCATCGGAACGCTCGCAACTATAGCCGACAAAGCTGAGTGTGAGGGCGTTCACCCGCCAGCTGTGCTCGTCGTTGGGAGAGTAGTTGAGCTGTGCAACAAGCTGGCATGGTTTGAGAGGAGACCGCTGTTTGGCAAGCGCATACTCATAGCGAGGGACGAGGACAGAGGCTTTGAGATGGCTCGTATGCTTGAAGCATACGGTGCTAATGCCATTTGGTTGCCTGTGTTGAAGATTGAGCTATTGAGCAACTCACCGCAGATGCGTGAAGCAGTTATAGCACTATCAAAGGGTGCTTATGATTGGGTTGTTTTCACAAGCGTTAACGGGGTAAAGGCTCTTTTTGAGACGCTCCACTCTATGGGCATGGATGCGAGGGCATTCTCGTCAACGAAGGTTTGTGCGATTGGCGATGCCACAAGTAATGAGTTGCGTAAGGAGGGAATAATCGCAGACGCAGTGCCAGTGCAGTTCACGACCGAAGCAGTCGCAGACTTGCTTTTAAACATCGGTGTGCAAGGGAAACAGATACTCCTACCGAGGGCAGTTGGTGCATCTCGCAAGCTCGTAAACAGCCTCGTGGAAGCAGGTGCAGAAGTGCACGAGGTGGTTGCATACAATGTTTTGACCAACAATGAGTTGAGCGAAGAGGAGATAAGCGCAGTCTTCTCAAAGCCTGTTGATATTGCTTGCTTCACAAGCCCTTCATCTGTTGACGCGCTCTTCAAACTTGCGGGGGAGAAGTTAAATGCGCTCCTGCGCAACACAAAGATAGCGTGCATAGGACCTGTGACAGCAAGACGAGTTGAAGAATACGGCTTGCCAGCATCCATAATCGCATCAACGCATACAACACAGGGCTTGGTTGAGGCAATACTTTCTCACATCGCCACCCTAAACGCATCCGTGCAAAAGTGATGTGCACTGGCTTCACTTTTGGAAGGGAGATGGCATAGGTGGTGGGAATCCCTTTTTCAGCGCTTCCATAAGCATTGAGCCGAGTTGCTGGGAGGCAGCGCTCATCGCTGCGCTGATGATTTCTTTGGTCGTTCGCTCAGCGTTAATCTTCCACGAGAGTTTTTCGCGAACGCATATGAACGGTGCTTCAAACTCAAGTTTGATTGGGGATGTGACTTTGAACTTCACCTTTACGCTTGCTTCCGAACCTTGGATAGTCGTTGCTCCGATCTCATAGTCTATGTTTTTGAGCGGTGCAAACAATGACGCACTGCCTTGCTTCTCCACTTCTGCCCTTGACTTTTCATCAAGGAATGTTTTTGCCTCTTCAATGTTCCCAGCTTTCACAGCGCTTAAGAATCGGTTCACTACTTTATCGGGCTTCTCAAGGAGGCGTGGGAGAAGAAGCACAGCGCACACCACGATGAGCGCCAAGGGGATAATGATTACCAAAGCCTTTGCAAGGCGTTTTAGCAACTGACTTACTGGGCGTTCTGTGACAGGTGCTCCAACCTTAACCGCCTTTGCAGGTGGCTTCCTTTCGGCTGGAGGTGCAACGCTCTCAGCGGGAGCAGTAACTTCTTCAGTGACAGCTTCTTGAGTTACAACTCCCTCGGTAGGCATTCCTTGAGCTTCAATTTCCTCAGTGGGTGCTTCCTGAGTTACGGTTTCCTCGGTTATCGTTTCCTCACGCACTGCCGTAATTAACTTAGTCGGAGCTTCGCTTAACTCTTTGGTTCCAGCTTCGATAGTCTCGGTGGTTTCTGTGATTTCCTGTTGCAGTGGTGGCAACGGCTGAGGCTTTGCCTCAAACCTCCTGCTGGCTATCTCGTCGGCGACCTGTGGGGGATAAAGTGGTCCAGCACACCGCCAACAGGCGAGCATGTGATCTGCGTTTTCGGCACCGCACCTTTTACAAGTTGGCATGTCCCATTCTCGCCCCCGAGTGCCTAAGCTCAGAGTCCAAAGATATTATGCACCCATCTTAACTGCGCAGTCAAATCCAGCTCACACTGCTCATTGCGACATTTTCTTTTGGTTGGCATCATGGATATTGCAGGCATGCACAGTGCAATTGAGTGGTGATGTTAAATGCCTTCCTTTGAGGCTGACCTGCCTTTGATTGAGACTGAGACGGTTCTGTTCCCGCAAGCTCGCTTGAACTTGAAGGTCAAGGGGCTACAAGGTAGGCTTGCTGTGATGAGATGTCTTTCTCAGGATATGCCGTTTGGTGCTGTGCTTATGTGTCCCGACGGTTTTCAAAAACTCGCTGAGATGAAAGTTGTGGGGACAGCTGCTCAAATAGTCTATGTTGAGCGTTCGTCTGACGATTCCTTGATGCTCCTTGCTCGTGGGCATAGGCGCTTTCGCATAATTGAGTTGCTCTCTGAAGAGCCATATCCAGTGGCGAGAGTTTTATTTCCGTCCACGATTGTGACCATCACAAGCGGAGTCCTTTCGCTCTCAAACAAAGTTGCAGCTATGTTTCAACGCTATGCTGAACTTGCATACGAGCCGAGCGCTCTTAAAAGGAGAGAATTCCTACTGCCTACAAGCCCTGTTGACTTGGCTTTCGCGACTGCCACAATGCTCCACATACCACCTCATGAGAAACAGCGCTTGCTCGAAACCTTCAACTTAAATGACTTGCTTTCGCTACTGCTTTCCATCTTGAGGCGCGAGATAGAGAAGCTAACATCCGATGAGAGCTACAAAGATGAGGTTAGGAAGCAGGCATCTACAGCCCTCCCCAAAATGCCACCCATCGTCAACGGCTGTTAGTTGCCACTTCGAGTGACAGACATTGCCAGCTCACTTCTGTGGCTTGGTTGAGGAGAGCGTCGATTCAATCGTTCTGAACAACTGGCTGTGCGCTTCACAGAGTTCGTATTCTCCGTTGAGTTGTGCCCTCAGCATTTCCTGTTGCCAGTGTGCGTTGAAGAGCCTGCAGGAGGCATCGTTGCAAAATGGCTCCATCGTCGCATGGTATGCTATCGCCTGAAGCAGATAGCCCTTTGTGACCTCTGTCAGGCGTTCGTCTTCCAAGTCAACGAGGGCGAAGCTTTTTATTACCTCTTGTATTGCCTCAGTGGTCATCTCAGCATGTAGCATGCTCAATGTCTGCCTGAGGATGTAAAACTGGCGTGGCTTTGCAGGTGCTTCAATCAAACCGCGAAGCGATATGATGTTAGGGAAGCCAAGGGCAATCGTGCGGGCATGCCATCTCCCAGAGGAGTTATCAAATGTTCCGATGAGGAGCTTCGTTATGACTACATGCACATAATCCAAGCCACGTTCGCTTGCAGGTATCAGCTTCCAATAGGCATCTTGCAGGTGGTAAGCGCTGTAGAATGTGCCGAGCATGTTAGGTGGGTCTTGTTTTATCCGCCTATACTCGTATTCAACCTCGGCTTCAAACGGGCTACAGACAACCTCGTTGGAGTTGATGCGAAACACTCTTGTTGCTGAGACTTCTCTGGCGAACTCAAGCATCTCTCTATCGCATCTGATGAAGAACCTTGCTGGTTCTGGGCGCACCTCCACATCCAAGGACGGCAGTATAGAGGAAACATACCGAACAAGCTCGTCAACCCTTAAGGATGTGTATGAGGCATCCACATAGAGTTTGAGGTGGCGTGGCAAATTGTAGACTGCTGTGCGCACTTTCTATTGCTCCAATCCCTCGTATGTGTTGGTGTTGCAGGCGCTTAAGAAGTCTTTGCGATTGCTTCCTCAGCTTTCAGTTGCTTTAAGACGACCTCGGCAGCACGCGCCCCAGAGAGAAGCATTCCACCGAATGTAGGACCCATCCTTGGAAGCCCATAAACAGTCGTAACAGCCATACCGCAAACCACAAGCCCAGGGTAGACTTGCCCAGTGTGTTCCACAACCAAGTCCTCACTTCTCTCTACCCACATAGCTCCGTAGCCACGAAGCTTTATCAAACCTCTCTCCTCGAGCTTTCGGCAAACTGCAGCGTCGTGTCCAGTTGCATCAATGACGAACTTAGATTCAAGCGCAACAGGGTCAACACATGTTATCTCCCTCGGCAATGCTGTTATTGGTGTCCAGTTGATCACAACACCTGCCACCCTTTCATCCCTTATCACGAGATCTTCAAAGACGGTCATTTGCAAGAACTTAACACCCGCATCACACGCTGCAGCTATCAGCTTCGAACAAGCATGTGGACCATCGGCTACAAAAAGCCCCTTTGAATGCTCAACATACGGGATGCCAAGCTCTTCCAAAACCTTGTTAGCTGGCTCTCTGAATGTGACCTTGTTCATCAAATAACCTCCTATCCAGAAGCCTCCACCGAGGTAGTTGTTGCGCTCAATCAAAAGCACCCTAACACCGTTGCCTGCAAGCTGTCTTGCAGCCATCAACCCAGCAGGTCCGCCACCAACAACTATTACATCGCATTCAACATAGGCGCTTAACTGGCTTGCGAACTGGTCAATTATAGCCCTCGTTATTTCTTGCTCGCCAACATCCGCAAAGAGAGGTCTCTCCATTTTCATCGTTCACCTCCTGCCTTTGATGCATGCGCTCATCCGCCATCGACAAGGGGCGTATTACTGTGGAGGTAACCTCCGTTAGCATTAGGTTAACGCATCTTTAATCATGCCGTGCTCGTTACCCTTATATGGCTTCGGAGAGTTTGAAGAGGGCATCGATGAATGTTTGGTCATCGCTCAGCAACTTCTCTGTTGGCTCATCTTGAGGTATCCCTTCGAGAATGGAAATAGACTGTTGTAACTGGCTTGAGGTGTCTTCAGGTGCGGAAGCTTTGACGGCGTTTGGTTGCACCACTGATGCGTTGCTTAAAGGTGTCGGTTGGGCAAGCGAGGGCAGTGATGCTAAGCGTGTTTGTGCGCGCCTTTCGACTTGCGTATCCTCCTCCACATCTGATACTTGCCCAACGAGCTTGATATCCCTGAACTGGCTTAACTCAGATGCCATCTGTTCGGAAACGGCTTTTGCCATCAGCCACTCGCCCATCCTTTCGTAACATGACTTAAGCATACTTAGAGCACGGTATCTAAGTGCTGGGTTGACTTCGTTTAATTTCGCAAACTCCCTCAAGCGCTCCACTGCCTCCGACAACTTCCCAATGCTCATCAGATGCCCAACGCTGACCAGATATGCATCAGCACTGTTTATAACAGTTGTTTCCCCCGTGAGCATGGCGCTCGGCACAGCCACACGAAAACTGCTCTCAATGTCTCTGTCAAAGTCGCTTGCGATACCGCGAATGCTTACATCAACTCTTGCAACATCGCTCATTCTGGTGAGCGATGAGTTTGCTAATACTGGTTGCGAAGCTATGGCTTCATACCGCTTTGGCGCTACAAATGCCCTCTGTTCGTTCGCTCTTTGATTTATCTGAGCATGCACAGGGCTCACGGTCAAAGTTTCAACAGTGCTCCCCTTTGCGCTGGCGTATGACATGGGTTGTCTACCGATGCCCTTTTGCGTCTCAGTGCTTTCATAGGTGGCAACCGTAGCATACCTTTCCATCACATCTGTCGGTGTTCGTGTTTTAATGGATGCTAACCCGAGCATGGCGACAACGATGAGAGCCATCGTGTAGGCTATTGCATAAGGCTGTTTGAGCAATGTGCCACCGATGTAACTTAAGTTGACCCCTTTGGTGGCACCTTTTTGAGTCTTCAATTGCCTGATGCGCTCTAAAGTTCTCTCAGTGAAGTCAGGTGGCGCTGGTGTGTAAGGCATTGAACGCAGTGTTGCATGCAACCATTGATACCACATGAATTCGTTCATGCAATCCTTGCAATTGCGGAGGTGGTGCTCAACCTCCGCTGTCGTAGCCCCGTCTAACTCACCATCTATGAGCTGTGGGATGAGAATCATATATTTTTGACATCGTCTCTTGCTCATAACTCGGCATACCTCTTTCGCAGGCTATTGCAATTTCCCATGCCCTTTGTTGTCGTTGGAATGCTTCTCAAAGAAGTANCTCTTCAATTTCTCCTTCAGCAACCGTCGTGCCCTTGAAACTTGCGACTTGAGTGTGCCGACAGGGACGCCAAGTATGCGTGCAGCTTCGTCATAGCTCAATTGATGCATGTCGCACATTATGATGGCGGTTCGGTAGATCGGTGGTAGCTCGTCAATCTTGCTTCGGACAAGTTCTCGCAGTTCTTTGTTCATCGCCATTTCCTCAGGTGTTGGCATGCTGTCCTCAAAATCGATCAACTCTTCCCAGTTGCCTTCTTGTTCGTCAAGCGATGTGATCGTTGTCCTTTCCCTCTGGCGGATGAAATTCAGGCAGGCGTTTTTTGTCACCCTATAAAGCCATGTTGAAATGCGCGCATCGCCTCGGAAGCTTCCTATGGCTCTGAAGGCATTGATGAAAACTTCCTGTGCTACATCTTCTGCATCTTCTGGGTTTCGTAGCATATCGTATGCGAAGCCATACACCATGTGCTTGTATGTGTCTATGAACTCACGCCATGCATCTTCATCTCCAGCTTTGCAACGCTTTATGAGTTCCTGCTCACTGACTGGGATAGATGTAACGCTCTCATGCGCCTTCCTTACCAATCCAAGCCTGCTCACAAGTGCTGCCACTCTTCCTCCGTTTCCGCGCTTTTGACCCATTTGTAACCACCCACCATCTTAAGCTACTCTGCTACTTCTCGTGCTCCCTTGAGTTTTCTTTCACAATTTTAGACGCACTTCGATTTAACCCGTTGCGTCCTTACCACTCACACTTACTTGTTCACTTTGGTAGTTTAGCTTACCATCGCTTCGCACGCAAGTTGTGAGATGTCTCTCGTGTTAGAACAGCTGACCAACGCTTGTATCAAGCAGTTGTGAGCGGTCGCTTGTTCCGAAGAATTGCCTGAAGGCAGGGAACGCCTTTATGTTGAATTCAACACGCCACTCCCTCGTGAGCGAATTGTAAGTCAAGGAAATTTCATAACAGTGCAAGTCTCTCGTGAGCCTCGTTTGAACATAGTCAGTGCGCCTCATTATGCCGTTGTAGCTGGCAAGCAGTTGCAGTCTCCATGATCTCCCGATCCTCCAATCGACGAAGGAACGGATAAGCGCAAGCTTCTTCTCAAGTGAGCTGTAGCGGGAACTCAAATTAAGCAAGATCCCCCAAGGCGGTAAATCTGGTTCCTCCCTCAACTGCGATTGTGAATAAGCCGTGTAAGATGGTATGTAGAACGAGCCATAGCCGTAGTAGGGAAGTGCGTGTGCTGGGTATCCCCTTTGGATGCTTTTTGAAAGCACTCTCCCCGGGAGACTTATAGCAACCCAGCTTATCACATCCCTCATCCTGCCCCTCTCAATGTCATAGCCACTTGATACAGCTAACCAAAAGCCACTTAGCATGTGCCACTGCATGTTTGCTGTGATGTCTCTGAAGATATTGTTCTGGATGTCCAATCCAGTTGTGAGCGACGCTTGAAATCTTTCGGACGGCTCCAGATAGAGTTGCAAATCTGCGGACTCATACGGTGGGCGCATGTCAAACCTGAAGGGCGTCCAGCCATGTTGTTTTTGCAGTTGGTATCCAATCAACAGTCTGCTACGCTCCCCGAAGTTCCACTCAAATTGCGTCAGCATGCCATATGTGTATTGGGCAGTAGCATCATCGTAAAAGCATTGCTCGAAACGCCCAGTCAGCGTCATGCTCGCTTTGTGTGATAGCCTAATTTGCGTCTGCCCGATGTCTGAAGAGAAAGCGAAGCGAGCCCTCCTCACCTTCGCAGGATACTCAGCGAATTTGCCCATTGACGCTGAAAGGATGAGTGGTAGCTTTTGCTTCTGTGAGCGATGCAAACGCAGGTTGAAAGTGAGCTCTGGCAAACGCTCCAAACCGAAATATGTGTCGGCAGTGTTTCTTGCCTTATCCAGATCAATCCTTTGTTCGTATATCAGACCCCAACTGGTGAGCGCGCCATCTCGGTGCACTTCAAACCTATGTTGTAGTTCCTCATCTGGCGCCCTAACTGCACCGATGCCAAAGTAGCTACTTTCAAACCTGCGGTATGTGCTTTGCAGTCTCACATCCCATTTATCCCTTCGTATGAAGCTACGAACTAAAACGGATGTGTCATCCGTCTCACCATACCCAGAGTAACTCAAGCGGCGCAGATCAATTGTCGTTTGCATATTCGTTCTATTCCACTGGAGCGATGTGCTAAGGGAGCTTGACCTTGTGCGCCCAACGAAGTAGGCGCTGTTTGAGCGCACCTCGCTTTGCAGGTTCATAAGCAGTGATTTTGAGAAGCGATGGGAATGCCTAATGCTCCAGTTCAACTCGGTCCCTCTTCTTCTGTCCCTCAGCCAGTAGAGGGCGACTGCACCCGTCATAGCTTTCAGGGTGTAGTCCTGCTCGATACCCAAACCCAAGCCTCTCTTTTCAGCCCAATCAAACCTCGCTACGCCTGTGGAACGCTCATCAGCCATGTAAGTGTGCGCATATTTGACGAACCAACCTTCAATCTCATTTCGCCCCACATCCGGCATGAGCGTTGTCCGTCTTCTCCTCGGTTTGATCGAGATAACAAGTGTCGGCAATGAGGCTAACTTCTTCCCGCCGAAGTATATGCCAACATCCCTTGCGATGACTTTATCGTTGGCGATTATGTCCATCGTATCGGCACGCAAGCTCCAATGCGGTAGCTCCTTATCGCATGAAGTGAGAAGGGATGCCTTTAGGTGCGCTTTATTTTGGCTACCTTCAGCAGATGCCGTTCGCAGGTAAAGCGGTTCAACAACACCTTGCGCAAAGAAGGAGGGCTCAACCTTCATCCTCCCATCTTTGAGTTCCCAACGCCTCTCCCTGATGTAGTAATTCAAACCCTCAACGCGGAAGCTTAAGTCGGTCGCCCTGCCTTCAACCGGTGGCAGGAAATGCACGATGCCTTCTTTCGGGTTGTATCGGAGGTTGCTCGCATAGGCTATTAAGTCTCTCGTTTTAACTTCAACACTGCCACCACTCGCTTGCATTAACCACTCATCGCCATGACGCTGCATTATGAGCTTGGCATCTTGGCTGAGAACCTCAATTGCTTTGCCCTCGGTCACCTCGGTAGTTTCGTGGGTCTCAAGCGCTTCTCGTTGTGTGATGCCTTCTTGTTCAGCACCTTGCTCCGCTTGTAATGTTGTGTTTGCTTGCACCCCCTCAAGAGCTTGCCCATCTTGCTTCTCCTCCGCAAGCATAGCTCCCTGAGTGATGAGCATCACCAGCAATATAGACAGAGCGAAAAATCGCAGTGCTGTCTTGAACGAGGGTGAAGCACCGTTTGCTTTCGTGCTCATCTCTTTCACCGTTCCTTTAGCAACATGACCATCCCCATCAAACCGAAGAAGAAGTTCTGCGACCATGCTGATAGGAATGGCGACAAGTGATATTTGATGCCGATCGCCCTTGACCATCCCATAAAGCCCTGGTAGAGGAAGATGGCGAGTATTGCTATGAGCATGCCCGCATAAGTGCCACTACGGGAGAACCTCATGCTCAACGGGGCAGCCCAAAGCGTCATGATGAAGCACGCTGCAGGTAGAGAAAACTTGAAGTGGTAATCAATCTTCATCGCATGCACATCTATGCCGCTCTTATCAAGCATCTCAATCTGCTGTTTCAATTCTTGGGACGACATCTCGATAGGCGTCTTCGCTGCTGTAACGAAAGCTTCAATGCTCTCTTTGATGTTAAGGGTTATGCGTTCCGTGAACATTTCAGCCACTTGATGCCCTTGCTCATCATACTGGTGTATGACAACATCCCTAAACCACCATGTCCCATCCTCGTGCGATGCGCTCTTTGCGATGTATACCCTCGGGAAAGAGCCAGTGGATGGTTCAAGCTCGTAAATCATAACGCCGTAGAGCATCTTCGCTGTCGGCTCAACATGCCTCACATAAACGAAGTATTTGTTTGACAGCCTGAGGAAACGGTTCTCCTCAATGAACGGTATTGAATAGCTCAGCAAAAGCCTTCGCAGTATGTTTTCAGCGCGATGGTTAGCCTCGGGTGCAACTCGGTCGTTTATCCACAAGTCAACGAAGCTAACCAACACTGACACAACCAAAAACGGGTATGCTAAGCGCATGCCGTTCACACCGCTTAGCTTGAACGCTGTGAGCTCACCTTCACGCCCGAGCCTTGTAAGGGCGATTGAAGTGGAGATGATCATGGCTATCGGGAGGGAAAGGACGAGCACGGATGGCAACCTGTAAAGCATCATCAACAGCAGATCCTTCGCTGGCACATTCTGGTTGATGATTTTATCCAAAGCCCAATAGAGCATGTGCCCCGTCAGTATCGTAACGAAGATGAGAAGCCCCGCTATGAATGGCGTCAGCATCTCACGAAGAAAATACCTATCGGCATGCGTCGCAAACGGGATAAGCAATACTACCCTCCTAATCCAACCCTTCAACCTGCTCAAAAATTTCACCTCTACAACCTGCCCGAATGACAGGGCATCCTTTGAATCTCATTCGATGCGCTCGACTTTGATGTCATCGTTGTCTTTAACCTTCCTTAGGACTGTCGCATCTCCTATGACCTTCCCAAACACATTCACAGGGCTTGCAGGGCGGATCTCATCGCCCCTGCTCACGGGCGTCTTGCCGAAGAAAATACAGAATGCGCTCCCCGGACGCCAGTATCCTAAATCGCCAACCTCTACAACCTCCTTTGGGTCTTCGTCTTCACAGCGCACAGGTATGGTGAAATAGATTTCGTCGCCCCAACGGTTAGCCTTGCCAGTTATCGGCAACGCCTCCCAAATCTTTTTCGCCGTCTCGCTCTCGTTCAGCTCTGCTTCAACGCTCACACTGCCCGCTGTGATCCTTATAAGCCTCTTCACCACTGCTCACCTCCAATTTTGAATGTTACTGCACATGACACTGTAGCAAGCTTGCGTTGGCTAAACAACGAGTGTGTTCCAAAGAGCCAGACAGTGCCACAATTTATCTTGCCTGCATACCAAGCTCAGTTATGTCAGCGAGGTGAGGGATGAATGGCGATCAAGTTCAGTTTTATGACATGGGTGTGCCCCGATTGGACTGTGAGGAGAATAGTTGAGACAGCGAAGCGTTACGGCTATCACGGTGTTGAGATACGCACGGAAGTCGGACACGCTCACGGCATTGAACCAGAGACGGATAGAAACGCCCTAATGGAAGCGAAGAAGATCTTCGACGACAACGGGATTGAAGTCAGCGCTATAGCGAGTTCTTGTTTCTTCTCGCAGGCGGACCCTGACGAACGCAAAAAGATGGTTGAGCGAGCCAAGTTGCACATGGAGCTCGCATCAACGCTCGGATGCAAAAATGTGCGTGTCTTCGGCGGAGCTATCCCCGCAGGCGTTTCAATGGATGAGGCGAAGAAATACATCGCTGATTCATTGCGTGAACTTGGCGAATTCGCACAGCCGATGGATGTGTATGTGCTCCTTGAGACACACGACGCATTCAGTCGTTCAAAGGACGCTGTTGATGTGATCAAACTTACCTCACACAGCCATGTTGGTATCCTTTGGGATGTCCAACACCCATACACGCATGGTGAGACGCTCGAAGAAGCATTTGAGAATGTCAGCCAGCATGTGAGGCATTGTCACATACACGATGTGAAGCGCGAGGGGAGTGAATGGAAACTATGCCTGCTCGGCGAGGGAGAGATATCGCATGAGTTCGTCATCAAGAAACTGCTTGAGATTGATTTTGATGGGCATCTCTCGGGTGAGTTCATCAACCCACAATGGGAGGCTGAATTCATCCTCAAGCAGTATGCTGAAACGCTTCACCGCTATCTGGAGCAAGCGATGGAACGCAAGGGAGCTTAAGTTCAGCGGATGTGAGCGCTTTGGTGAGGGGATTACCGCTTTGCTTCACGCACGAACGGGAGCAGAAACTCATGCCATTCTTCATGCCTGAGGGCAGCTATGAGCTTCGAGTAGCCCATATGCGGTATGTATGCGGGGCGACGGGGTTTCTTCAAAAGACGCATGTTTGCTTCCTCTGGCGTCCTGTTGCCCTTCTTTGAGTTGCACTTCACACAGCAACATACGAGGTTTTCCCAATCGGTGACTCCGCCCCTTTCCTTTGGCACAACATGGTCAACGGTAAGCCCAGGTCCGCTGTATCCGCAATACTGGCAAGTGTAGTTATCACGCGCCAATATGCTTCGCTTGCTTAGCTTCACATGCACGGGTGGACGCCTTGCATAGTGATAGAGGCGAACAACACTTGGCGCTTCCATCTTGCCACTTGGGTAGCGGATCTGTTGGCTGTTATGCTTGATCACTTCAGCTTTCCCTTTCAGCACAAGCACAATTGCTCGGCGCACGCTCGTCAAGTTGAGCGGTTCATAGTTATGGTTGAGCACGAGAACTTCCGCATTCAACACCGACCCATCGTGCTTCTTCTCAGGCGTTCTTCGGCTCATGGCTTACCTCAGCTCGCTTCAATCCTACTCTTTGCATCATCGCATCAGGTTACATTGATTATCATAGCGCACTTTCGTTGGCAAAGATCACCGCTGTTCATCAACATCCTCAAAGAGACCTTCGACGAATTCGGCTGGATCAAAATCTTCAATGTCATCGAGCCCTTCACCAGTCCCGACAAGCTTTATCGGCAGGTTCAACTGGTCCTTTATTGAGACGATGACACCACCTTTGGCTGTCCCATCAAGCTTTGTGAGGACGATGCCAGTTATCGGTATCGCTGAAGAGAATGTGGAAGCTTGCACTACTGCGTTTTGACCTGTTGAGGCATCGAGGACGAGCAGTGACTCATCTGGTGGTCTTCCGAGGAGGCGCTCCGCAACACGCCATATCTTCTGGAGTTCCTGAAGCAGGTTATAACGAGTGTGCATTCTGCCAGCTGTATCAACGAGCACAACATCATACCCTCTCGCCTTCGCTGCCTCAATGCCATCATACACAACAGCTGCAGCATCGGCACCAATTGAGTGCGCTATCACTGGTGATCGGACTTTCTCTCCGAGTATCTTCAACTGCTCAATCGCAGCTGCCCTGAATGTATCAGCAGCAACGAGAAGGGGCTTTTTCCCATCGTGTTTTAGGCGCCATGCGAGCTTCGCGGTTGTCATCGTTTTGCCAGTGCCATTGACTCCGACGATAAGCCAAACCGTCGGAGGTGTCGGTCCGAATGAAAGGTGCTTCGGTGAGTGATCAAGAAGGTCGATAAGCGTTCTTTTGAGAAGCTCAATCACCTCATCACCGCTCTTGCATTCTCCCCTCTTCACCGCTTGCCTCACATTTGAAATGAGCTTTTGCACCGTAGCTATGCCGACATCGGCGAGCACGAGCGTTTCCTCAAGCTCCAAGAACAGTTCCTCGCTTATTTGCCTTTGCCTGAATAGCTGTTTGAGCTTGCTCAGCATGCCCCTGAAGAAACGCATTCTTAGGTTCACCTCTCAAGCCGAGGTTGAATGTGAGGTTGAGAAATGAGCATCCAAAACTAATCATGCCACTGACTTCATCCAGCGGTTGATGGCGAATTCCGCATGAGCACCAAATCCGCTCACCCTCTGCGAGAACGAGACTGGCAACATTTTCGCCATCAGCTAAACGCTAAGGGCTGAAAGCCGATAGCATAGAAGGGCTGTTTTGCCTTTTAGAACACGGTTGGTTGAACGCCGAAATCAGTATGCCCTACTCAGAGCAAAAGCTATCTTGGACTTTGAACGACGCCTTCTCAAGAGCCTTCCACTTCAAGAAGGAGCGCACATCGTCAAGCGATGTGCTTATCCTACAGCGAGGCAACGAATTAAGGAACTGCTTCCCATATCCCCTTTTTAAGACCCTCGGATCAAGTATAGCCACGACGCCGTAGTCATCGGTTCGTCTGACGAGCCTGCCAAAACCCTGCCTGAGCCAAATTATAGCCTGTGGCAATTGATAGCTGTAGAATGGGTCTTTGCCTCCTTCTTTGAGCCGTTCAATTCGTGCCTCAGTTATAGGGTCATCTGGGACAGCGAAAGGAAGCTTAACGATGATGACTGCAATCAGGGCTTCACCTGGCACATCTACGCCTTGCCAGAATGTGTTTGTGCCGAGCAGGACAGCATTGTCAGTGTTGCGGAACTTCTCAAGCATGAGCCCGCGTGGCATCTCGCCTTGCACAAACACATTCATGTTTGGCATTGCTTCCCTTATGCGTTGGCTCGCATAGCGCAGTGCTGGGTAGTTTGTGAAAAGGACGAATGTCGCACCATTCGTTATCCGTAGCAGGTCTATTATGCGCTCGGTGGCTTCCGTGTTGAACGCCTTCATATCAACTGATGGGTCTGGCAAGTCATCAGCTATGTAGAGCAGGNCTTGCTCCTCAAACTCAAACGGCGATTTCACAATCAGTTCTTTTGCTCGCTCTATGCCGAGACGCTCTCGGATGTAACTGAAGGAGTTGGAAGTCGCTAAAGTGGCTGAAGTCAATATTATCGGCATGCCCTCAATGAAGACATTTTCCCTGAGCAAGTCAGCAAGCTCAATCGGAGCCATGCGTAGCGAGATCCTCTTCTCACGACGCAACTGCTCAACCTCAGCCCAATAAACATAGCCCTCAAATGACATCTCAAGGATGTGAGTCACAAGCAAGCTCGCCTTCGCCAACCTTTCGTGAGCGACATAGAGTTCCACCGCGTCGGTATAGTCATCCAAGCTTTCTGCCAGCTTGCGAATGACTGATGCGAGCTTCCCCAATGGCTTGCTCAATATGTTTTCAACGAATCCCTTTTCTCGTATGCGGACTGCCTGTGACTCGCCCACGCGCTCTGCGACGGCGTTGAAAAACATTTCACTGCATCTGCGCACATCCTCGATCAACTCCCGCGCCTGCTCAAACAACTCCCTAAAACGCCCTTCGTATCTGAGTAGCAATCCCCTTTCATAGCGCCTTCCAAGCAGGTGGCTCAAGAGCATTTCGAGAGAAGTGTTCGAGACCTCTTCAGCGAAGTGTTCACATGCCACCTCCTCCAAGTTGTGCGCTTCATCAAACACAACTGCATCATAAGCTGGAAGCACATTCCCATCAGCTGTGATGTTGGAGAAGAAGAGGTGATGATTGACCACGATGATATGGGCATTGTGTAAGCTTCTGCGCGAGAGTTGATACGGGCACTGGCGATAAAAGGGGCATCTTGAGCCCGAACAAATATCTGGGTCTCTCGAGACGGCGCTCCAGACGAATGGGTTTGGCTCAAAATAGAGCTCCATACGAAGACCTGTCTTGGTTGTTTTAGCCCATTCAGCGATGGCTTCAAGTTGGGCTACCTCTTCAATTGAAGCGAACAAGCTATGCTGTAACGCCTGTATCAACCTGCGCATGCAGATGTAATTTTGCGACCCGTAGGCAACCGCATACCTGAAGGAGCCACCCAATGCTTCATGAATGAATGGTAAGTCTTTGTCTGTGAGCTGTTGTTGGAGCGTCTTTGTGTAAGTTGAGACTATAACTCGCTTCCCCTCACGGCTCGCCCATAAAACAGCGGGCACAAGGTATGCAAATGTTTTACCGACACCAGTCCCAGCCTCAACAAGCAAATGCTCACCAGCTTCAATCGCCCTCGCAACTGACTCACACATCTGTAGCTGTCCTTCGCGAACTTCATACCCGTTGAGACGCTCCGCTATCACTCCATCCTCCCCGAGCGTTGAAAGCGATAACTGCACAAGCCAGCTCACTCTCTATCACCGCTTACAGCAACTTGATGAGGTTTAGCAGATCGACAATAGCTATGTTCTTCAACCGCCTCAACCTTTTCTCGTTAGCATGCCATATGGCGTATGGGTGAGTGTGCCTCAGATAGCGTTCACAGGCTTCGCCTTCACACAATTCAATGAAGTCTTTCAAAGAGTGCAACGCAGGTGGTTTAAGCCCTTGAGTTTTTTCGAGTGCTTCAAGCACACCGCTTCTTAATGCCTCAAGCATGCAGTAGGCTCTGAGCGCAACGAGAGCATCGCTGAATTTGTGCGTTGCAATCGCATGCTCAACACCTGGATCAAATGGATTGAAGACCATGTTGTTGTTTTTCGTCTCGCCCATGACCCTTTACCTCGCTATGTCACCTCGGTTTGATGTCACCCAGATATGATTTGGTCAGCGCCATCCGCTATAAGTTTTTCGGCGAGCTTCTCACCGAGCTCCCTCGCCGAGCGCAGTGACCCGCGCATGGTGCGTCTAAGAACGACTTTGCCATCCGTGCTCGCTACAACCGCCGTCATCTCAAGTTCATCGTCGTTGATGCATCTCGCACAAGCGCCAACTGGAACATGACAGCCAGCACCGAGTGCTGCTATAAGCGCCCTCTCAGCTTCAACTTCAGCTCTCGCTCTTTTGTCATCCAAAGGCTTGATCAGCTCGAGTGTGCGTTTGTCATCGGAACGAGCTTCAACTGCCAAAGCACCTTGCCCAGCAGCAGGCGTGCAAACATGGATTGGCAGAAGCGCTGTGATCCTATGATTAAGGTTCAGCCTTTCAAGCGCTGCAGCTGCTACGACAATCGCATCAAACTGTCCTTCGTCAAGCTTTCTCAACCTTGTATCCACATTGCCTCGCAAGTGCTTTATCACCAAATCTGGTCTCAGGTGAAGTAGCTGAGCCTTCCGACGCAGGCTTGAGGTGCCGACCACAGCTCCATTTGGAATGATGCTTAATGAAGCGTCCTCCCAAACATAGCCGTCTTCTCCTTCGCCGCGCAGCACCAATGCATCTCTTGGATCGAGGCGCATGCATACTGCTGCAATCGTCAGCCCATCAACTATAGAGGTGGGCATGTCCTTCATGCTATGCACGGCTATGTCAATCCTCCCATCCAGCAGTGCTGTCTCTATCTCTTTGACGAAGAATCCCTTACCCTTTAAGCGCTGCAATGGCAAGTCGCTCACTTTATCGCCAGTCGTTCGGATTACATGGATGCTAAACCTGATATGCGGGTAGATGTTGCGAAGCATTTCAACAACGCTCTCCGTTTGAACCAGTGCGAGCTTGCTACCGCGTGTGCCCACCTTAAGCTCATTCATCTTGGCTCACCAAATCATGTGCTACGCTATCCATGCCAGATGGGAGGCGCTTAAAGATTTCTTGGCGAAGCAAGTTTACAGCTCCGTCAAGGTCACCATTGCGCAACAGTTTGAGCAAACCTTTGTGCATAGCCTCCCTCACAACGGATGTTCTTGAAGAGGGCTCAGGTAAGAGCTTTTTGATTTCGTCCCGCATCTCAAACAAGAGTTGTGCGAGCAACCCATATTCCTCGCCTATGAGTTCGTTCAACTCGTCACGAAGTATGACGGACAGTGCTGGGCTCGCGGTCGATGTATCAACGCTAATCGTCACCATGCCCTTTTGAAGCACTGCTGGCATTATGAATGTGCATAGCTTTGGGTTGTCAGCCACATTGACGAGTATGCCGAGGGCTTGTGCATCCTTCGCTATCCTCGCATTGGCATCTGCATCATCGGTGCATGCGAAAACTAAATTTGCTCCAAGGAGATGTTCCATTTGATACTCGCTTTTGATCACCTCAACTTTCCCTTCGTTTGCGAGCTCCTCTATCTTCTCACATGGCTCCTTGCAAACGATACGCACCTTTACCCCCCTCTCAAGCAACTTCAGTGCCTTCCTCAAAGCCACATTACCACCACCAACTATGACTGCGTTCACGAAATCAGCATTAAGCACTATCGGTAAGCTCTTGAACATGCCACCCACCGTGAACTCCTCAAAGGACGGCGTTGATGACCTCAATGAGGAGTTGTTCGTCTATTGGTTTGTCCGTTACGAACGCCTCGCCGATTCTTTTCGGCAGGATGAAACGCAATGTCTTACCTCTCCTCTTCTTATCGAGAGCCATAGCGTTGTAGACCTGCCATGCTGAGATTCCAGTCACGCCAACCTCCGTCAAAGATGTCGGCAGTCCATACCTGCGCAGAACTTCGGTTTGCCTTTCCACCGTTTCACTTGAGCATATCCCGAGCATGCAGGAAAGGTGTGCTCCAGCTACCATCCCGATGGCAACCGCTTCACCGTGCAAGACCTGCCTATACCCAGTAACGACTTCAATGGCGTGCCCGAAGGTGTGTCCGTAATTGAGCAGAGCCCTCTTATCGCTTCTCTCCTCCTCGTCAAGTTCAACGATGCGAGCCTTTATTTCGCAACAGCGCCTTATGATGTGCATGAGCGCCCCTTGGTCCCTCGAAAGCAAGGCATCCGAGTTGCGCTCAAGGAAATCAAACAACCCTTCGTCAGCGATAACGCCGTATTTGATAGCCTCCGCAAAACCTTCCCTGTAAGCTCTTTCTGGAAGCGTCTTCAGTGTTGATATGTCGGCGATAACGAGTCTCGGCTGATAGAAACAGCCTATTAGGTTCTTTGCCCTCGGGTGGTCAACGCCTACCTTGCCACCTATCGCTGCATCGATTTGCCCAAGCAAAGTTGTGGGCGCATTCACAAGTGCAATCCCTCGCATGTATGTTGCTGCTACAAAGCCCCCAAGATCCGTCACGACGCCACCACCTAAGGCGATGAGCGTGCCATCCCTTGGCACATCAAACTCAACAAGCTTGTCGTAGAGGCGAAGCGCGTAATCGAGCGATTTGGTCATCTCGCCAGGTGGGACGGTTATAATGTGCAGGCTTTTATCATGCGCTTCAAAAGCCCTCGCATAGGATTGCGCATGTAATGGAAAAACAATTTCATCCGTAAGCAGGACGAACGGCTCTTTCAAGCCCGCAGCGGTAAGCAACTTCGGTATGCTATCGTAAAGTTCGTTTCCAATGACGATGTGGTAAGTGCGTTCGTTCAAGCACACTGGCACTGCGCATGCTCCTTGTGGGATGGCGGACGCCCACGCAGCAATCTGTGAAGCCACTTCATCTGGTGTCATCTTATCCGTGTGCACGATGATATCGGCGCGACGGTAAAACGGTTCTCTGCTCTCAAGTAGCTCAACGATGCGTGTGAAGCGATCACTCACATCAAGTAGTGGTCTGTCTGTGGCATCTTTGATCCGCTTCCAAACAGCTATTGGAGATGTTCTCAAATAGAACAACAACCCGTTTGACCTGAGTGCTTTCAAGTTCTCTTCAAATGTTGGCACACCGCCACCAGTGCTTATCACCAAACCCTCTTCCTTTGCCACCTCAGCAACTATGTTCATCTCCAGCTTCCTGAAATAACTCTCGCCGTGCTTGCGAAATATATCGCTTATGCTCATCTGAGTTTGCTGTTCAATCAAAGCGTCCGTGTCCACGAATTCCATCCCAAGCATCTGAGCGAGTTTCCTTCCGACCTCGGTTTTACCACTGCCCATGAAGCCGATAAGGACGATATTCCTTCGCCTCATTTGACCCGTGCCTCCCTGCTTCGGTGAGCAAATAAAGGAGCTACTGCCCTCATTCCCTCTCAACCTGTCCGAAGTAGCTAACTGGCGGGATCAATTCCTTCTCAAACGAGGGACCCTTCCACATCACCTTTATGGATGCGATCGGTGGTGGACCTTGATAAAACTCGAGCTTGAAGTCGTGCAAGCCCTTCTTAAGCTCCATCTTTTTGCTCGCTGCGGAGCGCTGAGGTCCTATTCGCCACTCATCAATCACGAGTTCACCATCAATCCATAAGCGTGCTGCGTCATCCAAGTCTTCGATGAAGAATTGGTATTCGCCATCTTCTGGGACGAGCAATTGTCCTTGCCATTTCACCCCCCAGTATTGGGAACTCATATCTGGGTGCGGGCGCGTGTTCCAGTCATGGTCTATCACAAGGTCAACACGGGAGAAAATGTAGCGTTGGAAGAACGGTCCAATAGGTGCTTCACCAATCTTATAACCCTGTGGTGGTTCTGGTTCATCATAGTAGTCACCCTTTACTCCCTCAGGGAAGACAACGAGTTGCTTCGGGATACGGCGTGAGCTGAATGTCAACCTTATGGAAGCTCCAGGTCCAGGACCTTGATAATACTCAACAAGCACATCGTGGAAACCAGCTGTTAGAGCTATCGGTTGACTGGAGTGAGTTGTAGGCATCTGTATCTTCCAAGCATCCAAAACGAGCTTCCCATCAATGTATAGCCTTGCAGCGTCATCAAGGTTTTCAAAATGAAAGACATACTCATCGGTGTGTGGGACGAACATCCTACCTTGCCACCTTACGCTCCAAAACTCGCTCCCCATATCTGGATGAGGTGACGCACCTATGTCCCATCTGAAGTCAATCATTTCATCTTTGCGCGTGAAGACAAGTTTTGAGAAAGCTGTCTTAGGTGGTGGATCACCAACTTTGTATGTCTCCAAGTCCTCATCGTCGTAATACTCACCGACAACCCCATCTGGGAAGAAACCTCTTGGTGGACCGGGGAGCAAACTCTTCCGCATGACAACAGCTCCCCAGTATTCAAGCGGTGTATGAACCACTTCATGTGGTTGAGGTAGCTCATACTCAATCGTCAGTTTTGGGGCATTCACATTGATCGAGCTTCCAGAGATGAATTCAACCGAGCCCTTACCAGATGTTATGGTTAGCAGGAAGCCATTGTTCTCAGCGCCACCTTCAACTATAGCTTTCACAGCTTCGGTTACATCAAAATTCACCCACATGTCTGCCTCAGCTATTTTCGCCTCAGCTTCTTCCCCATGAGCTGAAGCGGTTTTAAAACTTAGGCGAGGTGAATTGTTACCATCACCTGGGAAATCTCCACCTGGTGTGTTCCAACTTTGTTCCCCGTTTGGTGAAAGCCAAGTTGCTTTACCATGCTCCCACCGCTTCAGCACCCTGAAAACTCCGACGGTTATGTTGCCATCGCACCTTAATGCATAGAGCGAAAGGATTGCCCTTCGGACAACGCTCACAGATGGTAACGACGATAGATCAAACCGTAGCAACATCCTGCTTGCCACTTTGTCTTTCCTCAAGAGGGCGATCGTTTGAGCTGGGGGCATAACCTCCTTTGGCGCTATGTTCGTTATCAAAGCTTCCTCGTATCCATCAAAGCCACCTTTGCCGACTTGAAGCGCAACTCTGCGTCTTATTCCGACGCCAGTGTTTGAGAACACTTTGAAATCATCGACAGCGCACTTTGTTCTGAAGACGAGGACTCCAGCTTGCCCACCTTTGAGGGGCGTTCTATCAAGATATTCAAACAGCCATTCTCTTGGCTCCTGTTCGTCGCTCCACACTTTCACCCGTATCAGCAAGCCATCCGTATGAGTTTGCAGTCTCATTTGCATTGTGCACCATTTACCCTCTTCGACCCGCGTTGGTGCGCTCCCAATGTGAAATGTTTGTTCACCATCACGCTTATCAAGCATTACCACACCCCTTGCATGCCATAGCCTGTAAAAGTGCTCTCCAGACTCGTCCACTGTGTAATAGCTTATGACCCCACAACCCCACACTGGGCGTGTCTTCTCAGGGTAAAACCTCGCTGTGACCGTATAGTCACGCCATTGCACTATGGCAAAAGCGTTCTCATCAAACGATAACGGTGTTTCATCTTCAACTTGCCTGCACACATTCATCCCTTCGTCCCTGTCTATAATCCAGCTACCACCGTAGAAGGTGAAAGAGGAAGGCGGTCTACCTTTAGGTTCGTTTTGGAAATCATCGCTGAATAGAATTTGAGGCGGTTGCTTCTCACCAGGGGTTGGGTTTACTGTGACGACGAGTTCGCCGAATACAGCATCGCAACATGCAGTCCAAAATCCAGCCAACCCAGATTTGAAAGACGGATTGGTGTCCGAAGCCGAGAGCATCCAGTTTGCTGGCTCGCTCGCGTTAAGCGACCATATCTTTCCCCTTATCTCAACGCGCTCTTCAATGTTAGCAACCCTCAGCTTAACACGATACCACTTGCGAGGCTCAACTACGAATTCAGTTTGAGCGAGCATGAAAGCCTTGCCATCAACCACTTTTACAACACACACCTTTATGCCATCCACATAGAAGCGATAATGGTTGTCCCTGTTACGCCAGTAGGCGACAATCCCAGCTCCCCATGTTGAGCTGGAGGTTATGATTTTGAAACGACTCGTTATAGAGTAGTCCTGCCATGTGGCGATAGCATAGGCAGCATATTCCATATCCATTTGCGTTTGCTGAAGCACCTTCGTCTCTCCCTTAGCGATCCCCCATTGACCTCGTATGAATTCCCAATTGTTCGGAACACCACCTTCGGGATGTTTTTCAAAATCATCCGCAAAGAGCACGGGGAGGAAAAAGGTGTCTCGCTCATTGATGGCGGTGCGAGCAGTGTGTGGGAAGGGCAAAAGGGCAACGAGTAGTGATAGCGCCAGAATACAAAAGTGTCGAGCAGATGACCTCTCGTGTGATTCTTTCCACATGCTTATTTGCTCACCTCTCAACATCAAACTCAACTTTGATTTCCTTAATCTCAACCGATGTTGCGAGCGTGACGAAACCGAAGGTGCCTGAAAAGATGCGTTGGGGAGCATCATCGTCGGTTTCAATCAACCACTCCCGTGGCTCGTCTTGCTCCGAGCGCCACACCTTAACCTGTAATTGCGTTGCTTTGCCAATGCTTTTCACCCTCGCTTTAAAGTAGTGCCATTTCCACCGCTCAATGGTGCACTGCTTCTCCCCTATGAGCCTCGGTTTGAGCGCCTCTTGGCTGTATACCCACACCATAAGCCTGTTTGCACCAACACTTAAAATGTCATAATGCGAGTTTGCTCCCCTCCAGTGTAAAGTGAGCCCCACACCGTAAACTTCACCACCTGCAGTTGCTCTCATCTTCGCCGTGATAGTGTATGAGTGATGCCCGAGTATGAGCGCATAGCAATTGTGTTTGAAGGCGTATTCATCAAGCATGTTCAATTGCTGAAGTGTTTTAGAGTTACCCTCGCGTATACGCCAGAGACCGCCAACAAAAGTCCAAGTGGATGGCGTCTGCCCAGCTTCATAGCTCTCAAAACTATCGTGGAGGCTTACCGATTGCTTTCCGTCTCTCGTGTGAAGTAGCAATTCAAAATCGTCGAATTCGTATACGCCTTTAGCGCACCAAAGACCTGCCCACCCATGTGTTGTCATAGGTGACAAATCCTCTCCCACAAGCATCCAGCCCGATGGCTCTCTTTCATCTTTGTCCCACACTTTCCCATAGAGCAGTATGCGCTTACCAACACTCATCACACTCAGCTTCATGCAATACCATTTTCCAACCTCGAGCGAGAAAGTGAGTTTGCTTAGAACTGCTATTTGTCCGTTGCTCACCTTGATCAAAAGCACACGATCGTTATAACTCATCAACCTGTAGTGGTTCTGCGCATCTTGCCAGTATGCTACCAACCCCACCCCAGAGGGCGTAGCTGTTTTGATGGGACGCACTTGCACGCTCACCGTGTAGTTTGCAGGGAGGTAGACCGCATAAGATAGACCTTGCAAGGTTGTTAAACTCTGCTGGAACACCTGTTCCGCTTCCGATATCGCTGTGCGCCATTCACCACCGATGACTTGCCAGCAATTCGGAATCAACCCAACTGGCTCCTCATCAAACGATATGAATAGTGCTTCTTCGTTTCCACCAGCGAAGGATGAGCTTACGGTAGATGAGCAAATTAAAAATGCGCCGACAGTTGCGTGCGCCAAAGCGACAAGGAGGACGAATATTCGTTTTTTGAGAGCATGAAGGAATCATCCCATAGCTCTCCCTATCGCGCCTGTTAAAGTTAACGAGAAGGAATTGGTGGAGCAAGTCATCGGAACTCTTGAACCTGCCACATTTCAATTATGTTGTAGTCTCTCGCTTGGGTAACTGCTTGCGTGCTCACTTAGGAGCATTTTTGATTGAGGGCAAAGTCAAGCGATTGATAAAAATGCGAGGGAGGTTTGTCCCTCCCTCGCATTTAGGTGTGCACATTCATTTGAGGTTACTTCTTGACGGCTTCCTTGAGCGCCTTAGCAGGTCTGAAGACAGGCACATTGCGGGCTGGCACTTCAATCACTTCGCCTGTGCGTGGGTTTCGCGCGGAGCGCTTCTTCGTCCTGCGCACTTTGAAAGAGCCAAACCCGCCGATGTTAACTACCGCCTTACGCTTGAGCGCATCCCTAATCACATCAAACACCGCATTAACTACCTTCTCCGCCTCCTTCTTCGTTTTAAGCCCTGCCTTCTTCTTCACTTCATTAATGAGCTCAGCTTTCGTCATACTCGCTCACCTCCATGCATTGTGGTTGTGTTTTCGTCTTGCGCCTTTCGCACATTTATGTTCGTGTTTCCTTCGATCACCTCCTCTTTGTCAACCTCTGCGCCACATCTTCAATTTAAATTTTAGCGAAATTTTTGCGATTGTGCAAGCCTCTGTAAAGGGTTGCTGAGGCAATACTTCATAATGGCATTGCATTAAGCAAGTCAAAGCTTTGCTTCCTAAAACCACTCTCAATGCTACCGATGTGCCTTTGCAAGATGAGCAGTCGTAATACTATTTAGGGAGGGACAAGAGATGGGATACGCTTTGATTGCTCACATATGCGACATCCACTTCGGTGCGCGCATAGGGCGTGTATTTCCTGAGGATGTGATTCGTTGGTGGCAAATGATGGTTGAAGATTGGCGCTTGCTGAAACTTCCCGTTGAAGTTGCGCTCATATGTGGCGACATGACGATGAGCGGAGATGATCAACAGCTTGATTACGCAAAAGGTGCTATTGAAGCTCTCGGCGTTGATGTATGTTTGCTTCCGGGCGAATGCGATATACAGCACGGTAAGCAGAAATGGATCGAAAGGTTCGGTGCACCAGACAGGTTCTTTCGGTATGGTGGATTGAACATAGTCGCAATTGATATGCTTAATCTGGATGCGGAGAGGAAGTGGACGATGAGTAGCGAGCAATTTCATCAACTGAGCAAATTCATTGATGAGCATCAAAGTGAACCGCTCATCGTAATGTTGCAACCGTTGCTGAGAAGACACGAAGGTATGTTTAGACCACCTTGGGATTCAGATGTTGCTGAAGCGTTGCTTGAAAGGTTGAAGCACGCAAATGTTCTTTGCGTCCTATGTAGCGGTATGCACACGAACAGCGAACACTTGGTCGACAGCATACCGGTTATAGGCACTGGGGCGCTTTGTGGTTTCTATCCAACTGGGGTGCTACCTGAAAGGTGTATACTCACACGCCCCGGATATCGCCTCATCATAGTTGAAGATGGTGCTGTAAGAACTTTCTTTAGGGAGGTGACTTCGCAAGTTCAGGTGACGATCGTTTCTGTCGGAGGTTCGCACACACTTGGACCAAGACCACTTGTGAATGTTTTAGATGTATTTGGCGACTGCGCAATCTATGTGCAGGCTTATGCTCGCGAGACGGAAATTGTTTCCGTTGAGATGGGGCTTGGTGGAAGTCCATGGATACCGATGCGCAAAGTTTGGGACGGACTATGGAGCGAATGGGAAGGAGCGCTTTCAGCACATGAGGTTGGATGGGGTCAGCAGTTGCTCATCGCGAGGGCAAGGACAAGTAACGGTTACGAAGCTTTTGATGCTATACCGTTTTGGATGCGCAGTTTGCCTTCACAGAGAGCGACAAGCATCCATGAGGTATCCGTATTTGAGCTGTTAAGCTGTCCAAGATGAATGACATCAGCTTGCGTCCTCTTTACTCACGCACCACAAGAAGCTAAAATGCATTGATGAGGGAATGTGGTCGGGGCGTAGCGCAGCTTGGTTAGCGCGCTAGCATGGGGGGCTAGAGGTCGCCGGTTCAAATCCGGCCGCCCCGACCACTTAATAACAATGAGCACTTCAACACCTCGCTAAGAACCAAAGGGTGAAGAGAATGCAATTTTTCAATGCAGCAAGCGTCACAGCAAACATGAAATCGGTCTCGTTAACCCCACTAAACCCATCGCTTCACGGGGAGTCAAAGCGGTTTCCTTGTCACCTTCAAGATCACGGCAATTTGTTTATCCACTCAAACGGGGGATGAAGCTGTGTGGATGCGAGAGCGGATGAAGTGATAAGGCTTTACGAAGAGCACATCAATCGCGGGTTGGTGAAGCTTTTCAAGTTCGCTGGTGTTGAAGCGGTTGAGCATAAGGCATATGGCGTATATGTGGAGGATTGTGAAGGCAACCGCTACATTGATTGCCTTGGTGGCTTTGGGGCTCTTAACTTCGGGCATCGTCACCCACGCATAGTTTCAGCGGTAATGGAGCAACTTGATTTGATGCCTTTGTCCTCTCGTATGCTGTTTAACCCTGTTCAAGCGAAGCTTGCAAAAATGCTTTCACAGTTACTCCCCGGTGACTTGCAATACTGCTTCTTCTGTCACAGCGGTGCTGAGGCTGTTGAGGCTTGTATAAAGCTCGCACGGCTTTCAACTGGCAGGCGTAAGATAATATCAACGCAAAACGCATATCATGGGAAGACGCTCGGTGCTCTCAGCGCTTCAGGGAGAGATGTTTACAGAGCTCCTTTTGAACCGCTGTTAGAATGGTTTGAGCATGTGCCGTATGGAGACGCAGAAGCAATTGAGGGAGCTATAGACGATGAAACAGCTGCAGTTATACTTGAGCCAATTCAAGGCGAGGGTGGTGTCATCATTCCACCAGATGACTACCTCCAAACAGTTCGCAGGTTGTGTGACGAACACGGAGCTCTGCTGATTCTCGATGAAGTCCAGACTGGGTTTGGACGAACAGGGGCTAACTTTGCGATGGAGCACTATGGTGTTGTTCCAGACCTCGTTGCCCTCGCCAAATCGCTTGGGGGCGGCATCATGCCTATAGGTGCTGCTGTTGGGAACGAAGCCTCGTTTAAAGGCTTGTTTGAAAACCCACTCATACACTCATCAACGCTGGGAGGTAACCCACTTGCGTGCGCTGCAGCGTGCGCTGCGATTGAAGTCCTGCAAGAAGAAAGACTCTCGGAGAAGGCGAGGGTGAATGGAGATTACTTCATCACATCACTGGCGCAAGCGTGCAAGGAACATGGAGACCTCGTAAAGGATGTGCGTGGCAAGGGGCTTTTGATAGGCGTCGAATTAAGTGATGCAGATGTTGCAGCTCTTGTTGTTGCTGGTATGTTTCGCAGGCGTGTGCTTGTGGCGTATACACTCAACAACCCTATGGTCATAAGGTTTGAACCACCGCTAATAATTGAGAGGGAGCAGATAGATGAGGTAGTGAATGCGTTCCGTGAAGCCCTCTCGGAAGCTGAAGAACTCATTCGCTCGCTCAGTTCGTGAGAGGGGATTGGGAATGCACAGGATCACTTGTGAGAAGTTCGTTAAGGCAACGCCAGAAACCGTTTTCCAAGTGGCGAGGGACATCCAAAGGTATGTGAAACACATGGGGAATATTGAGAGCGTGAAAGTTATACACGACGACGGAGTGACGCGCATCACCGAATGGGTAGCTAAGCTACCAATGCTTGAAAGGGAGTTGCATTGGGTTGAGAAGGATGTTTGGGATGTAACTTCTCTCACATGCGAGTTTGAGATGGTCGAAGGTGACATGGACCATTACAGCGGAAGATGGAGCTTTGAAAGGCATGGCGATGGCACTCTGATGAAGCTCACCATATCTTATGAGTATCAAGTGCCTCTGATAGGGCAACTGTTACAAAAGCTCATCGAGAAGGTGGTTAGGGATAACGCCGATTCCATCCTCAATGCTGTGAAGGAGGCTTCCGAAAAATAGCGTTTGAACTCACCGAGAGCGAGCCATGCGCCCTTTTCGCTCGCTTCCATGTAGAGGAGGTGAGGTGAGTGGGAAAAAGCATCAAAGTTTTTTTAGCCCTCATTTGCGTATCACTCCACGCCCCCGTATGTTCGCCATCGCACAAGGAGGATCTGAGCAAACCTTACAGATACCACATCGTGGCTAAAGGGGAAACGCTCTTCTCAATAGCGAAGCGCTATGGCATATCGCTCCAAAGACTGCGCGAAGCGAACAACAGGCTTGACACTGATGTAATCCGAGTCGGGGAGAAACTTCTCATCCCGCTACCAGAAGGAAGCCCTCAACGAACTCCAAAGACACTAACCAGTCGCCAGCCTAAAACACCACCACCTGAAAAGCCACGAACTCAACCATCATCCACGCAACCAAAGCGGATCGAAGTCATCGTGGGCAAGTCGGTCATCGTTCGTGCAAAGCGCATTCTAAGCGTGCACATAAGCAATCCAATGGTTGCGGATGTTGTTGTGATGAGTCAGGATGTGCTTGCAGTTGTTGGGAAATCACGCGGTAGCACAACACTCATCATACTCGATGAGGTTGGTGTCTCAACTTACGATGTGACTGTAAGAGAGCAAGTTCAGGTATCAGCTGAGCGAGTTGCAACAGCCATCGGGATACCGGGCATACTCGTTCAAGTTATTGATAGCGCCATCGTCCTTAGCGGTAAGGTTGCGACACGGGAACAGAAGGAGATAGCGCTAAAGGTTGCAAAGCTTTTCTCCGAGAATGTGATTGACCTAATAAGCGTTGAAGAGGTTGAACGCAAGCCTGAGGAAATTGAGAAGCCGAAGAAACCTTCGCTACAGCCGAGTGAGCTTGAACAGCTTATCGGGATAGAGGGCGTGAGAGTCCGCAGTGTCGGGGAAATGCTCGTGGTTGAAGGCGAAGTGGAAACACAGGCTGAGATGGAGAGGGTGCAACAGGTAGCTCAAGTGGCTGGCACAACCGTGTTAAATCTTGTGCGCGTTCGTCTGCCGTCGCCCGATGAGGTGAAAGGGTTGCTCGGGATACCAACGGTTGATGTGAAACTCATCCACGATTGTTATGTGTTCACTGGGGAGGTGAAAAGCGAGGAGGAAAGGAAAGCAATCGACGAACTCGCTTCGCTCCTCGGCAAGAAGGTGCTCAACCTGGTGCGGGTGAGCAAACCGCTTGAAGTTAAACAACCCGAACCAAAACCACCACCGAAAGAAGCGCCACCTGAGGAGGTGAAGACCAAGACGCTCCCTGAAAGGCTAAAGGAGCTTATAGGCATAGATACGGTTGATGTGATTGAGCTCAGCGGTGAGAAGGTGATGTTGAAGGGTAGCGTCAAAACGAGCGTTGAGCGGGAGAGGGTTCTTAAGATCGCCGAGGCAATGGTTGGCAAAGAGAATGTCGTTGACATGCTTCAGGTGATGCAACCCTTGCAATTGCGTGTTGAGGCATGGGTTGTGGAAATAAACAGAGAAGCGTTGAGACAACTCGGCGTGCAACATCCAGAGAGCGTGGTGTTCGGAGAGGTTGGGGATGCTACCACTGGTAGAGTTTTCACGCGCTTGACCAACATCCAAAGCATCTTGCAGATGCTCATCAGCAAGAATGTTGCTAAAGTGCTTTCAGCACCAAGCGCTGTTGCTGCGAGTGGTAAGCAAGCTAAGTTCACGGTTGGTGGTGAGATACCGATACCAGTGACGATGTTAGGCGGTCCTGCAGCTGGCGTTCAGACATCGCTTGGGACTGGTGTGCTTGCACAAGCTATCGAGTTCCGCCAGTATGGGATCATACTCACAGTCACAGGAACAATTGAACACGATGGCTTGATCAAATTGAAGTTACAGACGGAGGTTAGCGCACCAGCTCCCGGGATAGCAGTCACCATTGGAGGCGCAACAATACCGGGGTTTAGAACGAGAAGCTACGAGACGGAGCTCGAGCTTAAGCCCGGTGAAGGTGTTGTGTTAGCAGGTTTGATAAGCAGTGAGGATGTGCAATATTGGAGACGCGTTCCGATCTTGAGCTCAATACCCGTTCTTGGGGAGCTGTTCAAGAGCCGAAGGTTTGAGAGGCGTGAGACTGAACTCGCCATATTCGTTACGCCAACGGTTGTCTCCTCAGAGCAAGCCCAAGATGAAGGTGCGAAGGAATAATGAGAGTGCGAATGAGCCACTAAGGCGTTGCACTGGTAAGGGGAGTTTAGCGCTTGCTTCAACATTGCCCAAGCAACACAAGACGCTTTTGTTGGAGTTAGTGGGAAGGCGACATGGTCTGGGAGTTGCGATGGCATCCGTTATATCGTGAGTGGGTTATCATAGCTGCTCACAGACAGCATCGCCCCTGGGTTGGCGAGGTCGTATCGGAGGGCACTTATGAACTGCCAGACTATGATCCGGCATGCTATCTTTGCCCCGGGAACATGAGGGCAAGTGGAGAGCGTAACCCAAACTATAAAGACACCTTCTCGTTCAAGAACGATTTCCCATGCGTTTCAACAGATGCGCCTCGTGAGCTTGTTGAACCTGTTGGGATATATCGCAACCGACCTGCAATCGGAATTGCGAAAGTCCTATGCTATCACCCGAAGCACAACATGTCACTCTCACTGATGGACGATGAAGGCGTTAAGAAGGTTGTGATGGCATGGCGCAAAGAATTCATTGAACTTTCTGCCGAACCAGATGTGGCGTATGTGTTCATTTTTGAGAATCGTGGGGAGGTTGTGGGGGTGAGCAACCCCCACCCGCATTGCCAGATCTACGCCTTGAGCTTCATCTGCAAATTGGTCGAAAGAGAAATTGAAGCATGCCAGTCGTATTATGAGGCGACGGGGAGAAGACTCGTGCATGATATCGTTGCATCTGAAATCCTTGATGGCAGGAGAGTTATAGTGGAAGGCGAGTTGATGGTTGCTTTCGTTCCCTACTTTGCGCGGTATGCTTACGAGGTGATGGTAGCTCCGAAGGAACACAGGAGGGACATAGCGGAGTTGAGCGAGAGCGAGTGCGCTGACTTGGCTAAAGTGCTTAGGAGCGTGCTCATCAGGTATGATAACCTTTGGCGAATGCCTTTCCCGTATGTGCTCGTTCTGCACAACAGACCAACCGACGGTGGAGATTACGATGCTTATGACTTCCACATCGAAATCTATCCACCGCTTCGCGCACCTAACTTGCGCAAATACCTTGCCGGTCCAGAGATAGGCGGTGGCGTTTTCCTGAGCGATACTTCCCCAGAGGAGAAAGCTATGGAGCTACGGTCTCAGCCAGATGTGCATTACAAGCACATGCAGTAGTTGACTAAGCAAATCCATCTCGAATGGGAGGCGAAGAACATGGAACGCAAGTTTCGCTCAGATGAAGTTAAGGCGGGAGTTGATAGGGCACCGCATAGGAGCTTGCTACGGGCTTGCGGGCTTAAAGACGATGACTTCAAAAAACCATTCATCGGCGTGGCTAACTCCTACACTGACATTGTTCCGGGGCATGTCCACCTGCGAGAGATAGCTGAAGCAGTTAAGGAAGGCATAAGGGAAGCTGGTGGTGTCCCATTCGAGTTCAACACAATCGCTGTTGATGATGGTATAGCGATGGGGCATATCGGGATGCATTATTCGCTTCCATCGCGTGAGCTCATCGCCGACTCGATTGAAACAATGGTTGAAGCGCATAGGCTTGATGGGCTTGTCTGCATAGGCAGTTGTGATAAAATAGTGCCCGCAATGCTCATGGCGATGGTGCGCTTGAACATCCCAGCGATTTTCATAAGTGGTGGTCCAATGCCAGCCGGCTTGTCAAAACAAGGCTTACCGATTGACCTCATCTCAGTGTTCGAAGGCGTCGGAGCTTTCTACTCTGGGCTTATAAGTGAAGAAGAGCTCTATGAGCTTGAAGTGAGAGCATGTCCGTCATGTGGTTCTTGTGCGGGTTTGTTCACCGCAAACTCAATGTGCTGTATAGCTGAGGCATTGGGCTTGGCGTTGCCGGGCAATGGAACGATACTGGCTACTGATGAGAGGAGGAAGGAGCTGGCAAGGGAGGCTGGAAGACAAATTATGAAGCTCGTAGAGCTCAACCTCCGCCCAAGGGATATAGTCACAGTTGAAGCGATTGACAACGCTTTCGCTCTCGACCTCTCCATGGGAGGTTCAACTAACACGGTCCTGCACTTGCTCGCAATAGCTAACGAAGCGAGGATACATTACCCACTTGAGAGGATCAACGAGATAGCAGACCGAACACCATACATATGTAGCCTTTCACCAGCATCAAATCTGCATATGGAGGATTTGGACAGGGCTGGTGGGGTAAGCGCTGTGTTGAGCGAGCTGAGCAAGATAGATGGTCTTCTGCACCTTGATGTAATCACAGTCACTGGGAGAACACTCGGCGAAAACATAAAAGGGGCTTCGGTTAAAGACCGAAATGTCATACGCCCGATAGAGGATGCATACCTTCCACATGGCGGGTTGAATGTGCTCTTTGGGAACTTAGCTCCAGAGGGAGCTGTAATAAAGACAGGCGCTGTCGATCCTTCCATCAGGTGGTTTGAAGGTAAAGCGGTAGTGTTTGAGTCGCAGGAGGAGGCAGTCAACGGGATAAAATCTGGGAAGGTTAAAAAGGGTGATGTCGTCGTGATAAGGTATGAAGGTCCAAAGGGCGGACCGGGGATGGTTGAGATGTTAGCCCCAACCTCAGCTATAGTCGGGATGGGTCTGGGTAAAGATGTGGCTTTGATAACCGATGGACGATTCTCTGGTGGGACAAGAGGCATTTGCATTGGACACATATCGCCAGAGGCTGCCGTTGGTGGTCCGATCGCACTTTTGAGGGATGGCGATGTTATTCGGATTGACCTTGAACAGCGAAGGATTGATGTGCTTATAACGCAACAAGAGCTTGAGCGAAGACGCAACGAGTGGAAACCACCGAAGCCTAAGGTGAAAGGTGGGTGGCTCGAAAGATACAGCAAGTTAGTGACGAGCGCAAGCAAAGGAGCGGTTCTCACAGTAGAGGACTCACATTAGCGTTCACTTGTTCCCCTCAAGCTCTGGAGGTAACTTTGGAGCATTATCGCAGCTGCAACTTTGTCACGAAGCTGTTTTCGCTTCCGCCTTGATAAGTCGGCTTCAAGGAGGGCTCTTTCCGCTATCGCTGTTGTGAAGCGTTCATCAAACAGCTCAACAGGCAATCCAGTCAGCTCGCCCAAAAGAGATGCAAAGGAGATTGAGCGCTCTTCCATCATGCCTTTCTTCCCATCCGTGCGCCTCGGTATGCCGACAACAATCAACGAGACCTTATGAGCATGGGCTACCTCAGCGATTTTCCTCGCAGCCCTTTCGTCGCCGTCGTTTCTTATGCTCATAAGTGGTTGCGCGATGATCCCACGCTCATCTGTGATAGCTAAGCCAATTCTTTTCGTGCCATAGTCGATTCCCAAGATGCGCATGCTCATTCCACCTTGAGCAAATGCATTGTGTTGATGTAGCTTTGAGCTTTTCACAGTGTTTCAAATGGAAGCAACTTGCCCAATCCTTCCCTCGTCTAATTTTAACTGAACGATGTGTGAGCATCCAACTGCACTGCATTCATGGAAGGGTGAGAAGGGATGAGGGAGCGGAAGATGAGCGTATATGCTCTCATATTGCTGTCTGCAATGGCTATCATCAGATTTGCGTGGGGAGAAACGCTCGAAAACGAATGCGAACGCGAGTTTGCCATCTCCATTAAGTATCAACTTGTGTCAGCAGCGCCCGGGAAATTGAGCATCTCGTTTCATAAGGCAAACCACAACGGCTATGAGCTTAACCTGAACGCCGATGCATCTCATCGAAAGTGCCACATAAGCTTGGTCAAGCGCAAAGGTGAAGCTCTTCATGTGCTTGGTGTCAGCTATTCCAAGTTAGAGGTTGGTAGTGAGCACCAAAACGAACTCATCATCAGATACTGGTATGGCAAGGTAAAGGTCATCCACAACAAGAGGCTCTTGTTTGTCCGCTACGACGATGAGTTTACTTCAGGCATGGCAACATACTCAGCCAGCGGTTCTGTTAAGGTGGTTGAAGCGAGATATCAACCGACCGAGGCTATATTGTTTGCCGATGATTTTCTGCGTGGTTCTGAGGATGTGCAGCATTGGGAAAAGGTATACGGGACTTGGGTTCCAGTTGGTGCTGACAGCTCGAAATTTAACCCACGCTTGAGCGCTAACCCGTTCAGCATGCAAGCCATATCAACAAGCAATGCCCTCGCTTTAGCTGGGTATTGGTTTTGGGATGATTACTCCTTCAAAGCAGCTGTGCGCCCGAGGTCTGACAGTGGGTCGGTCGGATTAGTCGTCTACGCAAGGGATGGAACGAACTACCTGCTGTTCAGGTGGGGTAGCGCTTTGGAAAACGGCAAACAACAAATCATTGCTGTTGAAGATGGGCGCACGAATGTGCTTGCGGAGAAAGATGGTGGCTTCGTGCCGATGCAATGGTATCAGATTGAAGTTCGTGTATGCGATGACCGCATAACTGCTCTCATTGACGGGGTGCAAACCTTGAGCGCTCGCTGTGATTTCTTCGGGATGGGGAAGGTTGGCTTGTATGCCGACGGCAAGATGATAGCGCAGTTTGACGATGTGTGTGTTGAGAGCTGGGGGCAATTCTCCGAAACATTTGATGAGCCTCTCCTTGGGCGCTGGGAAACGATAAGCGGAAACTGGAACATGAGTTCTAACTCGCTTAGGATAGATGGGGGTAAAGCCACTCCAAAGCCTCACTGGATCGCTACTGGATCAAGCGCATGGAAGGATTACACAGTGAGCATCCTCTTCACCGCAAAGGGGGCTGCGGTTGGTGTCGGTGTTTACTTCAAGGATACTTCAAACACATACCTTGTGCGTTGTGCGCCACCTCGGACAAAGGTGAGCTATGAAGGTAAATGCCAAATAGTCCGAATCGCAAATGGCGTCACAACGGTGCTTGCTGAAGCGCCTTTTGACTTGCCGAAGGCACAGCTTTCGAAGCTCACTGTGGATGCATGTGATGGGCTGATTCGTGTTAGCCTCAACGAGAACGAGCTTCTCAAAGCTTTTGATACAACGCACGCATCTGGCAAAGTGGCTCTTTATCATGAAGGCAGTGGCGAGGCAGTTTTCAAAGGCGTCTTTGTTAGATTCGGCTCCATCAGGCGCCTCATCATCCCCAGCATAGCAGCTCAGTTCACTCGCGAATCAACGATGGTCCAATGGGCTACTCCAGTTGGAGCATGGCAACAAGTCGGCAATGCTTACTGGCATCGTGGCAACTTCTATGGGGTGTCATTCGTGAGGTATACCTTGCCTTCGGAAAAGAGTTTCAAGGATGCTATAGCGCTCGTGCTTAAAGGAGACGGAAAAGACCAAAACAGCGGTTACAGGCTCGTCGTCGATGGTGAGAAGGACAGTTCCATCAGTGTCGAACTCTTCAGAGCCGATAAAAGCGTTGCGAAACGAGATATCCCGAAGGAGCGCGAGGAGCCGATGAATGTTGAGTTGCATTGCGACGGTGGTCTCCTCTTTGCAACTTATGATGGCAAGCCTTTGTTTTCCTTCGTTGATAGAGCGCCGCTGAGCGGAACAAAAGTTGGGATCATCCCGTTAAGGGGAAGCATAGATTTCGACTTGGTGAAAGTGGCATCGGACCACATGGTCGATTGCACCTTCTCGAATGCACCGGTTGAGTGGTGGGCTGTGAGAGGTGCATGGGAAGTTACGGAGCGTTGGACATGTAGCCCAGAGTGGTCTTTCTTCGGTGGTAAGGATTCACGCTCACCTATCCTTATGAGCAAACGCTCATTCGGTGGCGATATCGTGGTTGAAGCGTATGTGAGCATAAGGATGCACGGTGAGGGCTACAACTACCCGGGCGACCTCAACATCAGCATTTGCACAGACGGGCTTAACTTGGATAGCGGATACAGCTTCGTTTTCGCCGGGTGGAGCAACACATGCTCCCGTATTTTGAAAGGTGCGAAAGTGCTCGCAGAGCGTTCCGATGAACTCGGCAAGCTGACGAAGCCAATGCAGAACTACCACCGCTATTGGTGGTATTTGAGGGTCGAGAAGTGCGGGAAGAAGCTACGCATGTTCGTTGATGATGCGCTCGTCCTTGAGGCAGAAGATGACAACCCAATTGATAGCGGGCATGTAGCTTTATGGACTGTGAACAAGGGGATAAATGTGGGAAGGGTTCGCATATGGTATGAGCGTGAGGCAACTTCAAAGCCTATCAACGAAGTTGTGCGACCTATCATAAGCGTGGCGAGGGCATCCGAGAAACTTATCGCAGAAACTGCAAAGCAAGAGCAGTTGCAGTTGCCAGCCAAATTCGACTTTGAAAGCCAACTGCCAAAGCTCGAACTCAGGCTGGATGAGGACAACCAAGTCATGGTCATGCTTGATACGACGACTGCTGTGAGTGGCAAGCGAAGTTTGAAGGTCGTTAACGCCATCACTGGTGGCAGGTTTGAAATAACACTGCTCAAAGCGGAGTTCGATGCATCAAAGGCACCAATATTGAGATTCGCTTACCGATTGCAACCAGATGTCAAAGTGGATATGTTTGTGCGCTCGCTTGGGCGGACATTTTACATCAACTTCTCTGGAAACGCAATCAGGCAAGACCATCCCATGCTTCTTGGCAGAGTAGAAGGCGTTGTCTCAGATGGGAAGTGGCATGTTGCGGAATTCAATCTCGCCGAAGCGCTCGCAGCCAAATTTGGGAGAAGGGATTCGTTGATCGTTCATGAGATTGGTTTTGCTAACTTCAGTTCAGACCCATATTTGTTCGCCGGCATAGGTGGCAATCACTTCGGGACATCGTTTAACATTGATGATGTGGCATTGATACAGCCACAACAACACGCCTCCGCAAAATGACGCAAGCCCTCTGAAGTTCCCCACATGGCAAAAGTGATGCATAACTGAGTGCGGAGATGCTCTCACGATAAGCAACTAATGGGCAGGAGGAGTTATGTTGAGGGGATGCATGAGTTTAGTCTTGCTTTAAGCCTCATTGAAGCTGTTGAACAAAAGGCTAAAGAGGTCGGTGCAACATCAGTAGTCTACATAAAGCTTCGTGTCGGCATGGCTACAACAGTTGTGCCCGAGTTTATGGCGGAGGCGTTTGAAGTAGCCAAGATGGGTTCGCTCGCCGAAAATGCAACACTTGAAATAGAGCTTGAGCCTATTTCGTTTTTGTGCTGGGAATGCAAGACCGAGTTTGAAGGCGAGAACTTGTTTTCCAGATGCCCATCTTGTGGCAGTGTTGGTGGGAGAGTTATCTCAGGCGATAAGCTTATCATTGAACGCATCGAAATGGAAGTGATGAAGGATGAGCCAGCAGGACAGACAGCTCAAGCAAGTCCTGATGCTTGAAAACCTATTGCACGCCAACGAGCTAATAGCAAAGCGCATCAATGAACGCCTCAGTAAGAGTAAGACATTGCTCATCAACATGATTTCATCTCCCGGCTCCGGCAAGACGACATTGCTTGAAGCTACCGCAAAAGCGTTAGGCGAGGAAATGCACATAGGTGTGATAGTTGGCGATGTTGCAACACAAAGGGATTACGAGCGCTTAAAAACATGCGACATACCCGCTGTGCAGATAGTTACAGGGAGCGAGTGTCATCTTGAGGCAGCGATGGTTGAGCAAGCCCTCAATCAACTCCCCGTTGATGAGTTGGATGTTGTCTTCATCGAGAATGTCGGAAACTTGATATGCCCGGCTGAATTCAACCTCGGCGAGCACTTCAGAGTCACATTGTTATCCGTTCCAGAGGGTGAGGATAAGGTGCTCAAGTATCCGCACGCATTTCGCACTTCAGATGCCCTCATCGTGACGAAAGTTGACCTGCTTAAGCATCTGAACTTCGATGTCGGTTTGGTTAAGGATTACGCAAAGTCACTCAACCCGAACATACACATCATTGCCGTTTCGGCTTTCACAGGGGAAGGCATGAGCGAATGGCTTGAGATGATCAGGATGTGGCGTAAAGAGGCATTCAAGTGAACCTTCCGGTTGAACGGCAAGGGGGCTAAATCGGTGCTAAAGCGGTTCAAGGTAAGGGTGACTGGAGTAGTTCAAGGAGTTGGCTTCCGTCCATTTGTATTCAGGCTTGCAAGCGAGCTTGGGCTATCTGGCTATGTGATGAACGCCTCTGGGAGTGTTGAGATTGAGGTTGAGGGCGAGGAGCAGAAGCTACATCTTTTCACGGAGAGGTTGAGAAGTGAAGCACCACCTCTTTCAAAGATAGCCTCAATGGAGGTCTATGAGGTTGAGCCACTNCTTGAGAGTGGTTTTAGGATAGTAAGTAGTGAGGCGACATTGCATCCTCGCCCAGTCATACCACCTGATGTGGCTTTATGCTCGGAATGCCTGCGTGAATTGAGCGATCCGAAAGACCGTCGCTTCCTTTACCCATTCATCAACTGCACTAACTGCGGACCAAGGTTCACGATAATCTTCCGTCTGCCATATGATCGTCCAAACACGACGATGGCTCGGTTCAAAATGTGCGAGCTGTGCGAGCACGAGTATCATGACCCAGCAAATAGACGATTTCATGCACAGCCTAACGCATGCCCATCATGTGGTCCGAAGGTATGGCTATCTGATGGGGAGGGCAAGGCTATATGCTCCGAGGGTGAGGAATCCATCCGCCTCGCTGGTGAGTTGCTCGCCAAAGGTTATATCATTGGCATCAAAGGCTTGGGTGGATTTCACATAGCATGTGATGCTCGCAACGAGGAAGCCGTAAGGAAGTTGCGCATGAGGAAGCATCGACCCGCAAAGCCGTTTGCGATAATGTGTTGTGACGAACACGAACTCACAAAAGTTGTGAAGGCTGAAGGATGGGAGATGAACCTGTTGCGCTCGCCACAGAGCCCGATAGTGCTGTTGCCACAAAAGGAGGGCAGTGGCATTGCTCCCAATGTGGCACCGAACAACCTCTATCAAGGTGTAATGCTACCATACACGCCACTTCATGTTGTGTTGATGCGCTATTCGCCAAGCGTTCTTGTGATGACGAGTGGCAATGTATCGGATGAGCCGATTTGCTTTCGCAATGAGGAAGCACTCAAGCGCCTATCTGGCATAGTCGACTTTTTCCTGCTCCACGACAGGGACATACACATCCCATGTGATGACTCCGTTGTTCGCCCGATGGCTGGCGAACCTGTTGTGATAAGGCGCTCAAGGGGCTATGTGCCAGCTTCCTTTGAACTCCCAAAAAATCTTCCAGCACCTGCTTTGGCTGTCGGCGCCGACCTTAAAAACACATTCTGCATCGCTCAGGATGATTGGGCAGTCTTGAGCCAGCACATCGGCGATGTTGAGAACTTCGAGACTTGCGAATACATGAGATACGCCATAAACCATTTGTGCAACTTGCTCGGTGTTGAGCCTGCGGTGTCCATCTGCGATATGCATCCCAGATACCACACAACTCAACTTGCGAAGGAGAGCTGTGAGATTTCGTTTCCAGTGCAACATCACTATGCCCATGTGTTGAGTTGCATGGCAGAAAACGGTGTCTATGAACCTGTGATAGGAGTTGCGTTTGACGGGACTGGATACGGGATTGATGGGACGATATGGGGAGGGGAGATACTGCTTTGCGAGCCAAGCAGGTTTAGGCGTCTTGGGCATCTTACGAGAATGCCACTTGCTGGAGGGGAAGCTGCGATACGAAAGCCGATAAGGCTTGCTTTCGCATACGCGTGGGAAATGCTTGGCGAGAAGGTTTTCACTCTGGATGGCTTGAAGGGCTTGCTTGAGAGGTTGAGCAGTGATGAAAGGCGCATCATACCTTTGCAAGTGAGTCGTCGGCTGAACTCACCTATGAACACGAGCATGGGGAGGTTGTTTGATGCGGTCTCAGCATTGCTTGGCATATGCGATGTTTCCACATACGAAGGGCAACCCGCTGTTGAGCTTGAAATGGCTGCCACGGTTGCTTGGGATGCTGATGTAGAGCCGTTGCGCTTTAACATGTATTGGGAGAAAGGCTCCATCGTGCTTGACTACCGCCCAACGCTATTGCAATTGATTGAACTGCTCTCGTTCGGTGAGGACAAACGACATCTTGCAGCTCGTTTCCACATGACCGTAACTGAGATGGTCGTCAGTGCATGCCGAGAACTGCGTTCCCTTACAGGAGTGAACAAAGTTGTGCTCACTGGTGGCGTGTTTCAAAACAAGCTTCTGCTTGAGGGCTCAATCGATAAACTTGAGCGACTCGGGTTTGAAGTCCTTTGGCATCGCCAAGTCCCACCGAACGATGGCGGGATAGCTTTGGGGCAGATGGTAGCGTTCGCACTCGCTGAAGCGAAACTGCTCACTCGTGCTACAATGAGTAAGCACATTCAAGCTTCATCGGCTTCGGAAGTGAAAAGTGCTTGAAAGGGGTGACGGTCTAATGTTCAGTGCAAGGTATGATAGGCAAATGCGCATTGATGGATGGGGCGTTGAAGGTCAAATGAAGTTGCGCAACGCAAGTGTTGGTATTGTTGGCTTGGGTGGCTTGGGATGCCCTATTAGTATCTACCTGACTGCTGCAGGTGTAGGGAGGTTGAAGTTGATAGACTCTGATGTAGTTGAGGAGAGCAACCTTAACAGGCAAGTGCTTCATTGGACTGATGACATAGGGCGTCCAAAACCTCAATCGGCGTTTGAGAAGTTGAGCAAGCTTAATCCAGAGGTTGAGATAAGTTTGATCTGCGAGCGCTTGACAGAAGAGAATGTGGATGAACTGCTCAACGATGTCGATGCGATAGTTGATGCGCTGGATAACTTCCCAACGAGGCTCATCATCAACTCATATGCTGTGCGCTCCAAGAAGCCACTCTTTCACGGGGCGATTTGGGGGCTTGAAGGCTACGCTACGACGATCATACCGGGTCTCACAGCATGCTTAAGATGCATATTTGAGGAAGCTCCACCACCTGGTGTGTTCCCAGTTGTTGGGACGACTCCCGGGTTGATAGCAATGGTTCAAGCGATGGAGGTGCTTAAATACTTCACTGGCATAGGTGAATTGCTACTCAATCGCTACCTCATTTATGATGGGATGAAGATGACATTCACGACGGTGAAGTTGAGGCGAAACCCGAATTGCCCTGTGTGCGCCTCTGTTAAGCAGTGATGAGTTATGTTGGAGGCGTATGGCGAAGCAGCGACCGAGGGATTTAAATTAGCGGTGTTGCTGTTGTTCCTTGGGATAGTTGCAAGTGCCATCGTCGGGAGGTTGGTTGAGGGCGAGCTTTCTGCGACAGAAGGAGTTATAGTGATACTGCTACCGATTGTGAGCTTGGTTCTCGCGCTGATCTGGTGGAAGAACTCGCTCATCGTCCTGCTGAGTTGTAGCCTATGCTTGGGTGTGGTTATGTTGTGGGTGTTGCATCACATAAGCGAACAGCGGATCAGGCGTTGGCTTGATGAGCAAGAGATTGAACGCTACAAGGCAACAATTAAGTCCGATCCAAAGAACGCTGCAGCCCATTCAATGCTTGGCGATGTGTATTTCAGGCTAAAGCGATACGACGAAGCTATAAAAGAGTTTGAGGAAGCGCTTAAACTCGATCCGTTAAGCCAAAGCGATAGATACAAACTGCGTCTGGCTAAGGAGAAAAAATTGGAAGCCGAGTTAAAGGGAGTAGCGTGTCCACGCTGTCATAACATTAATCCTCGCATCGCAGCGAGATGCCAAAAATGCGACTACGAGTTGAACCGCTCGTTTGCGATTGACTTTGTCGCATGGATAACACAGCCAGATTCGCTCAAGCGAGTGATTACAACTACGCTCCTTCTCATCATCCCGTTGAGTTTCTTCTTCTCCATCATTTCGCTTCTGCCATCTTTTCTTAGAGCCATTGTCTGGCTTTGCCTACTTGCGACCTTCCTCATCTGGTTGCGGAAATCAATCCTTTGAGCTAACCTTAAAGCCAGTAGCGCCATTTGACGATCTAACTTTAAATCGCCATAATGAGATGTGAGCAAAAACTTCAAAGTGGAGGGGTGATTGCGATGAGGCAAATGGCGAAGAAAGCGCGCTCAAGGGTGCTGTGTAAGGCTTTCACACTCGTTGAGTTGCTCGTTGTGATAGCTATAATCGCTGTGCTGGCAGCTATCCTCTTCCCAGTGTTTGCGAAGGCGAGGGAGAAGGCTAAGCAATCGGCTTGCATAAACAACCTGAAGCAAATAGACGGGGCTTTCAGGATGTATATTCAGGACAACGATGAGCGTTTCCCACTCGGTGTCGTTTGGGCTCCGGGCTACATCGGGCGCATAACTGGTAACTCTGGCGTCCTTTGGACTTGGGACATACTTGAACCTTATCTTCGCAGTGAGCAAGTTTTCCAGTGCCCATCAAAAGATTACAAGGCTAACCCATCTCCTATACGCTTCGGATACGGCTACCATTACCGCTTGTTTGTTCAAGGCATCGGTGCAAGGCGCGGCGACTATAGCAATGTCTTCAATTGGGATGAAGAGCCAATCCAGATGGCTGAGCTGAGAGAGCCGACATCCACAGTTTACCTTTGCGATGCAGGTAACATAGCGAACCCTGCATGGCCACCCCAAAGGTGGTCGGATGATGCTGGGACTGACTTTCGCGTCTTCTTCCCATATGTTTGTGGGGACTCTGGATGCGCAACATTCATCGCCGATCCACTTTATGGCGACAACACAGCACGCCGTTGGGTTCCAGCACCAAGGCATATGGAAGGAGTGAATGTTGTCTTCGCAGATGGGCATGTGAAATGGGTAAAGATAACAGACCTTGTAGGTTACCGCCCCGGTGATCCACGCTGCCTGTATGACAACTCTCCATAGGCTACCAACGGAAGGAGAAGGAAAGCGTAAGTGAGTAGGCACCGGGCGGGATAGGAGGGCGTTGTATCCGCTGATTCGTGTTGTAGTGCGCCGATAGTGAGAAATAACATTCATCCACTGAACGCTGAGGAACCCTCCACGCATATGAGATGGCGTAGATTAAGCCTTTTACATCTTCTGAGCTTTGTCTTTCGGAAACCTTTCTGAAGGACAGATGCAGTTTGCCGTTCTTCCCCAAGTTGCCTTGAAGGATTGCGAACACATCCTGCCCTTCATTCAAATTCGTCTGTGCGTATGGGTTGAGTTTATGGGCACCAACTTGAAGTGTCCAACCTTTTGAGATGGTCGCGCTCAGACTCACCATGCCCCAGTCTACAAGGCTGAGTTGACTTAGCTTCTGCCCAGTTGGGAGCGTTGGGAAGGGACTCATTGATGCCCTCGAAAACCACGACTCCTTAGACCACCTCGTTATCCAGTTCTGAGGCATGTTCAAGAAGCGGTATACTTCAATTTTCGCCCTCCCAAGTGGCAGTTGGAAGACAAGCTCGCGCATCGGCATCTGCCCATATTGTCGTGTTTGGTTGAGTGCATAGCCAACAACTACTCGAACACCGTCACGCTTTCCGAGGCTTAGACGAACCAATGGGGCTTGATTTGCCTCACCTGATGGCGGACGGACGCTCGTGTAACCAATGTGGACTTGTGGTTTCATGTCGGACTTAGCCGTTGCAGCAATATAGACGCTGTGTTGCTCTCCTTTGTTGCCTTCCCCATCACCCGTTTGTGACAGCTCCGTCGCAATTAGAACATCTTTGGTTACCGAGTGAAGGAGGACAACAGATTGAGTTTGCTCCTCGCTGTCGGGGGCTCTCCTGTCGCTCATAGAGAATTTGATGAGCGTTTCCCTCTCCTGCTGTTTTTCGCTCATCACCGTTAGCGACTTCTCATCAACTCTTTCGTCGCCATGCTCAACTGATGTCACGCTAATGAGCATGCCCATCTCATCCGATATCGGATGATGTAGCTGGAACTGATCAACCTTATGTTCTATCCCCTGAGGCGTTGGCTCTTCTCTGTAGGAGTAACGCAACTTAAGCTCGGAGACATCAATATTGCATTCCCCGATTTTGACAGAGCCGATTGGCGTTGGCTTGCTCTCCCAAGTAGCAGCTAATGAAGCACGCTTTGAGAGAGGCGATTGGAGAGCCATCTTCATGTAAGTTCCGTCAGTGCGAGAGTCCGGTTCTGTATTGGTGTGCACAATGTTGAGTTGGAACTTCGTTGCAGACTTTGGGTTGGTAGAGAATGAGAGTGCCATACGCTTCAGCAAAGTCGTAATGCCATCATCGGGTTTCATTCGCTGCCAGAAGTTTGATAAGGTCATACTGTGCCCACCAAACTCAAGCCGTTTCTCCAAGCTCCATTGCATCAGCTTGACTTCCGGCTTGCCCTCATCCTCTATGTCACCGAACACGAGTGAGGCGCTCGTTGATTTATCTGGTTGAAGTGAGAATGATGTCATGCGCGTGGTCTGTGCTCCTTTTGAAGATTCAACTTCAGCAATGGAGTGGCTAACTTGGAATGTCTTTGACGGGGCTAATGTAAACTGCGTCACCCTTTGAGAACACCCAATAAGGTTAGCCATGGCTTCTCTACCTATGCTTTTTAGGAACTGCGTGTTTGTAGCTTGAGCGATTGCTACCCTTTTGCTGATCGCCGAAAACTTGCCACCAAACAATGTCAGCATGTTTGCTTCCTGTGAAACTTCCATTGAGGCATTGCCTATGTTTATGCTTTCATGCCTGAGTTGGAAGTCGTTTGATGGCTCATACACGAACAAGCGTTCGCTTTCACGCAACTTGGAAAATGATTGCAACGCAGTTATGGCAGGGGCGCCAAGCAACTTGAACTCTTTTGAAAGGGACTCAAACTCTGATGCGAGTGCCTTCGCTTCCCCACCAGTCGCTTCAGCTGTGAGCAGGGCGCCACTTTCAACCGATGTCTTACCGAGGTGCATCTTCAACCTGTGCCCCGTAAACGAAACGCTTTGGCGCTCAACTTCACCACTGCCTGAGAGGGAATGCCATTTGGCATCCGCATTGAACGAACCTATCTTCGAGCACAACGATAGCGTTGAGAATTCATATCCCCTAAGAGCATTTAGCGAGCGGGGCAGAGGGGCGACCTCGTTTAATTCGCTCACCCAAGTTCCATTGCCCAAAAGGAGATCCTTTCCCACTCGCGCCTTCTCAAACTCAAACTTGAAGGTGTTTGAGCTATGCTCAAGGCGGTATCTTGTGAGCGAACCTTTGGGCTCAACCTTTGCCATGTAACTTGCTGTGTCATCAACTTGCATTGTGAACAAACTGTTTCCCCTCGCACCACGCCAGCACGATAGCGATGAACTACCTCCGATGGCGAAGTCCCTCATTTGCAAGCGCTGTGAAAAAATCGGGCTTAATTGAGCGCTCTTCACAATAGTTGCGGAAATGCTTGTCCCTTTGCCGAGCGGTGCTGAGATGTGAGTGCCTTGGACAAGGTTTCCAAGTTTCAGTTGCGTGCTGTTAAGCTGGGGCTCAGTCCTGTCACTGAACATCGTTATCCTTACTCCCTGCCCAAAACGCAAACGGCTTAGCGTGTTAAGCGTGCTTTGACCATCAGCATAGGTTTGCAAAAACGACTCCTCAAAAGATGCAAGGTCGCCCGCCGTCACAGCTATGAAGATGCACGATATGGCTATCGCTATTACCTTACTTAGGTTGCTCATCGTTCTCTCACCTCGCCGTAAGCGAGGTGTAGCAGTTATCACCATTGGACCCCGAGCCTGAAGAGTTTTATGTAGAGGCACTTGTTTTGGTTTGCTCCAGTGAAGGTGTCGCTGGGGCGAACTCGCTCAACAATGTCAGGGCGACCAAGAAAGTAATTGTTCAGTCTTTCGACCTCTTCAATTTCAGGGCGATATTGGAAAGCAGCTCCCATAACCATGCGCCATCCTTCAACAGAAACAGCCGAGGATGTTAGTTCCGTTGCTTCCCTCCATCGCTTCAGAACTTCTTCCAAATCACCTTGCACGAGAAGTTCCTCACCAAAGGTTTCCCCTGATGCCACTCCTATGCCATACTTCGGAAGGCTTTTAGCGATACTTTTCCCTTCAGCTCTCACTTTAGTTGCTTCAAGTGCTCCAACTCGCAATGTATGTGTTGCTTGAGTGCCAGTGAATGTTTTTTCGAGTTTCGGTAGCTCATCAATTCCTTCATGCCTTGCTCTTCTGATCAACATTTGCGAAGCCACCCTCTCATGCTCGTGGTGAACTGGCAATACAACTGTTGCGTGCACGCGTTCCGCGAACTCTCTCACCCCAGCTCCACTTCGCTCCAATTTGGTTCTCATCGGCATGCTTGTCTCCTTCAGGCTCGGCTTTATGTCGTTGATATTTGATGGTTTTATTGTTTCATCAGTTGCAACTACGCATGCTGTAAGTTTTGCTGACGCTAAAGCTTGCTCTTCACGAGAGATGTGTTGTGCGCGTTTGGCAAGTTCGTCTGGTTTGGAAGGAGGTGGTGTGGTTGGTATGGGACGATTTAACGGCTCTTTGGCGATGTGGCTTGTTACAACATGCCTCTCGCGAGGGACTTGCTCAGTTACCACACTAACAGGTTGCAAAAGCGCTGTATGCCTCATGCGGTAATTCAGCAAGAGCGTTGCAAGTAAAGCGGAAGCGATGACCATAGTAGCCACGATGGCTTGCCTTGCCCACTGTAAAAGCCTCTCTGGGAAGTGAGCCACTGTTTGCGACGAAAGTCTTTCCTCACGCAGGCGCTCAATAAGCGCTACTTTGTGGTGTGCAGGCACTGGCAACTTGCGAAGCGACTTCATCGCCTCTGCATACCTTTCCCATTGAGCCCAAACTGCCGTGCATGTATCACAGCGTGCTATTTGCTCAAGCAATCCATGAGCATCTTCTTCTTCAAGCTCCCCATCAAGCAGTTCGAGCATTTTGTATTGGACAGCCTTGCAATTGTGCGGTTTGTCTGAGGGGGTGTAGCCACCCTTGGTTTCCCTTAGCCGATGCAGTGTCGTCATTAAAAGCTCGTCTTTGGGTTTAGGCTCTTGATATGAAGCGAGAACTCGCTTGAGCGCAACCACAGAGTTGTAGAATGACATACACTCCGCACACTGCTTGAGGTGCTCGTTAAGCCCTTTCATTTCAGCTTCATCCAGCTCGCCATCTATGTAAGCCGAAATAAGCATGCGAGCTTGTTTGCAATCCATCTCCTCTCCCTCGCAGCGCTGTGTTGGTTTGCTCAAGCCGTTGAATTCTCTAATTAACTTGGACACTTACGCGAAACCCCAGTTTCGCCTTGGCAGTGCGTATTTCATGTGGCGGAGTGACGCATAATGGAAAATGAACCGACAACACCAAGGGATGCTTGATTTGGATTCGCTGGCAAGTGAAACACTCACGGGGGTGGGGGAAGATGGGCTACAAAGTGTTTGTGACACGCATGTTGCCAGAGCCAGCGATTGAAAAGCTTCGGAGTGCTCCCGAAGTCTCTGAGGTGAGGATTTATCCACACGACCGCGCAATTGAAAGGGAAGAGTTGCTCGAAGGTGTTAGGTGGTGCGACGCCCTCATCTGCCTGCTCACCGATACGATTGATAGCGAAGTCATGGATTCAAATCCGAACCTGAAGGTCATCGCAAACTACGCGGTCGGGTTCAACAACATAGATGTTGTCGAAGCTACGAAGCGCAAGATACCAGTTACGAACACTCCCGGAGTGCTCACCGAAACGACAGCTGACTTAGCGTGGGCTCTGATGATGGCGGTTGCAAGGCGCTTGAACGAGGCTGAACGTTTCCTGCGCTCTGGCAAATGGAACGGATGGGGTCCAATGCAATTTCTTGGCGCAGATGTGTGGGGCAAAGTCCTTGGTATAGTCGGGTTTGGGCGAATTGGGAAAGCTGTTGCGAGGAGAGCTTGGGGCTTTGATATGCGTGTCATTTACTATGACATGGTGCGGGCTGATGAGGAGATTGAAAGGGCCCTGCGAGCAACATATGTGCCGTTCGATGAACTGCTTAAAGAGGCTGACTTTGTCACCATACATGTGCCGCTTATAACACACGGACCAAACAAGACATATCACATGATCAGCGATAGGGAGTTTGACCTAATGAAACGGACCGCTTTCCTAATCAACACTTCAAGAGGACCGGTCGTTGATGAGAAAGCCCTTGTTAGGGCTCTCAAGGAGAAAAAGATAGCTGGCGCTGGCTTGGATGTTTATGAGAACGAGCCAATGGTTGAGCCAGAGCTCCTTGAGATGGAGAATGTCGTTCTCCTCCCGCACATCGGGAGCGCATCAACTGAGACAAGGACGAAGATGGCACTCATGGCTGTTGAGAATGTGCTTGCGGTGCTACGGGGCGAGCGCCCACCAAACATAGTCAACCCAGAAATTTACGAAGAGACATAGCTTCATGATTGCACCCGTCGGTGGTGATCAGAAGATACAATGGTTGGAGGCGTGGTGTTGGTAATCATCTGTTTGGTTGCTGTCATCATCGCTTTCTATGTCGTCATACGCTCGTTGATGCAAGCCTTCAACGAATGGTGGAGCAAGCCCGTTGAGCCAGCATTGCAATTACCGTTGCCGTCTGTCACTGGACCTGAGTGCCTCGTTCTGGCGTTCGCTGACATGTTCATTGAGCCAGTCCAATCGCCCCCGGAGCACTTGAAAGCTTATTTTTCGCTTGTGCCTTCTTCGGGTGTCCATGTCCCGAACAAGCAACTTGTTGAGGAGATGTTCTTCGCCTCTTTCGTCTGGCTATCTTGTGAGGGTGCGATTGAGTGGAGCGTCCGAAAACGCAATGTGGATCCATTCTCCCCATTCCCACCGCGTGACTGGGAGCTACACATGCGCCCTGTAAGGGCTTTCCCGAGGACACCATTTGCGCGCAACCTTGAGGTCGGCTTCAGGAGAGCTTTGAAGGCTTGGTTCATACACAAGCCCGGTGATCAGACAGCGCCAGTTGAGGAAGTCATTGAATTTGCCCTCCGTGAGATACGCCGACTGACTGGACGGACAAAACTAACAGGAGACGCATACCGAGATTTCATCCAGTATGTGCAACACTTCCTTGCTGAGCGTGGTCTTTATGAGGTGAGTGAGGAGAAGGGGCTATTCGGCAGGAGGCGGATCATGTTCAAACCGATAAAGGAGCGCATCGATGAATTGCGCGCTCAAGCTGAGCAACTCAAAGCTCAGCTGATGCAGTTTGTCGACCAAGAGCCGATTCTAACAAAACAGCTTCGCACAAGCATTTCCGAGGGGCTTGCTGCTATAAAGCAGATTGAGCCTGACAGGAACGCCATCTTCTAAATCCCTTAGCGCTCACGAGGTGAACACGTAGTGCGTATAGTCATAACTGGAGGCGCAGGCTTCATCGGATCGCATCTGGTCAAAATGTGGTTGAAAGAAGGTCACGAAGTCATCGTCGTAGACAACCTCATAACGGGGCGCATCGAGAACATAGCCAACACGGATGGCAAGCTCACAGTGATGCGCTACGACTGCTGTAACTTCCTTTACATCGATGGACCTGTCGACTATGTTGCGCATTTTGCGAGCCCTGCGAGCCCAGCTCACTATATGCGCTACCCGATTGAGACACTGCTCGTCAACTCAATCGGGACATGGCGCACGCTCGGTTTGGCTCGTGCCAAAGGTGCAAAGTATATCCTCGCATCAACCTCTGAGGTTTACGGCGACCCACTCGTAAGCCCTCAGGATGAGAGTTACTGGGGTAATGTGAACCCTATCGGTGTGCGAAGTGTTTATGACGAATCGAAGCGCTTCGCCGAGGCACTCACCATGGCTTACCATCGCCACTACGGTCTGGATACACGCATCGCGCGCATCTTCAACACATATGGACCTGGGATGCGCATAGACGATGGGCGGGTCATACCGAACTTCATCTGGCAAGCGTTAAAGGGAGAACCTCTCACTATCTACGGTGATGGAACTCAGACTCGCTCCTTTTGCTACATTGATGACTTGGTAGAAGGCATCAAAAGGCTCATGGAGGCAGATGCGCACCAACCCATAAACTTGGGCAACCCGAACGAAGTGCGCATCATTGACCTTGCCAACCTCATCATCAACCTTACTGGGAGCAAATCAAAAATTGAGTTCAAGCCACTGCCAGAGGATGATCCAAAACAACGCTGTCCAGATATAAGCAGGGCAAAACAGCTACTTGGTTGGGAGCCTAAAGTCACCCTTGAAGAGGGATTGAAAATCACGATTGAATACTTCAAGCGCCTTCTCCATTCAAACGCGTGAGAATGGCGAAGCGCTTTTGCTTATGCACTGCAACCTGAAAACATGCGAATGCGCATTCAAGGAGTGAGCAGATTGGTAAAGCGGATGATGTATATCGCAAGCCTTGCGCTACTTGCAGGGAGGCTCTGCGCCCAAGTTAAGGTGGAACAGATAAACTATCGTGGTTGGGATGAATCGTATCGGATAACGAACGGGCTTGTTGAGGTCGTAGTCGTCCCAAAGATAGGGCGCATAATGAGCTACAGGTTTGTGGACGGCGAAAACATACTCTGGGAGAATGAGAAATGGTTCGGCAAGCTACGCAAAGACGCAAAGCCGAACGAGTGGGCAAACTTTGGTGGCGACAAAGTATGGCCAGCCCCGCAAGCACAATGGAATGAAGTGATGGGTAGAAGCTGGCCACCTGATGAAGCTTTTGATGGCGGTGAGTGCACAGCAGTTGAGTTGAAAGACGGTGTTGAAATTGTGACACCTGTAAGCCCACACTACGGTGCATGGCTTGTCAGGGAGATAAGACTGAGCGCCAATTCATCGAGGCTCACAATCAGGCAGAGGCTGGAGAAGCTTCGTCTGCCACTTGTGGAGATGCTGATATGGAGCGTCACACAGATACGGTCGCCAGATTTAGTCATCGTGCCTCTAAGTCGTGAGAGCAAGTTCGAGAAGGGATACGCTGTGCTTAGCAAAGCTGAGCCTGAATACTGCAAGCGTTATGGTGATTTCCTGCTTCTGCGCCGTGACCCGAAGAAGGCAACGAAGGTTGGCGCTGACTCAAAGGAATGCTGGCTCGCTTCATTTCATGGTGATGTTGTGTTCATCCAGCGTGCCCAACACAGAGAGCACGAAGTATATCCAGACGGTGGATGCACTGTTGAGGTTTACACCAACCCAGATGAATTGCCGTATGTTGAGCTTGAGCTGATGAGCCCAATATTCAAGCTCGGACTCGGTGAGGAAGCGCAATTTGATATCTCTTGGGAGCTACATAAGCTTAAGTCTGTCCCGCAAAGCGATGCCGAACGCCTGCAAGTTATCAAAGAGCTCATTCAGCGCTCAGAGCCGTCTAACTGACGAAGTGTTCATAGCCACCTGCAACTTCTATCAGCTTGCCGTTGCTATCAACACCATAAACGAGGGGTTCTCCCGATTCCACCTCGCCGATGATAGTGCACTTTGTTCCGCACTCCTTCTCTATCGCCTCGCAGAGAGATGAGGCGTATGCTTTTGGAGTGGTCATGATTAGTTCGTAGTCTTCGCCACCAGTTAAAGCCATCTCAAGTGGCGAGTAGCTGAACCGCTTTGAAGCCTCGATCGCCTCCTTGCTTATCGGTATCTTCTCAAGCCACAAGCAAATCCTGACACCACTCAACTGGGCGATCTTGCTCAGGTCACTCGCTAAACCGTCACTCACATCAATTGCACACTTGCAAAGCCCAGTTGAAGCAGCTATCAATGCTTCATTCACCCTCGGTGTGGGTCTCAACTGTCTCATTGCGAGCCGACGCAAGACCCTTGAGCGTTTGACAGCTTGCGCGCCTGCCTCCCTTAGTAGCTTTAATCCGATCGCCGAGTCCCCGAATGTGCCAGTGGCTATGACTGCGTCCCCCACTTCAGCTGTAGACCTAAGTGGGACGCTGGCGCTGTTTACGCCTATAGCGCTCACGGAGATGAAGATGCTCGACGGTGAGCTTGATGTATCACCGCCAACGACTGCTACACCGAATTTGTTTGCCACCTCAAGCATGCCACGATAAAACCTTTTCACCCACATGAATGGTAGACTGCTTGGCATGGCAAGCGATACAAGCACTGCTACTGGTTTTGCAAACATTGCAGCGAGATCGCTCAGGTTGACCGCAAGCGCCTTCCAGCCAACATCTTCTGGCGTAAAGTAGTCAAGCGAGAAGTGGACACCCTCAACAAGCGAATCTACAGTTATGACTAACTGCTCTGTCTGCTCAATTTTGAGGACTGCAGCATCATCGCCCACTCCGAGCACAACATCGTCCCTTGACTTGGTTTGCCCACTAAGCTCGCTATGTATCCAACTTAGAATTTTCAGCTCCCCTATGTCCTTGAGCTTTTTCACCTTGCTCATCTCCGTTCCTTTTGCAAGCCTCATATATGCGCACGAGTTCTTCAACAGCCTTCACAGGTTCGTCAGAACCAATGACGGCTGAGATGACAGCAATTGCGTCGGCACCTGCACTGATGACTTGTTGAGCGTTCTCATGGTTTATCCCACCTATTGCAACAACTGGTATTTTCACCGAAGCCTTAACAGCCCTTAGCATATCAAGCCCTACAGCTTGAGCAGCATCTGGCTTTGTAGATGTAGGGAAAATAGCGCCAATGGAAACATAGTCAGCGCCCTCCATTTCTGCCTCAACTGCTTGCTCAACATTATCAACTGACTTGCCTATGAGCATGTTTTCGCCGACCAACTTCCTCGCCAATGCTACTGGCATGTCTTCATCACCGACATGAATGCCATCTGCACAGCATGCCAAGGCTACATCCACTCGGTCGTTTATGATGAGTAGTGTCTTTGTGCCGCTCGTCATTTCCCTTAGTTTGAACGCCCACTCAAGGAGTTGCCTTGTGGTTGCGTTTTTGTCGCGGAGTTGGATGACTGATGCACCGCCCTTGATGGCAGACATGGCTATCGAGATGTGATCGTGCTTTGGGTTGATGTATCTGTCGGTGATGACATAGATGCCACGCACCCTGCGACGCATCTCCTCAAGCTTGTTCACTTGCATCCTGTTCCTTTCACCTCCCAACTTACCATACTATGTCAACATGTGCTACACTTGCTGATGTAAGATTTCCAACTGGATGCGATTTACAGCTATGTTCTGCGGGTAGGTGCTAAATGGATGGAAGGGGGAAGGGTTGAAAGGTTTGCGGTCTACATTCCGAGTGAGGGTGATTTGTCGTTCTTCACAATCCAGTTTGATGTTACGCGTTTGGAAACGCTCATTGAGAGGACTTTGAGCAAGAGGGGGCTTTGGAAGCTCATTGGCAATTTGCTTCCTGTCGGGGTGAAAGTGCCGATACGAGGCGGGGAAAAAGTTGATGTGCTCGCTTTAGATGCATATCGAAACTGCGTTGGCGTCCTCTTTGACTTCAACCCAGCAAGCTCAATCGTGCTCACTGTTGGCAGAGCCATACTTGTAGCGTCGTGGCTTGAAGGTTTATCATACGCTGATGTTCGGCGCATAGCGAGGGATTGGTGGGCAGATGAATCCGCCGACTTGGAGTCCGTCTTTCAACAAGCCTTCGGTGAAACAGCTGTTGAGCAAGCAACCACAGAACCGCAAGGGCGAGCCACAGTCGGCTTCAACGAACGCCCGAGGGTGGCAATTGTGACAGTCCAAAAAGAAGGCTTGGCAGAGCTTCAACGCTATTTGCTCAGGCAGGGTATCTCCGTTGAGATAGCTCAGGTGGAAGCTTTTACAAGCCCTTCAGGGAACGCTATCATTTTTGTCGAACCCATAAGCTCAACAACCATCCAACCGAAACAACCAAGCCAACCAAGAAGGGAAATCTTAGGCATGACACATTCGTTCTTGAGCTCAATAGTTGAGCGGGAAGAATGAAGGGGCATCACAAAAGACAAGAGGAGGGCAGTGAGAGATGCTACTGAGGCAACAGTTACAGCCATCGCCACAACTCCACTCAAAAGACTTCTTCGAACTCATTATGGATGTCATCTTCACGCTCGTTGACGGCGATATAGGCTCAGTGGTCGTCTATGACAGGCTGTCGGATACGCCTCATGTGCTCGTTGAGAGAGCTTTGACAAGGCATGGTGCACAACTCCTTACAGATGCTCGCATTATACAGCTCATGAAGAAGGTGGTGCGTGAAGGGAAGGCAATAATCATGGATTCGGGGAGAGCTTCAGATGAAGAGTTGAGCTGGCTAAGGCAATATGGCATCAGCGCATTGATCGTCTCGCCTATGGTAGGCGTCAGTGATGTCGTAGGTGCTATATGCGTGGCGAGCAGGACGAGGAAACGGTTCAAGCAAAGCGAGGTTGAAACAGTTTGCCAGATAACGAGCAAGCTTGGCGAGCTGTTTCTCAGCCTCTTACCAATTCCTTCCGACCACATATCACTGCGGCGCTACCTTGAATCAACTGCTTCCATTGACACATCTCAATTGCTTGAGCGGAGTCTGGATATGCTTTTGCATCTTGGTTTGCTTGTAACGCAATGTGAAGTCGGTGCATTCGTCCTGTGCTCTCCGCGAACCAAGAGGGTCAAAACAATCATCATGCACGGCAATAGAGAAGTTGTTGAGAGGCTCAAAGAACATCTTAAAGCGCACTTGAACGAAACCGAAGTCGAGGCGTTCACTATTGAGGATGTTCATCGGGTGCTTTCGTCCTTTATGAAGCACTACTTTGCCTCCGTGGCTAACTCCTCTGGGACTGTGGGAGGGTTCTTCCTTTTTGGCGATGGAAACGATTTCCCCCCTGGCAGGAAACAACAGGTTGTAACTCAAATAGCCGTATTCACTGGGACTGTCATTGAGCGAATTGCGTCAATGTATGTGCTTGAGCGAGCCATATGGACTGACCCAGTGACGGGTTTGGTCAACAGGCAATGCTGGCTCGCAAAAACTGAAGAGGAGCTCGCAAGGGCACGACGAATGAACTTGCCAGTGAGCGTCGTCCTGATCGACCTTGATGGGTTTAAAGCTATCAACGACTTCTTAGGGCATGCCAAGGGCGACATCGTCTTGAGGCATGTTGGTAGCGTGTTGAGGAAGCATGTCAGGCGCTATGATGTGGTTGCAAGGCTTGGCGGCGACGAGTTTGCTATACTCCTCCCTGCAACACCACCTTCTGGAGCGATGGTTGTTGCTGAGAGAGTAAGGAGCTTGATTGAGAGCTTGGACTTGAGCAATGTGCTTGGTTGTGCCACCCGCTTGACAGCGAGTATAGGAGTTGCAACTGCTCCAAGTGCGGGTGAGACACCCGAGAAGTTGCTTGAGGCAGCAGATAGAGCTCTAACAACTGCAAAACACCTCGGCAAAAACAGGATAGTGAGGGATGAGAGGAGTAAAGAGAATGGCGAGATGGCTTGGGCTAACATCTCGCTCATGTTTGATACTCGCCTGATGAAATGGTTCGTGAACAGGATATGCCACGAGATAAATAACCCAGCCCAAGGCATACTCGGAATAATTGAGTTGCTCCTTCGGCGTGATGAAATGACTGCGGAGGATGTCAAAGACGAGCTCCTCAAGGTTCAAAACCTCGTGTTGCGAATCCGCAGTGTAACTCATAACCTTGCCACTGCCTCACATGCCGACCTTGTTAAATACGCGCAGGAGTTCGCGGAAACGATGAGGCGCATATCGCATGAAGAGAATTCCGAGGGCAACGAGACCGCAAAGGAAGCCGATGCTTAAACAACGCAGGCAACACCGTCTAAGTCATCACCACATCAAAAATGCAACAGGGGTGAAAGCGAGTGGAAGAAACAGTTTGGGCGGAGAAAGCCCCCGAGAAGATACGCATTGCAATCATTGAAGACGACGAAGCTGTAAGGGAAGTTTGCAGGAGGGCTTTAAGTCGTCGTTCCCACGAAGTAATTGAGTTTAGCGACGGTGCATCAGCGTTAGAGGCATCAAAGAAAGAGGCGTTTGACATAGCCATCGTTGACTGGGTCCTCCCAGACTACGATGGGTTCTCGCTCTTCCAAAGGCTAAAGGAGAGGTCGCCAAACCTCGTTGGGATAGCGCTCACTGGGCAAAGCATGCGCGATGTCGTTGTTAAATCACTCGGTGTCGGCATGCTTTGGGTGTTGATCAAGCCATTCACGATAGCGGAGCTGATATCGGTTGTGGATACGGCGTGCAATTATGTGAGTATCGTAAACAGCGCTAACCAATTGAGGGCGAGGACTGAAGTAGCCGAAACATTGCTCCGTGAGGTTGACCTTGAGAGGCTTGGGGAACACCTAACTCAAATTGCAATTGAGCAAACATGCTCAAATGCAGCATCGTTGCTCGTTGCGGATAGGTTGCGAGGATGCCTGAGAATCGTTGCTGCAGTAGGCATACCGTTAACTACGAGGAACATTGAGGTGAAGCCGACGGCTGGCATAGTTGGGCTCGCGATCCAGATGCGTAAGCCAATCGTAATCAACAGTGAAATGGTGAAGCATGCATACATAGCTCAAAGGCTTCGCTATGGTGGCAGGGGAAGCGCGATATCCTTCCCACTCGTTGAGGACGAGGATGTGAACGGAATCCTCAATATAACGCGCTGGGAAGACGAACCGCAGTTCAAAGAGAGCGATGTCGAAGCGTTTAAGTGGTTCATAGCGTGGACGACGAAAGTAGTTTCGCGCTCCCTGCAGTATGAAATGCTCAAGGAGAGCTTCTTCAACACGGCTCGCTTGCTCATCTCGCTTCAAGAGGCTCAAGACCCATATAGGCGCTCGCATTCGGAGAGGGTCGCTGAGTATGCATGTGCTCTGGCGAGTTTCGTTGGTTGCTCACAAAGGGAGATTGAAACAGTGAAAGCCTCCGCTTTCCTCTACCAGATAGGTTTGCACCTAATTGACAAGAGCATACTCCATAAAAAGGGCAAGCTCACTGAGGCTGAATATGAGCAGGTAAAACGATATCCTGAGTTGACCATTCAAGCACTCGGTGATGTCCCATTCATTTGGGATGTGCGTGAAATCATCTTAGCCCATCGTGAGCACTACGATGGCAGTGGTTATCCACATGGGAGGGGCGGCGAAGAGATACCATTTTTGGCTCGCTTGCTCTCTGTGGCTGATACTTATGTTGCGCTCACCTCTCCAAGACCGCATCGCCCAGCGATGAGTGAAGAGAGCGCAAAGGAAGAGCTGTTGAAGATGGCGGGGAAAGAGCTTGACCCTGAGCTAACCAAAACTTTCGTCAAACACATCCTTGAGGGCTTAAAGCGCAGGGAAGCTCTGTGATTCGGATTGCGCTTCTAAGGGGAAGTGACGAGGCGATGGTGCTCTATGTGGACATGAACTTCTTTGAAGACTACAAGCGTGGTGATGGGCGCTTCTCACACAAGCTTCGGTTTGAAGAGCTAAGCGGTGAACCATGTCTTGTCCTCAACTACACGCAACTATCGAAAGCTTTGATTGAAGAGCTTTCACCGAAGGCGCTCATACTGAGTGGCTTTGGGCGCTCTTTCGAAGACTATGATGTGCGTAGTTTCTACGAACTCAACGACATATTGCATGAGACCGAGATACCAACACTTGCAATATGTGGTAGCCATCAACTCCTCGGCTTCCTCTTCAGCCTTAACATAAGGGCTGTTGAGCGTTTACATGATCAGCCAATGAGGAAGCTTCGCCCGGGAGAACCAGACCCTTCACCAACTGCGTATCATCCGGGCTACTTCAAGGAGGAGGGCTTCTATCCAGTGACGATAGTCAAAGACGACCCATTGTTTGATGGCTTGAGCAACCCGTTTTGGGTTCGTGAATCGCATTACTGTGAGGTTAAGGAACTGCCGCCAGATTTTGAGCTNCTCGCATCCACTCCAGAATGCCGAATACAGGCGATGAGGCATTGTAGCAAATGCCTTTACGGAGTCCAGTTTCACCCAGAGGCATATGTTGAGCCTTACATGGATGGGAAGCTGATCTTGGAAAACTTCTTCAAGCTTGCCCGCACAAAGCGTTTTCCGTCAGGATAAAACCTCAGGATGACTACACACCCTCCCCTGGTAGCTCCACATTCCTTAGGTGGGTAGCGTTTTCCTCCGGCAGGCTTACATTGATGCTTATCCCTGAGCCAAGCTCAAACCCAGCCGGTGTTGTCAGCCTCGGCACAATCCTCACATACCAGTGGTAGAACGGCTCGCCAGCTGAGAAGTGCGGTGCGCTATGTAGCACGAAGTTGTAATCTGGTTGGTTTAATCCGATGTGCAGTTTTAGCAGGGCTACCTTGAGGGCATCAGCGAGGGCGCTCAATTCATCGCCGCGCAACTCCGAAAACGAAGCTTGATGACGCAACGGTATGACCCATACCTCGTATGGGAAGGATGCAGCGTATGGCACGAGACACAAAAAATGTTCATTGCTCCAAAACACCCTCACACCTTCTTTCAGCTCATATTCCAAGATGTCGCAAACAGCGCACCTACCGAGGGCGTCGTAATGCCTCTCAAGTTCATACATGTAACGCCTTATGTGGAGCGGTATGAAGGGCATGCCAATCAGCTGTGAATGCGGATGCACAAGCGATGTTCCAGCCCTCTCCCCTTGATTGCGGAAGATGATTATGAGCGAGCAATATGGCTCTTTGCTCAGCTCACAAAACCTCTCGTAATACGCTTGCACGACAAGCTCCACATGTTGCCTGCTCAATGTGGCTATCGTCTCGTTATGCTGAGGCGTCTCAATTATCACTTCATGTTTACCCACACCATCCATGCGCAAGTAAATGCCATCTCGCAGTCTTCTCGGTTGCCCGTTTGGGACGAGTGCAGGGAACTTGTTTGGCACTATCCTAACGAGCCATCCGCTCTCGCCCTCATACTTTAGCACTTCTTTCGGTGTCATACTCTCGTTGCCGGGGCAGAAGGGGCAGGATGGATCATGTGGTGGTAACTTCCTTGGCTCTGACTTGCGTGAGAACTCCTCAGGGCGCTTCGCCCTCTCAGTGGCAATGATCACCCATTCCTTCGTCACGAGATTTTGCCTAACCTCTGGCATGGTGAAAGCACCTCCTCACGATTGTGCAATCACAGTATGCACTCGGTTGCTTCGGATTATACAGCTCGGTTGGACAGATCGTTTGTGGCAAACCTGCATCATACTCATTGGTGTGCACGAACAAAGCATCAATTTAAATTTTTGTCAACCGAGGAGACACGGTGAAAATGGGTGCAGATAAGCCATTGGTGTCGGTGGTTATACCTGCTTACAATGAGCGCAATCGGTTGCCACAAACGCTCAAGCGGATAATCGACTATGCCCGCCAACGAAGACTGCATTGCGAGATCATCGTTGTCGATGACGGGAGTGAGGATGACACGAGTGAGGTTGCCTTGTTGACTGCCAACGAACTTTCCTTCGGTGACCTTCGGGTCATACGATACACGCCGAACATGGGCAAGGGGTTTGCCGTCAGGAGTGGCATGCTTGCCTCTCGCGGTCGCTTCATCCTGTTCACAGATGCTGACCTCTCAACGCCCATTGAGGAACTTGATAAGCTACTAAAGCCGATTGCCGATGGATTGTGTGATATCGCGATTGCTTCAAGAGCGCTTCCTGACTCCAAGTTACAGGTGCGCCAACCGTTGTTCCGAGAACTCCTTGGGAGGGCTTTCAATGTCGTTGTGCAGGCTCTCCTTTTGCCCGGCATTAAAGACACTCAATGTGGCTTCAAGTGCTTTAGGCGAGAGACAGCTTTTGATGTCTTTCCCAGACAGCGTGTGTTTGGCTTTGCGTTTGATGTTGAGATACTTTTCATTGCGAGGAAGCTCGGCTACCGCATCGTTGAAGTCCCAGTCTGTTGGATTAACTCGCCCGAAACGAAGGTCAAACTCTTCAAGCACGGTTTCCAGATGCTTCTACATGTGTTGCTGATAAGGTGGAATGCCTTCTGCGGGAAATATGGCACTGTGGCATCAGTGCCACACCTTGTGCACGCTACCGAGTTCTCTGCCAATCCACGGGCAACAACTAAGGAACTGAAGCGAGATTGAAGATTGCAAGCTCGCACTTACGAACGGCATAGCGCCACCGCTGTCATTCGCTTATCACTTGAGCGTCAAAGCGTAAGACAATAGCGCCTTCCTTCCATGCGTCCTTTTCCAAGCCGGCTTTTTCGCATGTTGCTTCGATGAATCTCACTCTGTCCCATCCAAACTCCGTTGCCACTTGAGGCAAAAGCAACCCAGAGTGTTTGCCCGAGATGACAACAAGTCCGTGTCTCCCGATCTCAATCTCGTCCAAACTGACTATCTCCTCAAGTCTTCCGAGGACGGTGACTTCAACATCGAGCTTCTCAACCTCTTCGGGTCTGACTGGCTCAAACCTCTTATCGTGGAGCGCAGCTGATATAGCTGCATCAACTGCAGCCTTGTAGAGTGGTTTTATCGGCTCAACTACGCCGATGCATCCACGCAAGTTGCCGTTCTCCTTCAAGGTTACGAAGACACCCCAATGCTCAAGCAACTCTTTATGGTTCACTTGCAACTTCGGTTGCCGTCTCTCCTTGACAACGCTTCGTATAGTGGCTTTGACGATCTGCATGAGCTCCTTGCAAGCGCCTTCGCTAAGTTGAGGTTTTATGTGAGCTTCATGCAAAGAGGGTTCTCGGATGGGCTTGGATGCTCCTTGAATTCCCGCGCCTACTTTCCCTGTGATTCGCGCTGCCATATAGCCAACCACCCTCTCCTTGTCACCGCCAGGGACATCACCAGAATTTGCATATGCAAGCACTTCCAACCTTGGCGATTGGCAAAGCATCCTCACAGCTTCAACAACAGCGATTACCGCACTCAAGCCGCAAAGAGTGCACTCAAGGTTTTTGATGTTCCTTTTGAGTAGCTGTTCGTTCGTCTGCCAAACCTTCTCGGGCGAGAGCGTCCCGAGCGCATTCATAATTTCTCGGTCAACCTTAATAGCGTCATCCGACTTTGGATAGTGCGACATGTCGCTGCTTGCTATCAGGAGAGCTTTCTTTCCCGCAAGCACTCTTGCGATAGCTCTTCCCAAGAGCATGGAATGCTCTAAGCTCATCTCTCCAGTGGTGATGGGGATAAGTTTCCACCCGTTTGCGAGAGCGAGTTGTAGGAAAGGGAGTTGACTCTCTATGCAGTGCTCTTGGTCATGTGCGAGGCTGTTCCTGTAGATGAGGTTGCATTGCTTAACGAGCATCTCACAATGCTCGGTATCAACATTGACCTTACCGAGAGGGGTCATGAAACTTTTTGCTGTCGGCACCGCAGCGCCTTGCAAAGGGAAGTAATGGCTTGGTCCGATTATGAGCACAATGTCGTATTTGCACCCTTCAACTGCTTTGTAAGCCTCGGAAGCCACTTGCCCACAAAACTTCCACCCTGCATGTGGGACAATCAAAGCTATCGGGGGTTTTCCTGTGCGCTTTGTCTTCGCCGAGCTCAAAAGCTCAAGCACCGTCTGTTTTAGCCTCTCTGGCTCCTCTGGATACCAAAGCCCACAGACAGCAGGTGGACGAACCTCTGGGCGAGCCAACATGTTGGTGTAAGCACCAGCAGTGGCTTTAACTTGCGCTTCGCTACTTAACTTCTCTCCTTTTGCGTGTCTCAGTTCGCTCGGCTGTGATGGCAGTGATGTTGTGTGCCTCATACCGCATCCAAAATGCAAAAGCATTATGCACCACATCGCAATAGCATAAATCCGTGGCATCACTCAGCACCTCGTTCTACATTTCGATCTCAATCACATCCACCATCGCTTGATCAGCGCATCCGAGTCTCAATGGCTCTTTTGCTGCTGTCAGTATGTATGTTGGTTTTCTGCCCTCACTTTCGAGGCTTTTCAAACCCCTCTTCTTCCTATAGCCCTCAACCAAATTCCAGCCGTAGATGTCAACAGCAACTGGGTCTGTTGAGATTATGATAGCGCCATGACGAACAACAAACTGTGGCTTGAAACTCGGACCACCATGATATTGAACATCAAGCGCATCACATACGACGAGCCTTTGCTTGCCCTTTATTTCGGCAAACGCGCTCAACTCTGCTATCTGTGGATCACCCCTATCGCTGTGGTATTTGTTCGGGTTGTGAACCGCCCCAAGCCAGTTCTTCAAAGCACCTGTGTAGCCCACTATGCCATGATCTTTTACCACAGGCATGTTCACGAAGGCGGTGCAAAGCCTTGTAACAATACGGCTAACCAGTGAACCGACATTGCTGAACTCGTAGACATCTTCATCGTATCCGATGCCATCAGTGTCTGTCCCAAAGCAAAGTGGCTTGTCTGCCGTCGCCACTTTAAAGCCTGCGTTCTCAAGCTCCGTATTGGATCTGTCCCAAATGAGTATGCGCTCGCCTTTCACCCCAATCCCCATAAGCTCCATCGCAACAGCATACGCAATTTGAGGATGCGTTGACATCCTTGCGCCAGCAAGGCAGTTGACCTTTATGCCGATCATCTCATCGGGATCAAAGAAATGCTTCCACGCATCTTTTGTTGACTCGCTTCCTGTCAACCTAACAATCCCCTCTTTAAGCATCTTGCGAGCTTCATCGATGTCGATCGTGCCAGTCGCCACATACCTCCTGCTCTTGACGATAACGATGCGTGTGCGTTTGTTGTCCCATTTCGCATCGGTGTGTTGTTTCGTTTCGGCGTTACTGCTTGTGGTGAGAGGTAAAACTCTTTCCCTTCTACACGACTGGCATAGAAGCGCCATTGATGTTCCGAGGATACCGCTAAAGAACTTACGCCTACTGATCTTGCTTTCTCGCATCATCGCCAAACACCTGCGATCGTGAAGCCACACTTTGCGCACTTGCCATCCCTAAGCCCTTGCACATCCGTCTTATACCCATACCTTTTTATGACAGTGCTTTTGCATCTTGGGCAGTATGTGCTTTCGGCGCTGTGCCCGAAAACATTGCCGATGTAAACATAATGCAATCCCACTTCCTTAGCGATGTTGTGGCATCTCTCAAGCGTCTCAACGGGGGTTGGAGGCAAGTTCCGCAGTTTATACATGGGGATGAAACGGCTGAAGTGTATCGGCACATCAACTCCCAAGTTGGCTTTGATCCAATTGCACATCCGCTTAACTTCCTTAGGTGAGTCGTTCAGCCCGGGCACAATTAGCACAACCAGCTCAAGCCACTTGCCTGATTCCTTTATCAGCTCTATCGCTCTGAGCACAGGCTTTAGCTGTCCACGACATACCTTCCTGTAAAACTCCTCGCTGAATGCTTTGAAGTCAACTTTTATGCCATCAAGCACTTTGCAAACTTCGCGCAATGGCTTTGGCTCAATGAACGCGTTCGTGACCATCAAAGCCTTTATGCCGGATTTGTTTGCGAGCTTTGCGGTGTCAAACATGTATTCGTAGAAGACAACGGGCTCGGTGTATGTGAACGAAACCGATGCACACCCAAACCGCTTTGCCAGCTCAATTACTTTCTTTGGGGGCATATAAACATTCTTCGTCTGCTCTGGTCTGCTCTGTGATATCTCCCAGTTTTGGCAATAGGCACATTCAATGTTGCATCCAGCAGTCGCAATCGAGAAAGAAAGCGTCGCAGGGAGGAAATGGAAAAACGGTTTCTTCTCAATCGGGTCAACATGGACAGCACACGGGTTTGAGTAGACAAGGGTGTAATAGATGCCGTTGCGGTTCTCACGCACCCCACAGAAGCCCCTCTCACCATCATCAACTACGCATCTCCTCGGGCACAAATCGCAACGCACCTTCTTCAATTCCATCTTCGTATACCACATCGCCTCTTTTATGTCCCCTTCCCATCCTTCCCTTTGCGCCATGCACAGTCCCAGTTCTCCGATGCCTGTCAGCAAAGCCGAAGAGAAGATGCACCTTATGAAGCTACGCCTGCTAAATCGCTTCCGATCACCCATAGCTAAATCACCAGACAGCTTGTGTTAGATGCACCATCTTTCATTTTAAACGCATCCAGCAAATGAGCAGTAGAGGGCAAGGAGTGGATGCAACAATAATTTATTGAGCAAAGCGCACTTGCTAACGCATGCGATGGATGAAGTTGAGCGAGCATGAGGACAGGTAGCTTCTCCAGAAGAGTGAAATCGCTACTTTGGTTGCTTGCCCTCCTGTTGGAGGCAGTTAACGCCTCACCGTTTAACGGTGTGCAAACTCGCAAGCTCAAGAACGGTATCAATGTTGTGCTTGATCCACTTCCACACAGTTCCCTAACGGCAATCGCGGTGTGCGTTCGTTCTGGCTCAAGTGACGAACCGACGGACGCTCGCGGTGTAGCACATCTGGTTGAGCACTTGGTCATCATGCAGGCAAAGAAGATTGGAAGGCTTGAGTCGCTCGGTGCGGTGACAAACGCTGAAACCGCTTTTGACTACACAGCCTTCTACTGCGTTGTTCGGAGCAACCTCGTTTACGAGGCAGTTAAAGCGATGTGCGAGATGTTTGCGCCAACGCTTGAGCGAAGCTCAATTGATGTTGAAAAGAAAATCATCAAACTTGAGCTGATGCAGCGTGACGAAGACCCAATAAAGCTTGTGAGATTTCTTTCTCAAGGGCTCTTACTGGGCTTCAACCCGATAGACGACCCCAAACAATTGAGCTACGAGCAGGCGCTACACTTCTACAGAACAAACTATGTGCCATCGAAAATGAGTGTGATCTGTAGCGGTTCATTTGATGAGCACATCCTCTTGAAAGCATTGCAAGCGACATTCGGCGAGCTGAAAGGCGATGGTAGCGAGCTAACTGTGCCACAGCAACGCTCACACGAGTTTCTCAAACCGCTTGTTTTGGAGGTTGATAAACCTTTCCATGCAATGTCAATGGCATTTAAGGCTCCCGGGGCAAGCGAACCTAAAGCGTTGGTAACGACAGAATTAATCGCCACACACTTGGGCGACAGTCACATCGGTATCCTCGCCAAGCTCACAAATCAACCTCAAAGTGATAGGCTACCAATACTGAGCTTTGAAGTGTCTTTTGTCCCGCGCAGGCATGAGTCAGCGCTTTCGCTCAACTTCCTCCTAACTGAAGGTAAGTTTGCCGAGGTTGAAAAAGAAATGATTGAGCAGTTGAACAACATGCGCAGTAGCCCTTTGAGCGAGGAGCGCTTGCTTCAGTGCAAACGGCTGAGCGAGCTACACTTTAGAACTCGTTGCAAAACAGTCCTTGAGAGAGCGAGGACGCTCGCCGAAGCAGAAGGAATAGCAAATTGCGAACTTGCGATCCATTACCTGAAGCTGATCGATGAAGTAAGCACCAATGATGTTATGCAGTTATCGAAACGCATCTTCAATGCGCATTCCTATACCATCGCTGTCGTCAAGCCATCAACAACCCAACGCACTGATGATGTGGGAGGGTAGTGAACATGAGTTGGCTCAAATGTGGTCGCCACTCACTGAAGCTTGGTGAGAGGACTTTCATAATGGGCATCCTAAACATGACGCCAGATTCCTTCTCTGGTGATGGCATATACGGCGATGTTGAGACAGCGGTTGCGAAAGCTGTGAAGATGGTTGAGGATGGTGCTGACATCATTGACATCGGCGGAGAATCAACGCGCCCAGGTTCGTTGCCTGTGCCCGTGGATGAGGAATTGAGGAGGGTGATCCCGGTCATTGAGCGCCTCTCGGAGATAATTGATGTGCCGATCTCAATCGACACCTACAAGCCAAAAGTGGCGAAGGAAGCGCTTGAGGCTGGTGCTTGCATAGTCAACGATATTTACGGGTTGCGTAACGAGGGCTTGAACGAAGGCATGTTGCAAGTCATAGCCGATTACAAACCGACCGTTGTCATAATGCACATGCAAGGGACGCCCCAAACGATGCAACTCAACCCTCGCTACGATGATTGCGTGAGCGAAATAAAATCTTTCCTACGCTCTCAAGCGCTGAAGGCGATCGAAGCCGGCTTGACGGAAGAACAGATTATCGTTGACCCGGGGATAGGCTTTGGGAAACTCCTCGAGCACAACCTCGAAATACTCCGCAGGCTGGCAGAATTCAAAGAACTCGGCTTCCCGTTGCTCGTTGGGACATCACGCAAATCGTTCATAGGGCAAGTTCTAAACCTGCCTGTTGAAAGAAGGATCTTTGGGACTGCTGCATCGATTGCGGTAGCTATAGCTAACGGCGCAGATATAGTCAGGGTTCACGATGTCCCTGAGATGGTTCAAGTTGCAAGGCTTGTGGATGCCATAGTCAGAGGGTAGCAATGGATACAGGACTGCTTCATCAAGAGGTTGGCCATGCGTTACAATGAAATTTAGCCAATGGGCAGTAAACCCTGAGGGAGGTGAAGATGATGGAGATAAGGCGGTGGAGACCGTTTGCGGAGCTTGAGGCACTGAGGCGAGAGGTTGATCGTCTCTTCCGTGAAGCGTTTAGGGAGTTCATGGGCGAGGAGCCGATAAGGAGAGGCGCTTGGTTACCTCCTGTGGATGTGTATGAGACTGACACCGAAGTCGTGGTTGTAATGGAGCTCCCCGGGATAAAGAAGGAGGATGTCACCATTGAGCTGACAGATGATGTCCTCACGATTCGTGGCAAGCGAGAGAGGGTTAGGAAGGAGGGGGAGACATACCACATCGTTGAGCGGGCTTATGGCGAATTTGAGAGACGCTTTAACCTCGGTGTGCCAATTGACCGTGAGCGCGTTGAAGCCACATTCAAGGACGGCGTGCTCACTGTAAGACTGCCGAAGGCTGAGCGAGTGCGTCCTCGGAAGGTTGAGATAAAAGTGGAGTGAGCAATCAATCGCCCTCCCGCTAACTTAATGGCGACGCTTCTTCTTGCGCTTCCGCTTCTTTGCATGCTGAACTGCAGACAAAGTAGCTGTAGTGGATGAAGGAACTGAAACCTTAACCTCTTCCTGTGAGGGTTGTGATGTAGCTGTTTCGGTTGATGGTAGAGTGGGTTCCTTTGTTGGACCACTCGCGGTTGCGGACTGAGCTTTTTCCACAGCTACTGCAGGGCGTGTGACACGCACCTTCCTTGCTTCTTTACCGAGTAGCTCACGCATAACCAGCACAAGAGGAGATGCAATGAAGATTGATGAGTATGCACCAAATGTAATCCCAACAAGGAGAAGGAGCGCAAGGTCCTTTGCAGCCATTCCACCATAAAGCAATATCGCCCAAAGTGGGAACTCCGTCGTCAGGATGGTGTTGATGCTTCGTGCCATCGTCTCAATTATGCTGAAATTTGCCACATCAATGAAAGCCCAATCCTTGTATCGCTTCATGTTCTCCCTTATTCGGTCAAATATGATGATGGTGTCGTTAACCGAGTATCCGACGATGGTCAGAAGCACAGCCACGAAAGGGCTATTGATCGTGATGTGTGTAAAAGAGGCGAAGGCAAGCACTGCAAGGACATCGTGTATCAGCGCAACTATCGCTGCGATGGCGAACAAAACATCATAGCGCACCCAAATATACACGAGTATACCGAGCAAACCGAGTATTGTTGCCTTTGTAGCGTTAACTTTGAGTTCCCGCCCTATGACTGGTCCTATCACTTCTGTGCTTTCTTTCTCAACCCCCTTGAACATGCGATTCATAACATCGTCAACCAGCTTCTCGTGCTCTTTGCTTTGCTCTTCATCACGAGCTTGAGTTCGTATTATGACGACATCGCCTTCAGAGATCTGTATCACGACATTCCGCAAGCCTGCCTTAGCAAGCTGTGAGCGTATGTTTGCCGATAGCCTTCTTTCGGCTGCGAACCCAACTGCTACTTTCTTTGGGAGTTTGTATGTGAACTCAGCCCCGCCTGTGAAGTCCAGACCGAAATTCAACCTCCCTGGCGTGAGCCCGCCAGTCCACTCTGGCGGTATCATGCCAATGATGCCAAGTAGCATTACGATACCGCCTATAGTGAGCCATAGCTTGCTCTTGCCCATTAAGTCAATCGGTATGGATGCTGTCCTGCCTGCCATGATTGCATTCCTCCCATCTGAAGGTTTGATTTTGAGCTCCCCATCAAATGCTAAACCTCACCAAGTTTAAAAAGCCTGCGCACCTTTGGGTTATCAAAGATTGTGAGAAACCAAGAGCGCTTCTGTGCTACCGCCGTATATGCCACTCCTTCAAGCATTCCCCTGGTTGCAACGATGGCGCTAAACATGCTCACAACTACACCTATGCCAAGGGTGAGAGCAAACCCTTTAACAGGTCCTGTCCCGAAGTTGTAGAGGAAGACGCATGCTATGAGCGTTGTGACATTCGCGTCAAGTATTGCCGTCCACGCCCTATGGAAAGCTGTGTCGATCGCCGTGCGAAGCGTCCTCGCTGAACGCAGTTCCTCTTTCAGGCGCTCAAAGATGATAATGTTCGCGTCAACAGCCATCCCGAGCGAGAGCAGGAAGCCGATCACCCCAGGAAGCGTAAGCGTTGGTCTCCAACCCGGTATCGGTGCTGAGAACGCTGAGAGCATAAGCAACCCGTAGAGCATGAGGGCGATACACGCTATAACTCCCGGCAGTCTGTAGTAAACGATCATGAAAGCCACGATCATGATTAGCCCTATGATGCCAGCCAATGTGCTCTTGTGTATGACATCCCTACCAAGCGTTGGAGATACCGTTTTGCTCCACACAACAGAAACAGGCACCGGTAGAGAACCGGCATCAAGGAGGACCTTCAGATTGCGAGCCTCATCAAAAGTGAACCTGCCAGTGATGATGCCGTGCGTGCTTATCCTGTCCCTTATGACTGGAGCGCTTATGCATTCTCTATCAAACCAAATCGCAAGGTGACGCCCGATGTTCCTTCCGGTGACTGATGCGAATTTTTTCGCACTTGCGCGCTGGAGCGTGAACGCCACTGCAGGGCGATTCATCTCATCGTATGTGACCCTGCATGGTGGTTTCAAATCCTTTCCCGTTATCACTGGCTCTGACTCAAGGTAGACTTGCATTGGCGGTATTGTGTTCCCACGCTCATCCTTGAACACCGTTTTACCGCCCTCTTCAGTGACCCTGTATTTCGTTGGGACGAGTTTCAGCTCAAGTATGGCTGTCTGACCGATGAGTTTCACAGCTTCCATAGCATGCTTCAAACCCGGAAGTTCTACGACTATCTTATCCTCGCCATGCCTGTAGATTTGGGATTCTGCAACACCATACTTGTCCACGCGCCTCCTGATGATTTCAATGACGGTGCTAACGGCATGGGGGGAGAACGGATAGAGCTTTGGTTTTGCTGCTTCCTCAACACTGCCAACGACTTTCCTCAGGGCAGATCCGATTAGCATCGCTTGCTTGCTCAACTCGCTCCTGTTTTTCGCCTGAGTGCGAATTGTTATGAACTGCCCAGTCGCCTCATCAATGAAAAGCTCAAACTCCTTGAGCCCTCTCTCCCTCAGCTCCGCTATGAGCTTGTGGCGAATTGGTATTCGCTCCTCGGGTGCTTTACCTATCGGCTTTTCAAGCTTATATTGAAACTCAGCTCGTTTGCATTGCAATACAACCCTAACGCCACCTTGCAAATCAAGACCCAAGTTTAGTTTTGGCTTCGGGGCAACTATTGTTAGAGCACCGAGTTTTAAGAGTGGTCGGACACCGACTTCTTTTTCCGTGCCCTCGATCAGGACGGCTGTCGGCAGATGCTTGCTTATGACCTTCAAAATTCGGTCACGCATCTTCAGCGCTTCGCTTTTGCTTTGTGCCTCGCCTTTGATTACGAGGATGTGTTCGCCAACCAACTCGGCATCGGTCATCTCGAGCTTCGCATCAACGAGCCTGTCTTCTATCTCTTGGTCGAGTGTTTTTCCCTTCGGGGCAAGCTTGGACGCTGGCTCACCAAGCCCGAAGCGCATAGTCAACTCAACCCTGTATTCCTCAACCTCACCGAAACGCACAGGGTTGAAAGCCATCAAGAAGGCAATCACCGTTACGCCAGCAACGAGAAGCAAATACTGCTTCACCCTTCTGGGCATTGCAAAGCCACCTCCACGCTACGAAAGAAAAAACATCTTCCTCTTTGTGCTACACGCAACTTCAACGATACCAAACACGCTTTTGCGTCATCCTAAATGCAAATGGGGCATAGATACCACACGCCAACTAAATTGTAGCGCACAGCGAAAGCCCGTTTCGCTCTTTCCTGTGGTGAGCCTTCCTGAGGTGAACGCGTTGATGGCATGCGATGTGTTTGACCGTGAGGATGTTAGATGGATGCGTCTTGCTCTGAAGCTCGCCAAGAAGATGAAAGGGCAAACAGCTCCTAACCCATGTGTTGGTGCAGTCCTCGTTAAAGATGGGGAGCTTATAGCAAGCGGTTACCATAGAGGTGCTGGGACACCTCATGCTGAAGTAGTCGCCTTGAAGAGGGCAGGGGAGAGGGCGGTTGGTAGCACCCTTTATGTGACGCTTGAGCCATGCTGTCATTATGGGCGCACCCCACCATGTGTTGATTCGATAATCTCCGCCAAGGTGAAGCGAGTGGTGGTGGCAACGATTGATCCAAATCCGTTGGTGAATGGGAAGGGCATTGAAAAGCTTTTGGAGGCTGGCGTTGAAGTTAAAGTTGGGGTCCTTGAGCGTGAAGCCAAAACCTTGATCGAGGATTTCGCAAAATACATCACGACTGGCATGCCGTTCGTCACACTCAAACTCGCTTCAAGCCTTGATGGCAAAATAGCGACGAAGCTTGGCGATGCACGCTGGATAACAAGCGAAGCCTCAAGGAAGATAGCGCATATGTTGCGAAGGGAACATTCCGCTGTCATGGTCGGAATAAACACGGCTATAAACGATGATCCAGAGCTTACGGTGAGGTTGGTCAAAGCCACGCGCCAACCGATACGCATTGTTGTTGATAGCAAAGCCAAGTTGCCACCTTCGAGCAAGCTCTGTAAAACCTTGGATGAAGCGCCTTTATGGCTCGCCACAACAAAACACGCCGACAAGCGAAGGCTTGAGGAACTCGAAAGGTTGGGCGTGAAGATACTGATCGTAGATGACGAGGATGGTAAGGTTGAGATGGTTAGCTTGATGAGGAAGCTTGGGGAGATGGGCGTTATGAGCCTGCTCATTGAAGGTGGTGGTGAGGTTGCCTGGTCTGCGCTGAAGGCGAACGTCGTTGATAGAGTTGTTTGGTTCATCGCGCCAATCATAATCGGTGGTAGGGATGCGAAGCACTCCGTTGGTGGCGAGGGCGTTGAGAAGGTTTCCGAAGCGTTCAAACTACAGGATGTGAAAGTCAGAAGGATAGGGTGCGAAGTGCTCATAGATGGGAGACTGAGAGTAGCCGATATGCCATAATAGGCGAGTGAGCTGAGTTTCTTTCCCGAAAGAAGAGGGGGTAGAGATATGTTCACGGGCATCGTTGAAGAAGTCGGGCAAGTAACTCACATTGAGCGTTACGCCGGTAGCGCAAGGATGTCAATCGCAGCGAAGATCGTGCTTGAGGACTTGAAGGCAGGGGATAGCATCAGCGTCAACGGTGCGTGCCTGACGGTTGTGAGCAGGTCTGCATCACAGTTCCAAGTTGATGTGATGGAAGAGACGATGCTGAGGACCAACTTAGGCTACCTCAAAGTTGGCGATAGGGTTAACCTTGAGAGGGCTCTACCTGTCACGGGGCGTTTCGGGGGGCACTTCGTTCAAGGGCATGTTGATGGGACTGGTGTTGTGGCAAACATACAGAAGCTACAGCGTTCATGGGTGGTGAAAATAAACTGCGATGAGAGGTTGACTCGTTTCATGATCCCGAAAGGCTCTGTGGCTGTTGATGGAGTTAGCTTAACGACTATTGATTGCGGCAGGGGTTGGTTCACAGTCGCTTTGATACCATACACATTGCGCACAACCACCCTCGGAACAAAGCGCGCTGGCGATGTTGTAAACATTGAGGTCGACTTGCTCGCAAAGTATATCCACAAGCTCTTGCAGGCGCATTCAAGCTTGAATGAAAGCAAGGGCGATGATAGCGTGATCGAACTCATCAAAGGTTTCTGAGCGGGTGAGCGGACATGCCGAGGGCAAGCATTGAGGAAGCAATTGAGGCTTTCAAGCGTGGTGAGTTCCTGATCATCGTTGATGATGAGGAGAGGGAGAACGAGGGCGACTTGGTTATAGCTGCTGAGAAGGTCACACCTGAGGCGATCAACTTCATGCTCAAGTATGGCAGGGGGCTTGTATGCCTTGCTATCATCGGGCAAAGGTTGGACGAGCTTAACATACCACCGATGGTGTCAAACAACACAGATCCGTTCGGGTCGGCTTTCACAGTCTCAGTTGATGCGCATCCGAAGTTTGGCGTCACAACTGGGATATCGGCTTACGACCGCGCCACAACGATCAAAGTCATACTTGATCCAAACACGAAACCATCCGACCTAACTCGCCCTGGGCACATCTTCCCGTTGCGCTACCGCGAAGGCGGAGTGTTGAGGAGGGCTGGGCATACGGAAGCTGCTGTTGATATGGCGAAGCTGGCTGGTCTGTATCCAGCTGCTGTCATATGCGAGATATTGCGCGAGGATGGCTCTATGGCGAGGCTACCAGACTTGGAGCGCTTCTCCGACGAGCACGGAATAAAGCTCATCACGATCGCAGACCTCATAGCATACAGGAGACGGACGGAGAAGCTTGTTCGTAAAGTGGCGGAAGCGAAGTTCCCAACACCATTTGGTGATTTCGTGCTTCACGCATATGAGAGCCTGATAGATGGGACTCCATACATCGCACTCGTTATGGGCGAGATAAATCCAGAGGAGCCAGTGCTTGTGAGGGTTCATTCGGCTTGCATCACTGGCGATGCGCTATTCTCACTGCGTTGCGATTGTGGGATGCAACTAAGGATGGCTCTTGAGATGATCGCTAAGGAAGGGAAGGGAGTCCTCGTTTACATATCACAACATGAGGGGCGTGGGATAGGCTTGCTGAACAAGTTGAAGGCTTATGAGCTTCAGGACAAAGGATGTGACACTGTTGATGCAAACCTGCACCTTGGCTATCCACCAGATGTCAGGGATTACGGGCTCGGCGCTCAAGTGCTATACGACCTCGGAGTGCGAAAGATGAGGTTGATGACGAACAACCCCGCTAAGAGGGCAGGGCTATCAGGTTATGGGCTTGAAATCGTTGAGCGAGTCCCATTGCAGGTGACGCCTAACGACATCAATAGGGACTACTTGAAAGCGAAGCGTGACAAGCTCGGGCATCTGATAGATGTATGAGGGCTTCGACATGAAGCGAAGGTCAAAGCGTTCATCTCACTTTCACAAGTAGTGTCAGAGCTGCGATAAAGGATAAAAGCGCGTAAATGCTGAAGGCAACTGGTGCCCCAAACTTGTTCAATAGCAATCCGAAGAGAAAGCTCGCAGGGAACATTCCGACCCCAACGATGAAGTGGAATGCACCATAACCGCTACCACGCATTTCCTGCTGGGTTAAATCAGCAACGAGTGCTCTCTCAGTGCCTTCAACCATGCCAAAGTAAAGCCCATAGATGGTGAAGAGGAGCCAAATGTGAAGTGGTGAGGAGGCAAATCCGAAACCAGCATACGCACAAGCGTATATGAGCCACCCAAAAGCGAGCACATTCACGCGCCCAAGGTAATCCGAGAGAGCTCCACCGGGCATTGAGGAGACGCTCTTGATAATGTGGAGCCATGTCCAAAGTGCAGGTATGAGGTAAGACGGCACATTACACTCACCGGCACGCAGTAGAAGGAAAGCATCGCTTGAGTTGCTGAGGGTGAAGATAAGTGTTGCAAGTAAGAACCAGCGGAAGCGCGCTTCAAACTTCGTCAGGCTGATCTTCGTGCTTTGTGAGTGATGCTTTATTCGTCTTGCGTCTCCTGCGCTTACGCCGAACCAGAGGACGAAAAGCGATGCGATTGCTGGGATGGAAGCGAGTAGGAAAACAAGCCTGTAGTTCTTTGGAGTGAAGCGAAGGACAGCCGATGCCAAAAGTGGACCGATGAGTGCGCCGACATGATCGAGCGCTCTTTGGAAGCCGAAAGAAGCCCCAAGCATGTTCTCAGGAGATATGCTTGCTATGAGCGCATCCCTTGGCGAAGTCCTTACACCCTTTCCGACCCTGTCAACGAAACGCAGAAACAGCACCTGCCACGCTGCGTTTACGAAAGCCATGATGGGACGAGTCAGGCAGGCAAGCGCATAACCGACAAATACAAGTAGCTTGTGCCTACCTATCATATCCGAGAGCCAACCAGAGGCAAGCTTGAGCAAGCTCGCCGTCGTTTCAGCTATGCCCTCAAGCAAACCGATGAACACGAAAGAAGCCCCAAGTTCTTGCCTGAGGAAGAGAGGTAGAAGAGGGTAAATCATTTCGCTACTCGCATCGTTCAACAAGCTGACGAGCGAGAGAGCTTTCACAGGTTTCGGTATGCCCTTTACCACATCACGAAAGTTTTCCCACTTGTGCATACTTGCGTTGTCTCCCTCACGAGGGTAAGCTACAGGAAATCGTAACGAGTGGTAAGGCTCGCTCTACCTTTGCTGAGAGCCAGTCTTTGCTTGTGCTTAGCTCAAAGTTCTCGTATTCGTATGTTGCGCCAATGTATCTCAGCACCTTCCGATTGGAAGATGAGGTGACCCTTTCTTGGAGATGCGTTTGCGCCTATTGCTACTACATGTCCGTTGATGCATGTCGCTACGAAACCATTGTAGTGGATAATGTGGTAGGAGTTCCATTCACGCAACTTAGCTGGGCGTTGCAGGACTGGTGTTGCGTCGACTTTACCTCCCGACACCCCGAATATGCGCCCTACCTCTGTGTGAAGCAATTGGAACTCAATCCCTTCGGGCCAGATCTTATCAGGGAGCACCATGAGGAAGACACCGCTGTTTCCGGGCTCCATCATGCGGTATTCGAAGCGCAGGATGAAGTTGCTAAACTCCTTTTCAGTTCGCAAGTAGCCGTTTGGTCTACCTGAGCATATGATGATGCCGTCTTCAACTCGCCATGTCTTCTGCGGGTCACCACCCGGAAGGAATGGAATGAAGCCACTCAAATCCTTACCGTTAAACAGCGGTGTGAAGCCTTCCTCCACCTCTTGTGAGAGGACGAAATCCGCGATTGCAGCTGCTCCAGCACACGCAAATGCTGCAATCAATTCCCTTCGGTTCATCCCTTCTCACCTCCGATCCGCTTGCCCACAGTTTCAATGCTTCATTCTGTCACAAGCGCATTTAGCCAGCTAACTGTGCTATGCTTCTTTTGCGATGTCATTTGTTTCGCAACCGCCCGAGCTTGCAACCTTCCGCTCAGCGACCTGCTCAAGTTAAGTATGCGTGGGGTGACTGCTGTGGAGAAGGCACCGCTTTGGCTTGCATGGAGCACGGGGAAGGATTCGGCATTGGCTTTGCACACGCTCAGGCATGACAGCCGTTGGGAAGGTTTTGAGGTCCACAAACTGCTGAGCACTATTACCGTAGATTACGGGCGAGTGAGCATGCACGGTGTAAGAGTTGAACTTCTGAGGGCACAAGCTGAGTTGCTCGGCATGCCATTGGTTGAAGTATTCATAAGAGCTGGGTGCACCAACGAAGAATACGAACAGGCGATGCGCAATGTGCTTAAGGACGCTTTGGATGAGGGTGTTTATGGGGTTGCATTTGGCGACATACATCTTGAGGATGTGCGCCAGTATAGGGAGAACCAAATGGCACAGGTTGGCATTAAGCCGATATTTCCACTCTGGCACGAAAGCCCGACTGAGCTTGCGCTCAAATTCATATCGCTTGGCTATAAGGCATTAGTAGTCTGCGTTGATTCGCAAAGGCTCGATCCATCGTTCTGCGGACGAGCTTTTGATGAGTCATTCCTGAGCGAACTACCAAGCTCCGTTGATCCATGCGGTGAGAATGGCGAGTTCCACACTTTCGTTTACGATGGACCTTTGTTCGCAGAACCCATCAAAGTGAGGCGTGGCGAAATCGTCATAAGGGATGAGAGATTCGCATTCTGCGAACTTGAGCTGGAAAGGTGAAGTGCTTTGGCTGATGAGAAAGAACAAGTTGAAGGGTTGCGTGAGGCACTTCATTATGAGGCATTGCCGGATGGCTCTGTCAAGTGCTTGCTTGAGCCGAGGCAGTGCATCATCCACAAAGGTGAAAGAGGTTTTTGCGGTGTCAGGCAAAACAGGGGTGGCAAACTGTGGACACTCGTCCACTCACATGTCGCTGTCATTGATGTTGAGACGCTCTATCGCCACCACATCTATCATGTCCTTCCGGGGGCTTACTTCCTCACCGTTGGGACGGCAGGTTGCAACATGAGCTGTCAATATTGTGAGACGGCAGTCATATCGCAAGTGGCGCCTGAAGCAGTCGAAAGCCAGTTCATGACTCCGCAAACGCTCGTCTACACAGCTATGGAGCGTGGGGCGGTTGGGATACTCTTTGCGCACAACGAACCAGTAGTAGCTTACGAGTTCATGCTTGATACATTTAAGCTTGCGAAGGCTGAGGGATTACGCACAGCTTGCCATACAGCTGGTAAAATATTCGCCAAGCCACTAACCGAACTCTGCCAACACTTGGATGCGATCAACATTGACCTTAAGGCGTTTGATGAGACAGTTTACGAAAAGCTCTGCTTGGGTAGCTTGGAAACAACGAAACAGACGATCACAACCGTTAAGAAGGCGGGCATCTTCATGGAAGTCACATATCTCCTTGTGCCCGGCTTCAACAGCGATATTGAGCAGGTCAAGAGGATGTGCGCATGGCTGATCGAAGTTGTAGGTGAAGATGTGCCGTTGCACTTCGTGCGTTTCTTCCCAGCACACAAGATGAAGGACGCACAGCCAACACCGATTGAGCTCATATACGAGTGTCGTGAGGTCGCTATGAAGATGGGTTTGAGGTATGTCTACGGTGGCAACCTTCCCGGGGACAAATGTGAGTTCACATACTGCGCCAAGTGCAAAGCGGTCGTGATTGAGCGCGATGAGGAGGGAGTCCCAACATTGCATATGAGGGCGGGCAAGTGTGAGGCTTGTGGCAATCAAATTCCAGGCATATGGCGCTTGTGATACCTTTAACGCTTGTGGCAAACCGCACATGTTTCCTCAAACTTGTGGCACCTGAAGCAGACTGACTCGGGCTTCAAGCTCGCAACATCACTGTGCTTTAACGCGAACCCCTCAGGGTGAGGCAACGGCACACCGTGACAACTCTCGCAGGGTTTCTCACCGTGACAGCGCACACATAGCTTTTGCTCCTCTGGTTTCACTTTCGTGTGAGCCCTTCGGTAGTCCTTCGGGTGAGGCATTGGCATCCCGTGACATGCATCGCACCAAGACTGGGTATGACAACGCATGCACACGATCGCTTTGTCTTTCGCTTCNTTATGCTTTTGCGCATACCCTCTTGGGTGGGGCATCCTCAAACCATGACATGAGTCGCAAAACGCTGTTGAATGGCACAGGAGACAATTGCGCCCAGAGAGCGAGAGCTTACCATGCCGAAGCATAAAATCGGGTTGACGGTGTGACTGTGGTTCTTTTATGCTGTGACATGAGTCGCATGTTGAGCGGTCATGACATCGCAGGCACTGCATCTCTCTCGCCCTCGCGATTTCGCCATGCCTTGCTATGAAGGTCGGAGTATGGTCTTGCGGGCGACGAGGCTTATGGCACATATCACAGAGTGTCTTCGTATGGCATTGCAGACATTGACTTTCTTCCTTCGTCTCCTTCGGGTGGCGTTCAAGCCAGTTTAAACCATGCGTGCCTGGCATAGCAGTTTGAGGGCGTGCATGACATAACGAGCAACTCTTTGGGGCATATTTGTCGTCATGGCACTCTAAGCAAACACGCATCGGGACTGGACCGTGCTTTGGGTAAGGTCTTCGGCGCTGTGATGGCTTTATGTCGCGATGGCAATAGCTACAGTGAGTGCCCCTTCCTATGTGCTTCATGTGAGAGAATGTGATCCTGTAAGCGCTTTCACCAAGCGTGATGACGCTATGACATTCAAAGCATTCCAAGTTAGATACGGACCGCAGGCGCTCATCAACAGCCTGTGAGGCTGATATGTGTTTTTGCCTGATGCGTTTAAACTCCCTTTGCGAAAGCAACTTAAGATCTCGCTCAACACCTCGCTCATAGAGCAACAGCTTGAGCGAGAGCACGCTCACAAGCACGATGGGCACAAACATCAATGTGAGCTTGAGCGATCTTATGATGATGGTTTTGAGTTTCACCACCACAACCCCCGTTAGCCATCAAGTTGGCGATGCTCGTGCTGTTCATACTCAAGCGCATGGCGTAGCTTCATCTCTTTGAGGCTTATCTTTCCAGTGAGCCAGACCATGCTCATCGGGAAAACATCGGGGCGAAGATGCGCAAAGTATACATGGAAGCAAAGGAGAGCGAATGTCGCCAACACAGCCTCGTGGCTGTGAACAGCCTGTGCGATTTCAACAAGCTGTGGTGATAGGTGTTCGGCGACGAATTGCGCCCTCCAGAGCATCATCCCTGTTATGCCCATCATGATGATGCCCCAACCAGCTGCCCAGTAGAGGAACTTCTCAATGAAGTTGTAACGCCCCATCTTTGGTGGCTCACGGCGCAGCCGTAGCAAGAAAAGAAGCATCTGGTAGAAATCAACGAAGTCCTTGAACGAGGGCAACATCTCGGTTCGCCTGTAGCCAAGCAAAAAGCGGATGAACAAGTAGAGGAGGTGATAGGCAACGGCGAATAGCATGAGCATCCCAGCAACCCTATGGAGTAACCCTGCTGAATCAGTGCCACCAAGCAGGCGCATGATTATTGGTGCAAGCATCCCACCCGAACCCTTCAACGGTAGCCCGCTCAACATGAGTAGCATGACGCTCCCCATGAAGAGCAGGTGCTGAATTATTTGATGCACATCCCAACGCCTCACATGCCCCTCTACCCCTTCAAGCTCCTTGTCAAGCGCTCCCGTGCAAAGAAGCACACACATTATGAGCGCATCAAGCAATGTGTATGCGAACATTGGGATGAGCACTACGATGACAAACACCCCAAACAACATATCAACCCAATAGGCTATGGGGCGTTCCACTGGTGATGCTGGCTTATGTGTGAATGTGAGTGAAAACTTCCTGCCACCGCCAGCATGACAACTGGCGCATACTCCCGCCTTGTTCTTAGGGTGCATAGGTGACGATGGTTCATGTGGTGAAGCGATTGCGTGATGGCTGTGGCAGGTTGTGCAGGTAGGGCTTCTGTTACTGCCGAGGCGTAGCTTCTTACCGTGGAAGCTGTTCAAATAGGTTGTCACAGTGTAAGGGTTGAGCCCATGTTTTCTCATCAAAGCCTCGTTTGCGTGGCACACCGCACACATGTGTGGGATGTTCCCTCTATACGCTGGTGAGCGTTCGTCTTCGTTTGGAAGGATGTAATGGCTTCCGTGGCAGTCAGCGCACATCGGCGCATCAGCACAGCCACTTTTTAAATGCCTTGCATGAATGCTCGTCGCATACGCTTTGAACTGCTCCTTATGGCAATCAGCACATGAGGCGAGCGCTTGCTGTAGTGCCTTTGGCATATGCCTTACGAGTGGCTCAACCTCTTTCGGGATGACGCCTAAGGTGCTTCCATGAACTGCATGAGAGGGCGCTCCCTGTATTTTGTGACGCATGTTCGTGTGACAATCAACGCAATCGAATCTGCCATGCACCGATGACGCAAACCGCTCTTGATCAACATAAAGGCTTTGAATGCTCCCGTCAGGCAGTTTGATGGAGAGTTCTCTTTTGGAGTGACAAGCGATGCAGTTCTGTTGAGCCGTTGCATACTTGCATGCAACGCAAAGCCACATTGAGGCGATGATGGCTACCACATTCCGCCTCACTTGCCATCCCCTTTCTCCAAGAAGGGTTGCAGTAACTTCACAACTGCATCAAATGCCATTTGGTCATCTGTATCGCTGGGCATCTCCTTCAGCGCCTTGATCAACGGATGTAGCAGTCTCTTGATCAAGCGCCTCGTCAGCATATCAATTGCCTTTCTCTCGCCATCATCGCAGGTTGCGAGCTTGCCCGAAAACTCTTCAAGCGTCCTCATGCGAACAGCCTCCGCAGAGTTGAGCAAGCTCACCACCAACTGCTCAGCCCACTTTGAGCGCCAACACTTCCAGAACGCATTAACTTCCTCTGTAACGATTGCTTCCGCTCTTTTCGCCTCATCTTGGCGCAACCTGCGATACTCATCAGCGATGTTCACAAGCTCGTCAATGTTGAACAGCTTTAAACCTTTCAAGCCTGCCACGCTTGGCTCAACATCCCTCGGCATGGCGAGGTCAATGATCAGCATTTCATTTTTCGTGTTTCGCTCTGAGAGGGCTTTTGAAACCATCTGATGCGTCAGCAGATAGCTTGGGGAAGCGGTGCACGAGATAACTATGTCGGAATCCCTCAGGTGCTCTTGCAACTCAGGCAACCCGATCGCTGTTGCACCGAACTGATTCGCCAACTGCTGTGCGTTTTCGGGCGTCCTGTTTGCGATGACGATTTGATCGATCCCGTGTTTTTTGAAGAGGCGAAGGGTCAACACACCTATCTCTCCAACACCTATAAGCAGGAGTTTCTTGCCACTGAACCCACCACAGATCTGCCATGCGAGCTTAACAGCAGCATGCGGTATTGAGACCGCGCCCGTTGATATGTTCGTTTCGGTGCGAACACGCTTTCCGACCTTCAAGGCGCGCATGAACAAGTGCGAGAGCATTTTGCCACAGCACTTTAACTTCATAGCCAGCTCGTAAGCGCTTTTTATCTGACTCAGTATCTGTGGTTCGCCAAGCACCATCGAATCAAGCCCAGAGGCTACGCGAAACAAGTGTGCGCATGCCCCCTTATCGGTAGCCACATACAAACCCTTTTGTAACTCATGTTTTGGGAGCTTATGCTGGCGATGAAGGAACTCTATCAGCTCAAGCTCGCATGGTCTATCGGTTATGGCGTATATCTCGGCGCGATTGCATGTCGAAAGGAAAACAACTTCACTCACACCCGCAATTGAACGCAACGAAAGGAGTGCGTTTGGCACATCAACTTTGCAAAGTGAGAGACGCTCACGCACATCTATGCCCATCGTGCGGTAGTTGCCACCAACGAGCAACAGCCTTTGAGACGCACCACTAATGTCGTAACCGTTTTGTGTTAGCCAATGCATCCAGCTCATCTCCGACGGTTGAGCTTTTGAAGGGGTTTAACCTGAACGCCTACATTGCCACACTCATTTTAACACGAGAGCGAGAAGCTCAGGCATGTCTCTTAATCACGCCAGCAAGCGAGATGAGACCACCTACAAGTATGAGCATGCTCCCAAGGCGTAGGAGGTTCATGAAAGGTTTAACACTGAATTGCACCGCAACTTTTCTCTTAGCATCTTCAACTCCCGCCTTTACAACCGAGAGGTGTATGAGCCCCTCGTCAGCATTGATCTCAAGCAAAGAGAACTTGTAGCTCCCATCTGGGAGGCTATCATCAACTCCATCGCCAGAAGCGGTCAACCCGGGGGCAACGATGAATCTTTTATTGTCCACTTCACGATGCACTTCAAGCAACGCTCTCGCTACGAAAGTTAAAGGTGCACCAGTAGCATGTTCGCTCACATCAAACCGCAGGAAGCGAACGCTTAATCCGAGGACTCTCTTTGCCTCACCCTTGTGTAGCATGACTGATGCTCGTTCCACATCGGCGGTTAACTCAATCGGCGAAACATAGATGTCAGCGAGTGCTAACACCTTTATCCCCGGATGGCGCACGATGCCAAACGGGCTGTCAAGTATGCTTGCGGTGGTATCAAGCTTGTGCCCGCCTTTTTGTATGGACAGCTTTAAAAGTGTTTCCCCAAACTTGCCTTTACCTTGTTTCGGTTTGACCTCGCAGGCTACGCTGTAACCCATAACCTTCGAAGCATTCCCACTTGTTAACAGGAGCATCTTTGAGCGTTCGCATGCCGACGAGAGGGAGATGCCAAGCATCAAAGTCGCCACACCGATATGCGTGATGCACCCACCGAGACGATGCCACTTAGGTATGCGCCATAGCAAACACGCATTTGATGCTAAGGAGGAAACCCCCATCAGCACGACCACAAGGTGGTATGGATTTCGGATACCAAAAAGTGATGCAACCGCCGTAGCGATGCACCCAAGAGGCAGCGAAGCAACAAATAACGCTCTCCTCGTGAAGCTGTCATTGACATGAAAGAGTGGCACTACGACGAGTATGGCGAGCAAGCCGAGTGCGAATGGAGCAAGCGCCCTGTTGAAGAAGTCTGGGGAAGCTTTTACACCTTTACCGATGAGGAGCGTTAGAACGGGCAATGTTGTCCCAAACGCAACAACGGATGCCATGAAGAGAAGCAGGAGTGTGGCGAGCCACAGCACAAAATTAAGCGAATAGATTGAAGTCCAGATGCGCNTGCTTGTGGTGTCTTTCCAANACCGTGCAAGGAATGCGAGGCTCATCGCTGTATATGCAACCATGAAGAGAAGCAAAGCGAAACTAAGCGGTGCATGTGCCTCACCGAACACATGAACGGAAGCCTCGCTCAAGATGCCACTCCTCGTTACGAATGTGGCGCAGATGACGCTCAAGTAAGCGCACATGGAGATGGCTATGCTCATCTTCCTGCCCGCACCACTGCGCCTTTGTATTGCCAGCGCATGGAGCAATGCTGTCAGCAAGAGGAAACTCACCAGTGAGGCGTTTTCGACTGGGTCCCAACCCCAATATCCACCCCAGCCCAACACTTCATAGCTCCAATATGCTCCGATGATTATGCCAGCCCCAAGTGTTAGCCATGCGATGAGTGTGCACACACGAAGCAAATGCATTGCGCCATCATCGCCACCCTTGCTGAAGATGAGGAAGAACGAAAGCGCAAAGGGAATTGATGTGAGAGCGTATCCGAGGAGCGTGACCGGCGGATGAATGAGCATCCAAAAGTTTTGCAGTAGTGGATTTAGACCTTGTCCATCGGCTGGCTTGTGGGGCAGGAGTGAGAACACACCTTCGGAGCAAAACAAGGCGACCGTGAAAGCTTGCGCAAATGCGATTACAAACAACGCCACCCACTTTGCATGCTCGTCCTCCAGCGTTCTAACCAGCCTCGTGAACACAGCTACCGATAGAAACCCGAACCATCCCCAAAGCATCATCGAGCCTTCCTGACCCGCCCAAATAGCGCTCACTCGATACAGCAACGGGAGTTGCCTTGATGTGTATGTAGCAACATAAGCAACTTCATATCGCTGTCCGAGCAGTAGCATAAGCAAGATTGCCATCGCCGATGTGAGCGCCAAGAAACCAAGCGAGATGAGGATTTGAAACGATTTGAGCGCAGTGTCGATGCATGGCTTTAGCTTGCAACCCTTTTCGAAGCGAGGAGCTATAAAGGCTTTCACGAAGCTTAGGGCAACGCACCCGTAGAGGCAAACAAAAGAAGTCACAAGCAACACATTGCCGGCTTTCGGTAGCGCACCGAAAATATCCATCGTTCATTCCCCTTGACTTGCAAGCTCAAATTGATGTTCGCCTGAATGCTCGTAGTCTCCTACTCCATTCGGAAGTAAGGGCGATGGTGCGGAGAGAGGTAGCGCTCAACATACTCGCCCCATGGTCTTCTGTAAGTTCTGCAGATGTGTCTATTTGCTTCCTCGTCACCAATGATGAGTTCCCTCTCGGCGTCCCAGCGCACAACGCGCCCAACTTTGAAGGCGATGTTGGCAAGGTGCAATGGGATCGTCGAAGTGTGCCCAAACTCAATCGGCGCAACAGTTCGCTGTCGACTCTTAACGCAGTCAAGGAAATTGCGCACATGTGGTTCATGCAATGGCGAGCCACCTTGCTTAACTGGCTCTGCCCTCCCTGGCTCTGGTATTAGCTCAAACCCTTCCCTTGTGAGCACAAGCGTTCCGTTAGTTCCATAGAAGGCGATGCCATATCCTCTTCCTTCAATGGGGCGTGAATTGGTGTGGTAAACGGAAGCCTGAACATAGAAGTCACCGTAGTCAATGAGGGCATCTTGCGTATCTGGGGTTTCCCTGTTATCGTTGAGGGCGTATTTGCCGCCAACTGACATTACAGCCTTCGGTGCTGTGACATTGAGTATCCAGTGGACGGTATCAATGTGATGTATTGCCCATGCCAACATGAAGCCACCCGAGTAGTCCCACATGAACCAATAGCCGGGTGCGTAGCACCTGTTACGGTTGAACTTCCTGTAAGGTGCTGGACCGAGCCACATGTCCCAATCTAAGCCTTTTGGTGGGTCTTCGTCTGGAGGGTTGCCTATGCCGTTTGGCGTCTCATTCCAAACATTCCAAACGCGCACCCTCGTTATCTTCCCGATAGCTCCCTTATTTATCAACTCCTTCGCTGCAGCGTAATGAGCACCGCTTAACTGCTGTGTCCCGTGTTGTGTTACCCTGTTGAAGCGTTTCGCTGCGTTGACTGCTGCTCTTCCCTCGGCGATGTTGTGGCTTAAAGGTTTCTCAACATAGACATCTTTCCCAGCCTCACACGCTGCTATGGTCTGGATAGAGTGCCAGTGGTCAGGCGTGGCGATGAAAACTGCATCGATGTCCTTCCTCTCAAGCAACTGCCTGAAGTCCTTATACGGTGTGGCTTTCTCATCCGTCATCTTCATAGCCATAGCGAGGTTCTCCTCCCTAACATCGCAAACGGCTACTACATCAACATCCTTGTTTGCCATAGCCACCCTCATCAGTCCTCTGCCCATGCCACCAGTCCCTATGAAGCCAAGTCCTATCCTCTCATTCGCACCGAACGGTGATGATGAACGCACACTAAGGAACAGTGTCCCGAAGGCTGCGCCAGCGCTAATAAGTTCACGCCTCGAAAGCATTTTGCCCATCGTGGCTCACCCCCCATCCTCGCCAACATGAGCACACCTAAAGCCTTAACTGCTACCAATTGTGAATATGTTGCAAGGCGCTTGCAAATGGAAATAAGCAACGGGCTTTTACAGTCGCCACTTTCCCGCCTATAATTGTTTGCGCCGATGGGGAAAGCGATATCGTTGAAAGGAACTGCAACGAACATGTGTCGCAACGGAGCCTGTGAGCATTTTTGGGCAAACATGTTTCGTCGGCACATGAGCTGAAGGACCAAAACAGGATCGGCTTGCTGAATCACCGATTGCAGGGGGTGAGTGGCTTGATCACGAGGGAGAAAGCGTGGGAATGGGTTTGCGAGTGGGTGAGCAACGAGAATTTGAGGAAGCACCTCCTCGCAGTTGAATCAGCGATGCGTCACTACGCACGCATCTACGGTGAGGATGAGGAGAAATGGGGGCTCGCTGGGCTACTCCATGACATCGATTATGAACGCTATCCAGATTCAACACAGCACCCAAAAGTTGGTGCTCAGTTTTTGAGAGAGCAGGGTGTGCCTGAGGAAGTGGTTGAAGCTATACTCGGACACGCAAATTGGACTGGAGTAAAGCGAAAATCGCTCATGGCTAAAGCTCTTTATGCATGTGACGAGCTGACTGGCTTGCTTGTTGCGACAGCGCTCGTCATGCCGAGCAAGAAGCTGGCCGAAGTGAAAGTTGATTCGGTGCTGCGCAAGATGAAAGACAAGTCGTTCGCACGGAAGGTTGATAGGCAAGCGATAATTGATGGAGCAAACGAACTTGGCATACCACTTGAGGAGCATATTGCAAATGTGCTGAAGGCAATGCAAGATATAGCTGAAGAGCTTGGCTTGTAGTGAGGTGAGAGGCTTCATGATGAGCAGGCGCAACTTCATCGCGGGAATGGTTGCGTGCGTTGGGTCGGTTGCCTTCGGTAAAGATGCTATTGAAGGTGAGGGTGTGAGTTTAAAGTCACCGACACAGCTTGTGCCACTTGGTAAAACTGGCATCAAGGTATCGTTCGTTGGGGTGGGAACTGGCATGCGCGGATGGATGCGCTCATCAAATCATACACGAATGGGCAGGGAGGCGTTCATAAGGCTAATAAAGCACGCATACGAAAGTGGCATCACTTTCTACGATGTGGCTGACCTTTATGGGACGCATACCTTCCTCAGAGATGCCGTTAAAGGCATACCGAGGGAAAACATCGTCATCCAATCGAAGATATGGTTCAGGAAGGAAGGATTGCCAGAGCAAGTAACGGACGCATCCGAAGCGCTTGAGCGCTTCAGGAAAGAACTCGACACAGATTACATCGACATAGTGCTTCTGCATTGCACAACAGACGCAAACTGGCTTGATCAATTGAAGCGGATGAGAGAACAACTCTCCGAAGCGAAGGAGAAGGGCATCATAAGAGCACATGGCACATCCTCGCACAGCATTGATGCATTGAAGGCATCATTGCAATCTGATTGGGTTGATGTGCAACTTGCGCGCATCAACCATGTTGGTAGCCACATGGATGGCAAGCCAGAGGAGATTTCGGACTTGCTTCGGAAGATGCGCTCGGTGGGCAAGGGAGTTATTGGGATGAAAATATTTGGCGAAGGCACTTTCAAGACGCCTCAAATGCGTGAGGGAAGCCTCAGGTTCATCTTGGAACAGCGCTGTGTTGACGCCATCGTCATCGGTTTTGAGCGCCCAAGCGAAATAGATGAAACGCTTAAAATGATTGGAACGCTACTTGGTTCGTCACAGTAAAACACTTGCGTGCACGGCTAATAACTTGACCTTCATCTGCTCCACAGCGAAGAAAGCCACCTGGTAAATGGAGGGGTGAAAATGGGATGGAAGGTAAACGATGAGCAAGCCATCGGCTTTGCGGGTTTGTGCTTCAAGTTCACTTTTGTGGCTTTCGTGCTGGTGCTTATGCAATGCTGTTGTTCATCACAAGCGCAACAATCTTGGAGTGTTGACTTGAGCGGCGAATGGAAGTTCAAAGCTGGCGATGACGAAAGCTATGCTCTGCCACAGTTTGATGACTCAAAATGGGAAGAGCTTTATGCCCCTGCTCTTTGGGATGGGCAGGGCTACGCCGACTATGACGGCTTTGGATGGTATCGGAAACGCTTCTTCGTCCCAAAGGAACTCAAAGGACGCGATTTAGTGTTTGAACATGGTGGCGTCGATGACGACGACTGGGTTTACATCAACGGCGTAAAGGTGGGCGAAGGCAAAGGATGCTACATCCCAAGAAGCTACATTATCCCATCAAGGCTCATCAGGTTTGGCGAGTTAAATTTGATTGCGGTGCGCATCTACGATGGCGCGATGGGAGGCGGACTCGCAAGAGGACCACTCAGGGTGAGGGTGGTGAACCTAAACGACCGAATAAGCGTCGAGGGTGTAAGCATCATTGGTGAGTTTAATAGACCGCAGATGACGCTTCGCGTTGCGTTCGTGAGCAAAGATGGAAAGCCACATAAGCCAAAGGCTCATGTGAGCGTCACAGATTACTTCATGAGGAAGCGCCTCTCCCAAGCCATTGAACCATTCATCAAACCGGGTGAGCGAAGTGAGGTGATGCTCCAATTCAACGGCGGGGATAGCAAGGACTACCGTGTGCTCATTGAGCTGAGCGAGGGGAAAGAGCGTTTGGAACTCTTCTACCACATCCTCAGTGACATAACCGTTGGTGCTCGTCCGATGGTCGTCCTCTCAGGTGATTGGGAAATGTTGTTGCCACCAGATGATGAATTGAGGTTCCCACCGAAAGGCAAATGGCAGTATGTGAAGGTGCCGATGCTCTCATGGGGTGGTTGGGGAGAGAAAAACCACAGGGCATGGTTCAGAAAAGAATTCGTCGTTCCGAGCGCTTTCGCTGGGAAGCGCGTTGTGTTGCACTTTGAGGCTGTAGCCCATCACGCCGTTGTGTTCTTAAACGGAAGGAAGGTTGGGGAACACCTTGGCGGTTTTGAGCCTTTCGAATTCGATGTCACAGATGCTGTAAGACTTGGGGAGAAGAACGAATTGCTTGTCGGCGTCACCGACTGGATCGCTGGTTTGGTGGAAGGTGTTGAGCCGCCGAAAGACCCAGAGAAGCTTCCGAAGGATTCGATGCTTATCCCCTATGGCACTCGCCCGCACTCAAGGAAAGGCATTTGGGACGATGTCTTTCTCTACGCACGAAGCCCTATCTTCATTGCCGATGCTTTCGTTATGACATCTGTGCGCAACGAAACATTGACGGTTATAACGACGCTACGAAACGATACCGATAAAGATGCATCCGTGGAACTCGCTGGCGGTGTCTACGATGGGGAGACGATGAAGCTAATGCTTCCGAAGCGAACTGTGACTGTAAAGGCGAACGGCACATCTCAAGCGGTTATCGTTGTGCCAGATGTGATAAAGGGTAGCAACGGTTTGAAACTCTGGTTTCCGCATGACCCGCATTTATACCGCTTAAACCTCAGGTTGAGTGATGGCGGGCAAATTGTTGACGAGTTGAACTTGCGCTTCGGTTTCCGAGAGATATGGATTGACGGGATAAACTATCGCCTCAACGGGCGCATCTTCAGACTGAGGGGGTTGGGTTGCCCACCGACCACAGCGACGCGTGAGGAAATTCGCAAATACTACATCGAGAGGCTTAAAGCCAACTTCACCCTTGTGAGATTCCATATGCAACCACGCCAAAAACACTTCTACGAGATCGCTGATGAGGTTGGCATGTGCGTTAAGGACGAATCGGCATTTTACTGTGCTGCAAATGTCTATGCGCTCGCTGATGAGCGACTTTGGCTAAACCTGAGAAAGCACATTGAAGCTATGGTCATGCGCTCACGAAATCACCCATCGTTGCTGATATGGAGCGTTGAGAACGAGATACTGCACTGCGGTGGGATGAGGGTTAAAGGAACGGATGAGCGCATCTATGGGCTTGGAGAGCTTATCAAGCAACTTGATCCGACAAGACCGATTGAGTTTGAAGGGGACGGAGATGTGAACGGGAGGGCGGAAACAATCAACATCCATTACCCACGCGAGTTCGGCTGTCACGATCACAACCTCTTCCCAAACGATGCATATTGGCTTGGCAAGGAGGGAAATGACAGATGGCCAAGGGAGTTAGTCTGGAAGAAGGATAAGCCCATCATCATCGGCGAGTTCTGTTATTACCCATACAGCCGTCCACCGGGAGGTGTCTCCATATTCCTCGGCGATTCAGTGTATGTCAGTCGCGATGAAGAAAGGAAAGCACACCTGATGGGAGTGAAGATGCTTTGCGACGGCATGAGGCAATCGTTGGTTGCAGGGCTAAACCCATGGGTTGATGATTTACGCTACAGCATCGAATGCCTCAAGCCCATAGTGGCATTTATGCCTCAATACGACAAAAACTTCTTTTCCTCGGAAGCCGTTGAAAGGGAGATAACCGTCCTTAACGATACGCTCCACAGGCGCAAGCTCACCTTAGTGGCATCTGTGCGCATCGGGAATTCTACAATTGCACAACGCACCTTCGCTTTCGATATGGATGCTGGCGAGTTGCGAACTACAAAGTTCAGCTGGCGAATGCCGAATGTGAAGAATCGCACGAGCGTATCGTTGCGCCTGCTCATAAGCGATGGCGCTAATGTCGTGTTTGAAGATGAAAGGAAGCTCTGGCTCTTCCCAAGAGAACAAATGCGCATACCAAACGGATTGCGTGTGGCTCTGTTTGATCCGCATGGTGAGACTGAGAGGGCTTTGTCACAAGTTGGCTTGGCTCTAAAGGCTGTTAAAGCCCTTGAAGGTGTCTCCAAGGAGAGCGTTGACCTTCTCCTGATCGGCAAAGGCGGAACTGAGACGGAGGCGTTTAAACAATCAGTCGAGGCGTTGCGGAAGTTTGTTCGTGATGGTGGCATCGTTTTCTGTTTTGAGCAATCCTCACAACCTACATGGCTTCCGATAAATTTGCGTTTGGATGAGCGTCGTCCTGCAACGATGGTGCACATCTGTTATGCAACTCATCCGCTACTTTCGGGCATGCAATCGGATGACTTCATGTGGTGGCGAAACGATCACATCGTAGCTCGCTCTTCGTTTGTGAAACCTTCTCAAGGTGCATTTCGCATACTGCTTGAGTGTGGCGGTAAAGGTGGATTGCGCTGGACACCGCTGGTTGAAATCCTCTACGGCGATGGCTCGTTCATCATGTGCCAACTTGAGATGACAAGCAAGCTCACCGCTGAGCCTGTAGCACAAATGCTCCTTCGCAACTTGATGCAGTATGCCGTTTCTTTCAAACCCGCAAAGAGGAGGCGTTTGGCTGTCGCCGTAGCATCTGGCTCGCCGATCCAGAAAGCTCTTTCAGCAGTTGGAGCAGTGTATGACGATATCTCTGTCAACATCGCAAGCGCTTCCTTTGATCGCTATGGCTTGCTTCTCATCGATCGTGATATGCTCCCGCTTCTCAAGGAACGAATGGATGATGTTCGTTCATTTGTCGCTAACGGTGGCATAGTTTGGGTTCACAACCCGAAAGATACAGATGTGCTACGAACCCTCATACCGCAGATCACCGCGGTTGAGCAACGCAAGTTTGGTGGCAGGTTGGTCAAATGTGGAAATGATGAATTGCTCTACGGCATAGGCAATTCAGATTTGTTCTGGTATCGTGAAGATTGCTGGTATGCTGACTGGGAAGGGAGAGGGAGCGGGTTCATCAGCGAGCCAGCATATGCGTCAATTGAGTTGAAGAACACAAACGGTGTAAAAGTGTTGACTAACCCATGTGCGCTGATCAAAGCCAAAATGGGGAAGGGTTTCATACTGGTTGACACGCTCAACCTGTTTGAGCCGCCAAACGAGGTTAGAGATAAAGCCATGCGCATACTTGCCACATTGCTCACAAACATGCAAGCACTGCCGTAGGAAAAGTTAACCACTATGCCATCTCCATCTGCAAAGCCAAGAGGAGCCTGTGAGGGAAAGAGCAAGCTCAAAACAATCGGGGATGAGACTTCAACAGCCAATTCTCCTCCTGCGGTTTAAGTAGCAATGCAAAAATTTGGTGCTGTTTTTTGCAAATGCGATAAAATAAAGATACTGCGCCCCCATTTACCGCCCCTGTGCTAACATACCATCCTATTATTGTGGGGGTGAGGAAATATGCCTCATAGCGATGTTAGCGTGCCAGATGATGTGAAGGCTCTTGCCGAGCAGGTTGAGAAGGACGGTGGAGAAGTTCTCGCCATATACCAAGAACCGTTTGCAGGTGAGTGGCAACTTTTTGTTATGCTTCCATTGGAGAAGGTAAACCCAACACCATATCAGAGAGACCTTTCTAACAACCATGTTGATCGCTTGACGGAAGTTATAAGAACCATTGGGCGCTTCTTGGACCCGATTATAGCAGTGCGCTCACCAACTGGCGAATACTGGACACCGAACGGAAACCACAGGAGAGCAGCCCTTAAAGCTCTTGGGAAGAAGATGATACCTGCGATATTGTTGCCTGACCAGACTGTCGCCTTCCAGATACTGGCGCTCAACACTGAGAAAGCTCATAACCTCAAAGAGAAATCGCTCGAGGTCATCAGGATGTATCGTGGCATGCTCGAAGAGACAATCTCTGAAGGCACCTCAGACCTTAGGGAAATTGATCTGGCATTCCAATTCGAGGAAGCATATTACGCAACACTTGGTTTGCTGTATGAGGAAAGCAAGACATTCAGTGGCGGACCTTACACGAGCTTGCTTAAGAAGGTGGATAGGTTCCTTGAGCTCTCGTTGAAAGAAGCTTACGAGGTTAGGAAAGAGAGAGCTCAAAAGCTCAAGCAAGCTGATGAGGTTCTCACAGAAATCGTTAGGAAGCTCAAGGAGAGGGGCATCACGCATCCGTATGTCAAGCACTTTGTTGTTTCACAGTGTAGCCCTCTACCACCAAGAGTGAGAAGAGTTGAGATGGAGTATGATGAGGCTATCGAGAGCCTCACAAAGAGGTTGAAGGAGTTCGATGTTGAAACGGTGAGACCAGAAGACATAGGGAGGGTTATGGTGGAGCACGAAGTTTAATTGCGCCCCGCTTCGTTTGCTGGGTGCAAGCTTATTGAGGTGCTGAGGATGCATTTAATGGCGACTCCCATCGGCAGGTTTGGTTCTCGTTTTTCGCTCTTGTTTGACCCATGGGCGAATTGCGTCCATCATTCGGCTCTCGGCAGATGGCTTGATTCTCCCACAGACTTAGCTATCGGGATAGAGAGCGAGGGCGTCTCTAAAGCTCTCCCATTCACAAAGCGCTATGAGCATTTTGAGGTGGTTGAGCAGAAGCTCCAAATGTGCGGTGTGTCATTCACTGGGCGTTCGCTATCGCTCGGGCTGGGAATGAATGTTGAGTTCATCTCGCCCTTCTACCCGCTTGATGAATGGACATCACTTGCGCCAGTCTTCTTCATCAGGTTAAAAGTCTTCCCCGTTGAGCGCATGTTCTGGTCATCACCACAAAGGAAGGCTAAGAGGGGAAAGGTTTTCATACGCTTGCAAAGGGATGACTTGCATTTATCGCCATCCTTTGATAGGTTGAAGATCTCCTATCAAGTCCCGAAGCTGATACGGCGCAACGGTCAACAAAAGCGTGAAGCCGTGTGTGAAGAGTGGTTGTGCGAGGAACGAATACTACCGATGACACAAGGTGCTAATTTGTTGGAAGACGGGGTCGAATACGAGTTTGACTTCGGAAGCCAGCAGACACCACAGTTTGAGCTCATCTGGTGTGCCTATGTTGATGAACCAGTCTTGACCATCTTCGGTGAGCCTGCCTCGTTCAAATACAGGTGGCTGTTCAGCGATGTTGACTCTGTAGCTCAATTTGCGAGCACACACTTGAGTGAGATGCTACGCAAGACCAACACTTTTGAAAGCCTATTCGATGAGGCATCGTTAAGCAAGTCGCAGTCAGATTTAATCAAGTTCGCCTTCCAGAACTTCTTGCTCAACACATGGTGGGTTGTCAGAGAGGACGGCAGTGATTGGTTCAGCGTTTGGGAAGGCTCCTGCCACTATCATGGCACCATTGATGTTGAATACAACTGTGCTCTCTTCTATTTGATGCTATGGAGCGACCTCCTCGAGATGCTCTTAGATGAGTGGGCTCACTTTGAGATGAAGGACGATGTCGGGAGCTACTTGGCTCACGATATGGGTTTCGGGCTTGAAGTGGGAAGACAAGCATACTCCCATCCAATGCAGGTTGAAGAGAATGCCAACTTCATACTCATGCTTTTCTGCCTCTGGTTGTGGACGGCAAAAGATGAAGTGATAAAGCGCCATCATGAGCTATGCAAGCGATTGACCGAATACTTTGAGCGGAGTGACACGACTGGGAATGGGCTTCCAAAGCTCGGTGTCGCAAACACCATTGATGATGCGTCGCCAGCAGTTCAATATGGTAGGGAGCAAATTTATCTCGCGGTGAAAACTATGTGCGCCTCCCACGCTGCCTCTATAATTGCCGAAGCGCTCGGAGATAGTAAATGGGCTCAGCGATGCCGTAACATCGTTGAGCGCATACGCAAAACGATAGATGAAGAGGGTTGGCTTGGCGACCATTATGCTGTCTGCCTTGATAGACAAGCGGATGGGTTGGTTGATGTTTGGACTGGGGAGGAGTTGAAGGGTGAGCTACACGGTTGGGATGCATACTCAATCTACACCGCCAACGGTCTGCTTTACTTGCTGTTGTGTGATGAGCTACCGCAGATCGACTTGACGAGGATGAAGACGGACATTTTGAATGCCTACACAAAGACGCTCACGGAATACGGTTGCACGCATACGAGCGTTGATGTGGGCAACATTTGGGTGTCACAAAACATATGGCGTGATATCATCGCTTCATACATTGGCTTGAACTTGCCAGACAACTCAAGCCGTTATTTCGCCCTCCAAGAGATGATGAACACTGGCTCGCTCGTGAAGGGCTTCATCGATACCTACTTTTTAAACAACCTCTGTTTCTACCCACGCGGTATCACCGCCATCGGTTACTTGCTGTCTCACTGCGGTTTCCAGTTGAACAGAAGAAAAGGAATCGTTAAGTTGAAGCGCAACTCGCTTCATCCTCGCCGAATACCCCTCCTGCCATTGGCTAACTGGGAAGAGGAATTAATACCGTTCGTCGTTTATGAGCTTGCCGACGGAGAAATGAAAGCCTATATCACATGTGTGGAAGCACTTGAAGGGCTGAAGGTTGAATGGGTTTGATAGGCGCTAACGAGGCGTCTCTGCAAAGCCCTGTGAGCTTTAGAGCCGAAGATCTTTGCTTACAGGTAATTCGCTCCATCCAATGTGATGGGGACGGTGAACTTTTCGTGAGCCGAAAATCAGCTTCTTAGCTTCATCCACTTGTTACCTTACGGCTAACCTTAAAGGCTTCCGCCTGACTTAGACCACGCCTCGTAAAAAACACGCTTAGTTGCAGCGAGGACGGTTTTGATGTCCTGGTCTGGCAGGGGCTTTATCTCGAAAGTGAGCCAAGGGAGCTTGGTTGGGACGCTTCGCCTCAGGTAGCCACTGTAGATCAACGCCTCAATGAATACTCGCAACTCCTCAACATCGTTCTCGCCACCTTCCACTCCAAACGGTGGATGCTGGTCACCGTAGAGTGGATGCGATGGCTGTTTAACACAGTTTCCAACATGCACATGTATCAGGTGCTCGCCAAGGTTAGCCATACAGTCTTCTGGTGTTTCATTCAGCAACGGAAGGTGGCTCAAGTCAATGCATATGCCGAAGTTGTCCACGCGCTCCTTAACTCTTTCAGCGACCTCGGCTGCATCAGTGCTCGGACCGATGAGGCATTTCCTGTCCACATCCCTATCAAACGATTCAAGTGTGATCGTCAACGGCTTCCTGCCTGATGGTGCTTTCTCCTGCGCATACTGACAGACGGAGACAATCGATTCAACAAGCTTCTCCATCGCTGCACTTTTGTGCTCATCCCCTGGGTATGGTCCGCTGAGCATGCCCATTACGACAGCGCCCAATTGATAAGCTTCGTCAACGGCTTCCTTCAACGCATCGACCGCCTTTGAACGCTCATTATCATCAAGCGAACATGGATTGAGTTTGTTCCAAAGCAATATTGGTTGAGCTGCAAACCCGACTTCCATGTGAGCATCCTCAAGAACCTTCCTTATCTGCTTCCTCACTTGGTCATCGGGTATATGCGTTAGCTCAATGACTTGAAAGAACTCGTCGTTTGCGATCTCGCTAACAGTTTCGAGTGCTACTTTCGGGTCACGGGCTGCGTGTGGGAATGCCATGAAATGCACAATGCCGATGTGGAGGCTCCCATGCCATAGTTTGCTCATCTCCCTCCCCTCCTTAACCTCGCATTGCGAGTGTTTTACCTTTACGCCATACTAAATGTGACCGCCACAGCAGTTCAAATAAAGTATAGCCACAAACAAACCACACGAAGCTCGAGAACCACCAGTTGAGGGGAGGGAGAGAGATGCAATACCGCAGGCTTGGGCGAACAGGGCTTACAGTTTCTGCTCTTGGTTTTGGGTGCATGCGTTTGCCTAAGTTGAAGGACAACCCGAGGGTGGTTGATAGGGATGCCTCCGTGGAGCTCTTCATGCGTGCTTACGAACTCGGCGTCAACTTCTTCGACACGGCATACCTGTATGACGATGGCGATAGCGAGAGAGCGCTTGGTGAGTTCTTGAAGCATGTTCCGAGGGAGAAGGTCATCATCCAAGACAAGAACCCAGTCGGGCATCAATGGTGGCAGTTGCCCGGGAATGAGGCGCCAGCATCGCTGTGGCGCAGGTGCCTTGAGCAGATGCTTGAAAGACTCGGTGTGGATTACATTGATGTGTGCCTTTTCCACGATACGCAAATGGTCACATTCAGGATACTCGTTAAAGCTCAAAATGGATTGCTTCAGGAGGCGTTGAAAGCGAAGGAGGAGGGGCTAATCAGGCACATAGGCTTCTCATCGCACGATATACCGTTCCATATCATCCGCATGATTGAGATGTCGGATGGAGCGATTGAGACCATCGTCATCCAATACAACTTGCTTGACAGGCGCAACGAGCCAGTCATTGACTACTGCCGCAAAAACGATATCGGAGTTGCGGTCATGGGACCTGTGGGTGGTGGGAGGTTGATCCATCCCTCCGAAGTTTATCAGAAGGCTCTCGGTGTCCGTAGCACTCCAGAGCTCGCCCTCCGATTCGTCCTCTCAAACCCCGGTGTTAGCACTGCTATGTCTGGGATGAACAGCTTAGAACAACTTGAACAGAATGCCTCCGTGGCTTCCGATATGAAGCCACTCTCGAAGGAGGAGCTTGAACTCATCGATAAGATTCAGAGAGAGAATGAGCGCCTCCTAAACCTCTATTGCACTGGTTGCAACTACTGTATGCCTTGCCCAAATGGGGTGAACATCCCAGCGAACTTCGCAGCGTTAATAACACTGCGTGTGCACGGCTTGAAACAGCTCGCTATAAACCAATACAAGGCATTAGGTGAGGCGAGCGCGGAAGCGTGCGTGAACTGTGGTGAATGCGTCGGCAAATGCCCCCAACATATCGACATACCAAGCAGGATGAAAGAAGTGGCAGAGACATTCTCGGCACTTTGCAAGTGATAGCCGAAGCTGGCTTTCGGCTCGTTAATGGTTTGACTTGGAAAGCAGTGTCGGGATCACCCTGTCGAGGAGGGCAAACGCCTCTTCCTTTGTCTTTATCTCGCCCTTGAGTTGTGCCTCGGTGACTATTCGCAAGGCTTTACCGACAATCGGACCTTGCGGTAAGCCGTAACGCTCCATAACATCATCGCCACTCAAGAGTTTAGGTTGGGCACTGAGCATCTTGATCTGATTGTAGGTTTGCATCAAAGTGAGGAGCAAACGCATATGGTCAATCATCTGCTCAAGCGTCATATCAGGACCACGGGTGGCAAGCAAGTCTGCAAATGAAACGATAACGACAACCAGTCCGACCTCTTCGTTATCCATCCAGAATCTTCTTAGCGCCCTGTTTGTAAGCGATTTAGCTTTAGCGAGCGACAGCGGGCGCATGTGCATCCTGATCGCTTGAACGATGAGATGTTTTTCTCGCTTGCTCAATTTCAGGCGCTCACATATTCGCTCAGCTATTTCGGCACCGGCTGTCTCATGCCCGAAGAAATGCAAATCACCATCCTCATCGCAACGCATCGTCAACGGTTTGCCGATGTCGTGGAGGAGGGTAGCCATCTTGAGCACAAACATGCCAGTGCGCCTCTCAACAAACGGATGCATGAAACTTTCGATGTGCTTCCTCAACTCCTCATGAAGCGGAACTCCAAACTCCCTCAACTCTTCCTCAAGCCAAGAAATCCCTTCAGTCAGCATCTCAACGAACCTGACAGCCTCAACCGAGTGCCTGAAACCATCAAGATGATGGTAACCTTGAGCTGGAACATTTTTCAAGTCTTCAAGCTCGGGGAGGATTGCGCTGAGCAAGCCAACCTCATCCATCGCCGTAAGCATCTTCGAACCACAATCGGACTGGAGTGAGAACGCAAACTCATCCCTCACACGCTCCCACGAACAGCGCCCCTCTTCCAAGCATTTCCTCAAGAGACAACTGTGCTCCCGTATTGAAGCGAGGGTTTGTGGAGCTATTTCAAACTTCAGTGTGGCAGCGAAACGGAACGCCCGCAACATCCTAACGGGATCTTGCCTTATCAACTCGCCTTCTGCGCCTGCGTGCATCCTGATGATGCCGTTCCTCAAGTCCTCGTAACAGCTGGACTTCTCTGGGAATCGCAACTCCGCTATAACTCTATCACCTTCACACCTCAGCGAGGAGAGCGGTATTGCGAACGCGTTTATAGTGAAGTCGCGGTTCATCAAATCTCTTTCAAGCGAGCCCTCGATCCCAGTGATGTCAAAGTGCAACAGCTTCCCTCCGTCTGTTCTTATAACAACCCTTGCCACCTTTGGCTCCTCGTGCATCCGAACGAACTTTCCAGAGAGGGCATCAGATAGAGCCTGAGCATAGTCAAACGGGTCGCCATCAACCGCAGTGTCTATGTCGTTTGAAATCAGTCCCAAGAGAGCATCACGGACAAACCCTCCAACAAGGTATGCACAAACACCCTCCCTTTCAGCCACCTGCATGGCACACCTTATAGCGTGCCAGTGTTCATCAGGAAGCTTTGGGAGAACCACCTCAAGCTTACAGAGCGCCATATTTTTCATTTCACCCCTCAGGTAAGCTGATAACGCAAGAGCCAGCTGTTGGAGTTGCGATCACATAGCAAGGTTCTCGCCCTCTTGGCTTGTAATAACGCTCACTCATCTCTTCAATCAACCTTTCCACTGCATCTTCCCTCGTCAAAGCCATCATGCAACCTCCAAGACCAGCGCCAGATAGTTGAGCGCCTACAACACCGTCAACGCTATTCGCCACATCAACCATGAAATCAATGGAGACGGTGCTACACCTGTAGCTACCTGGTTGACGCCAAAGCTCCGCATCAGCTGTCTCGCCACCGAGGCGCTCACATCTTTTAATCAGGCGCTTCAAATGAGCATCGTCGCATCTGCTTTCATACTTGCGCATGTGACCCCTCTTGTCCATCTTCGCCACCCTGTCTCCGTCGTGTGATATATTCATGAGCAAACCGAGCTCACTAACATGCCCACATTGGAGTAGCTCTATGAAGCGCCTACTGCGCTCACACTCTGATATGCCGAAGAGGCAAACGCCTCTTATTGGGTATCCGTGTTTTGGTGATGCATGTGTGGAAGCGACTTTGAAAGCGTGCTCATGTTGTTCGCTCGGTAGCGATGCCAGAATGCTGTGAAGCGAAGCCGTCATCGGGAGCTCAAGGATCAGCTTGTAGATTTGGGAAACGCTCCCGAGGGTGCTCGTGTTGATGTCGCTTAACTGATGAACCTCTTCACGAAGTTCTGGATGACGAGCCAACATAAGCATGAGACCAAACTCATAACAAGCCACACGCTGGTTGAATATGTCACGGGCGCTACCGCTCTTTTGGGCAACCTCAAGCGAGTGAAAGACGACAACCTTTAACCCTTTCGGGAACGGGCTATAGCTGATGGAGAAAGGGTTTGTCCTTATGTGCGATACATACCCTTGCTTGGAATACTTTATCGCAGCGTGGTCACCAGCTCCACCCCTTGTTCCGACATACCACTCGCCGTAGCCACATAGCTTGACAAACTCTTCATCATCGATCTTCAGCCCATTGAGTGCAACCAAAGCCTCACTTGCAACCATGAACAAAGCGGAGGATGAGGCGAGTCCAGCGGATGGAGGCACATCGCCGTAGACAATCAAGTCCATGCCCTTCAGCTTTAACTTGAATGTGTTGTCGCTTTTCCTCAAGTGCTCTTGAAGCATGACAGCTGCGCCCTTGATGTAATCTGTCCAGTGAGTCTGCTCTCCACGCCTTCTTTTCTCCTCAACTTGAGCCATCGTCCACCTATCCCATTCGGAAATGCTTGCTAACTTCCTTGGCGGCATGGATTCGCTGATTCGGAACTGGGCTTCTGTATACTTCAGCCACTCAACATTGCGTGCGCACACCACATCGTCATTGCGAGGTGCAACAACGGCTATCAGCTCGGAGCTCAATGCTATCGGGTTAACTATCCCGCCACGGTGGTCTATGTGTCTCCCCAAGAGGTTTAACCTCCCCGGCGCCCTAACAACTGCTACCTTTCTCTTGAGTCCCCAAAGGCGAACTGCTAATCCCAAAGTTTTTTCGTATGTGCGCTTGCGCTCCTTGAGCAGGGTTTCATCTTCACCGTATACACTCCTCATGTGGCGTGCGAACCTGCTTTCATCCGATATGAAGTTAAGCCATCGTTCCAGTTGGGCGAGTTTTACAGAAACGCTGTTCATCACTATCCCTCCACCCCAACTTATCATATCGCAGGCTACATAATTAACTGTGGACACCATTGAAACCTGCCTTCAAGGTGGATGCGCCATAATTTTGATTGCTATGGGTAAGGCAAGGAAGGAAGAGGAAGTAACGAAAGTGTGCTCGCTATTGCGCGAGCATGGCGTGCGAATAACCAATGTCAGAAGAGCAGTGGTCAAAGAGTTGCTCAATGGCGAACGGCACAGGCATGTGGAAGAGCTTTGCAAGAAGCTCGCTTCGAAAGGGGTGAGCAGGGCTTCCGTTTACCGAACGCTTTCCTTGCTCGAGCAAACTGGCTTCGTCTCGAGGGTGCTCTATGGCGAGAGACATAGCCACTTTGAATTCCTCAGCATCGGAGAGCACCATGACCATTTAATCTGCATACGCTGTGGGCGCATCGTTGAGTTCGAAAGCTCACAGATTGAGCGCCTCCAAAAGGAGATAGCAAGGAAATACTCGTTTGAGCTTAAAGGGCATGTGCTTGAAATAAGAGGCGTGTGCCCAAAGTGCAAAAGAGGAAGTAGCAAGCGAAGCAAAACCGCAAAGGATTGCTAAGCGCATCTTGCATCGTTGCCTTACAGGTGGCGTTGTGGTGGTAGCTTTGGCAACGAGAAATGCATGTCTTCTTTAACGAACTCAATCTCTTCAACAGCAACATCAGTTGTGCTCATCTCGCAGAGCCTCTCAACGACTTTTACCACGATTGCCTCGGGAGTTGATGCGCTCGCTGTGATTCCGATGACCTCCATCCCTTGCAAGTATTGTGGTTGTAGTTCATCTGCATCACCGATCAGGATGGCTGGCACTCCAGCGCCTGTTGCCACCTCACAAAGCCTCCTTGCGTTTGAGCTATATGCTGAACCAACCACGATTATGCCGTCGCAAATTTTTGAGAGGAGTTTCACAGCTGTCTGTCTGTTCTGTGTGGCATAGCATATACCCTTTGACAGCGGCAGTTTAAGGTTTGGGAAACGATTTTTAAGCGCTTCAATAACCGCATTTGCAGCATCAATGCTTACTGTTGTTTGGGTTAGACAAACAACCCTCCCAGGGTTTGGCAGTTGAAGCCCCTCAACCTCTCCCACATCACTTATAACGACTATTTGCTCTGGTGCTTCACCCACTATTCCTTCAACCTCGTCATGTCCTTTGTGCCCGAACAGCACTATTGAATAACCCTTTACTGCATACCTCTTTGCCTCGGCATGCACTCTTTGGACAAGCGGGCATGTCGCATCGATCACCTTTAAGCTTTTTCGCTTTGCATGTTCTCGGACTGCTGGTGGGACTCCGTGAGCGCTAAATATAACGACGGTTCCGTCTGGGACTTCGTCAAGCGATTGAACGAATACAGCACCCATACTGCGCAACTCCTCAACGACATGCTTGTTGTGAACTATATGTTTGCAGACATAAACAGGTGGTTGGAAAAGCTCAATAGCTCTTTTAACAGTTTCAATTGCGCGCACAACCCCAGCGCAAAATCCCCTCGGCTTTGCGAGCACGACCCTTTTCAAGGTGACCATCATCGCAACCTCCGAGGCTGTGATGGGTGAAAGAAGAAATCGCCTTGCGCTTTTTTTCCGAATCCCACGCTCTCTTCAATGGCTCTCAAAGAGAAGATTACCACATCATTCTGTCTGTCGCCAAAATGGGAATGATGGGCTAACATGTTGTTCCTGCATGGAAGGTGGTTAGACCCGAGATGCAAATGTGTCCCGAGTGTAGTTGTGATAACTTGGATAGCGCTGTGACCTGTTCAAGGTGTGGCGCACAGTTAAGAGGCTTGCATGGCTCTATGACGGTGCTAAATAACAGGTATCGCCTCATCAAAGTGCTTGGGTGTGGAGGGATGGGCGCAGTTTACCTCGCCGAGGACTTGCGCCTCTACGGGCGTAATGTAGCCGTTAAGGAAAACTTTGACACCTCAAGTGAGGGGCAAAAGCAATTCGAAGTCGAGACGAAAATCCTTGCGACCCTCTCTCACCCAAACTTGCCGAGGGTGATTGACTATTTCGTCTCAGGTGGAAAGCAATATGTGGTGATGGACTACATCCCGGGCGAGGACCTTCAAAGCATAATTGAGCGCAACGGTCCACAGAAGCTTGACGAGGCGCTGAAATGGTTTTGGCAAGTGTGCGACGCTGTCGAATACCTTCATAGCCAATCACCGCCAGTGATACACCGTGACATAAAGCCAGGGAACATCAAAATACAACATGATGGGAAAGCCTTCCTCGTTGACTTCGGGATCGCCAAGTTCTACCGCCCGGGACAGAAGACCGTCGCTGGAGCACAAGCGGTCACTCCGGGGTTCTCACCGATCGAGCAGTATGGGAAGGGCATAACAGATCAACGCTCGGACATCTACTCGCTTGCAGCAACTCTTTACTTCGCATTGACTGGTATTGCTCCACCTGACGCAGTTGAGAGGCTAACACATAACAAGCGACTGGTATCGATAGCGAGCGTTAACAAAAGCGTGCCAGCACATGTTGAGAGTGTGATTGAAAAGGCTTTGAGGATTCGCCCCACAGAACGCTACAACAGCGTTAGGGAGTTCAGGGATGCCATCAAAACAGCGATAGCCCAGCCATCTTACACCCCTCACAGGATTCCTCCAACTTACGGCAGGCACAGGATGGGTCAACAACCACGCCAACAGCCAACCATGACACCAGACTTGCTTGGGTGCTTCATGCAACTCTTCGAACTGCTGTTTTGGATGCTTATCGCTTGGAGCTTTGGCTGTTGCCTTATGGTGCTCGTGGCTTATGTGCTTACAGGGGCTGGATTTGGCTACTTCATTGCCACAGGCAACCCAATACCTTTGCTCACTTTTTTGTTCGTCCTCATAACCTTGATGCAAGCGATGCGCCTCGCTCACAGAAGGCATCGCCAGAAACCGTAAAGTGGAGAAGTTGGGGGTGTGAAGTCGATGAGCCAGATAGGCATGTCGTTCAAGCTTGCACACGATGTTGTGCCAGCAAGCAAAGGCGTTCGCCTGATGCACATGTTGATCAAGGTGGATGCAAGCAATGCACTTCTGATTGAAGCCCCTATGGCTGTCGCTATCGTCGTTGATAAAAGTGAGTCAATGATGTTGCCCATGCTGACTCAAGAGCAAGTTGAGGAGTTGCGTCGACATGGTGTTTTGAGAGATGCTGAGCGTGACGGAGTTCGTGTCATTGAGTTTATGGGTTTTTCAACGCCCTCCGTTTTGCGTGATGCGCCGCGCCCATTTGACTTCGTCAAACGAGCTCTAAGAGCAATAGTTGAGCACCTCAATGACTATGACATGTTCTCGCTCATAGCTTTCGCGACAGATGCTCGCACAGTTTTGCCCATGTGCTCTGGTGAAGCGAGGGAGAAGATGTTCAACTCGATTGAGGTTTTGGAGAGGCTGCGACTCGGGGACGGAACGGAGTTATCAAAGGGGCTTGAGCTCGCATATGAGGAGCTTTCAAAAACGGCTTCGGAGCAAATGCTTCGTCGCACGATCATCATAACAGACGGCTATTGCATTGATGAGAGCCGTTGCATCGACTTAGGTAGGCACATGGCTGACGACGGTATCAGGATCAGCACGATGGGTGTCGGCATAAATTTCAACGAGGATTTGATGACGCGTTTGGCGGATGCTTCAGGTGGCGAAGCATTCTTCGTTCCCGATCCATCTCAAATACCTGAGGCACTCGGTTCAGAGATGAGGCAGTCAAGGCTTGTTGCGCTGTGTCAAGCGGTCCTGAAGCTACACCTCCCAAGAGGGGTTGAGATACGCAAGGCTTACATGGTGCGCCCGACAGTCACACAAATTGAGCGCATCTACAGCTCAAGCGCACAATTGGTTGAATTGCGCATCGGCGAATTGAAGCCAACCGTATACGAATTCTTGATTGAATTGCTTTTACCACCGAGGAGTGATGGGCTTTATCGCATAGCTCATATAAGCCTGCAAGGTGTGAGCAGGGAGAGGTTCCAAACCGAAGTTGCAAGCGTTGATGTTACACTTCGGTATTTGAGCAGTGCTTCTCTTGGCTCGCCGAATGAAGAGGTGATGCAAGCTGCATCAATAGTCAGCGCAGCGGAGCTACAGATGAAGGCTTTGCAAGACTTGAAGGCTAACGATGTGGCTTCGGCTACCGTGAAACTGAGAGCTGCGAAAACTCGCCTGCTCAGCACTGGCGCATCAACTGCTCACATCGATGAAATACTATCAGAGGTTGAGCGAAGCGGACAGGCTTCACCACACTCAACAAAGCGTTTGCGCTATGAGACGAGACGCCTGACTTCAAGTGAGCCATGAGGTAGGTGATGATCCTTGAGCAGTGGAGGAAAGATATGCCAAAAGTGCGGCACGGAAAACAGGGCGAGCGCAAAGTATTGCAGGTTTTGCAGGGCTCCATTGACGGAGGGGGAATTGAAGGCACATAAGCAAACGGCAACTGAGTTGTTTAAGGGTAGCATAAACAGTTTGCGCAAAGCCTACTTTGAGCTGTTTGGACCGAATCCAGCGCTCGTTGGCGTAGTAACAAAAGTTGAAGATGGTGGGGCGACGGAAGTCAAGTTTGAACCACTGTGGATATTCGCTATTATCTCGTGGCTTGTCGGGTTGATCCTTGCAAGTGCGCCGAGGGCTTTCATCGGCTTCTTGCTCCTTGTTGTTGCAAGTGTCATTTTGCTACTCCTCTCGCAACGCTACTACCAAAAGCCATACATTACACTGCTTTCGTTCCTTGCATTCTCTAAAGGGAGTTCATTTCGGGCATTGAAGATAAGCGTGCGCCGTGATGATGGACAAAATGTCGAAGTAGAGATGATCGGCGAGCCAGAGGGGATAGCTCCATCAGTCGGAGAGCGCGTTCATGTTTGGGGAGTTTACGAGGATGAAAACGAAACGACGATGAGAGCGTGGAAGGTTCAAGCTGTGGACAGCGAAGCGAAAGCGAAAGGCGAGCCACTGCGCACGCATCGTCTCCTCCCGCTCATACCGATGCTACTCTTTCCATACCTTGTGTTTTCACTCCTTGCACTGCTTCGGCTAATACTTGGTGGATAGATGAGGTGGTGGCTTTGTCTGAGAAGGTAGCCGTATCGTATTTGCAGAAGAGACTCAGGTTTGGCATAAAGCTCGGGCTCGAACGCATCACGAGGATGCTTGAAATAGCTGGGAGACCACAGGATAGCTTCTCAGCGATTATCGTCGGTGGGACAAATGGTAAAGGCTCCGTTAGCCACATACTCGCAAAGGTGCTCTCAGAGAGCGGTTACAAGGTTGGGTTATACACATCACCGCACTTAGTCAGCTACAGGGAGAGGATTCGCATAAACGGCGTTCCGATCTCAGAAAGAGCCTTCGAAGAACTTGTTAAGTGGGCTGACGAGATTGCAGACAAGATTGAGCATGAGGAGGGCTTTGATACACCGACGGAGTTTGAGATACTCACTTTGGTCGCATGCAAGCACTTCGCCAACGAGGGTGTCCAAATAGCCGTTATGGAAGTGGGGCTTGGTGGGAGGTATGATGCGACGAATGCGCTTTCCCCGATCCTTTCCATCATAACCACCATAGCCCTTGACCACACTGATAGGCTCGGAAGCACTTGGATCGAAATAGCAAATGAAAAGCTCGGTATAACTCGCCCACATGTCCCTTTGATAACGGCGGAGCATAAACTCAGCGTGCTCAACCACTTCCACATCCATTGCTGTGTCCACGAGATACCGCTTTATGTTGTGGGGAAGGATGTGCGTTGGAGGAAGCTTTCCGCTTCGCCTGAGGGCATATGTGGCGACTACAGCACTTGGAAGGGTGACTACCCGCAATTGAGTTGCTCTCTTGGTGGTGATTTTCAATTCCCGAACTTGGGATGCGTTGTTGGGGCATTTGAACTGCTCAGGGAAATGGGCGTGCACATCACCGAGGATGCTTTGCGCAATGGCTCAAAGAAGGTGAGGTGCTTCGGCAGGCTTGATGTGTTGAAGCGTGAGCCGTTGATCGTTGCGGATGGCGCTCATAACCCTGCATCAGCATATGTGTTAAGCAGGTCGCTGAGGACGCTCTTCTCTTATAAGCGCCTTGGATTGGTCATCGGGGTGATGCGTGACAAAGATGTTCACGGCATACTTGAAGCGCTAATGCCAGTTGCAGATGTTGCCTTCCTGACCCAGTCACGCAGTGAGAGGGCGCTCGAAGCTACGAAGTTAAAAGAGATAGCATCGAGGTGGGGAAAGACGACATACGCTTTCAATAGCGTCTTAGAGGCTTACGAAGCTGCGAAGGACTGGGCAAGCCATGACGACATGATTTGCGTTACTGGCTCAATCTATGTGCTCGGTGAGCTACCAGAATACCAGAGCACAACACTCTCTCCGATATGATCTTTCCAGTGAGGAAGTGATGAGAAGATGAAAATCGGCATGGTGGCTTTCCCAGACGATGTTGAGCGCTATGTTGCCATGGCTGTTGAGAATGGATTTGAGCACATTGAGATTGACCTTTACAGTGCCCCACAGCACATCGAGAGGTTCCATGGCGGGAGAGTGCGACAACTCCAAAGGATGCTCTCTCAATCTGGGATAAGCGTAAGCCTTCACGCACCGTATACGATGAACTTGGCTGAGCCGTTGCCTTACTTCCGCACATGCCTCCTCAAGTATGCGTTGAGGATACTGGAACTCGGTTGCTCGCTAAACGCTGGTTGGGTGTGCGTCCATCTTGGATACGCTTTCGGGTTGCCATCGCTTCCATGGTTGCGTAGCGAGGCACTCGAAAGGGCATGTGCGAGCATTGAACGATTGCTCAGATACTGCGAGCGCCTCGGCATAAAGCTTGCTATCGAGAACTTGAATCCGCTCCCAGCAACGGGTGAGCTGATACTGCTCGGCGACAACTTAGAGGAGCTACAACAACTGCTCGAAAAATTCTCATCGCCATACTTGTGCATCGTGCTTGACGCTGGACATGCAAACACCGCTGAAGGCGTTACGGAATACATAACAAGGCTTGGTCAGTTCATCGTTGGAATCCATGTGCATGATAATGATGGCTTGAGCGACAGCCATAGCCAGCTTGGGAGTGGCACTCTGCCATGGGATGAGTTCATCGAGGCGCTCAAGGCTGTTTCGTTTTCTGGTCCACTGAATGTCGAGCTGTTTGATGATGAGGAAAAGCTCACTGCAAAGCGTTTCCTTGAGTGCCTCTTAAGAAAACACGGTATAAGGCAGTGATGGGTTGGACAGCCGTGCGGTGACAGCGCTTTTATGATTTCGCCATGCTGTTGACATGCGTTGGGATGTAAGTCATGCTAATTTTTGAGAAGGGTTGTCCCAAAGCAGTTCATCAGCGGTTTGAGGGTGATGAAGTCTTCATGACGGTAACAGCATCATCAAGGAAAGCTGTCTGGCTATGCAAGCGTGTGCTATGGGTGGCGTTACTATTGAGCGTCGTCCTCTCATATGCCAATTGCGCTGTGCACAGGGTTTTTCTTCTCGACCTTCGCGATGTGATCATCACGCAAGTGACCGTTGATGTGATCCGTGAGGCATTGAACAGGGCGCATACAGAAGGGGCTCAATGCCTGATAATACAGCTTTCAACGAATGGCGGGATGGTTGAAGCCACTCAAGAGATCATAGAAGAACTTCTCAACGCGCCAGTTCCAGTTGTTGTCTATGTTGCACCGAGGGGCGCAAGGGCTTTCTCTGCGGGCACATTCGTGCTCATAGCGGGGCATATCGCTGCGATGGCTCCAGCAACATCAACGGGTGCTGCTCACCCTGTTACGATACCGTTAGCCCCACCCCCATCAAGTGAAGAAGAGGCTAAGAGACAGAAAGACGCCGAGGCGATAATGCTTGACAAGCTCACGAATGCTCTCGTGAGCACCGCAAAGGCTGTCGCTGAAGAGAGGAAGAGGAAGTTTGAGTGGGCAGAAAGGGTGATACGAAGGAGCGAAGCCCTAACGGCAAGGGAGGCGCTGAAGCTCGGTCTGATTGACCTTATAGCCGAGGACTTAGATGACTTGCTTTTGAAATTGGACGGGCGGGAAGTTAAGGTCGGGAAGACAAAAATGAAACTGCACACGAAGGATGCATCTTTAGTGGTCATCCAAAGGACAACCAGACAGAAATTCCTTGAGGCGCTTAGCCATCCAAATGTGGCTTACCTGCTCCTGTTGATCGCCACTTTTTGTTTCCTGATTGAGATATACAACCCTGGCGCTATAATTCCTGCGGTCTTGGGCTCGATAGCCTTTTTGCTTTTCCTTTACTCATCGACGCTCCTGCCAGTCAACTGGGTTGGCGTCTTGCTCATACTGTTGAGCATGGTCTTCTTCATCGCTGAGCTGTTCGTTGTCAGCCACGGTGTGCTCACAGTTGGCGGGTTGATAGCGCTCGCAATCGGTGGTTACATGCTTGTTGATGTGCGCAATCCTCAGTTCTGGGGCTTCGCATTGAGGGTCTCATCAGCGGTCATAGTGACAGCTGTTAGCATGTTTGGTGGCTTCATATCGCTCATCATATGGAAGGCGATAAGCGTCCATAGGAAGAAAGTCGTTGTTGGGGCGGAGGGAATGATCGGCAGGACTGCGGTAGCTTTCACAGCGCTCTCACCGAATGGAACCGTCATAATGGATGGCTCTTTCTGGAACGCTGAATCAGTTGACGGGGATATAAAGGCGGGCGAGAAAGTAGAAGTTGTTGCTGTTGAAGGGTTGCGCCTTAAAGTGCGTAAGGCTGGGTGAAAGCTTAAGTTGTAAACTTAGCGATGGAGGTGAATTGAAGATGGAAGCCTTTGAGAGGTTGGTATTCCACATCGTGTTTGTAGCTGGTGCTTTCATCCTCGTCTTGCTCTCGCAAGCAATCAAGATAGTGCAGGAGTGGGAAAGAGGGGTTATCTTAAGGCTTGGCAGGTTCCACGCTGTTAAGGGACCTGGGCTCTTCCTCATCATCCCGTTCATTGACCGAATGATAAAGATAGACCTCAGGGTATTCGTCATGGATGTCCCAAAGCAGGACATAATCACGAGGGACAATGTGCCTGTTAAGGTTAACGCTGTCGTTTACTTTCAAGTCATTGACCCAGCTTTAGCTGTGACGAGGGTTGAAAATTACATAGCTGCAACACAACAGCTTTCTCAGACGAGGTTGAGGAGCGTCCTCGGAGAGAGTGAGCTTGATGACCTGCTTGCAAGGAGGGTTGAACTTAACAGGCGTCTCCAGCAGATCATCGATGAGCAAACTGATCCGTGGGGGATTAAAGTCATCGCCGTTGAGATCAAGGATGTTGAACTCCCAGCTGGCATGCAGAGGGCGATGGCAAGGCAGGCTGAAGCTGAAAGGGAGAGACGAGCGAAGGTTATAAACGCTCAAGGTGAGCTACAAGCTGCGGAGCAGTTGGCGCAGGCTGCCGAAATTATGGGGCGCCACGCTTACGCTTTGCAGTTACGCTACTTGCAGACGCTCTCCGAAATAGCTTCCGAGAAGGCGACAGTTGTTGCGGTGCCAGTCCCGATTGACTTGCTTACGCCATTCATGGCTGCAGCTGGTGAGCGCTTGGCTCAAGCAAGGGCTTCCTCATCACAATAAACTGCGCAATGCAAGGTGGATTAAATGAGGCGCTCGTTAACGAGGAAAGCTCTCTTACGCGACATAAAGATAAGGCAACTGAGAACGCAGTTGAAGAACCAGATGAAGAGCCTCTCTTTGTCCTTGCTGAGATGGCTCTGGGAAGCGATTAAATTGATGTGGAAGATGATCGGGATAAAGGCTCAGGATGCCCATGTATGCAGTTTGATCAGCCAGAAGCATGATGAGCTCAAGAGGCTTGGGGAGAAATGTTATGAGTTGTATCTCGGTGGAGAGCTCGTGCATGAGGACTTGCTTGTGCACCTTAAGCGCATAGAGGAACTCGATGCCAAAGTTAAGGCGTGGAAAATGGAAAGGAAGATCTTGCTCTCAAAGGGTTTGGAAGCAGGGCATAATGATGATGAGCATTGTTAAGCATCTCCCAAAGGGGTGTGTAAGGATGCTGCAATCATCTTTTTCATCATCTCAACAGGAGTGCAGTAAACTTGAGGAGTTCCGCAGGCGGCTTATGACGCTTTTATCACCGTATCGTGGCAAGGTTACCTACGGCAACCTGCGGTATGAGGAGAAGGAATGGGAAGAGAAGAACTGCAAGATAGCGAGCTTCGCTATAGTCTACGAAACACCCGGGGGCTCAACGAACCAAATCACAGTCTTATACTCGGATGCCAACGGATTCACACTCATCGACGGGGATCCACCCAAGGAGATACAGCTTGACTCAATAGATGAAGTGCTGAGGGCTGTCGAGGACACCGTAAGGCAGATACCGCACAGGCGCATTGAGAGGTTGAAAGCAACAGTTGAGCGGTGGATGGCAGACGGGAAGTCGCTTCACGAACTCCTGCAGGAGATAAATAAACTCGTGAGGAGTGAGTTTAAGGGCGGTAGCATAACTCACCAAGAGTTGAAGATGGCTATTCAATACTGCCTACAGCTTTCCTCCACAGCGCGTGAGTAATGTAGTTCATGTCTTTTGTGGGTTCCGATCTCGTGGTAGCCCCTGATATGGAAGCGATGGAGCGGTGTTCCTTTTGGTGATGGTGAAATCGGTGGGTAAATATGACGAGCAAGGAAAGGCATCTTGATGAGCGGGAGAAACATTTTGAAAAGCTAAGACATTATATGGTTCAGACTCAGCTTAGGGCTCGTGGCATAAGGGACGAAAGGGTGTTGAAAGCTTTTATGGAGGTCCCGAGGCACAAGTTCGTGCTGCCAGAAGATGAAGACATGGCTTATGAAGACCACCCACTGCCGATAGGTTTCGGTCAGACGATCTCTCAACCGTTCATGGTAGCAACAATAACGGAAGCCCTCATGTTGCGTGGCGATGAGAAGGTGCTTGAAGTCGGTGCAGGTTCTGGATACCAAGCTGCTATATTGGGCAAGCTATGCAGGGAAGTTTACGCCGTTGAGCGTATACCAGAGCTTGCGGAGAGAGCTAAAAGAATGCTCCTTGAACTTGGTTACAGCAATGTCCACATAGTTGTAGGTGATGGGACTTTGGGCTTGCCAGAACATGCCCCGTATGATGCCATAGTTGTATCAGCTGGTGCGCCAGACATACCTCCAACGCTGATTGAGCAGTTAGCTGACAAGGGGAGGCTTGTCATCCCGGTCGGCTCACCATATTCGCAAATACTTGTGCGCGTGATAAAAGACGGCGTGAGGTTAAAGCACGAAAAAATATGCCCCTGCGTCTTCGTCCCTTTGGTCGGGGAATACGGATGGGAGGAGGAAAATGAAAGGTGACGAAAGATGCATAGGCTTAACTGAGGTCGTAAGGATAAGGTGAGCAATGGCGATGCAAAATTTAAGGAGGACGATAGCGAAGGAAGTAGAGTATGAGGGTATCGGATTGCACACTGGAACGCTCACGAAGGTTAAGCTGATACCCGTTTTCGAGGTGGACGAAAGTTATCCAAGTGGCATAGTTTTTCTCTGCGACGGTGTTGCCATACCAGCTCATTTAACCTTTGTTAAATCGTCGCAAAGGTGCGTTGTGCTCTCAAACGGTGATGTGAGTGTGAGCACGGTTGAACATCTCCTTGCAGCGCTTTACTCTTTCGGGATAAGTGATGTGCATATCCTTGTTAGGGGTCAGGAAATACCGATTGGCAATGGAGATGCAACACACTGGGTTAAGCTCCTAATGGAAGCAGGGACAAAAGAACTCGGGCAGGAAAGGAAGGTCATCACAGTCCGAGAACCGATTGAGGTGCGGGACGAAAGGAGTGGAGCGTATGCGAGGGTTGTAGGAGATAAAAAACTATCGGTGCATTACACTTTTGAACATGAGCGCCCGTTCATCGGCGTTCAAAGTTTCTTCTGCGATGACCTGAAAGCTCATTTCATAAACGATATAGCTCCTGCGCGGACCTTCGGTTTCATTGAGGAGGTTGAAGAGTTGCTTGAAAGAGGCTTGGGGAAAGGTGGTTCACTTGAAAACTGCCTGATCGTTTTCTCGGATGGCTATTCAGCACCACTCAGGTTTGAAGATGAGCTTGTGCGCCATAAGGTGCTCGACTTGATTGGTGACTTGGCGTTGTTGGGCGCTGATTTGAACGCTCGCGTGGAAGTCTACAAAGGGGGACATGAGTTACACTTACAACTTGCCCACCTTATATGGGAGAGGTTGATGAGCGGTGAAGGAGAAATTCAAAGTTGAGGACATACTGCCACATCGTTACCCATTCCTTTTCATCGACAGGATAGTGGAACTTGAGCCGGGGAAAAGAGCGGTGGCTGAAAAGAATGTCTCGGTCAATGAACCATACTTCCAAGGGCACTTCCCGGGCTACCCTGTCATGCCCGGTGTGCTGATACTTGAGGCTATGGCTCAAACAAGCGGTCTCATAATACTGAGCATGCAGGAGCACAGAGGGAAGATCGGACTGCTCGCGGGGATGGAAAGAGCACGGATAAGGCGTTCCGTGTTGCCCGGAGATAAACTCATGATGCACGCTGAACTTGTGAATGTGAAAAGCAACATATGCTTCATCGACGCAAAAGCGTATGTCGATAACGACTTAGTCGCTGAGTGCAGGTTTATCATGGCGCTTCAAGGTAGTCGAATATTCGGTGGCGAAAACCAAGCTCGCACAAAAGAGCCAGAAGAGGATGAAGGGAGTAAAACCTAAGAGCGATCTGGTTGTCTAACCATCGTGAGCGACGAGATGGCTCGAAAGCACGATGAAAAGGAGTGTCAACAGTAATGGAAGAACCGAATGGCGAACTGAGTATCGGAGAAGAATTTGAGTGGGTTCAATGGCGTAGTGGGGATGACGGTGACTTGAGAAGAAGCCCCGAGCGCAAAATCCATCCAACTGCCATCGTGAGCAGGAAGGCTGAGATCGGTGAAAGCGTCGTCATAGGTCCTTATGCGATCATAGAGGACGATGTGATCATAGGCGATGGGACAATAATCGAGCCCAATGTCATTGTGAAACGGTGGACACGCATTGGTAAAGACAACCATATCTATCCCGGAACTGTGCTCGGTGGCGAGCCACAAGATGTGAGATTTAGGGGGCAGAGAAGTTACCTCATCATCGGCGACAACAACATCATAAGGGAGCATGTGACAATACATCGTTCAACGATGGAAGAGGGCGCAACCGTCATAGGGAACAACTGCATGATAATGGCATACTGTCACATCGGGCATGACTGTGTCATCGGCAATTTTGTTAACATAGCGAGTTACACAGGTATAAGCGGGCACACCGTTATTGAGGACAGAGCTGTGATAGGTGGGATGGTCGGGGTGCACCAGTGGACAACGATAGGACGGTTAGCGATGATAGGGGGCATGTCGAAGGTCGTCAGGGATATACCACCGTTTATGCTCGCTGATGGACGCCCAGCAACTGTTAAAGGGATAAACAAAGTAGGGTTGGCGAGGGATGGAATACCACCGAATGTGAGGATGGATTTGCATAGAGCTTACAAGATCCTTTACCGCTCCAACTTGAACACAACGCAAGCGCTTGAGCAAATCTTGAATGAGATAAACCCAAGCCCAGAGGTGCTTTACCTCGTAGAGTTCATGAAACGAATCAAGGAAGGCAGGTTTGGAAGACAACGAAACAAGTAGAACTCTCAAACAGCTCACCCCTCAACGCTGTGCAAGATGAGGAGCGCAAATCCATTAGAGCATAACTGCGTCTCCAGAGAAACCCTCAGCAATCGTCCGCTATGTTTTTTCCTATCGGTTGGAGATGCTTCGGCTGATTTGTATGCCTCTATGCTCGTCAAGGAGTTGCGCAACATGAGAAGGCATGTTGAGTTTTTCGGCATAGGCGGACCGAGGATGCGGGATGCAGGTGTGTGCCTGCTTGCCGAGACGACAAGGTATAGCGCCATAGGTTTATTTGCAGCTCTTCCGTATGCCCTTGTGGTTTGGAGTATCTTCAGGCGTTTCCTATCACTGCTTACGGAGAGACGCCCTGACGCTTTCATCGCCCTTGATTTCGGTGCCGTGAATAGAAGGCTAACGAAAATCACTGCAGATATGCGCATCCCAACAGTTTACTATGTTACCCCCGGCTTCTGGACGAGGAAGATCGAATCCGTTAAACGATACATTCATCCCAAAGTCATCTATGTGCCGATTTACGAATGGCAAAGGAACATACTGCTTAGCGCGGGTGCATCGCCAGAACAGGTCATCTATCTTGGGCATCCGTTAGCTGATGCGGTATCGGACGAACTCACAAGGGAGGGCGCAGAAGCAAGGCTCAAGTTACAGCATAAAGAACCTTTTGAAGAGCCAATCAGGATAGCATTGCTTCCGGGGAGCAGAGTAGGTGAGGTGAAAGATAACATCGGCATCATGCTCAGTGCTGTAGAGCATGCGAAGCACCTTACGGGCGTAACCGACTTTGAGCTGTTGATAGCGCGCTCACCAACTGTGAGCGAAGCGCTGATTGCGAAGGCTGTTTCAAAAGCATCAAATGTTGCAAGCAAGGCAAGGGTGCGTATCTACAGTGGCATGACTCATGAGGTGCTTAAGGCTTCAGACATAGCCCTCGTTGTTACTGGAACAGCTACGCTTGAGGCTGCACTGCTCTGCGTTCCAACAATCGCTATCTTCTCCACAAACTGGCTTAACAGGATACACGCCATAATCATCAACAAGACGAGTTTCCCTTTCAAGGAGTGGGGGTTTATCGCCCTGCCGAACAGGCTCATAGGTGAAAAGGTTATGCCAGAGTTTGTGCTCTGGTCATGTGAGGCTAAAAGCATCGGGAGGCAAATTGCCTCTTGGATTTCGAATCCAAGTGAAGCCGACGCAGTCGCTAACAAGCTGGCAAGCGTTCGCAAAATTATTGGTGAGCGAGGCACTACAAGGCGAGTCGCCGAGTTGATTATGTCGCGGGTATCGTAGGGCAGTTTTGAACCTCTTGAAGGAGGGCACAACGAAAGTCGGAGATGGGAAAGATGGTAATCAGCGTGTGTGAGAAGGTAAAGAGCATGTTCAGGAAGCTGAAGAAAGAGGCTTTCATTCGTCTGGTGTATGAATTCAAGCCATACTGGCATAGGATACTTCTACTGCTCATCTTTGTGGCTCTCTCAGAAGGCATAAGGCTATACATAGTTTGGCTGACGCAGGACCTGCTTAAGCCGATGGTTTATGAGGGCTTTAAAGAACAGCGTTGCGACCCGTTCATTGAGCAGATGAAAAGCATCATCGCATTGTTCATAGCTTCCCCGAGGTATACTCAACTTGTGGCGGTATGCATCGCCATCATACTCCTTGCGTTCCTCAAAGCCCTGTTCTCGTTTGCGCATACTTTCATAGCCAACCAACTTTGCCAGAAGGTCATCATGAATTTACGCCACAAGCTTTATGCTCACATGCAATTGCTCTCCCCCTCGTTTTATGAATCTCAAGGGACTGGGAGGTTGCTTTCGCACTTGATCAACGACCTGAATGTGCTTCAGGTGATGAGCGCTATCGGAATACAAGACATCCTCACGACACCGTTTCAAATGCCCGGTGCACTCGTGTTGATGACACACATAAGCTGGCACCTGACATTGACCGTGCTTTTAATAGTCCCAATCACCGCGTGGCTCATTTACGCTACGGGGAAACACATAAAAGCTGTTACGGCACGCATCCAAGCCTCGCTCTCCGAGTTGATGCGAATTCTAACGGAAGCCCTCTCATCAATGCAAATCGTGCAAGTCTTCGGCGTTGAAGAGGAAGCTCTTAAGCGCTTCAGCGAGGGGAACATCCGCGTTTACAGAGAAATGCTTAGGAGCTTGCGCATAAAGTCAGCTCTTACACCATTGGTTGAGTTTATCGCTCTCTTCGGAGTTGCAGTGGGTTTGCTCATAGGTGGCTATGAGGTTATCGCAGGTAGGATAGCGCCAGAAAGCCTTGTGCCATTTATGATTTATTTCCACTTGCTTGCCTCGGGCTTCCGCAACATGAGCCGAATAAACATCGTTAGGGAAGAGGTGAGCGCAGCTTGCGAAAGGATTTACAAGGTATTTGACATCACACCGCAAATCGCTGACACGCCAGACGCGATTGAGCTCGAGGATGTGAAAGGGCACATAGTATTTGAGCATGTGAGTTTCACATACCCCGATGGTAAGGTAGCCCTCAACGATGTCAGCTTCGAGATAAAGCCGGGTGAGCGTGTGGCAATCGTCGGACCAAGTGGCTCTGGAAAAACAACCATAGCCAAGCTTCTACTGCGCCTCTACGAACCGCAAGAGGGGAAGATCCTCATCGACGGGAATGACATAAGGCGCATAAAGCTATCATGCTTGCGGAAGGTGATAGGGCTTGTCCCTCAAGAGGTGATATTGTTCGACGAGACCGTGTTTGACAACATAGCGCTTGGGAAGCCGGGTGCAAGTGAGCAAGAAGTAGTTCATGCAGCTACGCTCGCAAACGCTCACGAGTTCATCTCAAAGCTTCCAAACGGCTATAGAACCGTCATAGGCGAAAGAGGGGCACGGCTCTCTATGGGGCAAAGACAACGCATAGCGATAGCGAGGACGATCATACGAGACCCCAAAATACTCATACTTGATGAGGCAACATCAAACCTGGACAGCGAAGCCGAAGCGGAGGTTCAAAAAGCCCTCAAGAGCATAAGCAATGGGAGGACGATGATCATAATCGCACACCGATTGAGTAGCATTAAAGATGTTGACAGGGTGTTGGTCATGCTAAATGGCACAATCGTTGAAGAAGGTTCTCACGAAGAACTGATCAAAGCGCATGGGGTCTATCACAGGCTTCACCAACTCCAAATGGGCTACGAGCTTTTGGAGGGATAGCCACTTGAGAGGTCAAATCAAAACTGCGCATCCCGATAACAACATTGTGCAGTTGGTTTACGCCATCTATAACCTTGCTCTTCATGGAGCTACACCAGTGATCGCAGCCTACATGCTTTACAGGCTTCTCATGGAGCACAAAGGTTGGGGCGCTGTTAGGAACTGGGTTGGCGATATGCCGAAGCCAAACGGCAAATGGCTCGGTAAAAGGATATGGGTTCATGCTGTCTCGGTTGGCGAAGTGATGGCTGCACATGCGCTCATCAAGAGGTTACGCGAGATGTCCAAAGAACTGTGGATGCTGTTGACCACAGTTACGGATGCGGGACAACAGGTTGCAAGGAAACAAATACTCGAGGTGAACGCCATCGGCTACCTCCCACTCGATTATCGCTGGGCTACTATGCGGGCTATGCACAATGTCAACCCTCATGTGCTCGTCTTGATTGAGGGGGAGCTATGGCCAAACCTCATAAGGGAGGCTAAGGCAAACTCAGCGCATGTTGTGCTCGCTAATGGGAGGGTTTCAGACGCAACATATAGACGAGCTTTAAGCTACGCGCGCCCCTTCTACAGAGCCTTGCTCAGCCAATTCGATGCTTTCCTCATGCGCACGGAAGTTGATGCAGAGAGGATCATCTCTATGGGCGCAGATGAGAGAAAGGTTTCAATCACGGGCGACATAAAACTCGATGTGTCGACGAAGAGCGGCGATGAATTGAAGCTCATGAGGGAAAGGTTGCTCAGGGAGTTTGGGATTAGCGAGAAGGAGCTCGTTTGGGTGGCTGGAAGCACTCACGAAGGTGAAGAAGAAATGCTTCTGCATGTTTACAAGAGGCTGTTGGTGCACTTCCCTTCGCTTCGGCTGATTATCGCTCCAAGGCATATTGAGCGCTCAAAGGAAGTTGCGGAGTTGATAGCAAGAAATCGCTTCTGGTGTGTGCGGCGGTCTGCCATAATTCAGGGTTCATTGAAACCATCAGCGATATCAATGGCATCGGCTACACCCGTCTACTTGCTTGACACCATTGGCGAACTGAAAGATGTTTATGCCATCGCCACCATTGCATTTGTGGGCGGCAGTATGATACCACGCGGTGGGCATAATGTCATAGAACCGATCATATACGGTTGCCCAGTAATCTTTGGGAAGCACATTTATAACTTCAGACCACACGCCTTCACTTTGCAGTCGTTTGGCGTCGGCTTCATGGTTGATGATGTGGAGGAACTCTTCAATGTGGCGTTACAACTCCTCTCATCATCTAAAAAGCGTGATGAAGTGAGGAAGCGCTCAACGCTTCTCATCAATGCGAACAGAGGCGCTGCAATGAGGACAGCTGAACAAATACTAAAGCTCCTCGATTTATAAACCATTCACCTCGGCTTCACGAAATAACCGAAGCGCCTTAATGCTTGCTCATCCTTACGCCAGTCTTCCGCGACTTTCACCCACAACTCAAGATAGACATGCCTTTTGAGGTAATCCTCAATGGATGCTCTCGCCCTTTGACCAATGCGTTTTATCATCGCCCCACCTTTACCGATCACGATCTTCTTCTGGCTCTCCCTCTCAACATAGATTGTCGCTGCTATGTAAACTACGCCATTGGGGCGCTCTTCAAGTTCGTCCACAAGCACAGCTATGCAATGTGGCACTTCTTGTTGTAGTTCATGCAATGCCGCTTCTCGTATCAACTCTGCGAGCATAAACTTCTCAGGCATTTCTGTGAGTGTCCCCTTCGGGTAGTAGCGAGGTCCTTGGGGGAGTAGCTCAACTACCTTCTCGACAAGCTTCCCGACATTTGTCCCGAGCGTTGCCGATATATCGATTGCGAACTCAAACTCTCCAAGTGCTGCATATTGCAAGCTTCTTTCGTGAAGCACATCTGGCTTCACCAAATCCCTTTTGTTCAGCGCGAGTATGATTGGCGCCTTCAGGCGCTTCAATTGATTTGCTGCAAGCTCATCTTCATATGTCGGTGGCACAGACACATCAACCACAAAGATGACCACATCCGCATCAGGCAGTTGAGCTGTCGCTTCCTCGACCAAGTATGCACCGAGCTTGTGTTTCGGTTGATGTATTCCGGGGGTGTCAACGAAGATGATTTGAGCGTTCTCAAGCTCAAGGATGCCGATTATGCGGTTGCGCGTCGTCTGTGGCTTCGGTGAAACGATGGCGATCTTCTCACCGATTAGCAGATTGAGTAGCGTTGACTTACCCACATTCGGTCTGCCCCAAAGAGTTACGAAGCCGGATTTAAAGCCGGGTGGGGTTTCACCGACCTCAAGCCAATCAAAATTTGCCTCCTTACCCTCATTGACCTCATCCATGTTTGACACCCCAATCGTAACCGATCAGCGCTGTGTTATACGGTAACCTATGTTCATCTGGATGCTCCCTGTTGTAAGGTTTGTCGGGGCAATTGAGAACATATGCCATTTCGTTCCCGAGCGCTGTGAAGCCATGCCACACCCTTGGTGGTATCATTACAAGCATCCTATTGTGGTCGCCCATGATGAACTCGTTTATTTCGCCCTTCGTAGGAGAGTCATCACGCAAGTCAGCAAGCACAAGCTTTATCATCCCTTTTATAGCGCACAAGTAATCTGTTTGATGCTCATGCATGTGCCAAGCTTTTATAACCCCCGGGTAACATGTCGTGATGTAAACCTGCCCGAAGCCACGGAATATGTCATCATCACAGCGCAACACCTCAAACAGAAACCCTCTTTCATCGGCATGCACCACAAGCTTTTTAACAACGACACCTTCAATCATACCATCACCCGCCCCTAAACCGATCTCAAAAAGATGCCAGCAAGCCTTTCNACCCCTCCTCCTTAGCCCTGTGAGAAGGCTTGCTGGCATGCACTTTCAACTTACAGGTTAAAGTCCAACCAAGTAGCCGTAGCGTTCCTTGAACTCTTGCGGTGACATCTTTGCCTCGCTCGCGAGCTTCTGGAGCATCTGCTCATCTTCGAAGTCTTCCCGCTTGAGCCTTATCATGTAGTCGTATGCGCACTTGTAGAGATTTGAATTGAGGTCAACCTTCCTCGTTCTTGCTCTCCCAGTTTGAGGGTCTACAAACTCATCGAACGAAAGCACCCTTCTCTCTCCTCTTATGATGCAAACCATGCCACCGTTGCGTAGCCTTTCGTCCTGTGGTTCACTCCTCAAGAAGTCAATTGCAGCATGCCCAAGCTGGCGTGTGTAAATCAGGTCAAACACATTTGGCGGTGCGCATCGTAGCTCATATCCGAGTGTTATGTCAACAATTGTTATTTTGTCCCCACGCTCTTTAAAGCGTTCCTGAACCCGTTTCTTCAACACATCGCCGAGGGGCACCTCAGCGAGTCGCAAATGCCCATGCTCATCTCGCTCAATGGTGACGCCCGGTATCGCCTGCAACTCCTCTGGATCAAGCTTCTCGCCCACTCCCTCAGCTATAACAGCTACTCCATCTTTTCTTCCGAGTGCCCTGCGCTTGAGTATTGCGCCCTCAAGAACATCGCACACCTCGTCAAGCTTTATCTTGTCCTTCGGGAACTCCTCTGGGATGATTGTGACTGTAGCGCCCGCAGCAGCTCCGATGCCAAGTGCGAGATGCCCTGCAGCCCTCCCCATCGCAACAACAAAATACCAACGCACCGCAGTCCGGGCATCCTCCATTATGTTCCTAACCAAACTTGCCCCAACCTCGCACGCGGTTGTGAAACCGAATGTCGGAGTATCGTCAGGCAATGGCAGGTCGTTGTCTATCGTCTTTGGCACATGTGCCACTCGTATCCTACCACCAGATTCGCGTGCTATATGGTGAGCCACAGTTGCTGTGTCATCACCGCCTATTGTCACAAGGCTCGTTATGCCAAGCTCATTTAGAGCGCTCAAAGTGTTTTGTATGCCATCCGGTCGCTTCAGCGGGTTCGCACGAGATGTGCGCAGGATTGAACCGCCAAGAAAGTGGATGCGCGAAACATCTTCAACCGTCAATGGCTTCACTTTGCTTGTGTCACCTTTCATCAGGTGTTCAAACCCGTCGTAGATCCCGATAACATCCCATCCGAGGTTGCGAGCATGGATTGTGGCAGCACCTATAACTCCGTTTATGCCGGGCGCCGGACCTCCACCAACGAGTATTCCAACTTTCTGTTGCGCCATATCGCATCACCTCCATCTTATTTTGCTCTCGGTATACACTCAATGCCCCACTTCTTCATCTTTCGCCAAAGCACAGCTTTCGTCGTATTGAGCGCCCTCGCACACTTCTCCAAATCCCAATCGTAAACTTCAAGCAACGCCAGCACCTCACCCTTCTCAGGGTCTTCATCATCGTTAGCTTCGTTTGATGCTTCCGGCTCAAGTGGGACTTTTATTTTCAACCCAGCCTCAGCAGCCGATTGCTGGATATGGATTGGCAGGTGATACGGCTGTATATAGCCACCCTTGCAAACGACGAAAGCATACTCAAGGGCGTTTTCGAGCTCCCGTATGTTCCCCGGCCATGAGTGATTGAGCAAGATGCACATCGCATCTGGGCTTACACCATCAATTGGGCGTCCAGTCTCACGCCTCAGCTTCTCAACGAAGTAGTCAACGAGGAGAGGTATGTCATCACGCCTCTCTCGCAATGGCGGTATGTATATCGGGATGACATTGAGGCGATAGTATAAGTCCTCTCTGAAGTGACCTTCCCTTACAGCCTTCCTCAAGTCTTTGTTCGTTGCAGCTATTATGCGCACATCAACCTTTATTGTTCTTGTCCCGCCGAGCCTCTCAAACTCCCTCTCTTGGAGCACCCTCAGGAGTTTAACCTGAACTGAAGGGCTTATCTCACCTATCTCGTCAAGGAATATCGTCCCTCCGTGCGCCAATTCAAATCTCCCCGGCTTATCTGTAACGGCATCTGTGAACGCACCTTTAACATACCCGAAAAGCTCAGCCTCAAGTAATGTCTCTGGTATTGCGCCACAGTTCACCTTCACGAACGGACCGTTGGCTCTCGGGCTTGTTTGATGTATCGCCTGCGCCACAAGCTCCTTCCCCGTCCCCGTCTCACCATATATAAGCACTGTGGCAAGTGAATCACTTATGTCCTCAATCAACTGGTATATCTGACGCATCGCCTTGCTGTGTCCGATGAGCGGACCAAACCTATCTCTTTGCTTTGAGATGAACTTCCCCGCACCGTGAGCGATCTTATGCAGGAGTTCAATCCCTCCAACCACCTTTTGATGCCTATCCCTCAACAGCTTGATTCTCACTCTGACTGTGCACGCACCGTTGTTGGCTGTGAGTAAGCGCATCTCCGTTTCTGGTGGTTCAACCCCAGAGCGTAGCGCCATAGCCATAGGGCAGTCAATGCCACACCTACTGCCACGACATATTCGGAAGCACTCCACCCCCACTCCATCTTCACCACGAATGCCCAAGAGTTCCCTTGCAGCGTTGTTGAGCGCCACCACCCTTAAATCACGGTCAACAACGATCGCCGCCTCATCCACTGTCTCAATGAGTGCCATAAACATCTCTCGGTAACTATCTCTGTGAATGGATGGGTGAGCCACTGCCTTCGTTCCTGCGCTCGCTTTGTAGGCATCATTAGATCTACCGCTCGTGTGTGAATTCAAGATGGCGTGTGTGTCATTTGTGTGCTTATGCTTGCCCGAACTGCGTCTCCTTCGGGTGCTCATCTCCCTCTTCCCTCGCAACCCAGTGAGCTTCCCAACTAACACATTATGCCAACATGGACACTGTTAGAGAAGACTACGACCATCCCACCGTTCGCTTCGCCCGAACAGCTTTTGCGACTGCTATGATAGCGTGAAAGACAAGAGCGATGAAGAAACAAGACAGGTTGCCTACAACTGTCCAAAGCAGGAAGTTGAGCTTCGTCCAGAACATCACATACACGAGCACACCGTATGAGCATATGAAGCCGATGAGTTGTGCGACCCAGTTAACCCTCTTTGGTAGGAGGGAGAAAACAATCAGTGCGAGCACTCCGTTCGTCGCTATGCCCATCCCTTTGTTCCAAATGACTTGCGCATATTCAGAGCCGATGAAAGAGAGAGCCATGCATATTGAGAGCACGCCCCAGAAGAGTGTTAAGTGGCGCGCCACATTCAGGAGGTGCTTTTCATCGGCATCGGGACGCAAGAAACGCTTGTAGAAGTCTTCAATGCAAACAGTTGATGATGAGTTCATACTTGAGTCAACGCTTGACATCGCAGCAGCCAATATCGCTGCTATGATAATCCCCGTTACACCTTGAGGCAAAACGCTCACAACAAAATACGGGTAGATGGCATCGCGCATCGCCTTCGAGAGGAACTCGACATTTGGGTCTGGGTGGTGCTTGTAATAGACGAAGAAGAGGACACCAAGAAAATTGAAGAGGTAGCCCAAAGGTATGTAGCCCAACACCGCTATCCATACGCTCAAGTTTGCCTTCTGTGTTGATTCAGTGGTCATGTAGCGCTGGACGATGTCCTGTTGGCTTGAGTAGATGCGCATCGTTTGGAAGAGCGTCTCAAGTATGAGCCATGCTGTGACAACTTGAGTTGGGTCAAGACGAAGGTCAAGCATCCGCAACTTGCCATGCTCAATTGCCACAGCTATCGGGTTAGCGCCAACTGCCAAAACATCAAATATCGCCATGAACAGCGAAAGCAATGCACCGAGCACGAGAACGACAACTTGAGCAACATCCGTCCATATCACAGCTTCTATGCCACCGGCGTAAGTATATGCAGTTGTAACGCCACCCATTAAAACGATGAGAAAGCGTAGGTCAATGCCTGTAGCAGTATGAAGGGCAAGAGCTGTGAGATATGTGATCAAGCCCATGCGTATGGCTGAGAGAGCGATGAACGAGAGGGATGCGAGCAGTCTCAACACAACATGTCCCCTAAGTTCAAGGAACTCGTAAACACTTATCACGCCTGCTTCCCTGTAGCGAGGCAACACAAACTTGGTTATGAGGAATGCAGTGATTATGAGGCAAGGCAACTGGACTGACCATATCAAATCAAAGTCACCGAAGGACAATGCTGGTAGCGCAAGCATCGTTAGAGGCGATAGGTAAGTGCCAAGTAGCGAAAGCCCAACAGGTATGCTACCCATCTTGCCATCAGCGATAAAGAAACTCCGCGCACCTTTAACCTTCTTTGACACGATAGCGCCTATGATGAGCATCCCGATGAAGTAAATTGAGAGCGTGCACCAGTCAAGGAGACCGAAATGGACATTCGTGATTTTTATGTTGCTCGTCATGTGGGTCACCCTAAATCCAGAATATGACATTCCCTTGCTTCCCCGTTATAGCATCGATGATGAGCCATACAGCATTGCAGGCGAACTGCCCCAACACAAGCCCAAGGAACAGAGGGCGCATGCGCACATAAACTGCCATCCCTCCATAACGCAACAACAAACCTTTGATCATCCACGCAAGGAAGCATGTGAACCAAATTTGGTCCATCAGCCAAATCGTCGAAACACAAAACCCTATCGGATGGAACGGCCACCACATCCACTGTCGCCTCGCCATCGCCAAGAGCAGTGTTATAACTGCTCCAGCCAACCTCACCCAATAGCCGGGCAAGAAGACCCCGGGCATCGTTGTAAGCTTGCCATGAATGTAGTCGTAAGGCACCCTCGGACCTTGCACGAGATACCACTGATTTAAATTGACACCGCCGTATTTGTATCCGAGGCGAAGCATAACAAGGTTTGAAACAACCATCGTAGTTATAACCGATGCAAGCATACACATGACGAGTGGCGCACGGTTGATGCGCAAATGGGTGGCTATCTTCAGCGCGTGTGTTGAAGAAGCCATGACATTTGTCCTTATGTCGGCGCACCAAACATAGGTCAGTGCGAGGCTTCCGAGCCCCTTCGCACCAACTTGTGATGTGCCGAGTGTTGATACAGTCATAGGTGGAGCGATGGCTGGCGCAACCGCTTCCCCGAGCCCAGACTCCGCGACTATTCTCACAAGCCCGATGAAAAACACGAAAGCATATCCCAAGAAGACAAGGATGACAAGGGCAGGCATGCCACTCATGAAAAGCCACACTGACATGATGAGGAAACCGAAAATGGTGCCCAAGAAAGCATACGACTCTTCCATGCCCTTAATACCCTTCAAGCTGAACGAGCGCTTTACGACATCAATCAAATAGCCTCTCGCGTTCCAGAAGGCAAGCAAGGTGAGCACAAACAAAGCGCCAGTGCCCAAGTGCTTATACGGCACATATGGAGCACCGTATGTGCCTTGATCTTCTCGCATCTCAATCCCGTAGACCGTAAGCAGTCCTCTGACGAGCAACCCAACGAGATTGAAGAACCAGAGGCTAAAGGCTACATCAAGGTTGACGAGGTAGAAGAAACCGAGCATCGGGAAGCTCAGGCGGAATGTTATCCCGACAAGCTGTCTGAACCATTCAAGAGGAAACGAACGCGCAAGGATTATCTTCGGAACTTGCGGGAAGTAAAAGTTAAGCCCGATCAGCGAGCTAACCACGAAAGGTATGGAAAAGCCGAGCCACAACAACTTCTCACGGAAGAAAGGCGCAATGAAATCCGATGCCCCTCTACGGCACATCTCAAGCGGTAAGTGGACGAGCGGATAGACCAATCGTTCGTGTTCGACCCACTGCCGACGGAGCAAAATGCTTATGCAAATCATCGTGAAGTAAAGCGTGATGAGGAAAGGAAACCAAGCGATGAGCACGGGAAGCCAAACATCTGCATAAGGTATTTCGTAGAACTTGAGCTTTGCGATGCCCGAGTAGCCTTCAAAGAAGTCGCGCACCGCCTGAAAATCGTTTGGGATAAGCCACTTAGGCAAGCTCGGTATGACGGTTGCATCCCAACCAAGCTCAGGGTTCACCCTCGCCCTGTATAGCGGTGTTGCTATGACAGGGATGAGTTGAGCCCCCAAGCCCATACTGCTGATCGCACAGGCTATGATGCTCATGATGTAGATGAGAGCAAGCTCGCTCTGGTTCAATACAAGCCTCGGTGATATGAGGCGCAAAATCATGTTCACTGGGAGCGCAAAGAAGAAAAGCGCAACGATGGCAGCTGGTGTGGTGAAGTCAAGCGCCATGTATGAGCCTCTTATGACATGCGTCGCATATTGGTCGCAGATGGCGATGCCGATTGCGCTTACCAACCCAAGCGATATGGCTCTTAGAGTGAATGCGTTTTGCTCGCCTCCCTCTGCTACTTCAACTCTCACCTCAGGCTTGACTTGTCTTTTGCCGAGCAATCCCCTCACCCCAAAACAAAATCACACCCACTGCTACACATCCCAACCAAGTTTTCTATGAATCTGCTCGCCCAAGTTGCTTCTGAGCAAGCGCTCAAGTTTGTTAAGGCGCATCAGCATCTGCGCTGTAATCCCAACAGTTAGTTGAATGCCAGCAGTGACATTTAGGCGACACGCTGGATGAACGCGCACAACCGTCTCACCATGATGACTTGTAGCATAGACGAAAAGGCGTTGTTGCATCTTCCCTTCAACACAAAGCAATGAGAAGAGCATCCCCTTACCATCACGCTCAATGTAAATGCCATCGCATTTGATGACCAATTGAGGTTGGTGCACCCAGATGCCAGTTTCTATCTTTTGAGCAACCTCGCTCCAGTTAACTATCTCGCCAGCGATAACAACATGAGGCATCGGCAGTGACGCCTCCAAGTGCGCCAATGGATAATACGACGAGACCCACTCTGGCAAATCGTAATGGCTTGTTTTAATGAAGCTAACAGTCCATATGCTACGCTGTAGTGCTGTCCACTTGCGATAGTATTTCGTCATAAAACCTTCTGGGACACCAGCGCATAAACCATCGCTACCAGAGGCTGGCTCAAAAACATTGATTGAGCTCATCAACTCACGAACGCTTGTGGCGTATGAGTAGGAGTCGGTCACCATCGTAAAAGTTCCGCCAAAGATCAACCGAGAGGCAACGAGGCAAACAAACGGCTCATCCACCAACCGCCTATGTGAATGCCTCGGCTTCTCCCAAGGGTCTGGGAAGTTGATGTAGATGGCGTGAATGGAAGAGGGTGAGAAAAGCTTTGAGAGACACAGACCGCCTTCCCCCAGTATCAGGCGAACATTCTTCAAACCAGCTGTCCTAACCCTGTTCACGGCTTTGCTCAAATAGCGCGAGGAGAGTTCTACACCGACGAAGTTATGTTCCGAATTCGACGAAGCCATGCTGACGATGAACTCGCCATTACCTATGCCTATCTCAAGTTCAATAGGCGCTTCTCTTCCAAAGACATCGCTCCATCTCGGGCGCACCGGCAGGTCAAGTTCGTTCATGACGATGCCATCGCATCTAACAAACTCCAACCCCATTTGTGATTCACTACCTTACCTCATCCATCCGCTTACTGAGCACTACACTGCTAAAGGAGGATCAAACAAGTCCTTGTGGAACGCCAACCCTCACAAAATCATAGCACGCCATCCCCTCACGGAAAAGCTCGCTTCAAACGGAAATGCCTTTTACCACTGAAACCAAGAGCGTTAAACTAAAACCGTAAACGGGCATGCTCGGTGATTAAATCGTTAAAGGGGTGAGCGAAGATGTTCGTATCAGTGAGAGACGCCATCGTCACACATGCAGGTTACGAAAGGTTGATCGATGGCTTAAATGAATTGGGTCTGACCGCCGTTGAGTTGAACTTGGATAGAGAGATGAGGGTCATGTCGTTGACCGAGCCACGAAAGCTCATCGATATCTCAACTGATGAGGGACTTGAAACGCTCATGAAGGAGCTCTCTGAGAATGGTGTTTCGGTGAGTGCTTTACTCCTCTCAAACAACTTCGGTGCCGAGGATATTGAAGCGGAGATAAAGTGGGTTGTTGAGGCGATCAAGAGGGCGAAAGCGTTGGGTTGTATAGCTGTGAGAATTGATTCAGCAATGAGCGGCGAACGCCAGCTCTCCTTTGAAGAGCGTGTCAAACGCTTCGTGAGTTGCCTTAAACGCATCATTGAAGAAACGGAAGACACGGACATGCCACTTGGCATCGAAAACCATGGCTACCAAGGGAATGACCCAAACTTTCTTCAAGCTGTCATTGACGGTGTTGGCTCAAAGAGGCTTGGGCTTACCCTTGACACTGGCAACTTCTACTGGTATGGGCATCCGCTCTCAACCGTCTACGAAATTGAACGCAGGTTCGCACCACTGACGAAGCACACCCACCTTAAGAACATACGCTACCCACAAGAGGTGCGCGAAACACAAAGAGAGGTTGGATGGCGCTACGGTGATTTTGTCTGCCCGTTGCCCGATGGCGACATTGACCATGCAATCATAGTGAAGTTCCTGAGCGATGCAGGCTATGCAGGTGACCTCTGCATTGAGGATGAGTCGCTTGGTAAGTTTGAGCCCGCTCAAAGGAAAGAAGTGCTAAAGAGGGACGCTGACTATGTTAAATCGCTTCTGGCAAAGTGAGTTATATCGCTATCTTGCACAATACCAGCATTCTGGTTTTGAAACTCCAGCAAACTGAAGTGTGTCCAAGTTGACGGAGATTGCAACCCAACCACAGCCAAAATAGGGTGACATGGCGAATGCACCCGACATTCTCAATCATCATCCTTAATCACGATAAAGCTGCCTACACAAGGGCTTGCCTTGCAAGCTTGCTATTGAGCTACGATAGAGACTTTGAAGTCATTCTCGTTGATAATGGCTCAAAGGATTGCACTCCGAAAGTCCTCTCGTGGTTTGAAGAGATCGCAAGCCGAGAGGGCATCGCCTGCACAATAATACGGCACGAGGAGAATGTGGGAGCTGTTGTCGGAAGAAACCAAGCCATTGAGCGTTGCAAAGGTAGCTTCATCGTCTTCATGGACAATGATGTCATGGTTAAGGATAGGTGGTGGCTGTCAAAGCTTAAGGATACGCTTTGCGCTGGCGAGAGGAGAGCCATCGTAAGCGGTAAATTGCTTTTCCCTTGGGAGCCATACGCAATTGAATTTGCAGGTGGCGCTGTTAGCCCTAATGGCAGAGTCGGCTACTTGGGCAGAGGGAAAGAAAGGAACTCGCTCCAATACAATGTTGAGCGCCAATGCCAGTGCGTCATCAGCGCTTGCATAATGCTGAAGCGAGAGCTGTTTGAAGATGTAGGGTTGCTCGATGAGGCATATAGCCCAGTCCAATATGAGGACATTGACCTATGTTACAGGGCAAGGGAAAAAGGTTGGGAAGTGTGGTTCACTCCACATGTTGAGATGTGGCACTTCGAGAATGTCACAACTGCAGCCTCCGCTGATTTGAAGTTCCGCTACCTAACAATTCGCAACGGGCTGATCTTCAAAAACCGTTGGCGACATATGTTCGCTCACGAAGGCGGACCCCCCGATGAGGAACTGCGATGGATCAACATACCAAAGAAAAGCGTTGAAGAAGTGTTTGGCGATGCACTCTGGGACGACGAAGCCTTGATGCGCAAGCTCGTTGAACTCTCTCAAGTCTGAAGAACAACAAAACAGTAGGGGGAGTGAAGGGGAAATGACGCGGGAGGAGATAAAAGCCAGACTCAAAGAGATGCTCATTGAAAGGCTTTTCTTAAACATGACCCCAGATCAGATCCCAGACGATGAGCCACTTATGGAAACACTCGGAATTGACTCGGTAGCCCTCTTTGAGGTTGTGGTAGGGCTTGAAGACGAATTTGGCATCACTCTTGAAGAGTCAGAATTTGACATCTCCCTCTTCAGCAACATCAACACAATGGCTCAATTCGTCGAAAACAAACTCTCCTCCACTTAACCACTCCTTGTCCTCTCGCCATTGACCTTTCAATCCCACAACTTTCAATCCCACAATGGTGCAATTGCGACAGGACTTTTGCAACAACACCAGAAGTGACCGTATTGGCGTTTCAATCCCACAATGGTGCGATTGCGAC